>WNFI01365482.1_pt1 | contig 18213 bp, 23 predicted proteins | sample 5400471 | NCBI WGS metagenome assembly WNFI01 (sample SAMN13153348, study PRJNA577476) | soil metagenome | isolation source: 100 cm saprolite on Douglas fir-dominated hillslope | place: USA:California | collected 2013-09-17 | reverse complement strand
TACTAAAAGTGCTGACCGTCGGTATGATTTTTGAGCGTTTGGCTAAAATTTTGCTTCCGCTGCGCGGCATGTCCCACCGTCGGTATGATCAACTCACCGGGGTCCGCACATTTGTTGAAATCATCACTTTTGACCTACCTTTGAGGGTTAGAAGACCGGCGACCCCTTGTTTCTCACCGCAGTCTCGGAACAACTGAAGAGTATAGTAAAGTGAAAAATCCTTTACATATGTTAGTTACGAAACGCCTGTGGCACGACACTAGAAACAAAAGAAATAATAAAAATCGCCACGTCCACTTTGACTCGTATGTCATTAGTCATCGTTGAATTCCAATATAAGGTGAGGATATAATGAGGATCGGGCATATTGTCCAATTAATTGAACGCTTGGCTGACGACCAGAGCATCATGCGGAACAGCAGAGTAAGATGCGGGTTGCGGTATGCACAGAACGGTGGCAAGGACAGTGGCAAGCTGTGGCAAGGTGGGAAGGTAACCGTGGGGATGTATATATGAGGGGGTGCCAGATAATATATATACAAAATACTACTTTTCATCGATCGAGAAATCGATCTTCTCGCTTACGCAGCACTTACTACTTCTCGAATATTCGGCGCACATATTCCAACGTCAGGCTCGGTGGCTCGGATCCTACAGCTGAGAGTCGTATCCCTAGCCCCCATTGCAAGCCGGTGTGCGCTCCGGGTCCTCTATTCTTCAGACCGTCTGATGATATGCATACGTTGAATTCTATCATGATATACGCAAAACAAGGGGAAAATCGAAAGGGACTCCATTCCATCCGGACTTTTATACAAAATATTACATGTGCTTTTCAGAAACAAAACGCCATTACGCATTGAGCTAGGTGTGTGACAGACATAGGGAAAGGAAGCCGGTACGTGCCTTACAGTTTCCCATGAGGCGAACCACCGAAAATGGCGGCGTACTCAATTTTGTTCTTCCTTCTTTTATCCTCTGTTCCGTTCCGCGAATGAGGATGACCCTTCAGTGACACCTTAGTCATGTACATTTCTCCCTGTGATTGATTGTAGATTATATTCGACGTGTAGAGGTTGCTCAGAGTCCTCACAGAACGAATGCTTCCAGGAATGATCTAAGTAGAATGAAAATATATACCTAGGCCAGGAAATATGACAGGAATCACAGCATAACTTGGTGCATAGCGCTAGCGCATGCAATGTTCATGCTAGAGTTAAACATGATGGATGCATTTCAGTCTTCAAATAGAGATCGAGAGCTGGGACCTGCCTAGCCTGAACTGCATATCGGCACCTGCCGCGCACTTGGCGCATATAGTTACGCCCTTCTTTGGAGACCAGTAGCATCTCTATGTAGAACCCGTTCCGCATTGAGTGGAAGCAGCCTCTTCCCTGAAGATGTCTATGAGACCGTGAGTCGAAATACGGACACAGCAATCGGGAGGATTAGTGTCAACCAATAAAGTACGGTACAGAGTGCGCTTGAGGCATTGCGTCCCGTATGGACACCGAAGTATATCGTAAAAGGGAGGGATAAATTTATGCAACTGATGACGCGAACAAGCGATAGAGGGAAACACCATTCAGTCGTAAGTCGTCTCCCCCTCGGAAATCACTCGGACTTGTCCTCTACCAGCTTCGAGCCAAGCTCTGTTAACCAAGCGATAAACCGCAACTCATCAAAGTTACCCTCAGAGTCGAAAAAAGAGGTATAGGGACGCTCTTGCTTAGCAAGCTCTGCGCCCCTAATCAAAGTTTTGCCACCATTAGACGAGCGGGAGTAGGTGATTGACAGGCAGTAGAGGGGTGAAGAGGACGGAGACGGTGCAGGTGTTGTTTCAGAACTTATACTTATTTTTTCAGTTTCGATCTGTGGGGAGGAAATGAACAGGTTAAGCATGTAGTAGTTCTGATGTAACGCACTCGACTTGAAAGAGTTTTTCTTTTCCCAACAAAAATACACTTCCCTTCAACAAAGTAAGTGTATGCGGTCTGTATCACCGTCAAAACAGTGTACCTGAGGTTGAAAGAATCGGTGTTTCATCACACGTGGCCGGGATAAGTTTAGGCGATTACCGCACTCACAGTGCGACACCAAGAAAAACGAGGTGCTTAGCCTCTTCAAACTCTGTCCTCCACCCATATAAGCCAGTGGCAGCAGCAACGAGCACAGATGACCACCCTAATGCCAGCTTGACATCTATATGCGTGTGTTTGACTTTGTACTGGTCTGGTCTTGAGAAGAACTGTAAGACAGAAAGCAACGGAACGATGTATAACTATTAGAGAATCGTCAGAGTCTTAGGATGCTTACCCTCCTTAAAGCGTCATCACAGGCAATTTTCAATTCTGTAAGGCTTGCGTTATTAACCTTGACGGCATCGAGGGTTCCCTCGTGTGGGACAACTACAGAAGGGGTTTCCAGCGCCGGATCGACCTTAGCACGCTCATTCGTGGCCGATTTTTTCTTCACCATCAGACCAAGTGAACGTGTTTTAGTACGAATAACGAAACCACCACATGATCAGAACCGTAGGAACGGTACTAGCCGGCTCTAGCTGAACTTTAACCATGTTCCCCGGACTGATGTTTTCCAATCTCTTCTTCAGAGAGGCTTCTTTTCTGGCTGGAGGCCATGAAGTTTGCCCAATACTTGGATGAGACACAGGTAGGAGTCCGAGGTTCAGTGTTACAGCTTCACGAACCTTAATGCTGATGCCTCTTGGCTTAGGCACCAGAGTGGAAACGAGCATACCTGTGAGTGTAGTTTTCCCGCAGATGACATCCTGATGAATGTATCTGAATTCGGTACACCTAATGTGCTAGTGACTATCGGAAACTGAAAGAATGCCTTAATCGTGTCAAAGAGGCTTCAGCACTCCGAGGGTCTCCTCGACCTGGACCTCCCCTCGCCCCTCGGATCTTCAACAATAGTTCTGAAGTCCACTTGAGGTCCCGTCTGAGGATTCTACGGCTCAAGCGCGGTCCTGGACGCAGAGGACGCCTCCTCCAGTCTCCCATGCCAGAGTATCGTTTCAAGACGGACAACCAGGCGTTCAGCGAACTAGCCCCGCTTTCCTTCGAACAGAACCGTACCTAGGGCATAATGCGCCCCTACGGCCATCCCCGCTCGCTATACCTTCGGATCGGATTCAGGAAGAGAAACGCGATAGCGAGGAGACAAATGATCTTCCATCTCCAATTGATCTTCCGTCACCTATCATCAAGGATACAATTGGAGATGGGTTCAAATCTCCATCATTTGCACCGGCTAAAAGGTTGAATGTGATTCAGAATTCACCGAACTCAAGCATGCGGACGAACAAGGTAACTTACAACTGTTGTTTTCCGTGCAAGGCTGCGAAGTTCAGGTGTTTTTTCCAGCGTCTCTCGTTCATCCGTGCGGCATTCTCACCTATTATGCCCGCAAATTGGAAACACTCAAGTTTGGGCATTCGAAAGCCGCCCAGTATGTACAGTGGTTGGTCTAGTTCATGTTCTATTCTCATCAAGTTATCTAACCCAGTATGACAGCGAGATCTGAGATGACTCTGGGAGAAATCATAGCAGCCATCGTTCCAGGATCGCCCGAAGCGAGCTTCTTCGATGTCCTTGATGAAGAGTTGCGAAAGGTCGAACTTTTCTTCAAAAACCGCGAACGGGATGCTGTTATCCATGCCACCGTCCTCCAGAGGCAACTGAAGGAACTGAAGGATCACAGGAAACTTTTCTACGTAAGTCGTCGTCTTGCTTATGACTCCCTTGATCTGGCTCATCTTGTTGGTAGGAAAAGTTTCCGTCCGCACGTTCACCATGGATTGCTCCAACTGACTTTCGGGGGGCTGTTGGGAACTTGCTTCCATCATACTACAACCAGCAAAGGGGGTCCAAGAACAATCAGGGCCGGGAAAATGCCGTCTTAGTGAATAGAAGTCGATTAGACAAATCTAATGATAACAAGCCCCCTATGGATCCAGAAGACTATGTCAGAAATAAGCGTAAGCTGAAGAAAGCTGTTCTTGAGCAATACCGGTATGTTCTCATCTCTGAGCTCATCTTCCGCATATCGTCATTCGCTTGTAGAGGTCTTGAGTTGCTGAACGACTACCGGGCAAGTAATCTCGTCTGGTTAATACAATTTATACAGTACTGACCTTCGATATGGCAGATTCTCAACCTGACTGGATTTCGCAAGTCGCTTAAGAAGTTCGAAAAGGTGACGAAAATCCCTATACAGAAACCATACACGTCAGAAAAGGCACGCTGTATTACGGTCCCTGCATCTGCCATGGGCTTAACTCCCTTATTCAGATCGACAGCTTTTCGTTTGCGCAAGGTACACAGATATCGGCACTCCTTAAGAAGGTCGAGGAAGCTTTTGCAGAAACCTTTGGTGCGGGATGCTTCGCACTTCTCTTCAAAGTGATCGTTATTGATGAATAAATAAGCCCATGGTGATCGGCAAAAGGCTCGCACTCACCTTCGAGCATCCACGGAACGCAAAACGCATCATTGGACCGCTTTCCGCACGGGTGCCTGCATCGGTCTCGGCATCCCAGCTGCTATGCATGGAGTCTACCTTTGTAAGATGCGCCCTTTGGTTCGCATTGATTTGTTGCAGAAGCTGAGTTGTTGCAGCCTTCCAGAAAGAAACGAGAAACGCAATACCAGCATGGGGGGCCCTTCTCCAGGCCTACGGTGCATTGTTCATCCTCATGCTGCTCCCGTTGTTCACCAGTTTCAATCTTCTCGTTTGGACTCGATTTCGAATAAACTATCCATTTATTTTCGGTGCGAGCTGTCTTATCCATATAGCTCTTGCCTAACCTGGACGTCTTCAGAACTTGATATACGGAATGCGACTGATGTGCGAAAGTACCCAGAAATCCCAGCCTTCCTTTTCTTGACGCTCAGTTGCGTGTTCTGGTTGTCATTCGCACGTGTTGGTGCTGTGTCACCTACTACATGGCCATTCGGTCCGTGGTAATCAACTTGTCAAATTCATTGATCCTAATGCCAGTTGTAGCCTGGACTTTGTTTGCGGTAGTATTTATGATAAATCCCCTACCTATGTATTCAAGATCAGCTCGTTATTGGCTGCTATGTAAATTCGGGAGATTATTTCTCCCTGGAAAGGGCCACGTGGAGGTAACGTCATTAGCTCAGCTTACTAACGGTCCGTGTCGTTAATCTATGCATTTGTTAATTAGTTTTCTGGTACGCCCTTCCGCTCCGTGAAAATAATGGTTTGCTAAGTAGTTGGAAGACTTCTGGCTTGGAGATCAGCTTTGCAGCCTCGTCTTTTCGCTATCATCTTTAGTGATAGTCTTCTGTGTCTGGAAGGATGGTACTGGTGGCTGTAAAGCGGAGTACCATTGGAGCATTCCCTTCGTCCTTGACTCGCTTCCGTCATTCATTCGATCCATCCAGTGTATAAGGCGTTATTTTGACAGCGGTTTGAATATTCACCTCATTAACGTAAGTCAGATATAACACCTAAGGTCAGTATGAATCGTATTCTGACACACAGTACTTAGGGTGGAAAGTATCTAGTCGCCATTTGCTACTATACATCGTATAATATATGGAAATTTCGTGGCTCGCGGCTCCATGGAGTAGTCTTTCCAGTCTACCTCGTTCTCGCGCTCTTCTCGTCTGCTTACGGATTGGTATGGGTGGGTTTGCGAAATTTTGATGAATAATACTGTTGCACTTACGAGCCATTTAGGACCTGCTAATGGACTGGTCGATCCTGAGTCCTCACGCGAAACATAGTTTCTTGCGTGAGAATTTGATATACACGAACACGAAACCGGTGCGTGGGCAATCATTAACGACACAAGCACTGCGGCTACTAAAGGAGTTGACGTATAGGCCTATTACATTGCAATCGTGAGTACCATGTAATCTGTTATCCATTAGATCATTTATCCCATTCGTCCGACAGATTTCTAATCTGTGTATCCGATTCAGTTGGGTATGGTATTTGGTATTTCGTTCACACGGTCCCAGCCTCCCTGTGAGATCGTTCATTCTTGCCGGTCTCGAAATGATTCGACGTGTGCAGTGGAATTTTTGTAAGTGGATTTAGATTCCCGCTCACAGTCAGCATCTTAACAAAACGGCCACAAAGATCGATTAGAAAATGAACATCTCGGTAATATGGACCAGTATCGTGTCACTCGAGAAGTACCTTTGCCTTACTCATCTCGAGATGATGGCGAGGAAGATGATGACTGGGAAGCCGAGGAATACAAGGAACCTATAATGCGGCGCATCCGCCAGTCCTTTCAAGCGCATGCCCCGGGCCCTGAGATGTTCTAGTGAAGGACGTACGAATGGTTACATGACATTACGAAAGCACAGCAGCTGTACCTGCATTTGTGTGCTAATTTGTTCAAACTCGGAATAGAAACAAAGGTCCTGGCCAAGGGGAGGTCGTATCCTTTACCTCTATGGTAGTCATCCGATTTACTTCTATCAGTCTCCCAGTCATTGTCTACAGCTTATTTGCGTGTTATCGTACCAATATTGGTTGAGATGCTTCGTTTATGAACCTCATACAATGACATCACACGCCTACACGCTCCAGTGCACCTGTGGTTTGACTACTAAATTATAAACACTCAAACGACTACCAACGCATTTAAGATGTCTTACTTCTCCAAAATGATGACGCAGTGAATGATGAGAAGGCTAGCTATGCAAGTCTCCGTATATAGGCAGATTAAGTCTTCGAAAGGAAAGGGCGCACGTACCAACGATCTATGTTGTTCCTTGTTCAATTTAAACGAACTGTCCTGCCTTTTGTTTGAACTCTACGCGGTAGATTTGGTGCGGGAGGGTGTGCTGTTAAGTTACATACAGTAGGCACCCGATCAAGTGTAAGCAGGTTTTACTTTACCCAGATGTCGTTAACCTACGATGCCATTGTCAACGCAGTTTGAATTAGAGATGTCTGGTCGACCGAGTGCTCACTCCTCGTATGCTGCCACGTTGTGTAATTGATTTAAGTCTGTTCACATGCCTGAATCATGGATGACTGCGCGGGGTCGTGGCCCGGATAATCGATCATGTAGTAAACGATAGCCAGATAATTCTGCAGTCGATTGGCTATCAATCGCGTGATGGACGCATGGTAGAATCAGTGAATCCAGCTTTGCATCGACAGCTGCGCGGGCCGCACGGTACAGGCATGAGACAAGATAGGTAGCAAGCATAATTACCTGTGCAGAGCGCGTCCGCATTGCCAGCTGGTGAAAGAAGGGACGATCTCTGAATTCATTCGGCACGAGCCTGACGGCCTCGACCGGCGTGACGGCAGTGCAAATGACTTCGTGCAGATCTCACTTCAATGTGTATTCAATTCGAGATAAGATTCCCGACTCAAGGCAATAATCAAGCACTAATTCCAATAAGACGATAAAGCAACTACAACACGGGCTCTAAAGCTCGCTTTTCACAAGAGTCCTGTAACATGGATCACAGTAAGCTTGGTCACCCCGCTGGAAGAACGAGGGATCTTCGAACGGAGTATGACATGACTAGAGCAGAATCACGGTTGCAACTCAGCAAGGACAGAGAGGAAATTGATTGTGGCTGAACTCACCGAACATCTGAAACAACCAGGATGCCATCGCATACCTAAAGCCTCGAGAGCACCGTCGCGAATAGGTTTGCCGCAACCCATACCTGGTATCAAACGTAGGCCCGGCTTGAGGAAGCTTCCACAACGTGGGATCCTTAGTCGGACATGGCAAGGCTCACAGTAGGGATGGCCCTTATACACAGTAAACCCGACGTCATCTTCGTCAGGCTCCACTCTTGTGCCTTTAGGAGCGGCCGAAGACCGCAAAGGATCGAGGAATGGGTCGCCACATTCGGCACAGAAAAAGTGCAATTCATGGTAGAAACGTTGTCCACCAAGTGCAGGGTCATCTAGTGTGATGAACCGTTCATCTGCTATGGATGTCTTACAATGGTAACATCTGGGAGCAAATCTCTGAGTGAAGCACATGAACCACCTTATCGCTTAAGAGTTACCGATGGAAATGACTGACCTCATGAAAATCTAGATGACAATAAGGACGACCGTCGTGTTCGAACGCGCTCACATGCTCCAAAAGTTCACCACACTCAATACACCTGTTCAACGAAACAGTTCATTTGCATGAAAATAGGAATCACGTGAATAACGCACTTGAAACAAGCTGGGTGCCATCTCTGGTTCATTGCCGAGACGGTACGGCCAACGATTGGGCTTCTGCAGCCCGCGCAGCGCAGATTAGTGCCAGGAATGATGTTCGGAAAGACACCTCCATCCACTGAGCGAGAGGGCGCAGGGACCTCCTTTCGAACTCTGGCTCCGGCTGACGGCGTAGGCGAAAACGTGATTGACGAACGATACTGGGGGTCAACAACATTGGAGTTAGCTCCAGTCTCATCATCGTTTGAAAAACTGAGTTGAGGGATAGGTATTGATATTGATACAACATCTTCTATTTCATGAAGTGACGATTTGGAATACGGTTCAGAGGTGGGAGGTTGAGCTCCAAGTCTTCGGATTTCAGGAACTGAGCTGGGCGTTGTCAGGTCACTGTTAGACTCGTCCACAGAGATTGATATAGAAGGCAACTGAGCCACTGGTGACACAGGCTCATCGAATTCAGAAGGAGAATCGCTGTCCTCCTCATCGTAGCCGTTATCATACTGCACCACCGGAGAACGTTGCGGTAAATACTGTTGAGATCTGGCCCGATTCTCTTCCGCTAAGGCCTGAGTAGCTAGACGCATAGCCATTGATTGAGGCTCGTGCGGACGCGAGAAATGAACCGAAGGCGTTGGGTTTGAAGCTCTCCCAGGAACTGGAGGGGTGATGCTCGGTTTCTTAGTTGGAATCACGGGAAGCGTCATCCTCTTGATCCGAGGCGCTCTAGCATTTGACTGCGCCGAAATATTCGTGACTGTATGAGATGGACGATCCACGTCGCGTCGCTCTGTCGTATGCGTTATGTCTTCAGTAACTTCTGTATTGAGGTTAGAAAAGTCATGGGGATGAACTGCCTCAGGGGATCCCCCCGCATCACCCTGAAAGGGAAAAGTTGCAATCTTTTCGGAAGGCTGTGTGAGTGGGTCAGAATCGACTTCCTCCGGGTAGTCTTCCTTCTCCTTTCCCTTAAGGGAACGGAATAATGATATTGGCGCTGCTTCCCCGCCAATAATCGACCCATCTGTGGCATCCAATATGGTCGGCAGCGCGGATTTTGGAGTTGGTTCTCTGATCTCTGGCGGATCTGTTGATCGAGGTCGTAGAGGTAAGGGCGGGCTCTTAGCGGCTGGAGGTTCGGGATTTTCCACAGGGTTCGTTCGTATATCCGACGTTTCGTCCGACAGTTCACTTAATCTGGGACGAGGGGGGACTGGTGGTGGACGTTCAAGATCGGACTCAAGGGAGCCGACAGGACCGAACCTTACTGAACGAGCCCAGGAAGAGACAGGAGATTGAGGCGGATGGTGCAACGCACGGCTTGATGGAATACGTGTCACTTCACTAGAGTCAACGAGTGGAATGTGGGGGAGACTACTTCCAAAAGAATTTATGGTCTTTGAGCGAGCGAGAAGCATATGGTGTGACATGTCTGCACTGCTGTTTGCCAGTTGATTGTATGCATTTACCGAAGTGTCAGCGTTTGCTCGAGGAACAGGGGTAGGCAAGGCCCGCCGGGGAGCAACAACTTGCGGCGAGGTTGCCCCATTGGATTGCGTCACTCGTTTATGCTGCTTCCAAAGCGGTGTAAACGATAAGCCACTCTCTTTCACAGGCGAAGAAGGGAGACTGGAAGATCCAGCGGGCGACGCCAGGACAACTATTCGAGGTGAGAAAGATGTGTCCACGCCCACATTGAGCGATGGCAGAACGGATTCAGGTCTAGAACCTCCCTGAATCAATGGCGCACTCAAACTACCAGAAGCATTGATAGAGGCCGCGATAGTCTGCGAAACGGTGCTAGGAGGATGGGGTAGAGGTTTACGCCCAGTGTTGGAAGCCACGTGCTGTCCGAGGCGGGGTTCAGGGGAAGATGAAGAGTCTGTAGTCATTGTTCTATGTGGTGGTAATGGCCTAGGCTGGGATGAAGAGACGAACGCGTCTCCCCTGAGTTGGGAAGCTGGTAACTTCGGTAGTGTAGTGCTATGCAAAGCAGCTGAAGCCCGGGCATGATGACCATGCATTTCTGGGGAAGGAAGAGGCCTTCGCTCCCTTTGAATGGGTGAGATCGCCCCAGGCCGAGACTGTGCATGCTGTTGGATGAGCACTGAACTGGTCCGCGTATTAGTTTGAGTCTGGAATCCGTACGAATCATAAGGCTGATGTCTATCGGGCGGGGAGAAACGGTTTGCAGGCGTATGCGGATAATTCTGGTGGGAATAAGATTGGGACATGCTGCATCCACTGCAACGCCGAGGAGTCTCAACGTTAAGGTGGTTTCTTTGGGACATTCGGTATCAACATGAGTAAATACCACCCTTCCTTTCCGCCTTCAGGCCTCTCCTGCGCCTGCATCTCGGAACGAACGTGCTTGTGGGGATGGAACATCTTATCGCATCCCAGAGGAATCATATCAGGGGATGTGGCCACCATTCTGAAGCTGACCCCAATAGAAGCTCCAACCTGCTTCCTCTTATGAAGAAGGTCAGACTTCATAATGCGGTATTTCGTCACGATTTCATGGACCAGGCTGGAAAAATTTTCCCATGAGACGGGCGGCGTCGGTGCTTTGAGACTGATGCTTGAACTCGCGTGTACGGTTTCAGGACGAAGGAGATAATGCCTTGCTGGCGATCATCGCAAGGTTTAGAACCTTGGAGAATCGCTTCATGCTCGTCTCTGTTTATCACCTAGCCGATATGAAGACGTCTGAGGTGTCTAGACAAGGCCGTCACAGGTCAGACTTCTACCCTCCCAACGAGGTTGTAGATACGCGTGTAAATCCCGAAGCTACTCCACTTTTCACCAGTATATACTAGCGGTCTGGTCGCTAGCATATTTTTATGTTATATGAACAGCGACTCTGATGGCCGATCCCCCTGATAATCGCTAAATCGATCAACAGAGCGCCGTACCCCCCCCTCACGGCGCTCTGCGTCTGACGACGCCTCGTGGCCGAGGCAATATAAGGTGGTCGAGTAAGTGCAATGTTCTGTATCATACTGACAATGTCTTCGTCATCCTCTGCCCAAGTATCCGGCGGCTATGTTCAGCAATTGCACAATTGGTAAGTGACTTGGTTCTCCTCGCTCAGAGATACTGGCTGACTGCCTCCGGTCCAGGCTCCAACAGGCCGTACGGCAATAAGGCTCTTGCTCGCAGATAACCAGACGCTGATCGGATATGATTGTAGGGAAAGAACCCTCACCTAGATTGGGAAGATGTATGCGACCATTGGGTTCACTCTTTTCAATTAGTGCTTACGAAACTGCTACTCGTTTCCAGAATCAAGATGGCCCACAGAATGCCCCAAAATGGACTTGTACAGTCTTCAGTGAGCACGCCCCCCTGTGGCTGTCGGCACTCTCCCCTGACATGTCGGTCTGGCTTTCGTTTTCAGTTGAGGGAAAGGCCCGAGGCACTTCGTCTGCGTCCAAGAAAGCCTTGGCACATGATGGCGCGGCGAAAATTGTATGTTGGAATAGTGCTTAAGAGCCAACGATTGCAACCCATTTTCTCATTTATAGGCTTTGGAGGCATTGGAACGTGAGCGATATGCGACCAATGAATAACTAGGCGCCTCTTCATTTTTGCTACTGTTTTTTTCCCTGGCGGAATATATTAGTGTCCTTGTTCTCTCTTCCAAATTCATACATTGTGGCGTCTAATTTGTGGCAATGCGGTGATCTAGACACGTGTTTATGGCACGGACTGTGCACGTCGCGTCGCGGGGTTGGCCGCATTGGATTGTGATCATTGTGATACTCTTGATTGAAGCAGATTGAAACCTGAAGCTTAAACCTGCACATAGACGCAAGGTGTGCCTCATGACCGTACAAGGGGCTGGGCTTATATATAGGTATACTCCAATCTTCCGCAGAACCTCTATGTCTTCCACCCCTACCTCACGAATCGTGCGAATCACGACTCCAGACACAGACAACAACAAGGCGTCTTCTTCTACCCCTGCTCATCATGATGGGTTGACTCGTTTTCAAAATCCTTGGCCTTCATTCTCAAACCCTATCACCCCCTCGTCCATGTTTAAGGCGCGCATTCATGTTTCGGAGCTAACCCATACCAGGGATAACTTTAGAGATGTAGGTTCTATTGCAATATAAGCAACCTGTGATTCCTCAAGACATCGCTAAATCCATACCCGTCCGTAAACCCACATGGAACAGTGCACCTGCTGATAAGTTGAAAGCAACATGGCTGGGGTAAGAACTGGTTTATTTCTGTTTCGCAGACATTGGAATTTCAGCCTATAGACATGCTTCGTTCTTATTGGAATTGCCTACACCACCTGGCGCTTCCCGAGGAGCACGTATTATTTTCGACCCCGTGTTTAGCGAACGGTGTTCCATGGTACAGTTTGCAGGGCCAAAGCGCTACACAAGTCAGTGTTTAGATAGACTGCGTGGTTGGATAGCAGTAGACCCCAAACACACATTGTCCATTAGAGGCTCCATGCCAGGTTGAAGACCTTCCAGAGTTCGATTTACTCCTAATATCAGTGCGTCTTGAACAATCACCTTTATCGAAAATTTCTCATTTCCGCTGTTAGCACAACCACTATGATCAGTATGTATTCACTTAATTTGTCCCGACTTGACTGCTTCATTTATTTCTCTAATAGTATGGATACAAGTACCCTTACAAAGATTGCGAAGCGCCAACGGATGTACGTGCTCAGTACACTGGGTAACGAGGGGTATTGGTCTTCCCTTCCATTTACTCCTGGAAACGTCCAGTGCCTTGACTGGTGGCAGGATCGTGTTATCGATATTGCACTCCCTGCCGAAGGTTCTGACGATAGTGTGAAATCGCAATTTATGGTGACATGTGTCCCAGCGCAGCATCAAACGAATCGCGGTGTATTGGACCGAAATAAATCGTTGTGGGCTGGCTTTACAGTTACGTCCATCAAGGAACCGAAAAACCCATCGGAAAAGAGGTTTAAGGTGTACTTTACTGGCGATACTGGGTATCGTTTTGTTCCTGACGGGGCCGAAGAGGATGCTCAGGATGTGTGCCCCGTATTTAAAGAAATCGGAGAGAAGTTTGGCAGCTTTGATCTTGCCTTCTTGCCCATCGGGTAATATTTCTTCTATATGGCGCTTAATTAATCGGCTGAAGTTCCGTTCAGTGCTTGAGGCGAGCAATAGGGATGCATTGGGGGTGCGTATGACGGTCTCCAAACCTAGACGGAAGCTGATACAGCGGTGTTTCACTAGGACATGGGTGCTCACCAGCGAACCAGTCTTAGCACCTCCCAAGGAGCTGAAGGAGGCGTGTCGCAAGGCAGGCATACCTGAAGGCTGTTTTGACGTTTCAGACTTAGGAGAGACGAAGGCTATTGATTGTTAACGTTACATATCACGACTGCCGTTGTTAATTTCATGGTGTACTCTGCATCATCTGATCAGATGTTCCATGGACTTAACTGGACTTAGATAGCGCGTTACCAGTCATAGACATTTCGCTAATGCAATGACCTTGTTCGAGGCGTTGTGGGATACTGGTGCTAGCAGTGCCACTCAGGTAGTTACAGGGGTCGTTCGCGAAGAATCTCATTGGCGCAAAAAGTGTGTCGATCCAAGAAGTCTGAATGGCATTGTCTCATTGAGCCTATTTATCCTCCGTGCTAGGGAGACGATCAAAAACGTAGACCAGGAATGAATAGTACAGCACGTTTACAATTTACTACCAGTCAAACATACATTCCATCTGGATCTGGTGAGATATCTGTAACACCAGCGCAGAGAGGCGCACTGGTGTCGTCTTGAACGTCCACGAGAACTGAATCTGAATCTTAATACTTGCACGTGAGCAATTAGGAGTGAAATTCCCGAACGAGTAATGTCCAACCGCCAGGTCATCGACCTGACTCTAGACTCGAGTTCCGATGATGATGCTACGCTGACCCCAGTAAGTCTTATGGTAAAGAATGGATGCAACTCTATGATGTTTCTATTGCTGGCATCTTTGAAGCAGTGCTCAGCCAAATCGCCTAAAAATTGCACTAGAATTTCCCATCTGCTCGCGGGCCCTAGTACGGAGATAAGTAGGTCGTCTCACGAGCTGCGTCAGATAGAAGCAGGTGATGATGCAACTCTTTGGTGGTGTTGACCTTAGGCTCATCTGTCCTTCTGTTCCAGATCTCGCGCATCTTATTGATCTTGATCTTGGCCCGGCACTTAAATGTGCCACACGACGGCCGCAAGATGAGCCGGAGGAGCTTGAGAGACTGTGGAGAGAAAGGGCAACTAAGATGCGTAAGGGGATTCAGTCATCCAGGATCTCCAGTTTCCGATACAATTTTGTGTCGGAACGTAGGGTGAGACAAATCCTGCATCCCAAAGTGATCATTATCTGTGACAAGGGCTATCTCATCCAGGAACTTATCTATGGCTTTGAGAACAAGAAGTATTACCATGCAAATCTTGAGAAATTAGCTGGTTGGTCTACACCGGCATCATCTCTTCAGCTCCAACACCACCCTTCACTTCCCATATGTAAACACCGCACATTAGATCATTCACAGCTGCATGGTTGCCCCCTCGACTTAGTGCAAGATGCATCTTCTCGGGTCCAGTTTGAAGCAAGCACATCTGGAGGTATGTAAATCATGTTGCTGATACAAGTAGTTTGCAAACAATGCCCATAGGTGTAAATACTATCATACAACATGGCTCTTATGCCATAGCAGCAAGCAATGTCCAGGCTGGGACCCTTGATGATGTCCCTGAATGGAACTCTGATTGTCAGACTGTAGATCACAGCTCATCATCCCGCTCAGGTGGTCTTCTTTATAAGAAGCATGGTAAGTCCCAGTTCACTTATCAGAATTGTGCCTTTCACACACTCCTCCCAAGATACTGGTCTGCATGATGAGGTGAAGTACTGGGAGACTGTCAATAGTCATTTTGTGAAAGCAAGGGTTACCAGAATGTACATCAGTGGGTATGATCCGCTCTCTAGCACAACATCAATTCATGGAATGCTTCAGAGGGCAGGAATGAGTTGTTCAACACCATTGGTGTAGAAGGGGAAGCTATCTCTCCACCAAAGGGTGTTAAGCTGGAGCCAAGGCATGAGCCTCCCTATAACCACTATTTTACATGTTATGATGTTGCTTTTGATCCTACCAGGTGAGTCTGGCATGCTTTACTTCTGAGTACTGTCATCACTGTATGCCTTAGCCCAGGGTCATTTGTCTCAGCCTCTGCAGATGGTACCGTGAAAACCTGGACACCTTCCGATGACAGCATACCATTCTTTGAGCCACGGTATCCACAGGGAGTACAGGGTATGGATTCAGAAGATACCCTGGTATCCAGCGGCCTATACCAGCGGGGGGAATCAATTCCAACAGCAACATGGGGATCAGGTTAGGCTGTTTTGCTTGAATCCCACCATCTAATGCTCTATATCCTGGTTTAGATATTCTTGATCCCACAGGATTGGGGGCATCACCCAGCAAAGTCCTATTTAGGCCCAATTCCTCAATTCTTGCAATTTGTACTGACAAGACTGGGGTGATACACCTAGTGGACAACCAGGATGCAAACAATGGTGCCGTGTCACTTGCAGTGTCAACAGCTTTTGGTCATGTCACCTATGAAACTCATGCTGAATGGGGTCGAGGATATTCTTCTGACAGGCTATTTGCAGGCACCTGTCGTGATGATTGCAATCCCGATGGAGGTGCAGTGACCATGTTTTCCACCGTCGGTGGTGCCAGTTGGAAATCGGATGATTTTACCAAGGAGAGCGGAAACTGTCAGGCCCTGGCATTGGACAGCCAAGGTGGGATACGCACTCCAATTGTGAGCTAGATGCAAATTCTTTTCTCAGGCAAACATCTGCTTGTGCTTTCAAACAGCCCGAGCCAGGGCGATGAAGAATTGTATGCGTGCCGGGTCTATGACGTACGCGCTGGTCTTACTGAGGCCCTGATGCGCCTTCCCCATAAATACATCCAGGGCAACACCTCGATCATGAGCGCACCCAAAAGTACGATAGTAACGACCGTCAACATTAGCCCGGATGACATCCTATTCTCAATATCTCAGTCCAGCAATAGTGTGGACATCTATGATTTCCGATATATCCGTTCTACTCCCTTGTACACATGCTTTCATGCGGCATCCGCCAATATTGCGGGCGATCACTATGGGGTAACTTGCTCGCAATGGTATACCAATTATCACCGCGGTCCGAACATACTCCTGAGTGGAGGCGAAGATGGTAGGTCTAATTTTTTGCTACTATAGGTTTTGCTCAGTTTTCTGTAGGCGCGGTACGCCTATGGGATTTGAGACGTGCTCTCGAAGATACTGGGGAACCAATTTGTCAGATGCCCTCAGGTATCGGATACTTTCATTGTGGTGACGTCTATAAAGACGAGTTACCGCTTATTGTGTACGCTTTTCCCGGTTGCTGGTTTCGCTTCGCTGATTCTCTCATTATTAAGTGGGGACTGCGATGGCAAAATCCTAGAGTTCAGAGAGGCAATACATGCCGCAATCTGACTTTACTGGACTGCACTTCCGTCTCTTTGTATGACGATTCATATACTTGCTCTTCGATTTTCTGGCATCCATATCGCCCCCACATCATATACTCGTACACGGTATGCAGAGACCAACGTTTGATCGATCATTGCACTCGTCGTGCCACCACCATTGGTATTTTGCCATTTCGGTGGCATATTGACATTACGTGACGAGATTACCCTGGGCATACTCGTTCACCGTCCAAACGAAGTCATTTGTCTTCCGTGAGGTAGACATAGTGACAAAGTTTGAGGTCCATAAGTCATGATGCATGAGGCTCTAGGTGCTAAAGGTGGCAAAAGCGTGCAACCAGACCCTAAGTAAAATAAACCGCCGCTTAGAACAAGATAGAATCCTCACATATACGAAAAGAGCGCACTTCCTGAAGAACTAGTATTAAAGACATGGAGCGGCACTTGCGCACTGTAAGATATCGATATCCGAGTTCTTAATATCACGCCAGTGGTACGTTGGACCTCATCAATAACTTGGAAGCTACGATAAGGATGTACACGGTGAATAAGAACTAGGGAAAAGGGGAAAACCCTCGATCACGCCCCGGAGAGTATAAATACGCGGGAAGCGCGTAATGTGCATGAAACACATGTATACCCGTAAACCCCGATTCCCCCGATCCACCTCTTACAGGCACCCTCCAGACATAGCCTGCCTGAGAATTGGCTAGGCTTCAACGGGATTTTAGTGGATATCCCACTCCGGATTGAAGACCATCTAGCAAACCAACCAAGAACCCAAAGAGCCCAGCAAGATGCCGGAGTTGGTTGAGTCCCGCACGACCGTGCGTAAATGCATTTCCCGCGGTGATCTCTCAGACAAACGGCTACACAGCATAAGACTTTCAGCTCTAACCACAGTGAGCTCCCCCACTCCCAACCTACAATGGCCTCCTCGAGATCATGGCCCATGAGGCCAGTAGGTTCCACCAAAAAAAAGAACAAAAGCGAGTCTGCAACTACGGCAGAAACACAGAGGTCTTAATAAATAGGCTAATTAGACACCTTCGAAGGGTCTGATGCTAACATCTACGAGGCCATAACTGATACTAAAATATAATGTAAATGTGGCGAGGTTAAGCGCGGATGAACCTGGAAAATTCTGCTACTCTGTTGTAGCTGTATATCGCGAAGAAAGGTATGAACGGAAACAACTAGGTTGTCTCACCAGGAGTATTAATGCCTGATGGTAAAACTGTGGATGGGGCATAATATCACCTCAGGAGACTCCAACAAATTACGCACGTGTCTCCTCCCCGGAAAAAGCCGGCGTACCGCAAATTTTGCTCTCACTTTTCTCTCTCACCTCAACGAGTCCGCCTCACCTCAACAGACTTTCTCTTACCACCAGAAAACTTTTCCACTACCATTAAAATGGTGAGCTAGCCCCTCAACTAACGGTATGGTCGACACTGATAATCATCGGCGCT
>WNFI01189524.1_pt1 | contig 18220 bp, 16 predicted proteins | sample 5400471 | NCBI WGS metagenome assembly WNFI01 (sample SAMN13153348, study PRJNA577476) | soil metagenome | isolation source: 100 cm saprolite on Douglas fir-dominated hillslope | place: USA:California | collected 2013-09-17 | reverse complement strand
CCTAAGAGGCCAAGAGCAGACCTCCTTTTTCTGTCTTGAGTCGCGGCCTTTTGCTGAGGCCACGGAAATGGGCAGTGATTTTCGAGGCCATATCAGGCGCTCCATTTACCGATCTACCGTAAATAGTCTCTGGAGCAGAGAGGTCGAGAGAATCCTGGTAATCCCTTCCTGTCTTTTGGACATCGCCACCGGGATCGCTGCCGCTGACATTACCGGAGCGCCGATGGCGCTGCTGCTGATCGCTGATGAGTTACTAGGCGACCTAGAAAGGGCAACGCATTTGACATCGGAAGTACTCACCAAAGCACATTTCACGGTGACAGTAGACGAACAGACCTGCGCCAAGCTTCAGCTACAGTTCGGCGAAAAGATCTGGTGGCTGCCGAGATTCGCTTCTGACGCGAATACCTCTGGTGGGCAGCAACCGGCGAACGATGTCTTGCGTTCTCTTGAGTGGATCTGGGATGCCCTGGCCCACGGGCACCTGTCTGGGGAGGTACCCGGCCTACTGGGCGTTCCGGATTCTTGTGCAGCTCCCTATGTTGATCCGCCCGCACCAGAGGAAATCCATTGGGAGATGCGCCCGCACTTTCTGGCGCTGCGACGTCTGAAGAATCTCGGTTATGTCCCAGACTTTATCGTCGATGTCGGCGCCTCAACCGGCTACTGGTCGCACCTCTGCCAGCAAGTTTTCCCGAGCAGCCGGTTCTATCTATTTGAACCGCTGCTTTCGGAGTACCAGCGAACCCAAGGCACCATCTACAGTCTTCATCCGGAGTTCACCGCGGTCGAAGTTGCGGTGAGCGACCATGCTGACACCATCAACTTTAACGTTGCGCCAGATCTTTATGGGAGCAGCCTCATAGCCGATAGTGGCTCCTCGAAAGAAGGAGCTTGGAAGCAGCTGGGTGTTCCTGCCAAAACTCTGGCGGCGTTAGGCCTGGAACTGGATATTAAGGGTCATGGGCTAATGAAAATCGATGTACAGTTTGCCGAACATCTTGTTCTCGAGGGGGCCAAAGGATTCCTGGATCAAATCGACGTGATCTTTGTTGAGCTCTCATTGGGCCGGCTCCGGCCGCAGGCAAGGACGTTTGCGGAAATGCTTAATTATCTTCGGAACCTCGGCTTTGAATATTTCGATGTCGCGGGCTGGTGGCGCAACCCTCCAACGGGTCAACTCGTGCAGCAAGATGCGGTTTTTGTACGTAGGTCATTGTCCAAACTCAGCTATTAGCAACGGATGTATTTTGAACGTTTCCAAAAGGAATCGGCGGTGGTAGCTGGATTTGTAATACCTCAGAGCATTGGCATCTGGGACTTTCTTCTCGCTGAACAACAACGCGAACAAATTACCGGCGCTTTATTGGAGATTGGAGTCTATTGCGGCAAGTCGGCAATCATGTTAGCCATGCAGGCCCGTCCAGAGGAAGAACTCATTTTGGTTGACTGGTCAGACTTCGTGGATCACGCCGCAGTTGTTGTGCACAAGTTTAAGAATGAGAACGTCCGGATCCTCAAAGAAGATTCTTCATCCAACGCCTGCTGGGCCTTGACTCGAGACCACCAACGCGCTTTTCGCTGGATCCACATTGACGGCGATCATAAAGCCAAAACCGTTGAAAATGACCTCCGTCTGGCAAGTCAGCTACTGGCTGAAAACGGGATTCTCTGCGTCGATGATTATTTTAATCCGCGTTACCCGCAGCTCACTTTTGTGGTAAACGAATTTCTTTTAACGGAGAGTTCCAAATTCAAGATGTTCTTGTGTGGATTCAATAAGGCGTATATTACGCACGCCGGACACCACCGAGAACTCCTTCGGTCGGTGCATGCTAATCTAGGACACGGCTTAGCCGCCCGTGGAGTTTCTAATTTCACGATCTACAAAACAGATTTTCCAGGAAGCTGTAACTCGTTTGGAATAGACCTGCGATGGCAAAAATATGTCTACCATGGCCTAGATGAGGATCCGAGCCGAATCATTTACTAGTCTGATTCTGCATGAACGAAATCTCGCACCCTCTGCTCCTGCACTGCCATATTCCGAAGACGGCGGGCACAACCGTGAGCGCAGGTTTAAGAAAGTCGTTTGAGATTCTTCATTTCCATCATTTCCATCCCGATCCCTTTTACATTCTTACCCGGGAGACCTTGGAACAACTACTGGAGATTGATCCTGCCCTGAGGTCTATCTCTTCTCATCACTTGAGAAGTTTCCCACTGAGCATTGGCAATCGGCCGACCTTTCTCATTACTTTCTTGCGAAAACCCGAGGACGCTTTCATTTCACAGCTGAAGTTTGCCCAGCGCCATTTCTCCACGTTTCCGCCAGAGGTGAAGCGCCTTTGGCCGAAGGACACTCTGCGACTACCGCTTCGTGAGCTTGCTCGGCAGTATCTGGACCTCGTGACGGCAGTCCAGGATTTCTGCCCCCAGACTCGTTTCTTCTGCAATCCGAGGGCGGTGATCAAGTTCGGGCTCTGCGATGGCAATTGTTACGGGCTGGACTCTAGCTGCCCTGAAAAAAGGATACCGACCTGGATGACATTGGAAGATGAGGTCGGCCGCCGGGTCCTGGAAGCTAGTAAGAGCGATTCCTTGCTCTATCGCCATTTTCGGCAAGAGCTTCTCGCTATACATGCCAAACTTCGAGAAAGGCGCTGGTTGGGATTTGGACCGGCATACATTGACGCTAGAGAAGCATTCCGCGCCGAGCGCTGGCCCGGAGCTGCACGATCGTTCGTCAAGTCCGCGCGGCTAATGCGGAAAGGTCAAGAATTAAAGGATAGTTCGCAGCCCTGCGCCGGCGGCGCCGAGCTTTCTTCCGATTTGCTCGAAGAGCGCGCCGCGAAAGCCTTCAGCCTACATGGCTCGCAAATTCCTAAGGATTTGTGAAGCCATGCCGGCTAATGACGCTTGTCGATAAAAAACCGCGGATCAGCGAACAGCGGGAGATCGGCTCTGCCAAACAGAAGATCGAATTGCCAAAAAGCGTTGTCGACCTCGCGATAAAGGATGTCAAAAACATCAAGTGGACGAAAACCAAGTTTGACCAGGATTCGGCAGAGTTCCCAAAAAGGAACAGCCGGGGCGCCAAACGTAAAGTTGTACGCTTCGATGACCAGGATATTGGTATTCTCCAAGGTCTTCGAGGCGCCGCCGATGATGGGGACTTCCACGCCGTGCGTGTCCAACTTCAAAAAGTACGGCGCTGGGAGATTTGTTTCCCGGACCAAATCATCAACAGAACTAACCGGACACGGCTTATAATTCTCATTGTACGGGCTGGCAGCGAGATGTCCGCCAAGTGGATCGGAGTCATCGAAGTAAAGGGTTCCCTTTTTCTCACCCGCGGCGGTGAACCGATACTGCCAGTTAGGCATCTGCTGGCACAACGCTTCCAGCGCAGGCAGATGGACTTTGTTGGCGTCGACCAGGAGATGGTGTCTTCCAGGAAAATGCGCGGCAAATGCCTGTGACCACGAACCATTGGATGCTCCCACATCGATCAATGAATTAAACGCAATTTGATGGGCCGATAGTCGGCGCAGAGCACTATCAAGCGAAGAATCATTGACCGGAAGCGGATCGACGCGCGCTTCGTCGGTTGATGGGCGGCATATGCCGGAGATCAACGAGAATACAGCCGCTTTAAAATTCATGCGGATCGATCCGAAGCGCTCTTAATTTGTGCTGCGCTCGATTTCTTCGGCAGGCCGGGAGCCGAGTCCGGCCTTCGGCGATCTCTCCTTCTCGGGGTGATCGGACACGATCGGCTCCGATTGCAGCTTGGCCCTCGCCGTACCCCGTCTGGACAGATTTCTCTTCAGCAACTGATTACCTTTGGTCCGCAGCAGAGTCAGCGCGTGACGGCAAGTATATAGGAAGTGACCCAACAACAGGGTCCAGCGAACTCTATAGAGCGTCCTGGAACGGCTCGCGAGCATCTGAGCCATCGACCGTTCCTGCCCCTGCTGGGTCGATCGCAAACGCGAAATCTCTGTCTGCGCCTGCGATATGTGCCAACGCGACCAGCCGAGCAGCTTGGTCGCATCCATTGCCTGCTCCAGCCACCATACGTTCGACAGCGACTCTAAGAACCGGAAATAGAACGTGGCCTCATCGATCTGCGGATCCACCACCACCGGCAAAGTAATCTCATAGCTGCTAATCGATTCTTGTCGCAGACCCGCCAGGGGACTCTGAAAGTTCGTGTGGGTGGCATCGGCTCCGTAGCCGAGATTGCAAATCAGGTTCCGGCTCGGGAAAATATGGACGAGATCGGCTTTCCAGGCCGAGAACATGACCTGGTAATCCCAGGTATCAATCAAACCAGAGCGCAGTGCCTGAAGAATCTGCAGCCAGTACTTCGCCTGGTTTTCGATCGGATTCATCCGGCGAACAATGGTCTCCCATTCCGTCTCGTCTCCGCTTAGTTCGAAATCGTAGTGCTTCCAAAAACGCCGCCAGGTCGCCCAGCCCCAGATCTGGACATACTTCGAAAAGCCATACGGCCGCTGCGAGCGTAACGAAGGTGGTAAAAAATTGTCCCCGGAGATGGATCCTACCGTCGGGTCATCCCGGAAGCGCTCCAACATTTCCGCGCAAAATGGGAAGAAGCTCGGATCAGGCAGGCAATCATCCTCCAGAATAATCCCCTGTTCCTCATGCTCCAGAAACCAGGTAATGGCTCCGCTTACAGCTGCACCGCAGCCGATATTTTGATCCCGGAAAAGGGTTTGCACCTGACACTCCCAGTCAATTCCCTCGACGACAGATCGAACATCACCGCAAAGGCGCCATTCGCCCGGTTTTTCCGGCCGGGGACCATCCGCAGCGATATAAAGATGTGTCGGACGATATACGCGAATCGCTTGGAACACCTGGCGGGTCGGCTCTGGCCGGTTAAAAACCAAGAATAGAATTGGAGCTTTCGCAGCCATGAAAATTAGAGAGCTTGCATGAACCAGGATCGATCACTCAGTCGATTTTCTCTCATCGGGGAAATTCGCATGCTTCGTCATTCGACCAAGCGGTTTATGCAATAAATGGGCCTAGCGGCTGGGTCAATGGATTGGAGAAGTAGTTTTCTGGGCTATAAGAATGAAACTGCGCAAGCGTAGAGCGCCCGCCGGCTAACTGAATATAAAATAACGGCGCAGCGGAGGGACGACGGGAAAAATCTTCCCAAAAATGGATGATTCCGGAACGCATCGCGGTAGTGAAGCAGTAATAAGGAATAGACTGGTCACGAAGTTTTCTTTCTGACATCGCTAGTATTGAGATGGCCCAATTGATGTCTTTCGTTCCCCGGCAACTAAAGAAGCCCCAAAAGCTCGCAACCGAAAGTATCAGGAAACTTGAGGACGCGACCCTCCTGATCACTCACGCGGAAGTCTCTGTTCGCCACGGCACCGGTGCATTCCTCAAAAATATTCTGGGTGAAGAAAAGGAATTGGTCGTTTTGCATTCGCACAGCTTCTTCGGCGCCAATGAAATTGGTACATGCACTTACCGGGTTTGGCATGGACCGGCATCGTTGCGAAAGGCGGTCGCACGGATCAAGGAGATCCTGCGCGGTATTACGGTCCGGCGAATTCTCTGCGTTCCCTTCTATCAGGATGAAGCACTATCCGCCTTGGCTGCGGTCAAGCTGACCGGCGCACCAATGGTGTTGTACATTATGGATGATCAGAACATCCATGTTCAGGGAATCAGTGATCCATTGATGACGGATTTGGTCAATCAGGCACAGGTCTGTTTCGCAATTTCTGAGCCGCTCCGTGAAGCCTACCAAAAGAAATTCAAACGACCGTTCTGGCTGGTTCCCCCGGTTGTTGATCCCGGTTGGTTTGTTCCCCCGGATCAGACTTTCACTGCTAATCAGCCGCCAAGAGGCGTATTGATTGGAAATCTTTGGAGCGGGTCTGTAATTAGACGGTTCCGCGAGACAATTCGATTGTCTGGCCTTCCAATCGATTGGTATGGAAATGCGGGCCAACCGTTCGTCAAGCTCGATCGGAAGAAGCTCGCGTTGGAAGGTCTGAGGCTTCACGGCATCGTGCCGGAAACTGAATTGATTGCTGCATTGCGCGCAGCCGATTTTGCACTGGTGCCGGCCGGAACGTTAGACGGATCCGATTCCCACGATTGGCTGGCCCGAACGAGCTTACCTTCTCGCATCATTTTCTTGATGACATCCGCCAACATTCCCATCGTTGTCCTTGGCCACTTGGAGACGGCCGCCGCCAAGTTCGTCCAGACCAAGGGTCTCGGAACCGTTTCCCGTTATGATCATCAAGATTTTCTCTGCGCAGTGGCCAGGATTACCGTTCCTTCTACCAGGGAAGCAATACGTAAAAATGCGGCAAGGATCCGTCCTTGTTTCTCTAGCGAAGGAATGAGCGCATGGATTTGGGAATCCGCTAGGCTCGGTCGACCCGCCGACGGTCGATTCGAAAGACTCTAGCCCGCAAATCTCAGAAATCTCACGCCGAGACGCAAACACGCAAAGATTTCTGATTACAGATTTTAACGACTCGCTGGAGGCCATTCTTGAGAGTCGCTTCGCCAAAATTGATCGGCAGTCCTAGGCGAAAACTGGTCCTCTTGCCACTTAGAGAGTTTCAACCGGTCGTCGATTTTCCTGAGACGTCCACGCCAGATCCGGCACCTTGAACGGAACAAAGTAGTACCAAGGGCGGCTATCGTAGCTTTCCTTCACGAGGATTCGTAGATTTTTCTCTGAGCTCGGTACCACCGTGTAGGGGAGATTCGCTTCCACGAACTGGAGCGCTGCATAAACTGATGGGTTACAGTAGTCATGAAAGACGATCGGATTGCCTGGGGCGAGCATTTTATCGATGTAGAAGAACTCCAGCAGAGTGAAATCGAACAGATGATTGCCATCAACGAACGCAAAATGAACGACAAAGCCTGTTTGACAGAGGAACGGCAAAATGAATTGCGAAGCGCCGGGACAAAACAGATGGTATTTTTCCAGGCCGGCGCGGCGCACATTCATCAATCCAGCGCCGCGTGCAAGCGGACCATATTGAAAAGGATCGATTGAAAGCAGTCTGCCGTGGCCGACGTCCGCCAGTCCTTGTAACAAGTGCAAAGTCGAGTAGCCGTGAAAAAAACCAATCTCGAGAGCAAAAGCCGGTCGTCGTCCTAAGACAAGACGGTACAACTCGTTCCCCTCGCCTTCAGTAATGAATGGTTCGGTCGGATGGTATTGTCCATCTAAGCCGGTCGCTTGCTGCGTTTCTCGAAGTTCGTGCAACAAAGTCCACGCATTTGCTCCCGATTTGGGTTTCGTCGCTCGGTAGCTAGCGCTTTGTCGGACCCGGCTCAATCGCGCGAGAACCAGTTTTCGTTTCCAAAGCTCGCGTATCGCATCCGCGAGAATAGGCGTGCGTTCCGAATCCATAATAAGTGTCGTTTTCTATTGAGATGACTTGACTTCGAATAATCGATTTCCGTCGCCGCGGCTACTAACAAAGGCATCCGCCTTCTAGCCCACAAATCTCGTACGTTATATGAAATCCAGGCGCTCATCGCGGGCTAGATAGCATGAGCTTGCACAATTGCACTCGACCGTTACCATGGAAACCTCGTGCTCGAGATTGACGGGAGCGAAGTTTTGTCCTCTTCTGGCGAATTAACATGAGGAAATCTTGCCCAAATTTATGTCGGATCTCCGTTTGTCCAGCCGGTTATGTTTGAGAATAGTTCGATTTTGATCACCGGTGGCACCGGTTCATTTGGGAAAAAATGCGCCAAGATCCTGGTCGAAGCGTACCGGCCGCGGCGCGTGATCATTTATTCGCGGGACGAACTGAAACAGTTCGAAATGAGCCAGAGGTTCAATTCACCGGCGATGCGCTTTTTTCTTGGCGACGTGCGCGATCTTCCACGGCTGAAAACTGCTATGCGCGGGGTTGATTATGTGATCCACGCCGCTGCTCTCAAGCAGGTGCCCGCCGCCGAGTATAACCCAATGGAATGTATCAAGACCAATATTCTCGGCGCAGAAAACGTCATTGATGCGGCCTATGAAAGCGGGGTGAACAAGGTCATTGCTCTTTCCACTGATAAGGCCGCCAGCCCGATCAATCTGTACGGTGCGACCAAGCTGGTCTCGGATAAGCTCTTTATTTCTGCCAATAATCTCGCGGGCGATCGGAAGACTCGTTTCAGCGTGGTGCGCTACGGCAACGTGCTCGGGTCGCGAGGCTCGGTCGTTCCTTTCTTTCGTACTCTCCTGGCCCAGAATGCCAAAGAACTGCCGATTACCGACCTGCGAATGACTCGATTTTTGATCACGCTCGAACAGGGTGTCAGATTTGTTCTGAAAAGCTTTGAGCGAATGCAGGGAGGAGAGCTTTTCGTCCCGAAAATTCCTTCGATTCGGGTGACCGAACTGGCTCAAGTCATGGCTCCGAAAATCCCGCAAAAAGTGGTTGGACTTCGTCCCGGAGAAAAGGTGCACGAGGTAATGTGCCCGGCCGATGACTCCCATCTGACGTTAGAATTCTCCGATCATTTCGTCATTCAGCCGGCAATTCAATTCATTACCCATCCCGAATTCCGGGTGAATGGCTTGGACGAAAAAGGCGTCCCGGTCAGCGACGGATTTCAATATAGTTCGGATCAGAACGACGCCTGGCTGGAAGGGGAAAAGCTCGCGGAAATGGTCGGATCCGCTGAGATCGAATGAGTATCAGCGGGAAGCGAGTTGTTGCTTCAATCGAAGCGCGCATGGCTTCAACTCGGCTTCCGGGCAAGGTACTTAAACCTTGTCTCGGACGTCCAATGCTGGAACTCCTGGTGGAGCGCGTTAGCCGCTCTCAATACATCGACTCGATTGTGGTCGCAACGACGACTAATGAACCGGATCGGGAAATCGTCGATGTGGCCTCACGCATCGGGATCGAATCGTTTCGCGGCAGCGAAAATGACGTCGTGGCGCGCGTGACCGGTGCGATGGAAACGGCCAAGGCCGACATCGTCGTTCAGTTGACCGGCGATTGTCCTTTGTTGGACCCAGAAATCATTGACCAGGTGATTCGAGTTTATGCCGCCAATACATTCGATTATGTCTCGAACAGCCTGGTCCGATCCTTCCCCAGGGGTCTCGATGTTGGGGTGGCCTCACTGGCTGTGCTCCAAGAATCGTTGGTAATCGCCCAGGATGAGGCTCACCATGAACACGTTTTTCTAAGTGTTTACGAGAACCCGAATCGATTTCGTCTGTTTAACATCTTTGCGCCGCCTGAACTCTGCCGGCCCGACTGGCGTTGGACGTTGGATACGCCAGCCGATTACGCTTGCATCAGCAAGATCTTCGAAATGCTCTACCCCGCGAACCCGCATTTCACATCGGCCCACATTACCCGCCTGTTGCATAACCACCCGGAGATCGCCGAATTGAATCAGGAGATCCAGCAAAAGCAGGTGCGGTAGCGGAGGGGCGCGGAAGCCCTAGTCAGTGCAAATTTTGGGTAGGCCTCCGATCTGTCCGCCCCTACCCATGACGGTAGCGCGTATGCAGCTTTAGCCACTACTCCTCAAGTATCTTCGTCTACCGGTCTTTTCCTTTCGAAAGCGACCATTAAATTGAGAGGATCCGGACGAAGCTCGCGGCCTTGATAAAGCGCCTTGAGCCGCTTCTTTTCCCAGTTGATCAGTGCCGGGTACAAAAGATTCCACGGCCACTCCATCTCCTCGGTCTCTGGTTTTATGAGACCAGCAGCAAACATCCCTTCGAACCGGCCCAGAGCCATTTTGTCGTTACCAATCATAACGCCAGTAACGACACCGTTCTGTCTGACAAGCGCCTGCGGATGCGGCCAGTCGATTCGAATTGGATCTCCGGTCAACGCGCGATTGAATAGCAGATACGGCCATTGGGGACGAATGAACTCTCCTTTGAACGTGCAGCTGAACGCACTGAGGGGACTGACATATTTCAGTCGATCCCCAAAAGTTTTGGCGTAGTAACCGAAGTCAATCGCTCCATCAACCGGTTTAGGATCGAGCGGTTCCAGCAGCAATCGCAGCAGCTCGTCATGAGTCTTCGCATTGTATGTGCTGCCCAGATCTTCGTAAGCAGCCCAGCGGGCACTGATCGAAGGCACACCGCGATAAGCCGCCTCGATCCCGATGGTTGAACCAAAGGTCAACACCTTATTTGCGGTCTGCAAAAGCGCGTAAGAATCGATCTTTTCTTCGGGACCAATTACCCGTAGGAACGGGTACGGCAGCAGGCGGAGTCGCTCGGTGAAATCGGCTTTGGTCCGAGCAGAATTAGGATGCATTCGAATCGCGAAAATTCCTTCAAACCGATTCCGGGCCAAATCATGAATTATGGTTTCAAATCCCTCCGCCTGGGAGGGGTAAAGGGGAGAAGGGAAAAATTCTCGCAGGCAAGAAAATTCCGATTCGGTAGAAGAAAATGCGGCGATTCGAAGCGGCGATTCCAGCCAACCCTCTGGCACCGATCCACGGATCTGTTGCTCCGTCAGGGAAACCCAATTAGCAATTTTGCCCTCTCGCCGTTCACTATAGAATTCTTTGGCTACAGCCCGCTTTTGTGCGGGCGATTCCGCCTTCCCCAAGGTGTCGGCGAGATATTTCGTAATGTGCGCGGGATCATGTGGCATCGTATTTTCCGCCAGGGAGTAAGAGTAAAGATCACAACCTCTTTCGTGAACCAAACAGCGCACGCCATGCTTTTGGCAGGCGCGTAAGGCTGCCCTAAAATTGGCAAGTCGACCGTTAAGGACATAGAAGAGATCACAGGAATACCGCTTCAAGTAGACATCCAAAGCAACGTAAGCGGCGAACGCCGCAGAAAGGATCGACCACGTAACCTCTTGGTCGACCGCGGGATCGGGTTCAGGATCATTCAAAAAGCTGTTCAGGGACGAAAGAACGGCTGCGCCCAGATCGAAATTTTCAAACTTGAGCTGATACAGTTCGTCAAAGGAGTGGTAGCTCTTCGGTAATTTGTGCAAAAGCGCCATCGATTCCTTAGCCTGCACGATCAGGTCGGAGAGCTTAAAGGCTTGCACGGGACTGCTCAGATGCTTCAACCCTTCTCGGGCACGACCGTAGCAGAGCCGGCATTGTTCGTAAGCGTGCTCAGGATTAACTTCACAAAAATGGAGCGCGGCATCACAAGTGATGAACGTGACCTCATCAGATTTTTCCAAATGCCGCTCCGCTAGCTCCAATTCCGTCTCAAAATGGGGCGACCACCAGCCGTACGGCGCATAAATTGTAACGTTCATCTTTGCTCAATGTCGGAAAGGCGGTTCCTTGCGCCAAGCCGCCGGAACGCTTAGAAGCGAACTATGATTCCCTACGCTCGGCCAGATCTTAATGCGGACGATATTCAATCTGTCGTCGAAGTATTGCAGACGGATTGGCTGACGCAAGGCTCGATGCATCGGCGATTCGAAGAGGCGATCGCAAATTATTGCGGAGCACAATATGCGGTGAGTGTCTCGAGCGGAACCGCCGCTCTGCATCTCATCTACTTAGCCCTTGGTATCGGCCCGGGAAAAAAGGTTTGGACTTCACCCAATACTTTCGCCGCTACCGCCAACGCGGCGCGTTACTGCGGAGGACAAGCCGATTTTGTCGATATCGATCCGCGCACTTACAATCTGTCACCCGACACCTTTGCGCAAAAACTGAAGTCAGATGACCGGCCGGCGCTGGTTGTCCCAGTTCATTTTGGGGGTCAATCATGCGCTATGGAAGAGATCGCCCAGTTGGCCCGCACGCATGAGATGGCGATCGTGGAAGATGCGTCGCACGCGATCGGTGGAACTTACCAGGGGCGGCCGGTTGGTTGTTGCCAATGGTCTGATGCGGCTGTTTTTAGCTTTCACGCCGTTAAGATCATCACTTCCGGTGAAGGTGGTATGATCCTGACCAACCGATCCGATCTGTACGAAAAACTCATCCGTCTTCGGACCCACGGTATGACCCGGCGTCCGGATCTTTTCCAACAACCCAACCCAGGTCCTTGGTATTATGAACAGCTCGAGTTAGGCTACAATTATCGTCTCACCGACATCCAGGCGGCTCTCGGGTTGAGCCAAGCCAAACGGATCGACGCCTTTGTCGCCCGAAGGCGCGAACTGGTCCGCAATTACAATAATGCTTTTGCCGACTTTCCGCTTACTCGACCGTGGCAGGATCCGACCACAAACCCCAGTTGGCATCTCTATGTGGTTCGATTGGCTCTGGATCGGATCAAGAAAACACAGCGGCAAGTTTTCGAAGAACTGCATCAGGCCGGTATCGGAGTGAATCTCCACTACATCCCAGTCCATCTTCAGCCGTTTTATCGAGAACTAGGTTTCAAGCCGGGCGATTTTCCGGAAGCGGAGAGATACTACCGGGAGGCCGTCACGCTTCCGCTCTTTACCCGCTTGAGCACAGATGAATTGAACAAGGTTGTGGCTGAGCTTCGGACCAGCTTGCTGGGCTGAGACTTGGTAGGGACGAGCTCCCGCTCGTCCGTCTTCGTTGATTTGCGCTTCGGACCTTCGCACGAGCGGGAGCTCGTCCCTACCGAAATCACCCAATGTCGTCCCAGGCGAGCGGCGTTCCTTTGGCCAGGAAGCGTTTGGCTCGCATACCTAACACTTGCTGGTAGCACCTTGGATGCAATCCCAAGGATGGTCGAATGGATCGGACATTCTGTTCCGTTATCAGTTGGCCGGTTTGAATATCTTCAACCACAAAAAGCGATCGCCGAAATCGCCGCGATTCCGCCTCTTTTTCGGTTGGCTCATAGTGGATTTCGCCGAGCGCTTGTTCAACCTCTCTTACTGCCTCCACCAGTGACTTGAATTCTCCCGGTTCCAATGAAAAAGCGCTATCTGGACCCTGCTCCGACCGGCTTAGCGTCAGATGCTTTTCTATGATATTCGCGCCCAAGGCGACCGAAGCAACTGCAACGTTAAACCCGAGCGTGTGATCTGACAGCCCGACCGGTAAACCAAATCGGCGCTGTAAATCCGGTACGGTCCGTAAGTTCATTTCGCGAGCCGGAGAAGGATAGGCGCTAGTACATTTCAAAAAGGCGAGTTCGCGTCCGCCCGCCTGCTCTACCGCCAGCGCTGCTTCTTCGATTTCCGCCAGGACTCCCATCCCGGTAGAAATGATCAAAGGTTTGCCTGTAGCTGCCGCTTTTCTGATCAGCGGAATGTCAACCAATTCGAAAGAGGCGATCTTGTATGCCGGAACATTAAGGGTCTCCAAAAAATCAATTGCACCAGGGTCGAACGGCGAGGAAAACAACGTTATCCCGATTTCGTCCGCCAACGATTTCAGCTTGGGCTGCCACTCCCAAGGCATGTACGCTTTTTGGTAAAGATCATAGAGGAGCTCATTGGACCAGAGTGACTCTTTCTGATGGCGAAAGATTGGAGAGTCAACATTGATCGTGATCGAATCCGGCGTGTAGGTTTGTATTTTTACCGCGTCAACACCGCAATCTTTGGCCGCGTTGAGAAGCTTCACTGCTTCATCATAATTCTGGTGATGATTGGCGGAGAGTTCCGCAATAATATAAACCGGATGGCCGGGGCCAATTCGCCGATCGTCGATGGAAATTTCAAGCGACAACATTAGGGAACAATGATTCTTATAAACCCGCAAACCGAAGAAAAGAGCAACCGAAGATTACGTGGTCCCTATTTCGGTTTTCAGTGCACCATTTCCGCAGAAGATTGGGAGTAGCAAGCTACTCCCCTCCATCGTCAGGGGTTGCTTGCGCCAAAATGATACAGCTTTTCCCCGAGGTCGGAGGGTGCGCCGCTTCCTCCTTCGCCAAGGCTTCGGCGGGACAAGTGCGGCGCCCGGAAACTATCCCAGCGTGCACCGAGGAATCGAGCCCAAGGATCCTGGAGTGTTTTATCGTCATGGATTATTGCTAGGAGTACGAGTTACTCCGCAGCTGCTATCGGGAGCACGTCTCGTAAGCTGGTCACGCAAATATCGGCCGGTTGTGGGTGTGTCAATGGCCCCGTGCGCAAAGATCGCACTTCTGGATATTTTACCTGAATTGTACCGATACCGAGTTCCTGGGGTCCGGCAAAATCCTTAGTCTCGTCGTCACCAACATAGATCGTTTCTTTTCCCGTAACATCGAGTAAATGCAGAGCCAACTCGAACGGCACAACCGAGGGCTTCGCGTAGTTCTTTCCTAAATCGTCCGTACAAATGACCACATCGAAATACTCCTCAATTTGTAGTGCAGCTATCTTGCGCAATTGGACGCTAGACAACCCATCGGTGATGAGGCCCATCTTTACGCGACGCCTACCCAGCTCTTCGAGTAAACTGATTGCATCTTCAAAAAGAGTAATTTCAGGCCGATGAGTCCGATAAAGATAGACCAACATCGGTACGCTAATCCGATCGGAGAGCCCGAGTTTCTCCAACACAAGGTCAAAGGTTGAGCCCCTCCCCTTTGAATTGAGGCTCTCCAGCAAGCACTCTTCGATTTTCACCGGGTCCAATCCAAAGCGCTGGCCGAGGTGTCCGCCCACTGCTCGCATCCCACTGGTGACGAATGAAAACTCCGAATAAAGCGTGTTATCCAGATCGAAGAGAACTGCTTTTATCACGGGGCAGAAGATTGAATTAGCTCATCGGGCAGAAGAAAAGTATCTTCGACGAACCGTAACATCGTGAGATGATTAGTAAATTGGCCCAAGCACGATTCCAGAGTTTCGCCGCGCATCAGACGCAAGAGATAGCTCGGGCTATCCGCTCCGGCACGGATGCTTAAATTCGCAGCGCCGCCAAAGCGCGGATTGATCTCAATGAATAGCGGCTTCCCGTCACGCAAGAAACATTGGATTGTATTTTGCCCGACCAATCCCATTTCGTTCGCCAGGCGTACGGATTCTTGAATAATCTCCGCGTTGTTCTCTGTAGCGGTGACGAAAGATTCTCCGCCCCAAACATGGAGACGTCTTCGCGGAACCGCAGAAATCACCTTGCCGCTAAAATCTGCAAACAAGTCGACTGTGTATTCAGGCGCATCAACGTACTCTTGAACCAAAATCTCCTTGGGATTGTCGATGAACGCATTCAACTCTGACTGGGAGTTCACCTTCCTCGCGCCTCTGCCGCCTTTCCCCGACGACGGTCGCAAAAAAACCGGGTAAATCTCCGGGTTACTCCAGTCGCGCGTCACCCAGATCTTGGGAATGGTAAACCCATGATCGGTGCAGAATCTGAGGAAGCTGCTCTTATCCAGACACCGGCGGATAACATCGCCGGAGGCGATCATCACGCGAATGCCTTGTCGCTCAGAAAATGCGACGAATCAGTGCGCGGGATGACATATCCGGCATCTGCTCGATACAAGGCCGGCGCACAAGCGTTCGCATCGACCGCGATCACCCGCCCTTCGGGCAGGATACGACGCACGGCATCTTGAAACGCCCGAACAAGCGCTACCTTGCGAGAAGCGCTCGTGATCAATACATTCATTCCACCCTCTTGCGTCCTACCATGAGGACATTGCGACCAGATCCCGCTTGAGCAAAAGCTCGATAAAGTTGTTGGCGAAGGGTCTTCGGAATAGACAACTCGAATGAAACCCGTTTTTGGTGACAGACTGGTCCCAGTTCCCGATTGGCAATGTAGTTGTCGCCAAAGAGCAGAAACATCTCCATCGGGAAATCGCAAAGGGTATCAACGACGTCAAAGCTGAGTCCTTCGTAAGTATTTTTCAGGGTTTGCACATTGAAGTAGTTAATGTGGTCGGGAAAAGCGATCCACCAAGGGCGACCCCCGATTTTCGCGTGGGCGGCCTGTTGAATATCGGTAAAGTCGTTCGGCACCCGAATGACTAGAACGCCACCTGGTCGAAGCAATTCACGACAAATATTGACCACGCCGATCGGATCGGCCACATGTTCCAGCACATTCAGCATGACGACCGCAGCAAAGCCGGAAGCCGGTTGACCTCGGTGGCGCTCCAAATACGATTCGAAAGTGTGGCAAACAAGGTCCAACCCCTGCTTTTTTCCGATTTCCACGGCATCAATGGATGGATCGAAGCCAACCGACTCAATCTGGTGATCGACCAGAAAGTGGAGAAGCTCGCCAGGTCCGGCGCCTGCATCCAGAACTTTCCCTTTCGGCGCGTGACTGACAATTGCGTCGAGGACATCCTGGTACAACGTCTGATGCAACCAGTTGCGCTCCTCTTCGGCCTCGACTCGGCCGCCCGTCAGGCGCCTCAGCTCGGGTGCTCGGCTGCCTTGTTTCAGGAGCTGATAATACTCGTCCTGATAAAAGGTCTTGAGCTGTTCATCAGACGGCAAAGGGGATAACTGCCGAAAACCGAACCGGCTGTCTACCGACACTGAAGCGATTCCTTCGGTCATAATTCAACACGACAATTTAGGTTTGGGAGAAGGAGCTCTTTCTCGTAAGCGACGATTTGCCGAATCCCTTGTTCGAGCGTATGCAGTGGCTCCCAGTGGGTCAAACTTCGAAAATGCTCCATGTTGGCGCAACTCCATTCCCGTGGGCCGGAGTGGGGCTCGGTCTTTACCACCAACTCCGGAAAAATGTCTTTGAGAATTGCAATGACTTCGGCTACGGATCGCGTTTTACCGAATCCAAGATTTACGACTCCGTGCGCATCCGAACTAGTCGCTAGCCGCATCAAGCCTTCGGCCACATCGTCGGCGAATATATAATCGAAACGTCCTTCCTCACCGTACACAAGGAGGGGAGCATCAACCAGGGCCGACCTCACCCATCGCGATATGACGTCTCTGGAACCCCGTCCGTAGACTCGATAGATGCGCGCGGAGATCGCTTGGAAATCCTTCTTGGTCGCAGCAATAAAATCCAGTTCGCGCTCGGTCATGTACTTGCCGACGCCGACGATATTACGAGGGTTGATCGGGTCTTCCTCTCTCAGTTGATATTCAGTAGACGTATTTAGATGAAGGGAAGGATCGTAAATAAGGTAGCTGGAGGCAAAAACCAAGGTCTTAACAAAGTCGGCCTCTTCCACCGCCTTCAAGAATCGGTGAGACAATAGAACATTATGCGTAAAAGATTCTTGCCAGAATCCCGGCTCTTCCACCGTTCGATTGAACGTGGCCGCCAAATGGAAAACAACGCTTGGCTCAGTCCTCAGCAGCTCGCCGAGATCCTCGCGGCTCAAATCAAGCGAGTAATGCTGAACCTGATCCGTTGAATAAGTGCTTGGCGAAGGGGGCTTAAGGTCAGCCGCAATAACCTCGGCGCCGGCTTCTACGAGCAACCGGACTAGCGCAGTACCAATCACCCCGGACGCACCGGTTACGAGAACTCTCGAGCCTGACCAGTTCATGCGGGTCAACATTGAGATAATCCACGGAGGGCGTCAATCACACGCGAAGCGCCATATCCGTCTACCAGTTCACGTCCCTGTTTGCCCATCGACTCACGGGTGTCTCTGTCTTGTGCGATTGCCCTCAGAGCCAGGGTAAGAGCTGGGACTGTACAATCTTTGATATTGCCCAATTTTCGCAGCAGTCCCTGAGAAGAAAGTGTGTCCAGGAGCAAATCTTCTTGAGGTGCACAGCTGATCGCTATGGCGGGCAGCTGCATAAAAGCGGCTTCCCAACAGGTCGTACCCCCGCCCATCACGGCCCAGTCGGCCCACGCCATGTGAGTCGCCATATCTTTCACATCACGTAGTACCCGACACGATTGGCAGCACCGTCCAGCCAAGTTCTCCACCTCCAATGCGCGCGTATTACTTCCACCAACAACGATGCGAAGCTCGTAGTCTGCTTCCTGGACATGCTCAAAGGCTCGCACGACGAAAGACGTAATGTTCTGAGGGTCACTCCCGCCAAAGGTGACAAGTACTTTTTTCCCGACTAACGGATAGGTTCGTCGCCACGTGGTCCAAGCGAGAAACTGTTGTCCCAGCAGCAAGTAACGGTTTCCGAGTAAGAGTATGGTCCAAGCGGCGCGATCCCTATAAAGGTCTTCTTGCGCATGCAGGTTCTGATTGAGGACCAGATGAGCAACGTAACGCTTCGCATGCCCAAAATCCTCGAACAACAAAAGCTTGGAGCCCGAAGCGATGATCGTCCCCTGCCATTCCGTTCCGAAGGAATAACCATCAGCCACAATCAGGTCAACACCAGCCGCCTTGGCTTGTTGG
>WNFI01088953.1_pt1 | contig 18220 bp, 15 predicted proteins | sample 5400471 | NCBI WGS metagenome assembly WNFI01 (sample SAMN13153348, study PRJNA577476) | soil metagenome | isolation source: 100 cm saprolite on Douglas fir-dominated hillslope | place: USA:California | collected 2013-09-17 | reverse complement strand
CTTCGTCGTCGACGGCGAGCCGTTCTGGGGCACGGACCGCATGCCGATGGTCGAGGAGGGGGTGAGGCGCGGCGGCTGGTAGCCGCGTTCATCGCGCGGCGCTGACCCGCCAGATGGTGTTGCCCACATCGTCGGCGACGAGCAGCGCTCCCGCCTTGTCGATGGCCACGCCGACCGGACGGCCGCGCGCCCGATTGTCGCCATCCACGAAGCCGCTCAGGATTTCCACCGGCGGCCCGGACGGCTTGCCGTCGACGAACGGAATGAACACCACGTTGTAGCCGCTGAAGGGCCGCCGGTTCCACGAGCCGTGCTGGCCGACGAACGCGCCATTGCGGAACGGCAGCGGCAGCTCGTTTCGGTCGTAGAACGCGAGGCCGAGCGGCGCCACGTGGTTGCCCAGCGCGTAATCCGGCTTGGTCGACGACGCGCGCGGCGGGGCATCCGGCCAGCGGGGACGCCACTGCTGCACGCGCTCGTCGAGGTTCTCTCCCCAATAGTAGTAGGGCCAACCGTAGAACTTGCCGCGCTCCACCGAGGTGAGATAGTCCGGCACGAGGTCGCTGCCGAGCTCGTCGCGCTCGTTGACCACTGTCCACAGCGCGCCGGTCTTCGGCTCCCAGGCCATTCCATTGGGATTGCGCAATCCGGTCGCGAACGGTTGCGTCTTGAGCGGGAGCGTCGTGCCAGTAAGGTCGATCTCCCAGATCGCCGCGCGATCCTTTTCGACTTCGGGCCCACGATCTCCGGCATTGCTGTTGGAGCCCACCGATGCATACAGCGTCCTGCTATCGGGGCTCGCAAGGAGATTCTTGGTCCAGTGATGATTGAACGGAAGTCCCGGGAGCTTGACGATTTCCGTGCCCGCCGTGGTGATGTTCTTCTCTCCTTCCACATAGGGAAAGCGCAGCACCGCGTCGCTGTTCGCCACGTAGAGAAAATTCCCAACGACGGCCATCCCGAAAGGCGAGTACAGGTTCTCAAGGTATGGCTTGGGTTCGACCTTCCCGTCCTTTCGCACGAGTGTGATGCGGTCGGAACTCATCACGGTGGCGCCCATGCGCCACATGACGACCCGCATGACGAAGCCCCGGATGCCATCGAAGTCATTGCTATCCCGGGGCGTGTTGGTCTCCGCCACGAGCACGTCGCCATTCGGCAGGACGTACACCCAGCGCGGATGCTCGAGGCCGGTCGCAAAGGCTTCGACGTGGGTTCCCGGAGAAGCACGATCACCGCGCGAGCCCTCATGACCGGCATGGCGCATCCCATCTCTAGTCGGCCGCCGCCTCGATCGGGCCACCCCGCCGCGCGCGCAGCTCCTGGCCGAGGAAGGCCGCGATGGAGCGCATGCCGTATTTTCCGGCCCGCTCCTCGGCGGCGCTGTTGTAGTTCGTGTTGGTGTTGATGTCGTACGTGTAGAGCTCGCCCGCCGCATCGGTGATGAATTCCACGCCGGCGATCTCGACGCCGTTCGCTTCCAGCACGCGCTGGTAGCGCTCGATGATCGGGTGGCGGAAATCGTCGATCACCTGGAAGCGCGGCGCCGCGGCCGAGGGCTTCTCGCCGACCGGGCACATCGCGTCGCCGATCTCGCACACGTCGGCCGGGCAGAGCTCGAAGCCCAGCGTCGTATCGACGCGCACCGCGTACAGGAACTCGCCGCCGATGAACTCGACCCGCGTGATGAACGGCTCCGGCGCCTTTATGTATTCCTGGATCAGCGTGACGCCGTCGACGGAATCCTCGAACACCGGGCTTTTCACGTAGCTCTCGAGCGGCTCCATGCCGTGGAAGAGGCGCACCCCTAGGCCCTTGCCCGCGCGATTGTGCTTGGTGATGAAGGAGCCCGGCATCTTGCGCGCCGCCTGGACGATCTGGTCGCGGCCAACCGCGGCCAGCGTGCGCGGCACGCGCACGCCGAACCTCTCCAGCTCGGCGTACTGCGCGATCTTGTTGATCTCGAGGCGCAGCGCGCGGCTGTCGTTCACCACGCGCCGTCCATGGCGCTCGAGCCAGGGCAGCACGCAGCTCGTGTATTCCGCGGCGTAGCGGTGGTCGCGCGTGTGCGACGACGCGCTCATGCGGTTATAGAACACGCCCTCGGGCGGCGCGCTGGAGAAATCGAGCACGCCCCGGTCGAGGAACCACTCCTCGTACGGCAGGGCGAGCTCCGCGAAGGCGGCGCGCAGCGGCTCCACCCAGGCTTCGTTTTCATGGATCACGTAGATCTTGGCCATCGAACATTCTCCGTACTTAGGGGCGGCGAATGCAACCCGCCCCGGTCAGCGCTTGAGCTGGCTCACCAGGAAGGCGCGAACCTGGTCGGCGAGCTCGGGGGATATCGGGCCGAGCACGCCGCGTTTCTGCGCCGGGATGTGGTCGGCCATGCCCGGCTCCGGATTGAAGACATAGTGATCGAAGAGGCGCCGCCACGCCTCGCGTTGCTCGGGCGGCAGGTGCTTCAGGTCGAGGAGACCGTGCAGAAGGCAGTTCAGCGCCGAGTTCGCCTTGTCGGAGGCGCCGATGGAGTCCCGCCACCAGTAGTTCACGAGCGCGTTGCACTTGTCGAGCGACTCGACGTGGTGCCACCACAGCGTGGGAATGTAGAGCGCGTCGCCCGGCTCGAGCTCGGCGACGAGCGCCGCCTCGAGGGCCTGCCTGAATTTCGGAAAGCGCGCGTAGTCGGGGTTGCGGAACGACACGAGGCTGATCGGCGTTCCCGTCGGTGCGTAGCCGATGGGGCCGACATAGAGGTTCGACACTTGTTCGGGGGCAAAGAGCGTGAAGCGCCGGCGCCCGCTCACCACGCACGCGATGTTGTTCGATTCGTCGAAATGCGCAGGCGTGACGACGGAATTGCCGAGCCAGATGCGCGCCAGCACCGAGGCGTCGAGGAGCGGCAACACGTTCTCCGCGGCGAAGCCGGGCAGGCATTCGGAGATGAGCGCGCTTTGCGCCACCACGCCGGGCGGATTCTCGAGCTTCGCGTTCTTCGCGATCGAGCGCGTCACGGACGAGATCGGTGCGCGCTCGCGCGTGAAGTTGAAGCCGTTCAGGTTTTCGGCGTAGAAGATGCGGCCCCTGGCGCTGGGCGGCATGCGCAGGACATCGACCTCGCCGCCGCGGTCGAAAGCCGCGATATAGCCGCAGAACGACTCGGGCGATTCGAGCCCGCGCCGGACCGCGGGCCAATCGCGGACGGCGCCCCGCAGGACGGCGGGCTCGTATCGCGTCGCGATGTCGCGACGGAAGGACTCGCTGTCGACGCCGGACCATTCGCGGATCGGCTGCAAGGCTTCGCCTCAGCGGGCGCTCTGCAACCGAAAGCTGCCCGGATCGAGCTCCGCCTCGATGCGATCGAGCCAGCGCTCGGCGGCCTCCTCCACCCTGTCGAGCACTTCTTCGAAGCCCGCCGCGCCGCCGTAGTACGGGTCCGGCACGTCCTCGCCCTTCCAGCGCGCGCTCGCCTCCAGGAAGAGGCCGAGCTTCGCCTTCGAGCCGGGCGGCTGCATGCCCAGCAAGATCCGCAGGTGCCCGCGGTCCATCGCGAGGATGTAGTCGAAGTCGTGGAAGTCCCGCGCGCTCACCTGCGCAGCGCGTTGCGCCGACAGGTCGTATCCTCGCTTGGCGGCGTGCTTCAGCGTGCGCGGATCGGGGGCTTCCCCCACGTGATAGTCCTGCGTCCCCGCGGAAGCCACGCGGATGCGGCCCTCGAGGCCGCGCGCCTTCACGAGGTGGCGCAGCACGCCCTCGCCGGTGGGCGAGCGGCAGATGTTGCCGGTGCAGACGACGAGGACGGAGGCCGTCATGTGTCCCCTCCCACCGCCATCAGGCGATCGCGCAGCGTCTTCAGCTCGTCGCGCAGGCTCGCGGCGCGCTCGAACTCGAGGTTCCTCGCCGCCTCCAGCATCTCCTTCTCGAGCTTGCGGATGCGCTGGTCGAGCTGCTTCTCGGAGAGCGCGTCGTACTTCGCTTCCTCCTCGGCCGCCTTGCGGGTCTCCTTCGCCTCGTCGGGGTCGTAGGCTCCCTCGATCATGTCCTTGATGAGCTTCGAGATGCCCTTGGGCTCGATCCCGTGCGCAAGGTTGAACGCGACCTGCTTGGCGCGCCGCCGGTCGGTCTCGCCGATCGCGAGCCGCATCGAGTCGGTGGTGTGGTCGGCGTAGAGAATCGCGGTGCCGTTGATGTGCCGCGCGGCGCGGCCGATGGTCTGGATGAGCGAGCGGCCCGAGCGCAGGAACCCTTCCTTGTCTGCATCGAGTATCGCCACCAGGGATACCTCGGGAATATCGAGGCCCTCGCGGAGCAGGTTGATGCCGACCAGCACATCGAAGAGACCCTTCCTCAGGTCGCGGATGATCTCCACGCGCTCCACGGTGTCGATGTCCGAGTGCAGGTACCTCACCTTCACGCCGTGCTCGGCGAGATAGTCGGTGAGGTCCTCGGCCATGCGCTTGGTGAGCGTCGTCACCAGCACGCGCTCGTTCACCTTCACGCGCTTGTTCACTTCCGAGAGGAGATCGTCGACCTGCGAGGAGGCCGGGCGCTGGATGAGGATCGGGTCGATGAGCCCCGTGGGACGCACGACCTGCTCGACCACCTGCCCGGAATGGATGCGCTCGTATTCGGCCGGCGTCGCCGAGACGAAGATCGCCTGGCGCATCTGGCCCTCGAACTCCTGGAACGTGAGCGGCCGGTTGTCCAGCGCCGAGGGCAGGCGAAAGCCGTAGTCGACCAGCACGGTCTTCCTCGAGCGGTCGCCGTTGAACATGCCGCCGATCTGCGGAATCGTCACGTGGCTCTCGTCGACCACGATGAGCGCATCGCGCGGCAGGTAGTCGATGAGGGTGGGTGGCGGCTCGCCCGGCGCCCTGCCGGACAGGTGGCGCGTGTAGTTCTCGATCCCCTTGCAGAAGCCGAGCTCGTTCATCATCTCGAGGTCGAAGTGCGTGCGTTGCTGCAGGCGCTGCAACTCGAGGAGCTTGCCCTGCGCCTGGAATTCCCCGAGTCGCTCGCGCAGCTCCACCTTGATGGTCTCGATCGCGCGCAGCACCGTCGAGCGCGGCGTCACGTAGTGGCTCTTCGCGTACAGCGTGAAGCGCGGGATCTTGTGCAGCAGCTCGCCGGTGAGCGGATCGAAGAGCGTGAGCGACTCGATCGCCTCGTCGAAGAGCGAGACGCGCAGCGCCTGCTCGCTGTTCTCCGCCGGGAAGACGTCGATGGTGTCGCCACGCACGCGGAACGTGCCGCGCCGGAAGTCGATGTCGTTGCGCGTGTACTGCATGCCCGCCAGGCGAGCAAGGAGATCGCGCTGCCCGACAGGGTCGCGCTCGCGCAGCACCTGGCGCATGTCCGCATAGTCGTTGGGATCGCCGATGCCGTAGATGCACGAGACCGTCGCCACGATCACCACGTCGCGGCGCTCGATGAGGCTCTTGGTTGCGGAAAGACGCATCTGCTCGATGTGCTCGTTGATCGAGGAGTCCTTCTCGATGTAGAGGTCGCGCGAGGGCACGTACGCCTCGGGCTGGTAGTAGTCGTAGTACGAGACGAAGTACTCGACCGCGTTCTGTCGCGCGAGGGCACGTACGCCTCGGGCTGGTAGTAGTCGTAGTACGAGACGAAGTACTCGACCGCGTTCTCGGGGAAGAACTCGCGGAATTCCGAGTAGAGCTGCGCGGCGAGCGTCTTGTTGGGCGCGATGACGAGCGTGGGGCGGCCGGTCTGCGCGATGACGTTGGCCATCGTGTAGGTCTTGCCGGAGCCGGTCACGCCAAGGAGCGTCTGGTACGCGAGCCCGTCGTTCAGGCCGGTGACGAGCTTTTCGATGGCCTGGGGCTGGTCGCCCGCGGGCTGGAACGGCTGGTGCAGGCGAAAGGGGCTGTTGGGGTAGGTAACGACTTCCATTGGGTCCGGGGTAGGTTAGGTGCCGGGGCGCGAAATCGGCGCAGGGCAAATAGACAAGTTTAGCAAGGTAAAATGGGGATTCCGACACTTCTTTCCAACCGCCCCGGAGTGAGCCATGTCGCTCGTCGCCAACCGCCTCAACGTCATCAAGCCCTCGCCCACCCTCGCCGTATCCGCCAAGGCGGCCAAGCTGAAGGCCGAAGGCAAGGACGTGATCGCGATGGGCGCCGGCGAGCCCGATTTCGACACGCCGGAGTTCATCAAGGAAGCGGCCATCGCGGCGATCCGCAAGGGCTTCACCAAGTACACGCCGGCGGGCGGCACGACGTCGCTCAAGAAGGCGATCGTCGCCAAGTTCCAGCGCGAGAACGGGCTGGACTACAACGAGAAGCAGATCCTCGTCTCATGTGGCGGCAAGCAGACTTCGTTCAACCTCTGCATGGCGCTCCTCAACCCGGGTGACGAGGCGATCATCCCGGCGCCGTACTGGGTGTCCTACCCGGACATGGCGATGATGGCCGATGGCAAGCCCGTGTTCGTCCCGGCCGGGATCGAGCAAGGCTTCAGGATCACGCCGCAGCAGCTCGAGCGCGCCATCACGCCGCGCTCGCGCCTCATCTGGATCAACAGCCCGTCGAACCCGACCGGCGCCGTCTACACCGCGGCCGACTTGAAGGCCCTGGGCGAGGTGCTGCGCAAGCACCCGCGCATCGTCATCGCCAGCGACGACATGTACGAGCATATTTTGCTGGACGGCTCGAAGTTCGTGAACATCCTCAACGTGTGCCCGGACCTGTATCCGCGCACCGTCACCATGAACGGCGTCTCGAAGGCCTACGCGATGACCGGCTGGCGCATCGGCTATTGCGGCGGGCCGCAGGAGCTGATCGAGGCGATGGAGAACGTGCAGTCGCACAGCACTTCCAACCCCACGTCGATCTCCCAGTACGCGGCCGAAGCAGCGCTGAACGGCGACCAGTCGGTCATCGACCCGATGGTCGAGGCCTTTCGCGAGCGCGGCAAGTTCGTGGCGGAGGGACTGAACCGCATCCCGGGCGTGAAGTGCCTGCAGCCGGCGGGCGCCTGCTACGCGTTCCCGGACTGCCGCGAGGCGATCCGCAACCTGCATGCCGCGGGCAAGATCTCCGCGCCCACCGACCTCGCGTTGTGCGACTACCTGCTCGCGCAGCCGAAGGCGGTCGCCGCGGTGCCCGGGTCGGCGTTCGGCGCCGAAGGCTACCTGCGCATCTCGTTCGCGACCTCGATGGACAACATCAGGAAGGCGGTCGAGCGCATGAGCGACGCGCTCACAGTGCAGCCGGTGGCGGCCTAGCTTTCCGCCGCGACTCGAACGGCGCCGCGAGGCGCCGTTTTCATTTGGCCTTCCACTGGTAGCCGAAGTCCGGAAGGTTGTCGAGATCCTTCGCGGTGATCTCCTCGGCGAGCTTCTCCTGGCGCTGCCACCCGGGATGCCCGTGCACCGACTTGTACGGATCGTTGTGGCGCGTGTTGTAGCAGCCGAGCAGGCCGATGCGCGATTCGCTCGAATGGTTGTCGTCGGATGCGTGCAGCACGTTGCAATGGAAGATGACGGCGTCGCCGATCTCCAGCTCGATCGGCACTTCGGGCATGCGCTTCAGGACCTGCTCGAGGCGCTCGGGGTCCACGCCGCTGTCGGAGACGCCGTCGCGGTACACGTGGTCCAGCCGCCCCAGCTTGTGCGAGCCCTCGACGAGCTTCAGGCAGCCGTTGGCCCGCGTGGCGCGGTCGATCGCGATGTATGCGGTCGCCATGTCGGGATACACATTGCCCATGTTGTACCAGTAGGCGTAGTCCTGGTGGTGCGAAAAGCCCACGACCCCCGGGTACTTGAGCGCGACCTTGTTGTGGTAGACATAAACGTCGTCGCCGAAGATCGCCTCCAGGCGGTCGATGAGCTTCCCCGAGCGCGTGGCCTTGGCGAAGGCGTCGCGGCGCGCAGTGTCGTTCCACACATAGACCGTCTCGAATGACGGGCGCGTATCGCCGGCACTTCTTTGCTTCGCGCGCTCGGCATGCGCGCTCATTCCCGCATGGCGCGCGATGATTTCCTTGAGCACCGCCATCTCCTCGCGCTTGAAGACGCCGCGCAGGACGATGTAACCCTGCTTCCAGAAAGCCTCGACCTCCGCCTGCAGGCCGGCGGGAGTTTCGCGCGCGCGGTGCGCGCCGAAGAGCGTGGGTATTCCCATGCGCACATTTTACAGGCTAGTGGTCTAACCGATCACCAGCGCGTAACAACAGGTAAGAAATTCTCATTTACCAACTGAGAACAACCAACCCCACCCACGTAGGTGGGGCGTCCATAAGGCTCCATGTCTACGATCACACGCGACTGCGTTTAGCGGCCCATGTGTAAAAAGCCGGCGAAGCATGCGACGTCGCATGACCTCGGATCTCTTTCTCAGCAACAATTCAGCAACCAGGAGGCAGTATGAGGCGCGTGATCAGATATCTGTTGTTAGTGGCGACAACAACGATGATCGCTTTATGGACTTCGGTAGTGCTTGCCGCACAGCAGGCACCGAAGCTCGAACCGCAAACAGACGAGGCCGGGAATCAGTTATATCTAGTCATGTTGGACGAAGGTGTTGCCGCGGCCACGGACGCCGGAGACGAGCCTCCCGCGAGATCGACGCGGGATCCAGCGAACTCCCAAGACTTCCGGGGCTGGCACCGTCCCAACGTGAGAAAGCTTGTAAAGGAACTCGAGCGCGACTACGGCGTACAGGCGCGCTCGATGACCAGCTGGGCGATGCCCGCCTTCTCCTCATATATTCCGCCGACAACGCTCGCGAACATGGAACGCGACCCGCGGATAGCCCAAGTCCTACCCTTACACAAGAACGGCGTCGAATTCAGCACATGGTCTGACCGGGTAGATGGACAGGAGATTGTTCCGTGGGGAAAAATTGCCATTGGCGCAGATGATTCAATAACAACGAGCAATCTCGTCTACATAATAGACGGCGGTGCCCGAACAGATCACTCCGATCTGAATGTCGTGGACCCATCGGGAGTGGGTTTCCCTCCTCCCGCTCAGATTCACGCGACTCATGTCGCCGGCATCATCGGGGCATATAACAACAACTTTGTAATGCGCGGAGTGAATCAGGGCGCAGAAGTCATTAGCGTCAGCATCGGCAACAACGATTGGCCTACGGCCTTTGACTGGGTGCTCGCAGATGCTGAGCAACGTGGTCCGCACGGCACTTACGGCGTGGCGAACTTCTCGCTCAATGCGGGGTCAACGACTTCGGATGGCATTGCAATTCGAAGCTACACGAGGCGAGTCAGCAGCCGCGTCCTGCTCGTTCAATCAGCTGGTAACCACTATCCAGACAGTGCGTGTGACTGGGCATACAACCGCACAAACAACTGGGACGGCATTGTTGTGGTAGCAGGCGTCAATAAAGATAACTACCAACCGACAGCCTACGACAACACCGGCACGGCCTACCAAAGCGTGGATGGCAGCACGGGCGGCCCATGCGTAGACATCTGGGCTCCTTCTGTCGATACGCTGGGAACCGAAGGCACTCAGGGCACGTCAACCAGCGCTAACGGATGGGGCTCTGGCACGTCCTTCGCGGCGCCTCACATAACGGCACTGGCAGCGCGCTATGGCGATGGGGCCACGACCCCCGTCGAGCGGGAACAGTACATCTATCAGCGGGCGTACCAGACCGGCACCTATGACAATTCTTCGCCCCCAATCCCAATCTGGATGGCGTCGTACACCGCGTCACCACGATTCACCATGCCCAGCAAGCTTTCCGTCTCCAGTGTTTCGGCGGATAGCTCACTAAGCGGATATGGGCCGGCAAATGCGGTGGACAGCAATTACCTTACGACGAGCTGGAACTCTGGCCATAGCGCGCCAGCGTGGATTGAGTTCGATCTCGGTTCAATGCGGTTTCTTAGCGCCATCCGCCTGATTCCCTCTCAAACTCCAAGCGGAAATGTCGTTCACAATATTTATGCGGGGTCGAGCCCTAACCCGACAACGTTGCTTGCAGCGATTTCGGAAGTGGGGACCAATCTCGAACCATTCGCGGCCTATCTCAACACCGTCTACGCTCGATACGTAAGGGTCGTAACTGTTACCAGTCCTGCCTGGGTTGCATGGTATGAAATTGAGCTCTACGGCTACTAGATGTTTGCGTTCTGATGGAAACTGACATGGTGGAGGCTCATGTGCTGGACAAGACAACTTACTTCTTGCATCTTCAGATAAAGCAAAATCGGCTCCGCATAGCTTCATTGTGCCTATGGGGTGCAATCTTGCCCGTCCCCGCCTTTGCTGTCTATTCAAGCTCCGAGGCAGTTGGGCAGGCGCTCATCTATCCTTATTACACAACGCAGACGTCGAATGGAGACTCGTACAACACCTACATCACGGTGGTGAATCAGGCGACTGATGTGAAGGCAGTGCGTGTCCGCTTTCGCGAGGGAAGAGCCGGACGCGAAGTCGCCAGCTTCAATTTGTTTCTGAGTCCCGGAGACACTTGGGCGAGTGCGCTGGCCACGGTGGCAGGCCCCTAACGGCATCGGGCGACGGCCCCGTTGGAGTGACTTTCTCCAATGCCCTCTATACAGGAGCGTTCGCGGATAACTGGGGATCCGGGCTGGACAGGACGCGAGAAGGCTGGGTGGAGATGCTGGAGATGGGGACGCTGAGCGGCGAGGTCGCGGCGGCCGTCACTCAAGGCACAAACGGCACTCCCGCGAATTGCGCTGCGGTTCAGGGGACCCCGTCCATCACGGCTGGTGCTCCTACGGGCGGCCTCTCCGGCACGCTCACGCTGATCAACGTTGCCAACGGGCTCAATTTCACGGTCAATGCCGAGGCTTTGGCCGACGTGGCCTCGCGGTCTTTTTATCGCGCGGCAAACGACACGTATCCAGGTTTCAATGCGGCCGAAGTTGATCCCGTCAGCGTCGTCATCGCGAATGGATCTGTCTATCGTTCCAACTGGAGTCGGGGCGCCGATGCCGTGACTGCGACATTGATGCGTTCTTCGTGGGCCGGAGAACTCATCCTGGATGCGGGCACGAAATCGAACACCGATTTCGTCATGACGTATCCAACACGCCCGTACTATTTTTCCGACGGAAATCCCGGTCCTTTTGCGGAGCGATGCCCCTTGAACGACGAAGTCCTCTCCGGAGAACCTGTCTCAATCCGGTATGTAGATCGAGAGGGTGCGTCGGCCACCGTCGGCACGGGCTTTAGGTGTTATGCATCGGAGCTCATGAGCTTTACACATCCTGGAGGAAACTCAGCCGCGCCGACGCTCGTGCTCGGATCCAACAACGTCGCCATCAAGGGCTCCTCGATCCTCACTGTGCCCGCATCAATGCAGAATGGTTGGGCATCTATCACGACGTTCGATCGCACGCCTCCTTTCACGAGCCTTGCCACGTCGACTAGCACCAACCTGAGTACGGGCGCGGTCACTACGGGCTCTTACGCCTACTACGGCTTGCCCGTCGTGGGATTCTCGGCAAGAACGTTTACCAATGGCGCCCTGCAATGCAGTGGCGGTACTTGTCAGGGCAACTACGGTGGCGCATACCCGCTGAGATATACGCGGAAGATCGTTGCGCAATAGCTCGCAAATCTGGAATCAGAAAAGCGCGTACTGCCTTCCGGTGGTACCCGGGGCCGGACTCGAACCGGCATGCCTTGCGGCGAGGGGTTTTAAGCCCCTTGTGTATACCGTTCCACCACCCGGGCAGATCTTCGCGCTGCGTCGAATTCCTTTGGTGAATCTCCCGCGGCCCCTCGTGACACGCCCGCGCCAGTTGGGGGTGAGCGCGTGGCAGTTGTTGCAGAGGAGCCTTAGATTTTCAATTGAATGATTCTTGGGGTTGCCATCCTCGTGGTGCAATTCAAGTGGGATATCGAAGCCTTGCCACTCGGAAAGAAGGCATCGAGTACATCGAGCCTTGAATACGCCTTCCGCCAGTAACCGCTCTCGCAGGCGATTGGTATGGTACGTGGAGTTCCTGGTGAGCACCCGGTCAAGGGGCCAGGGCGGCACTACAGGCTCGCGAGAACCCTTCCTATGGCCTTGGCCTGTCCAATGCGACGTATCCAGCTGGAGAGTTCGAATACCTCGGCGAATGGTGTCGTAGTTACTACCACCAACGTATAACCCAAGCGAACGAAGTACGCCGGCAATCGAGCGCGACGATCTTACGGCATTAGTGAGAAGGAGATCCCTCTTGGGTGAATTGCGGCGCTTCATATGACCCCCGTTCGAAGTTGAAAGAACGCGGGGTCAGCACACTCGATAGATCGAGATCACCCGAACAACGTAATTTTATCGCCCCTCACATTTGAAATCCAGATGCTCCACTGAATTTTCGGAAAATAATTTGTGCATCTGCAAAGCCCCGCTCACAATGCCTACTCGCCGCCCTTCTGGTGGTGTAGCGCGAGGCGGTCGCGTAGTAGTGCATCTCGAGGTAGCGCACCATCGCGGCCCACGTGTCGGCCACCGCGGGATCGAGGCGGAACTGGTCGTAGTTGGCCACCAGCGAGACCTTGCGGCCGATCAGCTGCACGCGCTCCTCGATGGCGCGGCGTACGCGGTCCACCTCGTCGCGCGTCTTCACGTGCATCCCCTCGAGGTTCATGAAGAGGATGTTGCGCTCGACGTCGTAGCTCACGCGCTGCGCGAGCCCGAGCCCCAGCAGCGTCTCGTCCAGGTGCATCGTCTCGTCGCTGAAGATGCGCGGATCCATGGGCACGGGATTGCGCACGATGGGCTTGAAGTCCATGTGGGCGAGGATATCGCGCTCGATGTCGATGCCGGGCGCGACTTCGGTAAGCTCCATGCCGTCGTGCGTGCGCCGGAAGACGCAGCGCTCCGTCACGTAGAGCACGGGCTGCTCCTTCTCCGCGGCATAGGCACCGCTGAAGGTGATCTGCTCCACCGCCTTCACGAACTTGCGGCTGCGGCCCTCCTTCACGATCACCAGGTCCGTGCCGTCCACCTCCACGCGCAGCCCGCCCGCCGTGAACGTGCCCGCGAACACGAGCTTGCGCGCGCTCTGCGAGATATTGATGAAGCCGCCCGCGCCCGCCAGCTTCGGCCCGAAGCGGCTCACGTTCACGTTGCCCTCGGCATCGGTCTCGGCCATGCCCAGGCACGCCATGTCGAGGCCGCCGCCGTCGTAGAAATCGAACTGCTGGTTCTGGTGGATGACGGCCTCGGTATTCACCGCGGCGCCGAAGTCGAGCCCCGACTGCGGCACGCCGCCGATCACACCCGGCTCCGCAGTGAGCGTTACGTGGCCGAGGATGCCCTCCTCGTTGGCCACCGCCGCCACGCCTTCGGGCATGCCGATGCCGAGGTTCACCACGCCGCCCATCGGCAGCTCGAAGGCGGCGCGGCGGGCGATGATCTTGCGCTCGTCGAGCGGCATCGGCGCGAGCATGTCGAGCGCCACGCGGAACTCGCTCGCGAACGCGGGGTTGTAGATCGTGCCGTAGGTCTGGTGGTGGTGCTCCGGTTGCGAGATGACGGCGCAATCGACCATCACGCCAGGCACCACGACGCGGCGCGCGTGCAGCGCCCCGTGCGCGCAGACGCGCTCCACCTGCGCGATCACGAAGCCGCCGGAGTTCTTCGCCGCCGTGGCGATGGCGAGGTTGTCGAGGATGAGCGCCTCGCGCTCCATGGTGATGTTGCCCGCCACGTCGGACGTGGTTCCGCGCAGGAAGGCCACGGTGATCGGGAACGCCTTGTAGAAAAGCCACTCCTCGCCCTCGATCTGCATCACGCGCACCAGCGCGTCCTTGGTGCGCGAGTTGAGGCGCCCGCCGCCCAGGCGCGGGTCGACGAACGTTCGCAGGCCGACCTTGGTGATCGCGCCGGCGCGATGCGCGCCGATGTCGCGGAAAAGATGGCTGATCACGCCGAGCGGCAGGTTGTAGGCCTCGATCTGGTTGGCGACCGCGAGCGCGCCCAGCTTGGGCACGAGCGACCAGTGGCCGCCGACCACGCGCTTCACGAGCCCCGGATGGGCGAGGCGGTTCAAGCCACGGTCCTTGCCGTCGCCGGGTGCCGCCGCGAAGACCAGGGTGAGGTCCTTGGGATGCCCCGTCTCGAGGAAGCTACGCTCGAGCGCGATGATCAGCTCGTCGGGCGTGCCGGTGCCGACGAATCCCGACACCGCGATCGTATCGCCGTCGCGGATGATGGCGATGGCCTCGGCGGCCGAGACGATCTTGTTCTTCACCTCACTTCATCCCGGCTACGCGCTGCGCCTTGCTGGTCGCCTTCTCATCGGCGAGGAACTCCTCGACGAGCGTCATCTGCGCGTCGTTCATGAGCGCCGGCGCGTGGCCCACGCCGCGCACCTCGACCGAGCGCACCAGGTTGTTGCGCCCGGCGATGCCGCGCTTCTGCATCTCGCGAACGGTCGACGCGTGCAGCAGGTCCGAATCCTCGCCGCGCAGGATCATCACCGGGCAAGACACGTTCTCCCAGATGTTCCACAGCGCGATGTCGACCATGAGCGGCCACGAGAACGCGCGGCCGATGGCCGGATCGTAGTGCTGCGCATAGTCGCCCTCGGGCGTCTTCACCGCGCTGTGCTCCGCGATGTGGCGCCACTGCGCATCCGTGAGATGCCCGAACGGCTCGTGAATGGTGCGAAGGTGGGCTTCCAGCTCCTCGATGCTCGCGAAGCGCCGCTTCATGCGCATGTAGGCACCGATTCGCTGCAGGGCCATGCCGCCCACGCGCGCGCCGAAGTCGTTCAGCAGCAGGCGGCGAATCGGCGCGCCCGCGAGCGCCGCCATTTCCATGCCGACGTGGCCGCCGAGCGACGTGCCGATCCAGTCCACCGCCTTGGCGCCGCTGCGCGCGATCACCGCGGCTGTCGCGGCGAGATAGAGCGGTGTGGCGTAGTCGGACGGCGGCGTGACCCAGGCGCTCTTGCCACGCCCCGGGAGGTCGGGGGCGATGACGCGCAGCCCCCGTTTCGCGAGGCGTTGCGCGAGGTAATCGAAATCGCGGCTGTTGCGCGTGAGGCCGTGCACGCAGAGCACCACCTGCTCGGCATCCGGCGGCCCCCACTCCACGTACGCGACCCGGACGAAGCCATGCGGACCGAGCGCGGAGACCTCCCCGAAGCGCGGGTTCAGGTCCGGGGCGGGCATGGGGCTCGATTCATGCGTGGCCTTTCAGCCATCCGAAGATGTTCTTGCCGAGGATGCCCTGCGACTTGCCGCTCACGAAGACGCCGACGTGGCCTCCCGGCAGCGGCAGCTCCGTGTAATCCCCGGTGCCGACCCGGCTCTTCAGCGCCTGCGAGCTCTTCGGCGGGATGATGTGGTCCTCTTCGGCGTACACGTTGAGCACCGGCATCGTGATCTTCTTCAGGTCGACCTTCTTGCCGCCGAGCTTGAATTCGCCCTTCACGAGCTGGTTGTCCTGGTAGAGGTCCTTCAGCCATTGCTTGGCGGCCTCGCCCGGATGGTCGGGACGGTCGGCGAGCCACTTCTCCATGCGCAGGAAGTTGAGCAGCTTCTTCTCGTCGTCCATCACGTCGAAGAGCCCCAGGTTGTACTTCGTGAACGCGTTCACCGGCGTCATCATCGAGAACACGAAGCTCATCAGCTCGCCGGGCAGGTTGCCGTTCGCCTCGATGAGCCGGTCCACGTCCTGCGGCGACATGCTGCGCGCCCACAGGCCGATGAGCCCGTGGTGCGGCGGCGCGTCCTTGCTGTTGGCGTGGAAGTCGATCGGCGTGATGGTGAGGACAAGATTCTTTACCTTGGCGGGATTGCGCGCCGCGTAGCACGTCGTGAAGACGCCGCCTTCGCAGATGCCCAGCAGCGAGACCTGGTCGATCTTGTGCGCGCGCCGGATGAAGTCGACGCACTCGCCGATGTAGCCGTCGATGTAGTCCTCGAGCGTGAGCCACCGGTCGCTGCGCGTGGGATTGCCCCAGTCGACGACGTAGAGGTCCACGCCCTGCGCGAGGAGGTTGCGCACGAGCGAGCGGTCTTCCTGCAGGTCGGCCATGGTGTAGCGCCCGACGAGGCCGTAGACCACGAGCACCGGCGTGGCGATGGCGCGCTTCGCGACCGGCTCGTAGTGGTAGAGCACCGTCTTGTCCTGGCGGAACACCTCGCGCTTGGGCGTGGTGGCGATCTGCACGTCGCTGTCGCGCGTCTTCTCCAGCAGCGCGCGCCCCTGCCGCATGCGGCGGTTGAATTCGCTGAATTCCTTCAGCGCTTCATCGGGATCGACTTTCATCCGCATGGTTATTGGCGCCCGCGCTTCGCGCGAGCTCTATTCATCGCCCGGATCTCGCGCCGCAGTTCCGTCATCGTGCGCTGCACCTCGTCCATCTCGGTGCGCGTGGGGATGTGGTGCATCTCGCAGAACGCCTCCGCGATCTCGCGCTCGGCGAGGCGATACTCGGTCGAGGAACGCGTCATGCGCCGCTGCGCCTCGAGGAATTCCTTGGAGCGGTGCATATCCACCAGCGCACCGTTGGCCGAGTTGAGCCACAGGTCGATCATCTGGCGCCCGCTCTTGATAGGCGCGGCATTCGGATCGTTCACCGACTTCATGAAGCGCTCGAGCGCGCGGTTCCACGCGCCCTGCACCACTTCCCAGTAGTGCTCGACGTCGCGCGCGCGCTCGACCCAGAGCTTCTGCACGGTGAGCATCTTGCGGTCGAGGTCCCAGAGCGTCGCGTAGGTCGGGCCCTCGGTGAGCTTCTCCAGCCCCATGTCGAAGTGCGAGCCGGCGCGCTTCCATTCGGCCGGATCGAAGAGCTTCTTCATCGCCTCGGGATCGAACTGGCCCTTGTGCGACCACGCCTCCTTGGCGAGCGAGGCCCACTCCTGCATCGAGCGCGTCATGAGCTCGCCGAGCGCGTTCGCATCCGGCGGCGGCTCGCCCTGCAACGCGGAAGGCGGCGGCATTCCTTCCGCCCACGCCTGGAAGAGGCTCTTCTGGTTCTCGTTCCAGAACTTCAGCCACTCGTTGCCCTGCTCCGCCGCACTCATCTCTGCTCTCCCGAGTCGCTACGGCAACATCTTGAACCACGAAGGACACGAAGGGCACGATTCATGATCCCGCACCGTGAGTCTGTTCTTCGTGCCCTTCGTGTCCTTCGTGGTTCAAGGTTTAATCGTCAGAAGGTAACTACCTGGCGGACGGCCTTGCCCTCGTGCAGGCGGTCGAAGCCCTCGTTGATCTCGGAGAGCTTCAGCTTGTGCGTCATGAGCCGGTTCACCGGGAGCTTCCCCTGCTGGTAGAGCTCGATGTAGCGCGGCAGGTCGCGCGAGGGCACGCAGGTGCCGATGTAGCTGCCCTTGATGGTGCGCTCCTCGGCGACGAGGTTCGTGGACGGCATCGCCCAGGTCGCGCTGGGCGGCGGCAGGCCCGCGGTGATGGTGGTGCCGCCGCGGCGCGTGATGCGGTACGCGGTCTCGAAGGCGCGCGTGGCGCCGGCCATCTCGATGGAAAAATCCACGCCGCCCTTGGTCGCGGCCTTCACCTTCTCGATGAGGTCCGCCTCGGTGGCGTTGAACGTGTGCGTGGCGCCCAGCTCCTTCGCGAGCTTGAGCTTGTCGTCGGAGACGTCGATCGCGACCACGGAGCGCGCACCAGCGGCGACCGCGCCCAGGATCGACGCGAGGCCTACGCCGCCCAACCCCACGACGGCGACCGAAGAACCCGCGCGCACCTGGCCCGTGTTCACGACGGCGCCCACGCCGGTCAGCACCGCGCAGCCGAACAGCGCCGCCTCTTCGAACGGCAGCGTGGGGTCGACCTTCACGGCGGAATGGCGCGACACCACCGCGTATTCGGCGAACGCGGAGCAGCCCATGTGGTGATAGACCGTGGAGCCGTCCTTGCGAAACAGATGTCCCTCGCCGGTGAGCAGCGTGCCGGCGGTATTCGCCGCGGCGCCCGGCTCGCAGAGCGCGGGCCTTCCCTCGGCGCACGGGTTGCAGTGGCCGCAGCTCGGAATGAACACGAGCACCACGTGGTCGCCCTTCTTGAGGTCGGTCACGCCGGCGCCCAGCTCTTCGACGGTGCCCGCAGCCTCGTGGCCCAGCGCCATCGGCGTGGGGCGCGGCCGGTCGCCGTTGATCACGGAAAGATCGGAATGGCACAGGCCCGCCGCGCCCATCTTCACCAGGATCTCGCCCGGGCCGGGCGGCTTCAGCTCGATCTCCTCGATCGTGAGCGGCTTCGATTTCGCATACGGGAGCGCCGCCCCCATCGCG
>WNFI01598402.1_pt1 | contig 18222 bp, 17 predicted proteins | sample 5400471 | NCBI WGS metagenome assembly WNFI01 (sample SAMN13153348, study PRJNA577476) | soil metagenome | isolation source: 100 cm saprolite on Douglas fir-dominated hillslope | place: USA:California | collected 2013-09-17 | reverse complement strand
GTTCCCCCGGCTCTGCCATTGCTCCAGCCGCACGACGTCGGCGAGGGCAACACCGCGGGGCGCACCGCCTCCTGTCTCCACCAGGCTGTCGTCGCGGACGATTGCGTCGCGCAACGTCACCACGGAATCGTTCTGGAGCACGACACGGAAATCCCGGGGATACTCGTCCCGGATCACGCTGCCACCCGGCTCCGTCACCTCCATCCAGTGCCCGGCGCAACCCCAAAGCAACAGTAGCGCGACCAACGCGGGAGGGATCCTCACGCCGGCGACCCGTCGCCAGCCACCGATACGACGATCTTCCCCAGCTGCTCGCCCCGCTCCAGTCGCTCGAATGCGGCCCGTGCTTCCGTAAAGGGGAAGACCCGGTCTACGATCGGGCGCAGCTCGCCCGTGCCGAGCAGGCGTACGATCTCGCGATATTCGGCGTCGTTTCCCATGGTGGAGCCCATGATGCTCCATTGATACCAGAACAATCGGCGCATGTCGAACCCGACCTTGGGTCCGGTCGTCGCGCCGCAGCTCACCAACCGCCCGCCGCGCCCGAGAGAGCGCAACGATTCATCCCATGTGGCCTCGCCCACGTTCTCGATCACCACGTCGGCGCCGCGCTTGCTCGTGAGGGCGCGCACCTCCTGGGAGATCTTCTGGGTCGCGTGATTCAGCGTCACGTCCGCACCGAGCTGCCGCGCTGCCTCCAACTTGGCGTCGCTCGAGCTGGTGACGATCACTCTGGCGCCTTTGAGCTTGGCGATTCGCAGGGCGGCGAGAGACACGCCGCCGCCGATGCCCCAGACCAGCACGGTTTCCCCGGGCCGCACCTGGGCCCGCGTGACGACCATCCGCCAGGCGGTCAGGGTCACGAGCGAGAAGGCCGCCGCCTCGGCCCACGTGAGTGGCTTCGGCAGGTCCGGAATGAGGGCGACATTCTGCTCCGGCACGATGATCGCTTGGGCTAGCGTACCCGGTCTATGCTCGCCCAGAATGCCGTAGTTGAGACACAGGGAGTGCTCGCCGGCGCGGCAGTAGGCGCAGCTGTAGTCGGCGATCCCCGGGTTGATCATCACCCGGTCGCCGGGTCGCACCGAGCTCACATCGGGGCCCACCGCCTCCACGACGCCCGCTCCGTCGGCACCGAGGACCTGGGGGTAGTGGTAGTCGTGAGGCAGCCCGCGCACGACGAAGATATCGAGGCGGTTGAGCGCGGCCGCGCGCGGCGCGATGCGAACCTGCCGGGCCTCGAGCGGGCCCGCAGGGTCAGGGACGTCGGCGATTTCCAGCCGGTCGAGGTCGCCGGTAGCGCGGATCACCCAGGCGCGCATGGGGTGGGCGCCCCGGGCTACGGCATGAAGGCGGGAGACACCATCTGCTCGGCGCCGGTGGTCGGGATCGGCACGGGCGCGCCGCTCCCGGCCGTACCCACCGGCTGGACGTACACCCTGAACACGTTCTTCTGCACCGCGACCACCAGCCCAAGGAGATCTCCAGCGGGTGAGACCGTAAAATCCGTCACCACGAGGTCCACGCCTGAGAGCGGGGTCACCTTCCCGGTGGGGAGATCGACCTTGACGACCTGCGTGACCGTACGGCCGCTCTCCTTTTGCTCCACCAGATAGGCGAGCGAGCCGTCGCGCAGGAAGCGGGGCGCCGACTCCTTGCTCTGCTGGCCCCGGGTGACGGGGCGCTGGCTCGCGCCGTCTTTCGACATCAACCAGATATGGTTATTGCCTTCGCGATTCGATACGAAGGCGATCGTCTCCCCGTCCGGCGACATGGTCGGCTGTGAGTTGTCGGCGGGCTCCTGGGTGAGCTGGACGGCGTCAGAGCTGGTGATGGGCTGCTGGAAGATCTGGCGGTGCCCGGTGCGCTGCGAGTGGAATACCACGGCCTGACCGTCGGCCGTGAACGACGCGTCGCCATCCATGCCCGGTGAGTTGGTGAGCCGCCCCGCGCTCGTACCGTCCGCATCCATGACATAGATCTCGGGGTTTCCATCGCGCGTCGATGTGAACGCGATCCGGGATCCGTCCGGGGAAAACGCCGGCTCGGTCGCGACCGCCGTGTCGTCCATGACCTTGCGGAGCTGCGCCAGGTTGGCGCGCTCCGCCGCGTAGAGCTGGAACCGGCCGGTGCGCGAGCTCGCGACCACGATCTCACCCTGCACGAAAACCTCGGCAGCGGCGCGCCTGCCGCCCGGCGCCGTCGCCGTGATGCGCGCGTGGCCGTACGACGCCGTCGAAACGTTGCCATCCTCGACGACGCTCACCACCGATGGGTTGTCGGAAGTCCAGGTGACGCCGGTGGCCGGCCCGATCGCGACGCCCGCTTCGTCGGCGAAGCTCGCCTTCAGCGGATATCGCCGGTTGAGCGGCAGGCCGAGTCGCGCGGTCGAGAGCTTCAAGCCGGCCGCGATCACCCGGATCTGCCACGTAACCGTCAGTCCCGGGCCCGGGCCCTTCACCACCAGTGTCGTCCTCCCGGCGCGCTTCCCGGTGAGCGTGCCCGACGCCGGGTCGAAGGTCGCAAGCGTCGTGTCCGCGACCGTCCAACGGAACGGGGCTTCAGGCACCGGGGTCCTGTCGGCGGCGAGCGCCTGCGCCTGGAACTTCGCGGTGCCCTGGATCGGGAGCGGCACGTCCACTTTGTACGTGGGACTCACCGCCAATTGCTCCACCGTCCGATGCACGACGACGTCGACGGTTTTCGTTTGCAGCAGCCCGACGACGTTGAGCGTCGTCCGGCCTGGAGTCACCGCGATGACCACCCCGGTGAGGCTCACCCGCGCGACGCTCGGGTCCGCGGCGGACCACTGCAAAGCGAGTGGGCTGACCAGTCGGCTGCCTTGCGATGGCACCACCACGCGCAGTGTGTCGACATCCCCCGGCGACATGACGAGAGGAACCGGCTCCTGGATGGCGATGTCGCTCTGCTGCACGACGACCGGCGCCGTCGCGGTGAGGCCACCCGAACTTGTGACCTGCACCGTTCCCTGGCCGGTAGCGAGCGCGACGATCACGCCGTTCTGGTCCACGCTCGCAATGTCGGGCCGCAGGGTTTTCCAGGTCACAGCTACCGGGGCCGCGGGAGAGCCGTCCTCCCGAAGTGCCCGTGGCAATACGCGCGTATTCTCGGACGGCAGCAGGTATATAGTGGGCGGCTCGATCCGGAGCACCGCCGCGGGTCCGGAGCCCACGACTTGACCGGCAAAGGCGTCCCCGCTCGGCGGCGCCTGAGTCTGCCCACCCGCCGGCGGGCTGGCTGCGCCGCCGGTGGGCGCCGGGGCCGCGCCGACCACTTGGACGGCGGCCTGTCCCTTGCGTGTGCCCGCTCGGGCCTCGACGATCGCCACGCCTCCGGCGACACCGGTCACTGTCCCGTTGTTGTCCACTCGCGCCACCGCCACGTTGTTCGACGACCAGATGATCCGCACCGTGGGGATCACATTCCCGGCGCGATCGAACGCGGTGGCGAGCAGCCCGCTGCGTTCACCGACCTTGATCGTGACCGACGGGGGGGCCACCTGGACTTCAGCGATATTCTGTGCCGAGACCGCGCCGGGAGAGGCGAGGGCGATGAGCAGGAAGCTGCGCCGAGCCGACATAGCGGCGCGAAGGTAACGGCGCGTAAGTGCCGTTGTCAAGCTAACTTGTCACCAAGCACGCGAACCCGCTCCCGACGCGACGATCTCACCCGCGCGCACTTGCGTGGGAGCTCATCCGATGCTCGCGTCAACCGATTTTTCGGAGAGCAGCTGGACTGGCTCGGGGATGATGGAGCCGATGTACCCGCCGGCACCCTCAATGCCGCCGGCCCCCGCGCCGATGCGGGATGAGCCGATGTCGGCGCCCCGGCCGAAGCCCGCGACGAAACGGAAGAAGCCGTCGAGACCCAAGGCCAAAAAGAAGGCGGGCAAGAAGCGGCCCAAGGCCCGGGCGAAGCGCGGCAAGGCCAAGCGCAAAAAGACGACAAAGAAGCGTCGCCGCTAGAGATCCTTCAGCGTCCGTGCGCGGGAGCGCCTCTTGGATGGCTCGACCATCTCCTCGAGGCGCTCCCGCGGCACGTTTGGCATCCCTCGAGCGAACCGGTGACGCCATGAACCTGCGAGTCTCGTGTTGGACGGCTGGCGTGGGGGCAGCGCTGTCGCTCGCCTGCTCCGCTCCGAAGGTCGTCCCCGGAAACCCACAGGCCGAGATTGCGGCGATGCTCGAGCGAAGCGCCGCGGATTGGAACCGCGGCGATCTCGCGGGCTTCATGGGCGACTACGCCAAGGACTCGGTGACGAGCTATGTCTCGGCCGGTCACGTGCAGTACGGCTGGCAGAGACTGTACGACCGGTACCAAACCACGTATTTCGGGCCGGGCAAGTTCCGCGACTCGCTCACGTTCGGCGCGGTGCGCGTGCGCCCCCTCGCGGCCGATGTCGCGCTCTGCACGGCGCGCTTCCAGCTGCGGCGGGGTGATTCGGTGACCGCGAGCGGTCCCTTTACGTTAGTGCTGCAGAAGCGAGGGGACCGCTGGCTCATTCTCCACGATCATACGTCGGCCGACCCGAAGTGACGCATCGCGGATCCCGCGTCGCGTGGGGCCTCCTGCTGCTCCTCGCGCTCAGCGGCTGCAGCTCCGCCGGCGACGGCATGATCGCTCTCGAAGGTGCGACGCTCATCGACGGATCGGGGGGCGAGCCGATCAAGGACGCGCTGGTGCTCGTCCAGGGGGGACACATTCAGGCGGTGGCGCGGGTGAACGAGATCCCGGTGCCGCGCGGCGCGCGGGTCGTGAACCTCATCGGCAAGACGATCATCCCGGGGCTGATCGATTCGCACGCGCACGTCGAGCGCTGGGCGGCGGAGCGTTACGTCGCCTGGGGCGTCACCACGGTCCGCGATCTCGGCGCGTCGAGCACCGACACCGCCGTCGCGATCAAGAACGATTTCGATCTCGGCTCGGTGTTGGGCCCGCGGATGCTCACCTCGGGCGCGATGATCGACGGCCCCTCTCCGACCTACCCGACGGCGACCGCGGTGCGAACGGCCGCCGAGGTGCGCCGGGCGGTGGACCTGCGCGCCGTAGCGGGCGCGGACCACGTCAAGATCTACACGAAGTTCACGGCCGACCTGCTGAAGCCACTGCTGGACGAGGCGACCACACTGCGCCTCCCCGTAGCCGCTCACCTCGGCAAGATCGATGCGCTCACCGCCGGCCGCGCCGGAGTGGCGTCGCTCGAGCACATGTCGGGCGTCGTCGCCGCAGCAAGCCGGGACCCCGGACCGTACTTCCGGGCGCACGACCAGTTCCTGCGAGGCTGGACGACGGAGGAGATGGGCTGGGCTGCGCTCGATTCCGCGTCGTTGGCGCGCACGGCGCGTGCCCTCGCGGCCACGCGCGTCGCCATCGTGCCCACGCTCGTGGTCCACGAGATGCTGTCACGACTGGACAACCCGACGCTCCTGTCGCGCCCGGGCATGGAGGACGTCCCGGCGAGCGCCGCCAGCGTGCGCGATGTCGCCGGGCTGCTGCGCCGCACGGGGTGGCGCACCTCCGAGCTCCAGGCGTTCCGGCGCTCGCGCGCCCGTCAAAACCAGTTCGTCCGGGAGTTCAAGCGCGCCGGCGGTCTCATTGCGGCCGGCTCCGACGCCGCGAACCAGCTGCTCGTGCCGGGCCTCTCGCTGCACGAAGAGCTCAGCCTGCTCGTCGCCGCCGGCCTGACGCCGGTCGAAGCGCTCACCGCCGCGACTAGGAAAGGCGCGGAGCTGCTGCGCGCCGACTCGCTCGGTCGCATCTCCGCGGGTAAGGTTGCGGACCTCATCGTGCTCGACGCCAACCCGGCGGCGAACATCGCGGCCACGCGCCGCATCGCCTGGGTCATGCTTCGGGGACGGATCCTGTATCCCGATTCGCTGAGGAGAACATGGCCAAAGTGAGACTGGCTTTAGCCGCCATCGTGCTGCTGGGCGGCTGCGAAAAACGGGAAGCTGGAGGCGGGAACGGCCTCTACGACCTCGTCCTCAAGAACGGCTGGATCGCGGACGGCAGCGGCAATCCCCGCTACCAGGGCGACGTCGCCATCCGGGGCGACCGGATCGCGGCCGTCGGATTCCTGAACAGCGCGACGGCGCGGGAGACGCTGCAGGTGCGCGGGTTGGTGGTGGCTCCCGGCTTCATCGACATGATGGGCCAGTCGGAGATCAACGCGCTGATCGACAACCGCGTGTTCTCGAAAATCACCCAAGGGATCACGACCGAAGTCACCGGTGAGGGCGGCTCGGTGGCTCCCTTGACCGACCGCCTGGTCGTGGACGACTCGGATGCCATGAAAAAATGGCACTATCGCGAAGACTGGCGCGACCTGGACGGCTACTTCGCGCAGCTCGCGAAGCAGGGGTCGGCCCTGAACATCGCGACGTTCGTGGGCGCCACGCAGGTGCGCCTGGCGGTGGTGGGCAAGGAGAACCGGCAGCCGACCGACGCCGAGCTCGCTCATATGGTGGCGATCGTCGATACCCTGATGGAGCAGGGCGCCCTCGGCGTCTGGACCGCGCTCGAATACGCTCCGGCGAGCTACTCCAAGACCGAGGAGATCATCGCGCTCGCCAAGGCGGCCCGACGGCACGGCGGCATCTACGCGTCGCACATGCGGAACGAGGGAATCCGCATCGACGATGCCCTGGAGGAAGTGTTCCGCATCGCGCGCGAAGCGGACATCCCTGCCGAGATTTCACACTTGAAGCTCGCGGGGCGCGCCAGCTGGGGCCGCATGCCCCGGGTGCTCGCCCGGATCGATTCGGCTCGGGCGGCTGGGCTCGACGTAACGGCCGACCAGTACCCCTACATCGCGGGGGCGACTTCACTCGATGCCTCGATTCCGACGTGGGCCGAGAGCGGGGGCTGGGACTCGCTGCTGGTGCGGTTGCGCGATCCAGCGACGCGGGCGCGCATCCAGGCGGAGATGCTCCGCCCCACCGACGGGACGGAGGGCTTCTACAACGAGGCCGGCGGGGGCAGCGGCATCCTGATCACCGGCGTGTTCCAGGACTCGCTCCGCTACATACAGGGAAAACGGATCAGCGAGATCGCCGCGGCGCGCCACCGCGATCCCATCGAGACAATCTTCGACATCGTGGTGGCGGAGGGCGGCCATCGCACCGACGCAGTCTACTTCTTGATGAGCGAGCCGGACGTGCAAACCGCCATGAAAACGTGGTGGGTGGCCGTGAATACCGATTTCGGCGGCGTGGCGCCGGACGGGCCGCTCGGCACGCAGTCCGCCCACCCGCGCGCCTATGGCACCTTCGCCCGGATCCTGGGCCGCTACGCGCGCGACCAGAAACTCTTCCCGCTCGAGTTCGCCCTGCGCAAGATGACCGCGTTGGCCGCGCAGCGCGTCGGTCTGTCCGACCGCGGGCTGCTCAGGTCCGGGATGGCGGCCGACATCACCGTATTCGATCCCGCCACCGTGGCCGACCAGGCCACGTTCGAGCAGCCGCACCAGGCGTCGGTCGGGTTTGCGTACGTGTTCGTGAACGGGCAGAAGGTCCTGGACCACGGGAAGCTCACGGCGGCGCGCCCCGGCCGCGGCCTGCGCGGGCCGGGATATGTGCCGCCGGAGCAGCGCGGCAGGAAGTGACGCTCGGGCGGCTGGTGCTCGCGTGGCTACCCGTCGCCGTCTGGTTCGTGCTCGCGACGTACGCGATCCCGTTGCTCGTCGCCGCGGTATCGACGCCGCCCGGCGAACCCGGCCGGTGGGGGGCCGTCGAGGTGTCGCTCCTCAAGTGGCGGCTCGTCGAGGCCGCGTTGTTGACGCTGTTCGCGTCGCTGTGGTTCGATTCGCTGGGCAGCGGCGGCTGGTGGCTGTTGTTCGCGCTGGTCGGAGCGCTGGCGACCATCCCGAAGTGGCTCCCGGGACCCGAGCGATCCGTCCCGAACCGAGGGTTGCTCGTCGGCGCCTGCGCCGACCTGGCGCGCTACGAGATCGCCGGTGCGATACTCGCGTGGAGGCTTGGCTAGCCTCGTTCCGGTCGGCATCTTCCGTGGTCCATGAGCACGCAACCCATGACCGCCATCCGGCTGACGCGCTACTCGCACGGCGCGGGCTGAGCCTGCAAACTCGGGTCATCCGAGTTGGCGCAGGTCTTGCGCCACGTGCCGGTCGCAACGGATCCCCGGATCCTTGTCGACGCCTCGAGCCGCGATGACGCCGCCGTCTTCCAGATGGCTCCGGATCGCGCGATCGTGGCGACGGTGGACTTTTTCACGCCCATCGTAGACGATCCGTACGACTTCGGGCGCATCGCCGCGACCAACGCGTTCTCGGATCTGTACGCGATGGGCGCGACGCCCCTGTTTGCGCTCAATCTCGTGGGCTGGCCCCGCGACAAGCTGCCGTTCGATCTGCTGGGCGAGGTGTTGCGCGGTGGCGCCGACGTGGCGCGCGCAGCCGGCGCGTTCGTGCTGGGCGGACACTCGGTGGACGACCCCGAGCCGAAATACGGCATGGCGGCGATCGGCGAAGCCCATCCCGACCGAATCGTGACGAACGCCGGCGCCCGGCCGGGCGACGCGCTGGTGCTGACCAAGCCGCTCGGGACGGGCGTGTTGACCACGGCGCTCAAGCGCGACTTGCTGAGTGAAGCCGATGTGGCGCCCGCCGTCACGGCGATGACCACGCTCAACGCCGGCGCGGCGCGCGCCATGCTCGACGTAGGCGTGCACGCCGCGACCGATGTGACCGGATTCGGCTTGCTGGGCCACCTGCGGACGCTGCTCGAGGCGAGCGGAGCGGCGGCGGAGCTGCGCGCGGCGGCCGTTCCGCTCTTGCCACGCGCGCGTGAGGCCGCCGAGCGCGGAGCGGTCCCCGGTGGCACGGAGCGGAACATGGCTAGCGGGGCCGACGCCGTGCACTTCGCGGCCGGCGTGGACCAAACGACGCGTCTGCTGCTCGCCGATGCTCAGACATCGGGCGGGCTTGTGATCGCCGTGGCGGCCGAGCGGGCGGACGCGCTCGTGGCGGCTCTGGTCCGCGAACGGACCCCCGCGGCGGCGGTGATCGGTCGCGTGGTGAGCGGGACGCCCGGCGCGATCGCCGTCGTGTGAGCGAGCCGTGAAGAGCACGATTCGCGAGTTCCGAAGCATCACTCCCGACGCGCTCGACGCGCTCGAGCGGGCCGTGCGCGAGCGGCGGCGGGTGGCGTTGCGGCGCCGCGGGACCGAGTATGTGGTCGTCGCCGAGGGGCTGAACACGCTGGAGCGCGACGAGGCGCTGGAGGGGAGGGTGCCGATGACGGGGGACGACGGCAGCCCGCGCGCCGACGCAGCGTTCGAGCAGGGGGTGCTGCTCGGAAAGCGCTTCGGGAGCACGATCATCGTGGCCCACGTGCGCGAGCCGCATGGGCACGAGGCGGACGGCCCCGCCATGCTCGACCGGGCGCGCGAGCGGGTGTTGGCGGCGGGCCTGCACGTCGAGGCGGCCGAGCTGACGGGTGATGCCGACGTCGAGCTCGCGGAGCTCGCCAAGACCGCGGATGCGGTGCTCGTGGGGCGCCGGGGGATGACCACCAAGGGCGGCGCACTGGGCCCGACCGTGATCTCGCTCATCCGCATCGCCGAGCGGTGCGTGATCGTGTGCGGCGGGCTGCCCTCGCCGATGCAGTCCATCGCGGTCGCCTTCGACGGACGTGAGACGAGCCGCCGGGCCCTCGGCGTCGCGATCCAGTTCGCGAGCGTAGCCGGGAGCACGGTCCACCTCATTCATGCGAGCGACGACCACGACGCGGGGCTCAAGGTGGTGGGTGTGGCGGAGGCGACGTTGTCGATGCAGCGCGTGGCGTTCGTCACGCACGTGGAAGCGGGAACGCCGGGGGAAGTCGTGGCCCGGGTCATCAAGCGGATCCGCTGCGACGCGCTGTTCGCGGGCGCGCACATGAGTCACGTCGAGGGCCGGCCCAGCGCCGTGGTCGTATCGCACGCGGAGGAGATCCTGCGGCACACCGACATTCCGGTTGTCATCCAGCCCTGACATGGCCGGCGCGCCCAAGGGAGGGCCCCGGGTCCTGGTCCACGCCGACGAGAGCTGCCTGGGCAACGACAGCGCCAAGCCGAGCCCCGGCGGTAACGCGGCGCTGATCGAGGCGCCCGCCGGTGACAGCGTGGCGCGGTGGGACTTCTACGAATCCTCCCCGCAGACGACCAACAACAAGATGGCCCTAGCCGGGGCGATCGCTACTTTGGAATGGATCCGCCGCCAGTGGAAGCACGCCCGCGTCGTGTACGTTTCCGACTCGCAGTACCTCGTGAAGGGGATGCGTGAATGGGTGGCGGGCTGGGAGGCACGCGGCTGGAAGCGCAAGGGCGGAGTGCTCGAGAATCAGGAGCTCTGGCAAAAGCTCGTCCAGGCAAACGCGGCGCACCAAGTCGAATGGCGCTGGATCGAAGGACATGCGGGGCACGCCAAGAACGAATACGCCGACTTCCTCGCCACCCGCGCGGCGCAGCGTCAGGAGCGCTCCAACGGGCTGGTTCCGTCGGGGTTCGACACCTGGCTCGCCCAAGAGCGCGCCCGGGGGCGCTACACCGACTACGATCCCGATCAGGAGCTCCATGAGCGTCTATCATGCGCGTTTATAAGGATGGGGTGGCGGGGAAGACGCACTTCCTCAACGTGCTGCCCGACGGTGCCGCCGCCCCCGCCGTGGACCGCATTCCGTTGTACGAGGTGTACATGCGCATGGCCGAGGAGCTGGCCAAGCGCTCCACGTGCGCGCGGCTGCAGGTGGGGACCGTCGTGACGGACCAGGTGCTCGAGAACGTGCTCGCGATCGGCTACAACGGGAACGCACGCGGCTTGCCCAACAAGTGCGATTCGGCGGTACCGGGGAGCTGCGGCTGCATTCACTCGGAGATGAACGCGCTCGTCAAAGCCCCGGGCAGCGTGCGCGACAAGGTCCTGTTCGTGAGCGCCTCCCCCTGCGTGATGTGCGCGAAGTTGATCATCAACTCGGGCGTGACGCACGCCTTCTACCGGAAGGCCTACCGCGACCCGTCGGGCATCGAGGTGCTGCAGCAGGGAGGCGTCGTTCCGGTTCTGTACGACAAGTGGGTTCGCGACTGGCGATGAATCGAGTGCGGAATTGAGGTGAAAGGTCGTTCCCATACAGGGAGGTCCGTCATGACGCGTGTTTCGTTCGCTCTGCTCGCGCTCGCGGCTGCCGCGCCGCTGCGGGCGCAATCGCTCTTGTACCGCCCCCCGAACCTCGGCGGCACCTGGGTGCCCGACGGCGGCGTGGTGCAATTCAACTTCGTGCATCGTTTCTACGTGACCCCGGGGCCCTCGCACGCGGTGGTCAACTTTCCTACCTTCACCCTCGCGGCCGGCTTGGGGCATCAAGCGACCTTCGGCGCGCACTTCGCGACCAAGTCGATCGTTGGGCTGGGCAACGGCGCGCTGTCGACCAATGAGACCGAGGTGTTCGGCCGCTGGCGCGTACGCGGCGCCGAAGGCCGGCCCGGCCTCGCTGTCGCGGTGACACCAGCTTACAACCTCCTGGCAAAGAGTGTGGACGGGGAGGTCGGAGTCGATTGGACGCAAGGCCCGCTTACGTTGCACGGAGCCGCTCGTGCCGTATCGCGCCGCCTTGGGGAGTCGGGAGACGGGGCGGCGGCGTTCGCCGGCGGGTTCAACGCACGTCTGAATCCGTACGTCGGGCTCAGCGCGGACGTGGGCTCGTTCGTGAGCCCCACCGTGCGCGCGGCTTGGAGCGCCGCGATCAACGTCTTGATTCCGGGGTCCCCGCACACGTTTTCGTTTCATGTCAGCAACGCGACCAGCGCCTCGATCCAGGGCGCGTCTCAGGGCATCGCGTCTCCGAAGAACGTCCTCTACGGCTTCGAGTTCACGATCCCGCTGCACCTGAAACGCTTCGCTCCCTGGTTCCACGGCTCCCCTAAACCCGTCGCGCTCGGCGCATCCGGCGCCGCGATCGCCGCAGAAGTAGCCATGGCCGCCGTGAAGTTCGCGGGCGAGACCGTCACGATCTCCACCGGGCAGGCGGTGCGGTGGACCAACCGCGACCCGCTGGAGCACACCGTCACGTTCGACGGCGCCGAGCCGGGATCGCCGCCGATCCCGCCGAATGGCTCGTACGTTCATCGCTTCGACAAGCCGGGCACCTATACGTACCACTGCACGCCGCATCCCTTCATGAAGGGTGTGGTCGTCGTGAAATGAGCGACGATCTCGACCGCCTGTTCGAGCGATTGGTCAGCGTCCTCGCCGAGGACGCGCCGGGGCGGCTGGCTGTGCCGTTCCCCGCGGCCGAAGTGTACGAGCGGCTGGTGCCCTATCGCTCTAACCGGTCGATCCTCAGGGTGGCGACGCATCAGGACTACGAGATGGCGGTGCTACGGCTGCTCTCGGGCGAGCGGGGCTACACCTCGCTTGAGCCAGCAGAGGTGCGGGACGCGCTGCAGCGGGAGGCGGGCGAGTCGAATCCCGACACGGCGCTGTTCCGCCAGTTCCCCGACGCGATCCTGAGCCTCAACCGGCTCGCCGCCGAACGGTTCCTGCGAGGCGACCGGGCCTACGCGCCGCCGCCCCCGCCCCCGCTGGCGCCACCGCCCGAGTCGGCGGAGGCCGCCGATGGAGCGGAAGACGAGGGCGAAAAGCCGCCGCTCGCCGGTGCGGCGTTCGAGCTCGCCGAGCAGAGCGAGACGCCGCGGCAGTGCCCTTACTGCGGTGAGACGCTCCCCGGAAGCCGCAAAGTGAACTTCTGTCCACAGTGCGGGCAGCCGCCTTCGGGAGAGCTGCGCTGCCCGGCCTGCGGAGTCGAAATGGATGTGGGCTGGCGCTACTGTGTGAGCTGCGGCCGCGCCACGGGCTTTGAGTGAAACACGATCATCGCATCGCTGTGATCCCGGGAGACGGGATCGGCCCCGAGGTGATCGCGGCGGCGCTCGGGCCGATCGAGCAGGCGGCCGCCAAGCACGGATTCAGGCTGGATCTCGAGCGCCTCCCCTACGGCGCCGATCATTATCTCGCGACGCGCGAGACGCTCCCGGAAGCGGCGTTCCACCACCTGCGCGACGACGTGGACGCGATCTTCCTCGGGGCAATCGGCGACCCCAGAGTCCCCGGGAACGAGCACGCCCGCGACATTCTGCTCGGCTTGCGCTTCAAGCTCGACCTGTACATCAATTTCCGCCCAGTGCGGCTGCTCCACTCCGATCTCACACCGCTGCGCGGCAACGACCGTCGCATCGACTTCGTCATCTTCCGCGAGAACACGGAGGGCGTATACCTCGGCCGCGGCCGCATCGCGGGGAACGACTACGTGGCCGAGGAGGTCAATACCGCGGCGGGGGTCGAGCGCATCATCCGGGCCGCGTTCGAGTGGGCCAAGGCGCACGGGAAAACCCGCGTCACCATGAGCGACAAGGCCAATGCCGTGCCGGCGCACCGGATCTGGCAGGAGACGTTCCGGTGGGTCGCCGCCGAGTTCGCGGGGATTGAGCCGGAGCACCGCTACGTGGACGCGTTAGCGATGGAGTTGGTGCGTGAGCCGGAGCGGTTCCAGGTGATCGTCACCAACAATCTGTACGGGGACATTCTGTCGGACTTGGGCGCCGGGCTCGTCGGCGGACTCGGCCTCGCGGCGAGCGCCAACCTCCACCCGGGTCGGGCCGGCCTGTTCGAGCCCGTGCACGGCTCCGCGCCCCCGCTCGCGGGAAAGGGGATCGCGAACCCGATGGCCGCAGTGCTCACGGGCGCGTTGATGTTCGAGCAGCTGGCGCATCCCGAGGCGGCCCGCGACCTGGAGCGGGCGGTACAGGCGACGCTCGCGGCGGGCGTGCGGACGCCCGACATCGGTGGGACGGCCGGAACTCGCGACGTCGCGGCGGCCATCGCCGCGCACCTCTGACGATGTCCGCGCCGGCGGCCCCGCGGGAGCTCGCCCGAGTCCTCACGCTGCACGATCTGGTGCTCATCGTGGTCGGCGTAACGATCGGCTCGGGGATCTTCACCGTGCCGGGCGCGGTGCTGCGCCAATCGGGCGGAGACCTGGGCGTGGCGCTGATGGTTTGGCTCCTCGGCAGCGTGCTCGTGTTACTGGGCGCGCTCACGCTCGGCGAGCTCGGCGCCATGCTGCCGGACGCCGGTGGCAGCTACGCCTATGTGCGGGAGGCGTTCGGCCCCCTCCCGGCTTTCCTCCTGGGGTGGACCCTGTTCCTGGCGATCAACACCGGCGGCACCGCGACGCTCGCGGTGGCGTTCGCAAACTATCTGGGTGAGCTCGTCCCGCTCGCGCCAGCGGCGCACAAGCTGGCCGGCGTCGCCATGATCGCCGCCGTGGCCGCCGTGAACATTCGCGGCGTCCGCCAGGCGGTCAGCGTGCAGAACTGGAGCACGGGGCTCAAGGTCGGCGCACTCCTCGCCCTCGCCGTGGCCGGCGTCGCCCTGGGCGACGGCTTTCATCGCTCCGACGCCCGCGCCTTCACGACACCCCTCTCACTCGCGTCCCTCTCGGCCGCCGGTGTGGCGCTGCTCGGGGTCCTGTGGGCGTACGAGGGGTGGCAGAACGTGACCAACTCCGCGGGGGAGGCCCAAGACCCGCAGCGCACCTTCGCGCGCGGGATCGTGCTCGGGACGGCGGCGCTCGTGGCGATCTATCTGACGGCGAACGCCGGTTACGTGGCGGCACTCGGGCCTGCCGGGGTGGCGGCGACGGACCGCGTGGCTGCCGATGCTGTGCGCACCTTGTTCGGCTCCGGCGCCGCGAGGCTCGTCACGCTGGTCATTCTCGTATCGATCTTCAGCGCCGCCAACGGGATGGCGCTCACGGGCCCGCGCATGTACTTCGCGATGGCGCGCGACGGCGTGTTCTTCCAGTCGCTTGCCGGCGTGCATCCGCGGTTCGGGACCCCGGCCCTCGCAATCGCCGTCAGTGCGGCATGGGCGATGCTACTCGCCCTGAGCGGCACGTTCGAGCAGCTGTTCACGTACGTGGTGTTCGCGAGCTGGATATTCGCTGCGCTCGCCGCGGCCAGTGCCTTCGTGCTGCGCCGCCGCCGCCCCGACGCCCCCCGGCCGTTCCGTGTCCCGGGCTATCCCGTGACGCCCGCGCTGTTCATCGCCGCCGCGGCCGCCATCGTCGGGAACACCATCGTCGCCCGGCCGGTGCAGGCCCTGATCGGTCTCGGGATCGTGGGGACGGGGGTGCCGGCGTACTTCGTGTGGAAACGCAGGCCGAGGCCCTAGAACGCGTTAGGTCGTCGCGCCCTACCGCCCTCCCCCCATCCCCCCGATATTCCCCTCGTCTCACGTGGAGCTTCCCCCCAATGAAGACCCAGGGTTCCAATACAGATGTAGTGTTCCTCTCGGGTGTCCGGACCGGCTTCGGCAGCTTCGGAGGTACGCTGAAGGACCTCTCGGCGATCGAGCTGGGCGCCGTCGCCGCGAAGCACGCGCTCGAGCGCTCGGGCGTGCCGCCGGCTGAAGTGGGCCATAGCATCTTCGGCAACGCGCTCCAGACCTCCGCCGACGCGATCTACTGCGCCCGCCACATCGGGCTCAAGGCGGGACTGCCGATCGAGGTCCCGGCCGTCACGGTGAACCGGTTGTGCGGCTCCGGGTTCGAAGCCATCACCCAAGGCGCTCAGCTCATTCTGCTGGGTGAAGCGCAGGCGGTGCTCGCCGGTGGCACCGAGTCCATGAGCCAGGCACCGCACGTGGTGCGCGGGGCGCGCTGGGGCCTGCGACTCGGGCCCGCTCCGCTCGAGGACCTCCTCTGGGAAGCTCTCAAGGACCCGCAATGCGGCCTCTCCATGGCCGAGACCGCCGAGGGCCTCGCCGAGAATTACAAGCTGACTCGGAAGGAAGTCGATGAGGTGGCCCTCGCGTCTCAACAGCGCGCCAAACAGGCCTGGGACGCGTGCGTATTCCAGGACGAGGTGGTGCCGGTGACGGTGAAGGGAAAGAAGGGTGAGCCGATCGAGTTTCGTGCCGACGAGCATATGCGGCCCAACACCACGCTCGATGTCCTGCTCTCACTCAAGCCGTACTTCAAGAAGGACGGGCTCGTCACCGCGGGCAACGCCTCCGGGATCGTGGACGGCGCCGCCGCCACCGTGATCGCGAGCGCGGACTACGCCAAGGCGCACGGCCTCAAGCCGCTCGGCCGGCTCGTGTCCTGGGCGGTGGTGGGGGTCGAGCCCAAGTACATGGGGATCGGCCCAGCCCCCGCGGCGCGCAAGGCGCTGCAGAAGGCCGGGATGAAGCTCGAGCAAATGGATCTGATGGAAGTGAACGAGGCGTTCGCCCCGCAGTATCTCGCAGTCGAGCGGGAGCTGGGTCTCGACCGCGCGAAGACGAACGTGCACGGCGGCGCGATCGCCATTGGCCACCCACTCGCCGCGACCGGGACCCGCGTCACGATCCATCTGCTCCACGCCCTCCGTCGCGCCAAGCAGCGCTTCGGACTCGGCTCCGCCTGTATCGGTGGCGGCCAGGGCGCGGCTGTGATCGTGGAAGCCTTCCCGGCCTGAAGAGGAGTCGCGATGGACATCGTAGTGATTGCCGTGCTCGGCACGCTGGCGCTGTATCTGTTCGGCGGCCTCAAGGTGCTGCGGGAATACGAGCGAGCGGTGTACTTCTTCCTCGGCCGATCGTGGGGCGCGAAGGGCCCCGGGCTGATCTATGTCCCGCCGCTCTTCGCCAAAACGCAGACCGTTTCCCTCCGAGTGGTGGCTCTCGACATTCCGCCCCAGGATGTCATCACCCGCGACAACATCTCGATCAAGGTGAACGCCGTCCTGTACATGCGCGTGCGCGAGCCGGTGAAGGCGGTGATCGGCGTCGAGAACTACCTCTACGCCACCAGCCAGCTCGCGCAGACCACGCTGCGCTCCGTGCTGGGCGAGACCGAGCTCGACGAGCTGCTGATGAGCCGCGAGAAGATCAACAACATCCTGAAGAACATCATCGATAAGCGCGCCGAGGACTGGGGGATCGAGGTCTCCGCGGTGGAAGTGAAAGACGTGGACCTGCCGCCCGAGATGAAGCGCGCCATGGCGCGACAGGCGGAGGCGGAGCGGGAGCGCCGGGCCAAGATCATCAACGCAGAGGGCGAGCTGCAGGCGTCGGAGAAGCTCGCCCAGGCCGCGCACATCATCGGCTCGGAGCCCGCCGCCATCCAGCTGCGCTACCTGCAAACGGTGACGGAGATCTCCTCCGAGAACAACTCGACGACCTTCTTCCCGATCCCGATCGATCTGTTCAAGGGATTCCTCGAAGCGGTGGCCCGGAAGCCGACGATGCCCGCGCTCCCCGAGCGGACCTCGGGTGACACCGTCCCGGCCGAGCCGGCGAAGACGAAAGCCAAGGCCTAACGATGGCGGGCGAGCTCATCCGCCGCGAGGCGCTCGAGCGCATCATCCAGCGCGCGGCGGAGCTGCAGGCGGGCGAGCAGGACATCGGTGAAGGACTGACTGAGCCCGAGCTGCTCGCGCTCGGCAAAGACGTCGGGATCCCGGCGCGCTACCTGCGCCAGGCATTGCTCGAAGAGCAGACGCGTGCTCCCGACGAGACGCGGGGCGGGCTGCTGGCCTGGCTGGTCGGCCCCGGACGGCTTTCCGCCCAGCGCGTGGTCGCTGGGGACCCCGCCGCCGTCGATCGCGCGCTCGGCGTCTGGATGCAGCAGGATGAGCTGCTCCAGGTGAAGCGCCGCTACCCCGACCACACCACCTGGGAGCCGAAGGTCGGCGCGTTCGCATCGATTCAACGGGCCCTGGGATCGGGGGGACGCCGCTTCGCCCTCACCCGGGCGGCCGAGGTCGCCGGCCGGGTGACTCCCCTCGAAAGCGGCTTCTGCCACGTCCAGCTGATCGCGGACCTGCGTAATGGCCGCAGGCAGCGGCTGGCCGGCGCGACCACGCTGCTGGGCCTGGGGACCGCGGCGACGGGCGCCCTCTGGGCGATGGGACTGCTCGCACCGTTCCCGTTTCTGCCGCTCCTGATCCTCGCTCCGGCGGCCGCCGCGATTCTTCGCAGCCATCGCGCGCAGCACGAGCAGGTCCAGATCGGGCTGGAGCAGGTGCTGGACCGGCTCGAGCGCGGGGAAATCAAGGCCGAGCATTCCCTGCCGGGCCAGAAGGTGAGCACGTTCGTCCGCATCGCGGACGAGATCCGAAAGACGTTTGAAATCAACTGAGCGAGACATGACCGACATCAAGCGG
>WNFI01097378.1_pt1 | contig 18222 bp, 14 predicted proteins | sample 5400471 | NCBI WGS metagenome assembly WNFI01 (sample SAMN13153348, study PRJNA577476) | soil metagenome | isolation source: 100 cm saprolite on Douglas fir-dominated hillslope | place: USA:California | collected 2013-09-17 | reverse complement strand
GCTTTGTGGTTTAAGATTTGGCAGGAAGAAGACATCCCCCACCCCTCAAATCTTACCTAAATCATTGAATGATAATTGATAAGAAATGGGGTGAGTGCCGTCATTCGTCACTTTTGGAAGTCATAGGCTTACAAATGCCCCTCCTTCCACCTCAGGGTGTGTTGTCGAAATAAGTAGGGTGGAGCCTCCGAAAGGTGGGCCGTCGCGTCCCTGCGGCGGCACGGCAAGTAGGACGAACATCTCAATCGCGAAATGCCGTCGCAGGATCCTTTTTATCAACCTGTCCCTATAATGTCCCCTTGAGGAACTCTTCTATCATAGCTGTCACCAAGGCCGGTATTTTGCTGGTCTTATCTGCCGCACAAATCTCTCCGATGTATTCCCCGTGCCCGCCCGGCAGAATAACCAATTTCGCGTGCGGCAACGTGCGCGACAGTTCCAGCGCATGTTCGGGTCGCACCACGTCAGCATCACCGTTGATGACTAAGGTTGGCGCTTGGATGGCTTTGATTTCCGCGGCGCTGATGTCTTTGAACGCCGCCATTCGGGCAACGTCCCGGTCAAACATCGCCTGGAGTCCTTTTAGATCAGGGTTGGCTCTCAGATAAGCATCCTTCAACGGTTGGGGCATGGTCTTCTCAAGAGAAGCATGCTGAAAACCTTCAAAGAAGCCGGGCGGCATGCCGTCACGTTTGTAAGTCGCGGAGGCCAGCACCAGTCTGTTCACCAGTTCTGGGTGACGGATAGCGATTTGCAGGGCGGTTGTTCCCCCGTTGCTGAAGCCCATAATATCCGCATTTTCAATGTGCAGTTGCCTGAGCAAAGCCGCCACGTCATCGGCGTCCTGTTCAAAGCTCAGTGGCCGGTCAATATCCAACGTGTGCCCGTGGGCTTGCAACTCCACGGCGATCACTTGGTGTGTCTTGGCCAGTTCCGGCTGGATACGACCGAATGTAGATTCAATCGTGGAGCCTCCGCCATGAATCAATACCAGCGGTCTGCCACTGCCGTGGATTTCATAATACATCTTCAAACCGTTCACCGCTGCATAACGACCCGTTTGTTCGTGTTGTGCGTTCATTGGCGAATGTCTTTCTGTCTCGGCGCGACTGTCCTCAAGCGGATTTTGGGCACCTGTGGATAGGCCAAGGGCGAATGCCCCCAATGTTGTAAGCGCCACGTTGTTCATTTTATTGCCGAACAATGTATTCATCGAATGCCTTTGTTTTTAGATTGGGCTTCGGAAATCGCGTAATGGGCCGGGATCAGCTTCACGGTTTGCCGGACAGGCCGCGGCGCGCTTCGCTTTGCCGCACCATCTCGCTCAGGTCGGCGGCGGGACGGATTTCCCACGGGCCGAACTTTGCCCCGGGGTGCTTCGAGATCAGCTCGACGGCGTGGTTCAGGTCTCGCGCCTCGAGGATCATGATGCCGCCGAGCTGCTCCTTGGTTTCCGCGAAAGGCCCGTCAGTGACGACGACCCGTCCGTTCGCGTAGTGCAGCGTCATCGCCGTGTTCGGCGGCTGCAGCGCTTCGCCTCCCTTGAAGTGACCGTTCGCGCGGAGCTGGTCGTCGTATGCGAAGCAGCTATCCATCATCGCTTGTTGTTCGGTTTCCGGGATGGAAGCGAACGCGTTAGAATCAATATAGCCGAGGCAGATGTATTTCATGGTGGAGTATGGATGACGGGCCCGGAATTGGGCACCGTTCATCAGCTAGTCGATCCGCCGGGGCGATTTTCGACACGCTGTCGAAAAAATCTTCAGCCGAGTTCGCGGAGCCGTTTTTCCAAGTAACGTATCTCTGGGTCGGATTTCGCCAACGCGCGCGCCCGCTCGTATGCGGCTCGTGCCTCGTCACGGCGTCCAAGCCGACGGAACAAGTCGGCGCGTGCCGAATGTGCGAGGTGGTAGTCCCGCAACTCACCGCGTGTGAAGAGCGCATCGATGAGCACCAGCCCGGCCGCGGGCCCGTCGTGCATCGCGACGGCCGCGGCACGGTTAAGCTCGACGACCGGCGAGGGCTGCATCGCCAGCAGCGCTGCATACAGCGCGCAAATCTGGCGCCAGTCTGTTGCCTCTGGCGTACGCGCCTCGGCATGGACTGCGGCGATAGCGGCTTGCAGCGTATAAGGTCCGAAGCGTCGAGTCGACAGGGCGCGCTCCACCAGCGCGATACCCTCGCGGATGAAAGCGTGGTTCCACGTCGACCGGTCCTGCTGCTCGAGCAACACGAGGTCGCCGTCGGCGCTAACGCGTGCCGGGCGTCGAGATTCGTGCAGCAGCATGAGCGCGGCCAAGCCGACGACCTCCGGCTCCGGCAGCAGCTCGAGCAAAACGCGGCCGAGTCGGATGGCTTCGGCCGACAACTCCGCGCGCGTGAGCGAAGGACCCGACGACGCGGCATAGCCTTCGTTGAACAGCAGATATACCACGGCGAGCACTGCGGCGATCCGTTCTGGCAGTTCCGCGCCCGAAGGCACTTGGTAGGGGATGCGTTCATCGCGGATCTTCGCTTTCGCGCGGACGATCCGTTGGGCGATCGTCGGCGCTGAGGTGAGGAAAGCACGCGCAATCTCCTCGGTGGTCAGCCCGCACACTTCGCGCAACGTAAGTGCTGCGCAGGCGTCGGGCGCAAGCGCGGGGTGAGAGCAGGTGAAGATGAGCTTGAGCCGATCGTCAGGCAGTTCGTCGTCGACAGCGCCCGAGGCGGATTCATCGCCATACAGCGCGTCGGCGATATAATCCTGTGACGCATCGAATCGTGTGCGACGGCGGATCGCGTCGATCGCCTTGAAGCGCGCGGTCGAGATCAGCCATGCGCGCGGATTCGCTGGAAGGCCATCCACGGGCCAGCGTTGCAGGGCGGCATCGAACGCGTCGTGCATCGCATCCTCGGCCAAGTCGAAGCCACCGAGCAAGCGGATGAGCGTCGCGAGGATTCGGCCGGATTCCGCGCGGAATACGACGTCGAGGTGGGTGCGAATCTCGGCCGTGGGTGGCTCGAACATGCGGGGAATGAGGAAAGCGGAAGTCGACCGATAGCGGCAAGAATAATGGGGTGGTGTTGTGGTTCTGAGGTTTGAAGACACGCCCTAAATACCGGTAGCTAGCGGCACCTTGCCAACGCCGGCAGGCAGCCGACGCCAGGAAGTCACGAAGCGCTGTTCAGCGTGAAGCCATCCGCCATAGCGCGCTGACTGGGACAGCGTGCAAGTCCGGCGCAAACGCGACGCTATTGGAGCCGGTGTAAAGGAGGATACCACGTAGAAATCGCTTCCCCACGGCTTCGCGGAAATGACGCAGTCCCTTGAAATCGCTCGCTGACGGCGAGGCTCTTTTTTTCACTTCAACGCCGACTAGGCGGCCCGCAACATCCTCCAGCACAAAATCCACTTCGTGCTGGGTATGCGTCCGATAGTGAAAGAGCGCGGGACGGGTTTCACTCCAAGTGATTTGCTTGGTCAGCTCGGTGCCAACAAAAGCCTCCAAAACGGCACCCGTCATCAGCGCGTCATTTTGCAGCCGCTCCACGTCCAGCCCGAGCAGGTAGCAAAGCAGGCCCCTGTCGCCGAGCATCACCTTGGGGCTTTTCACCAGCCGGGTGCCGAGATTGGCCGTCCATGCAGACAATCCACGCACCAGAAAAGTTGCCTCGAAGAGCGCCCAATGGCGTTGGAGCGTTGTCTGCGGGAGCGCCGCATCGCGGGCTAGGTCAGCGAAATTGAGGAGTCCACTGGCACGGGCCGCAGCTAGGCGAAGGAGCCTCGGCAGCTCGCGCACCTCGCCGTCAACGTCAGTGAACACCGATGAATTTCAATGCTTCTGTTGTCACTAACGACCTTATTTTTCGTAAGTGACCGACTATCAAAATGGGGCGGCCAACGGGACTCGAACCCGCGACCCCAAGATTCACAATCTTGTGCTCTAACCAACTGAGCTATGACCGCCGTAGAGAGTTGGTCAAAATCAACGCCGCTTTCGGTGCTGTCAATCTTTCTTCCGGCACCCCCTTTGTCTCCTTTTCCCAACGGTAAAAGGCCCGATGTTCCTTCCCTTGTTTGCGTTTGCGAACGAAGCGCAACGTGAGATCATTTCCTTCTAATGCATGTGGTTAAGTTGGTTACCTTTAACATCGCTCACGCTCGCGGGCTCTCACCTCTTCAAGGCATCAGCACGTCACGCAAGGCTAAGGCTAATCTACTCAAAATAGCCCGACTGCTGAACGAATTGAATCCGGATATCGTCGCTTTGCAGGAGGTCGACGAAAACTCCCGCTGGAACGGCAGTTTTAATCACCTCGAGTATCTGCGTGAGCACACGGGTTATCCTTACGCCGTTCTCGGCGTCACGAGTCAACGCACCGGACGTTTCCAGCTTAGCTACGGCAACGTTCCATTCGCGCGCACGGCGTTTGAAGGAAATCGAAATGGTGATGGCCTACCTCAGCCTGAAACACGATGAGCATGGCAAGGCCTGGCTACTTCCACCGATTATTTGCGGCGACTTGAATAATCCGTCCCACCGTCCTGACGCAACTTCGATGCTCTTTCGCTACATGTCGCGGCACGGCGCTTATGTTCTGCACCCCGATAACACGCACACCTTTCCTTCGCCCTGGCCGCGCCGGGCGCTCGATTTCGTATTTCTACCCCCTCGGTGTATCAATATTCAAAGCGAAGTGATTCGCGCCTTCGTTTCCGACCACCGGCCTGTCGTCGTGGAGTTCACCGTATCCAATTCTTAATCGTAACAATTCGGAAACAAGCAACCGCGTACCGAGTGGTAGCGACATCCCAAGGTGACTCCAAAACCGGCATTCTTTTCTTGGTGTTGGGCTGGGTTGTTGGTTAGGTTCTCCTTTCCATGAACCGAATAGCCCAAGCTTTTGCCGCCACTAGCCAAAAGAAACGCGCTGCCTTCGTGGCCTATCTCTGCGCCGGTGATCCCGATTTCGAAACCTCGCTCGCTTCCTGCCGCGCGCTGCTGGAAAGCGGCGTCGATATTTTGGAATTAGGCGTGCCTTTCTCCGATCCTCTGGCCGACGGGCTTACCAATCAACTCGCGGCTCAGCGAGCGCTCGAAAGCGGCATGTCGTCCGCTCGCGTATTCGAATTGGTCCGTCGTATTCGTGAATTCAGCAACACGCCCATTGTTTTCTACACGTACTACAATCTCGTTTTCGCCCACGGTGTGGAATCCTACGTCAAGGCTGCCAAGGCCGCTGGTGTCGACGGCCTGCTGACCCTCGACCTTCCGCCGGAAGAGGCGTCCGAGGTCCTGGCCGCTTGCGAGAAACACGATCTTAAAACGGTCTTCATCGTTGCACCCACGACTCCTGAAAAGCGGCTCGATCCCATCTGTCGAGCGGCTACCGGATTTATCTATTACGTCTCGCGCGAAGGTGTCACGGGTGTTCGCGATTCAGTGGCAACGAACATACCCGATGCAATTGCTCGAATAAAAAAACACACGACTCTTCCTGTGGTCGTCGGATTTGGCATTTCGACTTCTGCGCAAGTTGCCCAGATCGCCGCCGTCGCGGACGGCGTCGTCGTGGGCAGTGCTCTGGTCAATTGTGTCTATGATCGTCTCTCCAATCGCGCCGAAATTCCTGCCGCTTTGAGCAGTAAGGCGCGCGAGCTCGCTGGCGGTCTCGCCCGGGTTTGAGTGGATCATCGATCGACGACTCAACGTGGCTTCTCTTCGGAAAATACTGCTGATCGAAGACGATCGGATGCAGATTCGGCTTACTCAGCAGTACTTCAAGCAGTTCAAGTCCGAGCAATTCGAACTCGATTGGGCTTCCTCTTACGAAGATGGGTACGCTCGCCTGCTGGGTGGAAATTACGCCGCGTGCCTGTTGGATTATCAGCTCGGCCCGCGGGACGGTTTGGAATTGATCCGCGAGGCGCGCACCAGCGGGTGCCAAGTTCCCATTATCTTTCTAACCGCAGAGACGGGCGAGGACGTCGACCGGGCTGCCCTCGAAGCCGGCGCGTTCGACTATCTGGTCAAGGGCGAGATCAGCACGCGCACACTCGAACGTGCGCTGCGCTACTCACTGAAATTAAGCGAAACGCTCAAAGCCCTGCATGACATGGCCACGCGTGATCCATTGACGCGCCTGCTCAATCGACGCGAGATGATGCGCATCCTCAATGAAGAGTGGGAACGCAGCCAACGATTCACGCAGCCGTTCTCTTTGATCATGCTCGATATCGACCGGTTCAAATTGATCAATGACACCCATGGCCATCCGGCTGGCGATACCGTTTTGGGCCACATCGGACAACTCCTCTCGAGCGTCTCGCGTTCGGTAGACCGAATCAGCCGGTGGGGTGGCGAAGAATTTGCGATCCTGGTTCTCCAGGCCAATCGTCAATCCGGTCTCGAGGCCGCACAGCGAATCTGTTCTTCCCTCGCCGCCCTGCAGGTGACTTTGGATACGGGCGTAAAGCTCAACGTTACCATGAGTGCAGGCGTCGCTTCCTCACTTGAAGATGCCAAGCAACTCGACAGCTTGATCGCCGCAGCAGATCGAGCCCTTTACGCGGCAAAACAATCGGGCCGCAATCGAGCCGTTTCCTTTGCTGAATTAAAATAATCGAGCTTGGTCCGTTCCGTTGATCATCGTCTCCGGCTCAGCCTTTCTTTCATGCCTTCGCCCGACAAAGTTTTGTATATCCTTACAGGCTGCACGGCGGTTGGAAAAACCGAATGGGCGCTGCGTTGGGCGGAAGCACATCGGGCCGAAATTGTTTCCTGTGACTCCGTCCTCTTCTACCGCGGTATGGATATTGGGACAGCCAAGCCCACCGTCGCAGAGCGGGCGCGCGTGCCCCATCATTTGATCGATATTGTCGAGGTGGATCAGCCTTTCGATGTGATCCAATATAGCGCGCTCGCGCGGAAAGCTGTCGACGAGATTGCCGCAAAGGGAAAGCCCGTTTTTCCGGACGGCCTGGGAACGCTCGACGTCCACAATCCACGGCGCGTCACACGTGCCTTGGAACGTTGTTTGGCGACGGGTCTTCCGTTGAACGAATTATTGGAAAAATTTCAGGCGAAACCTGGTCCGTTCGCGGACTACCGAATACAACTTACCCGCATCGACCGAGACCGTGCCGAGCTCCAGGACCGAATAGTCAGGCGCATCGAAACAATGCTGAAGGATGGACTGATCGACGAAGTGCGCAGGCTTCGAGCACATGGCTTGGAAAAGAATCCGAGTGCAGCAAAGGCTATCGGGTATCGAGAAACACTTGCCCATCTCGACGGCGTGCTTTCTGAACCAGAGCTCGGGCCTGCAATCACGACCAATACAGTCAAACTCGTGAAGAAGCAGCAAACGTGGTTTCGCACCCAGCTTCCTCAACATTTGGTGTTACCGGCAGAACAGGTTTCGCTGGAAGCGCTGTTTCCTGAGACGAGAAGCTGAGCCTACTTTGCCGATCATGCGCCTCCGCGAGCTTGCGATGAAGCTGCGGGTCGAGAGCGGGGATCCCGCGATTACTTCACTTCACCTCAGTGTACGCGATGTGATACTGATCCAGCGAGCTGCCTTCCAGGACGTGGAGCGAACTGAGTGCATTGCGCAGGTTCACCTTGGCTTGGAGCAAATTGATTCGCGCGGTATCCAGGTCATCACGGAATTGCTGGAGTTCACGAGCGGTGGCGAGACCAGCATCATATTTCGCTTTCTCAAGCTGGTATGTCTTTTCGCTCAACGTCACAGAGGTCGCGTTGAGTTGAACCGTTTCCAAATCGGCTTCAACAGCGCGAATGGACGTACGAACTGAAACCATCACGGTCTGTTCGAGCTGGCGGAGTCTGGAACCGTTTTGCGATAACGTGGAGAGCGCAGAGCGCAATTGAGCATTGGGACCGCGGTTTCCAATCGGGAAGCTAAGCTGGACATTTACGCCCCAAGTGTAGCCTTGGTCCTTCGTCAATTGATCATAGGATCTATACGGATCGTCCTTAAGACCGCCTAGCCCGATGTTACCACCGACTGACAGATTCGGAAGACGTTGGTTTTTGGCGACGGCTAAAGCAATTTGCGCCTGCTTGATGACGGCCTGGCTCGAGGCGAAGTCGGGATCATTGTCCAGCGCGAGCTTGTATGATCGGTCGAACGTCGGAGTCGGTCCTGTAAAGTCTTCGAAATGCGGCACACCGATCGCTGTATCGAGTTCAAACTGCCCTATGACCGCGAGGAGATTGTCCTGGCTATTCTTCACCGCCTGACGGGCCGTGACTAAATTGGAACGAGCCGTCGCTACACCCACTTGAGCGGTTATGATATCCAAATCTGTAGCCACACCGGAGTTCTTCCTGGCCTTGGCTTCGTCCAGCACTTTCAGCGCAGTGTCCAAAGAGAGCTCGCGAACGTGCAGCTGTCCACGTGCGTAGACCAAATTATAGTAAGCATTCTCAGTGCTTTGAATAACCGTGAGGATTTTAGTTTTGTATGTCAGGTTCGAGATCACGAGGCTCAACTTGTTCGTTTCGATATTGGCCTCTGAGACTGTTCGTCCAAAACCTTGCAGGAGTGGTTGATTGACCGCGATCGTCACGGCTGAGCTGTAAGCGGGATTTATGAGGCTGAAACTGGAATTGCTAAAACTCCGATTAAGGTTGCTCGACAAAGTGTACGTCCCGCCAGTCGGGACAGTTTCCGTGATGCCGAGACGGCTATTCTCCGTGTCGCTGATCGGGCGATTTGCGCCATTAAGCGCGCTCGTGGAAGTCGCGACCTTGGAGTAGGCTCGGCTGGAAGAGAAAAAACCGATCGGATCGAACGCGCTCTTCGCCACGGTCACATTTTCCTTCGCCTTCTGCGTATCGTAGCCGCTGATCTCGAGATCGAAATTCTTTTTCAGCGCCCGCGCCACGCATTCATTTAAACTAAGTTCGGGACCCGTCGCGGCGTCTGAAGGAGTAACTGGATCTTCCGCAAAGAGCGGAAAAGAGGCGATACCAGCAAGGGTTAAAAAAGTGACAAGACGCGCGGCGTTAAGGAGGCGAAGCATAGAAAAGGAACGGGAATTTGGTATGGACGCTATAACACAAGGGCCGACCGAAAGGTTACAACATTTCATGTGTTAGGTTGAAAAAGCCTCGAACATGCGTGGGGGCGAGCAGGTATGAGCAACAGCGGGTTAGCGAAAACTTTGGGATCGGCGGTCGTTTAAGGTGACTGGCGGCTTATGCTTCGGACGACGTTATGCTTCATTTGAAGTTTCTCCAAATAGCAGCTTACCGCTCGATTTCGTGCGCAACGGTCGTACAAATCAAATAGTTACTATAGTTGGCTAAGGATTATTAAATCATTACGCTCCTCAGTCTGAACGGCGAGTAAAACCAAGATACGCGACCGACGCATACCTTAGTCGATACATCGCTGACCGAACTTAGTTAGACACATCCGCGAAGTTCGCTCGACGCGGTGCCGAAAGCGAACTCTCGCCGACTTACTGCCGCGCCGCTGTCGGTTCGGTCTTAGTCAATTCGTTCGCTACGATTTCAGATAAGACCAGACTGCGCGTCACATTCGCCGAAGTTTGCGCGAGCTGAGCCTGAGTGGCTGCATACTGCGGATTATCCGGGGTGAACGCTGGAAGCTTCTTATCCTGAACGTAAACAAGATAGCCTTTGTCCTGGGCGATCACGAGGTCCGAAACCTGACCGGGAGCCAAGCGCTCCAACGTGCCCAAAGCAGGATAAGCCACGTCTTGTGGCGGCTGGCGCAACGTGAAAGCAGGATAGGTTTTGCCTTCAATCTTGAGGCCCTTGTTGCCGTCGGCGAGGGCTGCAACGGCTTTATCGAAAGCAGCTCCGGGCGCTTTAATACCGGCTTCCAGCGATGCGCGCAATGTCTTGCCGAGTTCGACAAACTTTTTGCGTTTCTCATTATCCTGGTAATCCGCTAAAACTTTGGCTTTCACTTCGGTGAAGAGCGGTTTGTAGGACGGTTGTGTTTCCTTCCAGAAGAGAACGAACGTGCTGCCGGCAGGAGATGTGACCGGATCGGAGAAGAAACGTTGGTCGCTCAACTTGAATGCCTCGTCGACCGCTTCAGCCGGAATCGGCAATCCGGTTGGAGGCGTGTCCCGTTGCAACGGAGGAAGGGACTTCAGTTCTAATTTGCGGCTGGCAACAAAGGTAGCCAGCGCAGGCGCACCGGCGGTTAATTTTTGATTGTACAGGGCAACGGTAAAGTCGGCTGCCGCCTTAGCCGCCTGTTTTGAAGCGAGCTCTTGCTTGAGCGCGGCTTCAACTTGCGGACGTACAGCCGCCAAGTCAGCGATCGGATCGGTGGGCTTGGCTGTATCGATCTTTACGGCGGGAGCTGTTTTATCGTCGCTCTTCGCGGCGGGCTTTGGAAAGCGCGAGAGGTTCGCCTCGTAATAAGCTTTCACTTCATCGTCCTTCAGCACGACACCAGACGCGTACGAGGCAGGACTGAACTCGACATAGCTCGCCACGACGCGCGGCTGCACTTCATAACGAAATGAGTTGTCTTCAAAATATTTGGTCAATTCCACATCGGTCGGTGTGATTGCCGGGGAAAAACTCGCGTAATCAACTGAAGCCACGCCAATGGTCCATGTAGAATCCGCGCGGGCGAGCTGGTTCTTGATATCCGTCGGCAGAACGTAACCGGGACCACCGAGCTTCTTCTGAACCTGGTCTGACCGATAATCATCGCTGATCACGCGGCTGACCGCGGCCTGGCTCATTTGTGGGTTCGTCTTCGTTTGGTCGAGAAATTGCGCGTATTTTTTGGCGTCAAATTCACCTTTTTCGTCGGCGAAAATCCGCAGGGTCTTGATGAAATTCGTCAGTTGCTCTGGATTCGGAGCAGGTAGATTCAACTGCTTTGCGACGTCGAGCGCAGCCACCCGTTGTTCGACGTATTGCTGAAACTGCTGACCATCGAGCGCCATATAACCGGCACGTAATAACACGCTCAAACTCGCGTCTTGCGAGATGCGATTGGCATCTTCTGGCGAGCCCAAGTTGTAGCCAAAGAAAGGACGCGTAAGCACCTTGCGCTCACCGTGGCCAATGCCGGGGGCGGCACCGATGGTAAAGATGAACGAGATAATGGTGATGCCGAGCAATACGGCAAAAACCAAGCGGAAGTGCTTCTGGAAGGTCAGCTGAATCCAAGAGATCATGATAGGTAAACTTTCCAAGGTAGACCCCGCCCCGAGGCTGTCAATAGGCGAAGGAAATTGCCTGCTCTCGCGCTTTTTCGGATCAACTAGGCCCCGACCGACGACATCCCACTTCGTCCTAAATTTCGCAGGTGTTTTTGAACACGGAATTCACGATTGGCTTGAAGGTCGACCTCCGGTTCCCCGAGCAAATAACCATTTCATTATTTGCGCATACACGCGGCGCTCTGTTTGACTCGACTTTTAATGACGCACGCCTCGACGAACCAAGCATCGCAACCCAAGCCGTACGTCGCACTTTCCTACCCCACCTACCGGAAATATTTGATCGGAAGCTTCGCCGCCAATCTCGGCCGGCAAATGATCAGCGTCGCGGTTACTTGGGAAATTTATCAATGGACGAATTCTGCGACGGCGCTCGGACTCGTCGGGCTCCTCAACGTCATTCCGCTCCTGGCCTGCTCTTTACCAGCCGGCCATTTGGCTGATGCCGTCGATCGAAAACGAATCATCGCTTGGTCGATGATCAGCAGTGCAATCATCTCGATCGGCCTCGCCATCATCTCTTGGATTCACCGGGACATTCCTAACCTGCCCGCACTCGCCTGGTCCAATCACGTGCTTGAGAAAGTCGCCTCGGTTTTTGAACGACATGCCGATCCGGCGTCACTCCATTTCAGTGAACCCGCGCTGCCGATTTTTTACCTCCTCCTTTTCATACTCGGCATCATTCGAATGACTTCGTGGCCCGCTCGTTCTACAATTGTGCCGCTGCTTCTCCCACCCGAAGCCCTGAGCAATGCCATCACGTGGAACTCAAGTGCTTTCGAAATCGCAACGATGGCTGGCCCGGCGTTGGGCGGCTTCTTACTCGCGTTCATCGGTTTTCCCTGGGTTTACCTCCTTGATGCAGGACTCAGCCTTGGTTTTCTGATCCTGCTCCGCCGCGTCACGTATTCGACACGACCGAAACCATCGACCGACAAGCGCTCGCTCAAGGGAATGCTTGCCGGAGCCGAGTTTATTTGGCGCAAGCGCGTCATTTTAGGTGCGTCGAGTCTCGACCTTTTCGCAACCGTACTTGGAGGTGCAGTGGCGTTGCTACCTATCTACGCAGATCGCATTCTACACGTTGGCCCCATCGGTCTGGGCTGGTTGCGCGCAGCACCCTCGCTCGGCGCTTTTAGCATGGCCATGTGGTTGGCTCACCGACCTCCTCTTAAACGTCCCGGAGTTATCCTGCTCTGGTCGGTTGCCGGTTTCGGCTTCGCGGTCATCGTCTTCGGTTTTTCAAGCTCGGCCGTGTCACAGCGGTCAATCAGATCTTCATCGGAAGTTCGAATGAAGTCGGCTCGCTCCGCGCAGGTCTCATGGCCGCGCTCTTTGGCCCGATCACAGCCGTGGTGGCGGGAGGCATCGGCACCCTTGTGGTTGTTGCCGCGGTCGCAGGACTTACCCCCGAGCTCAAAAGTCTCGCCGAATTGCACACACTGCGTCCGGAGGAGTGATCTGAGGCCTAGCCCTCAGGGGCCGATATTGATTAGACTCCGGCGGAAAATCCGTGCACTAATATCCAACCTTAACGTGTCTTATCTGCGCAAAAATCTGCTTATTTTCGGTCTGGCCCTGTCTTTGACCGTTGCGCTTTTGGTCTTGGTTTTCGACACGCGCGCCCAAGAAGCGCTAGGAACGACCTTCTATGTCATCGGCCTCTCGATCATCGGCTGTATTTTGCTCGTTTTGGCGGGGTTCGTCTGGGACCGGTCGCTACATCAGCGTATTCGGGAATTGGGTGGAAAAGTCCGAATGGAGACAGATTCTGTCGAACCTGCTGCCGAGGAAAGAGGGATCGAACAGGACGATATTATCGGGCTCGCGCGAAAAATCGAACAGATGGCGCAGGCGCTCCAAAAATCGGAAGCCAGTTATCGTGGTATCGTCGAGGATCAGATTGATTTCATCTGCCGCTATAAGCCAGACGGTCGGCTCACGTTCGTAAACGAGACTTACGCCCGGTTCATGGGCAAAAAGCGTCAGGAACTCATCGGCCACCTGTTCAGCCCGTATGAAACCGGTCTGCGATCTCAACTAGGCAAAGATCCGATTCCACTTATCGCCTCGTTTGAGTACGAAATGATCAGTTGGAACGGACACCGGGCCTGGTACCTGTGGACCAACCGCGCGATCAATAACCACGACGGAAACGTGATTGAATACCAAGCCGTCGGCCACGACGTCACGCTGCGGCGTGAAGCAGAAGCCGCGATGTACCGCGCGAAGGAGGCAGCCGAGGCGGCCGACCGCACGAAATCCGAATTTCTTGCCATCGTCAGCCACGAGATTCGCACACCCATCAACGGGATTGTCGGTTTCACCAGTCTTCTGTCCGAGACAAGTCTCTCCTCCGAACAGCGGGAATACATCGAGATGATTCGCACCAGCGGCCAAGCGCTTCAGATTTTGATCAACGATCTCTTGGATCTCTCCAAAATCGAAGCCGGTCGCCTCGAACTCGATCTCGCCCCCTTCGCTCCTCGCAAATTGATCGAAGAGGTCTGCGCGTTCTATGCTCACAAAGCCCGTGAGGGAGGTCTCACACTCAACCTCGATCTGGACGGCTCCGTGCCACTCATCGTCAATGGCGATCAGTACCGCCTTAGACAGATTTTAAACAACCTTCTCGGCAATGCCGTGAAATTCACCGAACAAGGCGGGATTCGCGTGAAGGCATCTGCTACTCCCGCGGATTTCGATGGCGGCAACGCTCATCGCAACTGGCTCGATTTGGCCGTCTCTATCAGCGATACGGGAATCGGTATCCCCGAGGAAAAGATCTCGCGGCTCTTCAAACCGTTCAGCCAGGTAGACACCTCCATGCGGCGCCGTCACGGCGGCACGGGTTTAGGCCTAAGTATTTCGAAACGGCTGTGCGAGCTGATGGGTGGCGAAATCACCGTCGAAAGCACGCTGGGTAAGGGATCGACTTTCCGCTTCACCGTTCGCGTAGACTGCGACAAGCAGGAATCTCCAGTCCCGAGTGCACGGACTAAAGTTGGCTAGAGCGTGTTTTTGAAATAAATTTCAGTGCCGGCGAAGCGGAAGACAGAAGGTAGGGCGGGACCGCTGAGACTGTCTCAAAACTCAGCAAAAACGAAGATTCGATGTTTTTTGGGGAATGTCGCGCTATGGATCGCAGCGAGAAAAACGTTTCTGGGCGTGTTTTTGAGAGGACGTTTTTCTCGCCTCCGAGTTTTGAGAGAGTCTCCGCTGGGCCCGCCGTTGGAGATAACATGAGGGAAAGTTGGATTCCACGTCAGCAGATTGCGCCTATCCGAAGACTACATCTCCTGCGTGACGGCAGGCCCAGCCGGCTTTGCGTCCTGGCCGCCTTTGCGCGAGTTATTTCAAAGACGCACCCTGAACATTCAGGCAAAAAATCCGCGTCTCTTAAAACGGCTTTACATCCGCAACCGGTGTGATGAGTTTTTGAAACCGGTCCTCTCTCCGAAGCGGGTCCCACCACCCTTCATTGCGAAGAGATTGAACAGAAAGCGTCGCAGGAATTTGCATCAAGTGTTCAAGCTGAGCGAGCGCTTTGTCTGGAGCGCCGGTTTGCGCGAAAACAATCGCCATTTCATTCGCGAGTTCACGACCCGCAATCACGTCTTTATTTTCCGGCGCCAATTCCAAGGCGAGCCGGGCTTCCTGCAATGCGGCTTCCTTTTCTCCCAAGCCCGCTAGGGCTAGCGCCAGTTTGCCGTGCAATGCACCGTTCTTCGCGCGCCTTTGCAAGGCACGCTCCAGCCAACTGCGGGCGTCGGTAAGCGCGGCGCGGGCCGCTCCATCGTCTCCCGCGAAATGCCGAAGCCAACCGATCAGCAATGCCCTGGGATACATTATTTGCTTCGACGACACCGTCGCACCAGGAAATTTTTGAAGGTAGTCCGCCATTTCGGAATAATGATGCGTTGCGACCGCGTAATTCATCACAAACTCCTCGATCGCGCACCATCCCTCCGACGTCAGCTTCATGAGCATCGTTCCTTTGATCATTTCGGCCTGAGTTGCGACATCGCCCGTGTGCAAATAGAGGGTCCGCGCCCGTAAAAAGCCCGCATCGCGATAATCCGGCGAAAGTTTTCCGAACCGTTCCAAGATCAGCTCGGCGTCGCCATAGCGTCGCATGATATGAAGCGTGTCGGCCAACATGAAGAGGATCTCAGGATTTCTTGGATCGGACTTCCGAGCTTGCGACAGAACGTTGGTCGCAAGCTCCCACCGACCTAGATGGCGCAAGACATCCGCACGATCCGTGATGAAGTCTGCATTGCCGGGCTGGGCTTTGGTTGCCAGCTCCAACTCTTTCAAAGCTCCCACATAATTTCGCTGGGCGTGGAAATAAAAATTAGCCCACGCATAGTGCACTTCCGGTTGATCCGGCTGCAGCCGGGCCGCCGTATCGACTTCTTGTTTAATACGGCTCACCGCGTCAGCCGTCTGGTCATAACCGAACCACAAGTTCCGGCTGTACGCCACACTGAGCCACGCATGTCCGAGCGTAAAATCAGGGTCCAATTTCACCGCCTCTTCCAGCAGGTGGGTCGCGCTTTGCCCGTCACTTTGCGTCCATCCAAGACGGGCCATGTAGGAGCGCGCCTGTAGAAAAAGATCGTACGCCTTCTGGTTCGTGGTTGGTGTTTGAGTGATTACTTTTTTCTCATCTGGAGAAAGACTGGCCGCAAGTTTGCCTGCGATCTCTTTCGCAATCGCGCTTTGAATGGCAAAAATATCCGTCGCATCGCGGTCGTAAGTCTCGGCCCACAGATGTTGATCCGTCCCGGCATCGATCAGCTGTACCGTCACACGCACTTTGCTTCCTGCGCGGCGCACGCTGCCTTCCAGCACGTTGGCCACGCCCAAATCGGCGGCGATCTGCCGTAAATTGCGGTCGCCCGTTTTGTAGGTCATCACAGAAGTCCGCGAAATCACCTTGAGTTCGCCGATCTTCGCCAGGTTCGTGATGACATCTTCATGTATCCCGTCGGTAAAGTACTCGTTGTCTTTATCGCCGCTAAGATTTTCAAAAGGGAGAACCGCAATTGATTTTTTATCAATCACCTTGGGCGGCTCGGCCGCCGTCGCTTCAGTGGCCGCTGTTTTACTCTCCGTGTTTTTCTTCTCGGGCGTAACGGGCTTTGAGACTTGTGCCTCGCTGGGCGGGATATCCGTCACACGCGCACGCTTGCCTCCGCGGTGCATCCACAACCACGCATTGGACGCGAGGAGCGCAACAACAATGACTCCTCCTATAAAAATTAGAACACGCCTGGACTTCTCTTGCGATTTCGCCGCAGGCCTCGTCGCTAACAACGGATTCCTCCGGCTCGCCGATTCTCCAATTAAGATGGTTTTGATCAATCCGGCGAATGGAACGCCACCTTCTCCACCTGCGAGCCGGGTCCATTGCACCTCGCGAAATTTCTCGGGTACTCGCGCTTGCGTGTCGTTCGTATCATCGATCACAACCGGAAGCAAAAATGGAAGGTCTTCTGCCATATCGAGCGTGCGTTCCACCGCCAGACGCCACTCACGCCGAAAATATCCCTCCGGTCTTGATTCCGTATTTGTGGAAATGATCGGGACAAAGAGCGAACATTCCTTAATCTGCCTTCGAATTTTCGCGTCCCACGCATCTCCTCCGTGCAATTCATTTTGATCGAACCAAACTTCCAAACCTGCCTGCCGCAGTGTCTGGCACAATTTACGGGCCGCTTCTGTGTCCTGCGATGCGTAGCTTAGGAACACCGCTCCCAAAGGCTTGGCCTGAGCTGAAGAGGTCGTGGCATCACTCATTCGGATGGATTTGCATCTCAGTATCTTCCTCCTCAGTCAAACCCACCCTGCATCAATTCCGCTTGGCGTTGACACCTCTCGTCTTTTGCCTGTCCGATGAAGTTACTAGATGAGCACCCCCGAAAGTAGGTTGCCCCTGTACCATGTCGTAGGTTTTTCAGGTCACAGACAGGTGACGGACAAAACGAGAATTCGGAACGCCATCCGTAGGGCGCTCGAGCAAATACTCGGTGACTGGCCCACGCGTTGGGTCGCATTTTCATCGATCGCTTATGGCGCCGACACACTGTTCGTGCAGGAAGCGCTCGATCTTAATCTGAGCTGGAATGCGATTCTTCCGATGCCGCTCGCGCTGTTTCGCGAAGACTTCGATACGGATCAATGGTCCCTCGCATCTCACTACCTGGCGAAAGCCATCAGTACTCAAACGATCCCGGAAAGCCCTTCGCGTGAGGATGGATACCTCGATGCCGGTTACGAGGTGGTGCATCATTCCGATGTAATAATTGCCGTCTGGGACGGACTACCAGCACGCGGCAAAGGCGGCACGGGCGATATCGTGACCTACGCACGGGAGTTCGAAAAACCACTCATCATCATCGATTCCGTCACTTTCGATATTCGTTCGGAAAATCTACATCACTTCAAGGTGCAGGACGACGACTTGGAAATTCTAAACCGGCTTCACTCCGCGAAAAACGTGGCGCCGGAAAATGTTTTTGGTGCACCGGATGAGCTCATTAATTTCCAACTCAAAACCGACGAAGCCGCTACGCAGGCCTCTCCTCACTTCCGTGCACTCGCAGCATCGACTGTCGTTTTCAACGTACTGGCGACATTGATTTCCACCGCTGCGCTCGCGTTCAGTTTGCAGTGGACCGTGCTGTTCTGGCTCAAATCTATATGTATTGCCGGTGCAGTTGTAGCGGCACTCCTGTTACGGTATCGCGAGTCCCAGCGCTACTGGATGCGCTGCCGCCTCGCCGCTGAAGTCTGCCGCGCCGGGATTGCAATGTGGGGTCTTCCTCGCGCTTTAAATTTCATCAAAGACCTGGAGCTTCCCACGCTGAAGCAACTCGCTCGTTCCCTATACCTGCTCCATCAGCAGTCCCCATCCCAACCGACGATGACGTTGGAGGATTACAAATCGGCCTACTTGCGCGAGCGCATTGAAGAGCAACTTT
>WNFI01208724.1_pt1 | contig 18233 bp, 19 predicted proteins | sample 5400471 | NCBI WGS metagenome assembly WNFI01 (sample SAMN13153348, study PRJNA577476) | soil metagenome | isolation source: 100 cm saprolite on Douglas fir-dominated hillslope | place: USA:California | collected 2013-09-17 | reverse complement strand
CGCCGGCGCACCAGGCCCGCGCGCTCGAGGATGCGGATGTGCTTGGACACCGAGTTGAGCGAGATCTCGAACGGCGCCGCCACCTCGGTGACCCGCGCGCCTCCCGAAGCGAGCCGCTTCAGGATGCTGCGGCGGGTGTCGTCGGCGAGCGCGATGAGGGTGTCGTCCAGGTCCATGGCCTGAACATTAACCCAAAAGTATTAATGTTGCAAGCCCCCCGCTACGCCCCCCTCAGCAGGGGCGGGGATCGTCCTGGAGGGAAGCCGCTACGGCTTGATCACGAGAACGTGAGCGCAGCTGACGGTCATTCCGGCCACGCCGCATTCATTGGACTTGAATCCCGTCATCTCGTAGTGCACGGAATAGACCGGACGGTTGGCGGGCGCGGCCATGTCGAGCCCGTAGTAGCAATAGGCGAGCGCCCAGCCCGTGCCCTGGTGCACCTCAGCCTTGTAGAACCAGCCCTGGAAGGATTCGTGATAGCCGCCGTCGGGCTCGCGGAAAACATTGCCGGGATTCGGGTTCTTGCAGGTGTGCGACAGCCGGCCCGCCAGCGCAGTATCGCTGACCTGCGGCCCTCCCATGATCTGCGCGCAGGCGCCCAGGAAAGCCGCCACGCAGGCGGCGAGCAGAATTCGGTTTTTCATGGCTTTCCCTTTCTTATAGCGGGGGAAAACAGTCTTGCATCCGCGCGCGAAGGCCGTCAATGAATGGCGCGATCTCCATCCAGCGAAGCTGTTGCGCTTTATCGTTCTGTCCGCTCAAAATGCAAAGATGCGGATCCTGGCCGGGCTGGCCTTCGCGACACTGCTCGCGCTGCCGGCATGGGGCCAGCAGAAAGCGCGTCCGGTCGACGGCATGTCGGGCGAGCAGCGCGCCGACTACCAAAGGCTGACTCGCAGCTACGTGGATACCTTCCGCATCCTGGGGCGCGCCAAGGCCTGCGGGCAGAGCATCGACCGCTTCGAGCCCTTCGTCCTCGAGATCGCGCGCCGGCACGGGGAGAAGAGCGACCTGGTCGCGATCGCGGCACTGGGGTTTGCCGCCGGAGCCGAGAACCGCGCGCTCGGCCCGGAGCTCGAAGGGCCCGCGCCGCCCGCGCCGATGCCTTGCGACGTCGTCGTCTACATGAAGGACCTGCGCCTCCCGGACCTTCCGGCGTCGCTCGTGCTGCGATGACGAGCACCGAGCTGCAAGGGGTCGGGGATCCGCTGCTCGAGTGGAAGTTCTGCGTCGGCGCGCTTCCGGCGATGCTTCTCATCGCGCTGGCGTTCCACGCCTTCGGCCTCGGCCATTTCCTGCAGCGCACGTTCCTGACCATGCCGGTGCACGAGCTCGGCCACGCCGCCACCGCCTGGCTCTGCGGCTACGCGGCGATCCCGACGCTGTGGAAAACGCTGGTGCCGGAGGAGCGCGGCTTCGTCGCGCCGCTGCTGCTCGCGGGCGGGATGGGCACCATGATGTGGCGCGCCTGGCAAAAGGAGAATCGCGTGCTCGCCGGCCTGGGCGGCGCGGTGCTCCTGCTGCAGGCGGTGGGCACGCTCGGCATCAAGGAGCGGACCGCCGAGATGCTCGTCGTCTTCGGCGGCGACGGCCTCGGCATGGTGCTCGCAGCCCTGCTGATGGCGAGCTTCTTCTTCGGCAAGGACACGCAGCTCTACAAGGGCTCGCTGCGCTGGGGCTTTCTCGCCATCGGCGCCGCCGCCTTCGTGGATATGTTCAGCACCTGGGTAGCGGCGCGCCGCGACTTTCTCGATATCCCGTACGGCGAGCAGGAAGGCGGCCTGCTCTCGGACGCGACGCGGCTGGTGGAGGAGTTCGGCTGGAGGCCGGAGCAGCTCGTCTACCGCTACTTCGCGCTCGGCCTCTGCTGCCTCTTCGCGCTCGCGGCCGTCTACGCCTGGGGCGTGTGGCAGGCGAGGAAGGCCGCCGCGGCGGCGCGCTAGCTTTCGCCTCCCGCCGCGTGCGCCAGCCAGGCGCGCGCGCTGTGCGAGAGGTGCGCGCCGCGCCGCCAGGCGAGCGCGACCCGCCAGCTGCATTTCGGCTCGTCGAGCAGCACGGCGCGCACCGCGCGATGCGGGCGCTGCTCGGTCGCGGCGCGCGGCACGAAGCCGATCCCGACCCCCGCTGCCACGAGCTCGAAGATGAAGTCGACCTGGCTGCTGCGCGCGGCGATCTTCGGCGCGATTCCCGCCTCGCGGCAGGCGCCGAGGATGAGCCCGGTGAGCGCGCCGCCTTCCTCGCCCAGGATGAACGGCGAGGCCGCGAGCTTCGCCAGGCGGACCGATTTGCGGCCAGCGAGCGGGTGGCCGCGAGGCAGCAGCGCCACCAGTGAGTCGCTGCGAACGTCCTGCCATTCGAAGTCGCGCGATATCGGGTGCACGAGGCCGGCGAGGTCGACCTCACCCGCGCCCAAGGCCTCCTCCAGCCCCTTTCTGTCGTGCACGCTCAGGTTCACTTCGACGCCCGGATGGCGCCGCCGGAACGAGGTCAGCAGCGGGGCGAAGAGGGCGCTCGTCCCCATGCGCGCGAAGCCGAGGCGCAGGCTGCCGCGCTTCAGGCCGCGCAGCTCGCCGAGCTCCGCAATGAGGCTCTCGCTATCGGCGAGCAGGCTCAGCGCCCGGCGGTAGACGATTTCTCCCGCGGCGGTCAGCTCGGCGCGCTGGCCGATGCGGTGGAGCAGCGGCACCCCCAGCTCGCCTTCCAGCTGCCGGACCGCCTTGCTGACGGTCGGCTGCGACGCGAAGGCGGCCTCGGCGGCGCGCGAAAAGCCGCCCTGCCTGACCACCTCGACGAACATCTTGAGCCGGCGCAGGTTGAGCTCTATTCGCATATGGCATGAATTGTATTACTTTAATTCACTTCTGTTATAGGACGCGCGGACCCAGAATCCGCGGCACGATGAGCTTCGCCCTCCCAACCTTCGCGCAGGCCGCGCCGGCCGTGTCGGCGGCGTTTCTGAGCTCGCTGGTGGAGGCGGTCGAAGCGCTGACGGTCGTGCTTTCGGTCGCCACGGTGCGCGGCTGGCGGCCGGCCGGGCTCGGCGCGCTCGCCGGCCTCGCGTCGCTTGCCCTGGTCGTAGTCGCGTTCGGGTCGCTGCTCGACCGGGTGCCGTTGCACGCCCTGCAGCTCGTCATCGGCGTCCTGCTGCTGCTGTTCGGCATGCGCTGGCTGCGAAAAGCCGTGCTGCGCGCGGCGGGAATCATCCCGCTGCACGATGAAGCGCTGGTGTTCGCCAGCCAGACGGCGGCACTGCGCGCGCAGGCACGCCATGACACTGCGCGGCTCGACTGGCTGGCCGGCCTTGCGAGCTACAAGGCGACGCTGCTCGAAGGGCTGGAAGTGGTGTTCGTGGTCATCGCCGTCGGCGCCGGCGGCGGCCTTCTTGTCCCGGCGAGCATCGGCGCGGCTGCGGCCTGCGCGCTCGTCGCCGCGGCAGGTTTCGCGATCCATCGCCCGCTCGCGCGCGTTCCCGAGAACACGCTCAAGTTCTGCGTCGGCGTCATGCTGTCCGCGTTCGGCGTGTTCTGGACCGGGGAGGGCCTCGGCGTGTCCTGGCCGGGCGCCGACCTGGCGATCCTCGGCTTCGCGGCGCTCTTCCTGATCGCGGCGCTGGCCGCCACAAGGCTATTGCGTGGAATTTCGTATCGCGCTTGATCGGGTCAAGGGCTTCATTCATTGCGTCTTCGACGGAGATCTCGACTTCGGCATCGCGAGCCAGGCCTTGCGGCAGGCGAGCGAGCTGGCGCGCGAACACGGCTGCGGCGTGCTGTACGACGTAAGGCGTGTTTCGGTGCGGGGCTCCGAAGGGGACCTGTACTACTTCGCCCGCGCTGCGGGCTACGAAGACATCAAGCATCCCAGGGCGGCGATCGTCTGCCACGAAAAGAAGGACAAGGCCCGCTGGCAGTTCTTCGAGGTGGTGGCGCAGAACGCAGGCGTCGATGTGCGGCTTTTCGATTCCGGCCCGGACGCGGCGGACTGGCTTGCCGGGGGCCGCAAGCCCTGACGCCTCAGGCGTTTCGCCGTCCCCAGTCGCGCAGCGCCCGAATCACGGGCCCAAGGCTCTTGCCTTTTTCGGTGAGGTGGTACTCGAGCCGGGGCGGGTGCTCGCTGTAGAGCTTGCGCTCGATGAGGCCCCGGGCTTCCAGGTCCTTCAGCCGCGCTGAAAGGGTATTCGGCGCGGCCCCGGCCAGGGATTCCTGGAAGTCCTGGTAGCGCCGGGGGCCGTGGAGCAGCAGGTCGCGCAGGATCAGCATCGTCCAGCGCTCGCCGACGGCGTCGAGCGTCCGCGCCACCGGGCAATGCTTCTGGCGGTACGAGCGGGCCATCCGCAAAAGATACCAGCTTGACATCATATTTGCAAGTAACTATACTAAATGTAGTTACTACCCGAGGAGACCGCCATGAGCCGCGCCGCGCTGTTGCAGGGACCGATCGCAAGACAGCTCCTCGGGCTGGCGTGGCCGGTGCTGGTGGTCCTCGCGCTGCAGACCTTCGTCGGCGTGGCGGAGACCTGGTTCGTGAGCTTTCTGGGGACCGATGCGCTGGCGGGCGTGGCGCTGGTCTTTCCCCTGTTCATGCTCATGACGATGATGTCCAACGGCGGCATCGGCGGCGGCGTCTCCTCCGCGGTCGCGCGCGCGATCGGTGCCGGCCGCAGGCGCGATGCCGAGGCCCTGGTCATGCACGCTGCCGTGCTCGGCTTGCTCTTCGGCGCGGCATTCACCGTCGGGGTCTGGGCGGGAGGGCCGGCGCTGTTCCGAAAGATGGGCGCGCAGGGCGAGGCGCTCGCCAGCGCCGTCCTGTACGCGAACGTCGTCTTCCTTTCCGCGATTCCCGGATGGATCGCCAACCTGCTCGCGGCGTCGCTGCGCGGCGCGGGCAACGTGCGGGTGCCCGCGATCGTCACGGCGGGCGGCGCGCTGGCAACGCTGGCGCTCTCGCCGCTCTTCATCTTCGGCTGGGGATGGGTGCCGCGCATGGGCGTCGCCGGCGCGGGGATGGCGCTCATCTGCTTCAACCTGGGCTCGGCGATCGCGCTCGCCTGGTTCATGCGCTCGCCGGCCAGTCCGGTCCGCCTCGCCGCGACGCGGCTCGAGTGGCGCCTGTTCAACGACATCCTCAAGGTGGGGCTGCTGTCGGCCGTGGGGACCGTGATGGCGAACCTGACCGTGGTCGTCACCACCGGCCTGGTGGGCGCCTACGGCCGCGACGCGATCGCCGGATACGGCCTCGCTTCCCGGCTCGACTACATCCTCATCCCGCTGCTTTTCGCGCTCGGCACCGCGACGCTCACGATGGTCGGCACCAATGTCGGCGCCGGGCAGCACGCCCGCGCCCGCAGCATCGCGTGGACCGGGACGCTCGTTTCGACGCTGGCGACCGGAGCGATCGGCCTGGCGGCGGCGCTTTTTCCGCAGGCCTGGATGCACCTCTTCAGCGGCGAAGCGCAGGTCGTCGAGGCGGGTGCCGCCTACCTCGCGCGCGTGGCGCCGCTCTACGCGCTCTTCGGCGCCGGCATGTCGCTTTACTTCGCCAGCCAGGGCGCGGGGAAAATGGCCTGGCCGTTTGCCGCAGGCATCGTCCGCCTGGGCGTGGTGCTCGCCGCCGGCGGCTACTGGATCAACACGCTGGGCGGCTCGCTGAACGGGCTCTACTGGGTCGTCGCTGCGAGCTACCTGCTGTTCGGAGGGATCAACCTGTTCGCGATGGCGAGCGGCCTTGGATGGGGCGATCGCTCGCCGCGGCCGGCGTTGCCGGCAACGGAGTCATCCGGATCCCGCTAGGGCTGGACCTCGAATCCCGCCGCTTTCAGCAATGCCGCGGTCTCGCGGGATGTGAGGAATTCGATCAGCGCCTTCGCCGTCGCCGGATCCTTGCTGGAAGAAAGCAGGGCCGCCGAGAAGGACGTCATGAGCTGCAGGTCGCCCGGCAGCGGCCCGACGATGTCGATGCCCGCGATGCCCATTAGCTCCGGCATCTGCTGGATCGCGATGTCGGCCTCGCCCCTGGCGACGACTTCGCCGTTGAGGACGCCGCTGCCGAGCTTTGCCCTGGCGTTGACCTGGTCCGCGATGCCCAGCTTCTGCAGGATTTTCGCGAAATGAATGCCGCTGCCGCCGCCGCCCGCCGGATCGCTGTAGGCCACCGCCTTCGCGGACAGCAAGGTTCGCCGCAGCGCCTCGGCAGTCGAGATATCGGGCCGCGGCGCGCCCTTTTTCACCGCCAAGGCGACGCCCGATCGGGCGACGGCGCGGTTCGAGCCGGGGACGGCTTTTGCATCCTTGACCAGCTGCTCGATCCCCGCCGTCGGGCTGATCGCGACATCGGCGTACTCTCCGCCGGCGATCCTCTTGTTGATGGCGCCGCCGGTCGCGATCACGAGCTCGATCCTGCGCCCGCCGGTTTCGAATTTCGGCTTCAGCGCCCGCCATGCATCGGCGAGCGCCAGGGTGCTCATTACCTTGATCATGATGCGCGGACGTTAGCGCTTTTGCGCCGCCGCCGCCAGCCGCCGTATGATCCGCCGATGGCCTGCGACATCCTGATCCGCAACGGCACCGTGGCGGATGGCACCGGGGCGCCGGCGAGGCGGGCCGATGTCGCCGTTACGTCCGGAAAAATCGTTGCCGTCGAGAAGAAAATTTCCGGGAAAGCGGCGCGAACCATCGACGCCGGCGGCCTGGTGGTGGCGCCGGGGTTCATCGACCCGCACACGCATTACGACGCGCAGATCTGCTGGGACGGGGCGACGACGCCGTCGTCGTGGCACGGCGTCACGTCGGTGGTGATGGGGAATTGCGGCGTCGGGATCGCGCCGTGCCGGCCGCAGGCGCGCGAGATCGCGATGCGCGACCTGGTGAACGTGGAGGCGATCCCGTTCGAGGTCCTCGACGCCGGCATCACCTGGGACTGGGAGAGCTTCCCGCAGTACATGGACGCCGCCGAGCGCCGCAAGCCGTCGCTCAACCTGGCGTTCATGGCGCCGCTCACGCCGTTCAGGCACTACGTGATGGGCGAAGCGTCGATGGAACGGGCTGCTTCTGATGTTGAACTTAAAAAAATAAGTTCTTTGCTTGGAGAAGCGGTGGACGCCGGCGCCTTCGGGTTCTCGAGCACGCTCCTGAACCAGCACATGGGCTACGGCGCGCGGCCGCTCGCCTGCCGCAACGCCAGCCGCGCCGAGATCAAGGCCTACTGCAACGTGCTGCGCGAGCGGGGCAAGGGCTCGATCGAATACGCGATGACGCGCCAGATCGCGGTGCTCGAGGCGCCGGAGGTCGAGCTGCTGGAATTCATGCTGGAGGAGAGCCGCCGCCCGGTGACCTTCATCGCCATGTTCGACCGCGACGATCTGCCGGAGGCGGCGCGCGAGACGATGAAGAAGGTCAAGCCGCTGATCGCGCGCGGCGCTCGCCCGCAGACCTCGCCCTTGCCGCTGACGCGCGAGCTCGTGATGCGCAGCCCCTTCGCCTTCGCCGCCTTTCCGTCATGGAAACGGCTGTTCGAGGACACCTCGAAGGCGGCGCAGGCTGCCGTCTACAAGGATGTGAATTTCAGAAATCAGTTCCGCCACGATCTGAAGAACCCCACCTCGTTCGCCGACTGGGCGCGCATTACGGTGCATGAAGTCAAATCCTCGAAACTGAAGAAGTTCGAAGGAAAAACCGTCAAGGAAATCGCGGCGGAGCAGGGCAAAGACGGCGTCGATGCGCTGCTCGACCTGACGCTGGCCGACGATCTGGAAAACGAGTTCACGGTGCAGTCGTGGAACACGCGCGTGGACCGGATGACGGAGCTGCTGAACGACCGCAGCGTCCTCCTGGGGCTCGGTGACGGCGGCGCGCACCTCGACATGCTGTGCGACTCGGGCTACCCGACTTACGTGCTCGGCACCTGGGTGCGGGAGCGCAAAGTCCTGACGCTGGAGGAGGCGGTGCGGCGCATGACTTCCGATCCGGCGGATTTCTTCGGTATCGGGGACCGAGGCCGGATTGCGCCCGGGCTGGCCGCGGACCTGGTGCTCTTCGACGCCGCCAGCGTCGGCATGGCGGCGCGCGCCGAGCGCCTGCACGACCTGCCGGGCGGCGGCAAGCGCATGGTCAAGCGCTCGAGCGGCATCGAGATGACGCTGGTCAACGGCGCCGTCACCTGGGAGAAGGGCGCGCTCACCGGCGCCGCCGCCGGCCGGGTGCTGCGCTCTTAGCTCGGCGTACTCGAGTCCGCTTTCGGCCAGGAGCGGACATTCGCCCACTACGCAGGCGCCTAGGTTTTCCCTACGTTGCTGACGCCGGATAGATCATCGCCTTCATGGCCGCAGGTGATTTTTTCTGGCGTGAGAAGTTCATCTCTGGACGAAATCACTTCCCGAAGCGTCGATACGATGATCCAAACAGCGATGGCCCCTGCAATGAGCGGATCGAACAACGGACGATTCAACGCGCTAACTAAGATTCCCGCGAGGACCGGCGCGAGCGACACATATACGTCGCCCATATTGTGAATGTAGGCAAGCCGAATCGCAGCATTGTTGCGACTCGGACCTTTGAGAAGTCGAGCGACTCCCCAGTTCGCCGCAGCCGCAGATAGGCCGATTACTACCGGGATCACGCCAGCAACGGGCATAGGGTGAAAGACGCGCTCGACCGCCTGCCAGAGAAGCAGTGCACTGACTACGATAAGTCCTAGGGAGTTAAAGGCGTTCGCTGATCGCAGGAGATTCCGCGACACACCCTGGGAAAGAATGAAAGCGAGATAGATGAAAACTAGCGCCATTTCGTCGGACAGATTGTGCACGCTGTCCATTAGTAGGCTGAGACTGTTGGACTGGATGCCCGCAACCGCCTCAACGACGAAGATGCCGGTGTTAAGGGCGACTGCCGCACCAACAGTTTTTCGGAAATGAGCCACTCAATACCTGCCTAGGCCACAGGGAAGCGTTAACAGTGAAGTTTACTGGGACCTGCGGATTAGTAGACAGCGGGAATGACCGCTTTGGGTCGAAAGCGGTCATTAGCGAGGCGCGGCTTCCGGCCAAAAAGCAGTCACCTGCGGCGACGGGGACCGCTGCTATCTAACGCCTGGATGAACGGTCATACAATCCGGGCCTGATGCTACGCTTTTGGCCGCGGCTGATCGACGAGCTGCAAGGCTACGACCGGTCGAAGCTCGCCCCGGATCTGTCGGCGGGATTGACGGTCGCCGCCGTTGCCCTGCCGCTCGCGATGGCGTTCGCCATCACTTCGGGGCTGAAGCCTGAGGCAGGCCTGTTCACCGCCATCGTCGCCGGATTTCTGATTTCCGCGCTCGGCGGCTCGCGTGTGCAGATCGGCGGCCCGGCAGGAGCCTTCGTGGTAGTTGTCTATACCATCGTCGAGCGCTACGGTGTGCCGAACCTGCTGCTCGCGACCATGTTCGCCGGCGTGCTACTGCTCATCATGGGCCTGCTGCGGCTCGGCAACTTGGTGCGCTTCGTTCCGGTGACGATCGTCATCGGCTTCACCAACGGCATCGCGGTGCTCATCATCCTGTCGCAGCTCAAGGATTTTTTCGGCCTGCAGCTCGACGCCCTGCCGGCGGATTTTTTCCAGAAGCTGCGCGCGCTGGCGCGCGCAGCGCACACCGCCGATCCCGTGACCATCGCCCTCGCCATGTCCTCGCTCGCCTTGATCTGGGGCTGGCCGCGCCTCTGGCGCTCTGGCCAGGGCGCGCTAGCACGCGCCATGCGCCACGTGCCGGGCACGATTGTGGGTCTGATGGCGGGTACCGCGGCGGTCGTGCTCCTGAAGCTCGACGTCGCGACCATCGGCACTCAGTTCGGCGGCATCCCGCAGTCGCTGCCGCAGCTCGCCTGGCCGCACATCGACTGGGCGCACGTCAATCTGCTGTTCGGCCCCGCGTTCACCATCGCGCTCCTCGGCTCGATTGAATCGCTGCTTTGCGCCCGCGTCGCCGACGCCGTGATCGAAGACCGGCACGACCCCAACCAGGAACTGATGGCTCAGGGGATCGCCAACGTTGTCTGCCCTCTGCTCGGCGGTTTTTGCGCCACCGGGACCATCGCGCGCACTATGACCAACGTGCGCTCAGGGGCGAAGACTCCGGTCGCCGGCATGGTGCATGCCCTATGCCTGTTGGCGATCGTCTTGGTCGCCGCACCGCTGGCGAAGCACATCCCCCTCGCGACGCTCGCCGCGATCCTGCTCTACGTCGCCTACTACATGGGCGAATGGCACGAGTTCGCACGCCTGAGGCACTTCTCGAATTACTATCGCCTGGTCCTGATCACCACCTTCGTATTGACGGTGGTCATCGATCTTACCGTCGCGGTCCAGGTCGGTCTGGTGCTGGCGTGCCTGTTCTTCATCGCGCGCATCTCGGAGCTGACGCGGGTCGAGCCGATCCAGGACCTGGAAAGCACCGTCGCGGGGGTCAACGCCCGCAACGTCGAGGCGTTCCGTATCTCGGGGTCGCTGTTCTTCGGCGCGGTGAGCAAGATGGATGGCCTGCTCGACCCGAAGCGTGCGCTACCCCGCGTCATGGTTCTCGATCTGACGCGGCTGCTCAACATGGACAACACGGGCCTGGAGACGATCGAGACGCTCCGCCGCATGCTGGGTAAGCGCGGCGCGACGCTCATCGTCTGCGGCCTGCAGCAGCAGCCGCTGTGGCTGGCTACGAAGTCGGGCCTCGCCGCTGCGCTCGGGCCGGAGAATGTCGTCGGCAGCCTCGCCGCCGCTTGGCGCCGCGCGCGGCAGCTGGCGTGACCCCGGTCGGCAGTCAGTCTATGCCCTGAGTGTCCGCTTTGGGTCGAAAGCGGTCAATCGCTAACGAGAGACCCTGCGGACCGGTTGCACATGACGATGCTAATTCTGCCCAGACCGAAATGCCCACGCGCACAGACTGCCAGTAACGACCACCGCAACCCAGGAAACCCACACTGATATGCCCAGACTTCCGATTTGCACCGGCCATTCATACAGAGCCCGTACAGCATGAGCTACGGCCACCACTCCGAAGATAACACCTGATACGACAACATATTTACTCGTCATACTCGACCCTCCTCGGGATAAACCGCGCTTGCACGACAGTGCGCCCGGACAACACTAGCCTCGGGTCAGTCTATGCCCGAACGTCCGCTTTGGGTCGAAAGCGGTCATTCGTGGACTACCTCATCGCTTGCAAAGTCAGACTACAGCGACGTCTTACCTCCAACACCACTCGAGAGGAACGTTATGATGTTCAAAAATCGCGCGCGGCAATGGGCACCTGTCGTAGCGTGCTTCGCCTTGTCACTTTGTGCCGTGGCGGCTTGGGCTGTTAGCCTCACCGATCCCTGCAAGGAACGCGACTCCTACGTGGACAAGCGCGGCGTGAAGTACGTCTGTATTACTCACGACGGCCACGCGCATCCGCATTGGCATCCTCATCCAGCGGGCGCGCATCACCACCACCCGCACCGGCACCCGCATTACGATGGGAACGGACATCACCATCCGGCGCCCAAACCGGCTAGCGACGCGAATCCACCAAAGTAGAGCGAAACCGCGTTCTTTTCGTGCGGTGGCTCTCCCGCGGATTCACTCATGCCACAAGGCGGGGTCGGATCTAGCGCAATGCCCAAATGAAGCCACTTAGCGCCAATCATCAATTCGCTTTTCTTATGACGTTGCTACTCGCATTGCTCCCGAGGTTGGTGATGGGAGGTGGAGGGCCAATCGGGATTGATCATCGACTAAGCCAATCGGATACCGGGATCTGGAACCGCAGCAACCAGAACACCTTGCAGTATTTCGGCATCGCCGGGAACGTGGGCTTCGCGTTATGGGAAGGCGGCGATACGCGCTTGGGCAAGACCGCATGGCAATCGGTCGATTCCATGGCTCTGTCTGCCGTCGTGGCGAACGCGGCCAAGCCCGTCTTCGGCCGCCAGCGACCGTCCCAAACGGACGATCCAAATCGGTGGTTCAAGGGTGGGCGCAGTTTCCCGAGCGGAGAAGTGGCAACCATTGCCGGGATCGTGACCCCGTATGCCATGCAGTACGGGCACGATTACCCGGCGGTCTGGGCGCTTGAGCTGCTGCCGGCGTACGACGCCATCGCAAGGATGAAGTCCCGGGGGCACTGGCAGACCGATGTGCTCGCAGGTTTTGCGATTGGAAGCGGCTCGGGTTATCTAGCCCATTCACGCGATAACCCTTTCATCCTTGGTCTCTTGCCGGGCGGCTTCAGTGCTGGCTTAAGAAAGCAGTTTTAAGGCGAGTCACTTAGCGGACTTAGCGGCCTCTTTCTTCTCCAGCTCGGCGATCTGCCTGGTCTTCATTTCGACTTGCTTCTGCAGGTCGGCAACATTTTTCTCCAGATCGCCGACCCGTGACTGCGCCGCCTTGATCTCGCGGTCGAGCCTGGCCAGGTCGTTTTCGCCCGCGGGCGATGGCGAGGTTGCGGGCGAGGGAATCGCGACGCCCGCCACTGCGAGAAGTATCGTCCGCAAATTCATCTTGCCCTCCTCCGTCGCCCCAATGACGGGATTATAGGTCGGCGAGGACCAGCTCGCACTCGGTCGCGCCCTCCCGGCCGGTCAATCGTTGACCGTGATTGACGCCATCCAGCGGCCCCCGTCAGCCGGGAGCACCATACCCAGCGTCGTCTTCATCTTCCAGATGTAAAGCAGCTCGTCTTTGACTTTCTCTTTCGGCCCAGGATCGCCCCATTGCGAAAGCAGCCATCCCTTGACCGCCTCCTCGGTCCATCGCTGCGGCGGGTGGAAGATGATCGACACTCGCATCAATCGGCCCTGGCGGAAAGTAAAGCGTTGGATGGTCGAAGTATTGGCGATGCGCTTATCGATGATTTTGGCCGAGACGATGCCTCGCTCCGGGTCAGTCCTTCCCTTATCCAGCGTGAAGCCAGCCAGGTTCTTCATGGCCTCGTAGCTTGTCCCAAGCTTATAAGGCCCAATTTGCTCGACGACGCTATCGAGCTTGCCGGCCTGCGCGCGATATGGGACCGCTGCGAGCAGCACCCCGAGGGCAAGCACGATAGTCCTGCTGATCACTTGTCCCCCCAGGGCAGCTCCTTCCAGAGCTGGCGGAACTCGCGGTCGGCTTCGCGGATGACGGCCTCGTGCTGCGCGGGGGTGAGGTAGCGCAGCGGGGCGAAGAACTTCGTGGCGAGCGCCTGGAATTCAGGATCTTTTGCCGACATTTCTATTGCTTTTCTCAATGAGGCGAGGATATCCGGCGGCACGCCCTTCGGCGCGGCGAGGCCGCGCAGCGAGGAAAGGTCGAAGTCGAAGCCCTGCTCGCGGCCGGTGGGCAGGTCGGGGGCGAGGTTGGTGCGCGTCGGGCTGAACTGGCCGAGGTTGCGGATCTCCATGCCGCCCTTCGCCGCCTGCAGCGCCTCGCCGATGTTCATCGAGATGACGTCCACCTGCTTCGAGGCGAGGGCGGTGCGCATGTCGGAGGAGCCCTTGAACGGCACATGCACCATCTGCACCTTCGCGGCGCGCTCGAACTTGAGCATCGCGAGGTGGTCGTCCGAGCCGATGCCGGTGGTCGCCACCGTGACCCGGCCGCGGTTGGCGCGCGCGTAGGCGGCGAGCTCCTGCAGCGTGCGCACCGGCAGGTCGGTGTGCACCGAGAAATTGCACGGATCGTCGATGATGTTGCCGAGGTACTCGAAGCGCTCCGGGCCGAACTGCGCCTTGCGCTCGATCGGGATGGTGACCACCGGCGGCGTGTTGATGAAGCCGACGGTGTAGCCGTCGGGCGCCGCGTTGGCGAGCGCCGCGAAGCCGATCTCGCCGCCGGCGCCGGGGCGGTGGACGATCACGATGCGCGCGCCGCCGCCGAGGTACTTCTCGATGTAAGGAGCGATCGCGCGCGCGATCAGGTCGGTGCCGCCGCCAGGCGAATAGGCGATGAACATCGTGATGGGACGCTCGGGGTACGCGGCGCCCGTCGCGCCCGGCAGCAGCGCCAGCACAGCCAGGATGAGCCATAGGCGGCGTTTCATGTGCGGTCCTCCTGCAGCCATTATCCATGGTTCGCCTACGCGTCCTGATTTAGACTTCGCTCCTTGGGGGAGATCGACATGATGGGCATGCGCGCACTGTTCGCGGTGGCGGCGCTCCTCGCGAGCGGCGCGCTGCCGGCCGCCACGCTCGGCGGCCGGCTCGAGTATCCGGGCGAGGCGCTGCCGCCGATGATCGTGGTCGCGCGCAACGCCGTGGGCGCCACGCTCTTCACGCAGACCAAGGCCGGGCAGGCGCGCTACCGCCTGGAGGTTCCCGCCGGCAGCTACGTCGTGTTCGCGATCCCCGTGGGCGTGCGCGCGCAGCCCGGGCAGGTGCCGCTGCGCGGCGCGCATACCGCTTACTCGATCTGCGGCCGGGACAAGGCGCGCCTGCAGGCGGGGCGCTGCCAGACTGGGCCGCTCGTGGAGCTGCGCGTCGCGGCGGACGAGCGGCGCGAGGACGTGGACGTGGACGACTGGTACCTTCCCGAGGCGCTGATGGCGACGCTCAACCTCGCGATCCAGGAGACCGCGGCCGACCGCTCGCCGGGCGCGGACGCGCTGTTCGCGAAATATCCTGCGGACCCGAGCCCGCTCGCCGCGACCAAGCCGCCCGACTTCGACTCGGCGCCCGCCGCCGTGAAGTCCTTCCGCTCCCGCATCCTGCGCGCGACGACTCGCGGGCCCTTCGTCGCCGGGGGGCGCGTCGCGGTGGCGCGCTGGGGCTGCGGCTCGAGTTGCGAGAGCTGGGCGCTGGTCGACATGGCGAGCGGCCGCATCACCTGGATCGACGACCCGGCGGTGCAGCCGCTGCGCTTCGATTTCCCCTGCGACGCCGAGCCGCTCGAGGCGCGCGAGGAGAGCCGCCTGCTGCGCGTGCACCGCATGGAAGGCGGGCGCGTCGCGACGCAGGACTTCGTGTGGTCGGCCGAGGCGCAGCGCCTCGAGAAAAAAGAGCAATCTTCACAAACTGTAGAGCAGTTCTGCAAAGGAAGGATAAAGCCATGAAGCTCGTTACCGCGGCTTGCGCCGCCCTGGTCCTCGCCGCCGCGCTGCCCGCCTTCGCCGAGGACGCGCCGCCCGTGCCGAAGATGTTCAAGGGCATGCAGAAGGGGCAGTGGAAAGTGGACATCCTCGAGAGCACGACGGCGTCGAAGTCCGGGAAGACGCCGCCGTCGATGACCGTCTGCACCGACAACCTGATGCAGCACTCCGCCAAGCCCCCGGCGCAGCGCTCCAAGTCGGACTGCAAGCAGCGCATGCTCAAGGACACGGCCGACGAGGCGGTCATGGAAAGCGTCTGCGCGGAGCGCACCAGCACCGTGACCATGAAGCGCGAGAACACGAAAAGCATGCTCATGGAAATGAAGAGCACCGGGCCGCAAGGGCCGCGCGACATGAAGATGCGCTACACCCACCTCGGCGCCTGCCGCGAAGGCCAGGGCGCGGTGAGCTTCGACAAGAACAGCGAGCAGTGCGTGAAGATCAGGGAGCAGGTCGCGAAGATGGACCCCGAGAAGTCCTGCGCGCGCGAAGCGAACCGCGAAGAGTGCGTGAAGCTGAGGCGCGAAATGATCGCGAAGATGGCCGGGATGTGCAGCTAGCCGCGCGCGGCAGGGCGCGGCGCTACTCCGGCTTGATTCCCGCCTCGCGCATCAGTTTCGCCCACTTCGCCTGGTCGTCGCGGATGAAGCGCGCGAATTCTTCGGGAGAGTTGCCGACGATGTCAGCGCCGAGGTCCGACGCCGTTTTTCTCAAGTCCTTGTCTTTCAGAACCTTCACGACCTCTTCATTTATCTTGTTGAGCAGCGGCCGCGGCGTAGCGACTGGCGCGAGCAGGCCGAACCAGCCGACGGCGGCGTAGCCGGGAACGCCAGCCTCGGAAACGGTCGGAAGCTCGGGGAGGGTCTCGGAGCGCATGGCGCCGGTGGTGGCGAGGGCTTTGAGCTTGCCGGCCTTCACGTGCTGGATCACCGCTTGCGATGGCGCGAACAGCAGGTCCACCTGGCCCGCGAGGAGATCGGTGACCGCCTGGCCGGTGCCTTTATAGGGCACGTGCAGCATGTCCACCTGGGCCATCGACTTGAAGAGCTCGGCGCAGAGGTGCGAGGCGGCGCCGGTGCCGGAAGAAGCGAAGGTTAGTTTTCCAGGGTTCGCCCTTGCATATGAAATCAGCTCTTTCACGCCCGAAAGATTTGTTTTCGAACTAAGAGTCAAAACATAAGGCGAAGCAGATACCAGCGTAACTGGCGCGAACTGGTGGACGTTCTTCTCGGTGAGCGAGGCGGTCGAGCTCATGAGGAGGGTGCGGCCGTCGGCAGGGGATTGGGCGACGAAGTCGGCGCCGATATGGCCGCTGGCGCCGGGCTTGTTCTCGACGATCACCTGTTGCTTCCAGATCTCGGAGAGCTTCGGCGCCATGAGGCGCGCGAGCGCATCGGCGCCACCGCCGGGCGGGAAGGGGACGACGATTCTTACCGCTTGAGAAAAAACAGAGCTGGAGAAAAGGACAGCGAAAACAAAACCCGGGAGCTTCATACGATATGTGTCCGCAGCGTCGCAATCCCTTCGAGGCTGCACTCGACGACGTCGCCGGGCTTGAGGAAGTACTCTGCCGCGTCGGCCTTGCCGAAGGCGGCGCCGGGAGGCGAGCCGGTCGAGAACATGTCGCCCGGCTCGATCGGGATGAAGCGCGAGAAGTGCTCGAGGATGTCGGGCAGCTTCCAGATCTGGTCGGCGGTGTTCACCCGCATGCGCTGCTCGCCGTTCACCGAGCAGCTCATCCAGAGGTCGTAGGGGTCGCGGATCTCGTCCATCGTCACGATCTCGGGCCCGAGCGGGCCGAAGCCGGGGATGTTCTTGCCCGACCAAAAGCGGGAACCGGAAGCCACTTCGCGCTTTTGAAGATCGCGGTCGGTGAGGTCGTTGAGGATGGTGACGCCGGCGACGTAGTCGAAGGCCCCGGCCTTGCCTGCGCCGAGGGCGCGCTTGCCGATGACGAACACCAGCTCGGGCTCGTAATCCAGGCGCACCACGCCCTGCGGCCTCGCCACGCGCGCGCCGTGGCCCGAGAGGCAGGAGTTGAGCTTCACGAACGCGGTCGGCTCCTGCGGCGTCTCGGTGAGCAGATCGTTCGCCCGCAGCTCCTCGAGGTGCTGGCGGTAGTTCTTGCCGACGCAGAGGAACTTCTCGGCGTCGGGGATCGGCGGCAGGTACGTGATGTCTTTCTCTTCGAGAGAGGAAAACTTCGACGGATTGCGTTCCCACGCCCCGGAAAGATGTCTTAGATGTTTAAGAGCCGGGAAAAGGCTCTTCATCGGCCCGGGGAAGCCGTGCTGGCTCACGTCGAGGACCCGCTTTCCCTGCCGCAGGCCGGCGCGCGGGGAGGGATCATCCGCGGTGCAGAAGGTAAGGAGCCGCATGTCCAAAATTATGAAGCCTTCGGCTACACTGGCGCCAGAGGAGGAGTTCCCATGCGTAATACCCGGTTGCTGGCCGCGCTAGCGCTCGCTGCGTTTACGATTCTCGCGCAGGCGCAGCAGAAGGAAATCAAGATCGGCTTCATCTACGACGTCAGCGGCCCGTTCGCCGGCGGCGGCTCGGAGCCGGCGATGCTCGGCACCAAGGCGATGGTCGACTTCTTCAACGAGAAGGGCGGCGTCGAGGGCTACAAGATCGTGCCGATCTTCGCCGACGCCCAGTCCAAGGTGGACGTGGCGATCAACGAGATGACGCGCCTCATCGACCAGGAGAAGGTCGACATCATCGCGGGCATCTACTCGAGCGCGCAGTGCGTGCCGATGGTGCAGCAGGCCGACGCGCGCAAGAAGTTCGTCTGGGTGAACATCTGTATCGCCACCGCGGTGTTCAAGGACCGCAAGCTCTCCTACGTGTTCCGGCCCCAGGCGCACAGCGACCAGTTCGGCGCCTGGTCCTGCGACTACATCAACTATTACGCCCAATCCAGGTTCGGCACCGCGCCGAAGAACCTGAAGGTGGCGATCATCCACGAGGACGGCCCCTACGGCGTCGGCGTCGCCAACGGCAGCGAAGCGCAGTGCAAGAAGCACGGCATCCAGGTCGTGCTGCGGGAAGGCTATTCGGCGACCGCGCCCGACCTCTCCAGCCTGGTGACCAAGCTCAAGCGCGCGCGGCCCGACGTGCTGCTGCACACCGGCTACAACCCGGACATCACGCTGTTCCTGCGCCAG
>WNFI01461277.1_pt1 | contig 18235 bp, 18 predicted proteins | sample 5400471 | NCBI WGS metagenome assembly WNFI01 (sample SAMN13153348, study PRJNA577476) | soil metagenome | isolation source: 100 cm saprolite on Douglas fir-dominated hillslope | place: USA:California | collected 2013-09-17 | reverse complement strand
GTCGAAACCGCGGAGCGTGAGACGGAAGAAGAAGCTGGCGCGATCGCGGAGCCGGTCGGGCCGATCGGTCCGCCGCTCGAGTTCGACTACCGCGAGCGGCGCTATCGCGTGCAGTACTTCCTGCTGCGCCTCGTCTCAGAAACCGACGAGACCGACGGCCGCGAGAAGAAATGGTTTCCGATCGACGAGGCCCTCGAGCGCGTCAGCTTCGACGGCGCCCGCGAGCTGCTCAACGCCGCGCGGTCGGCAATCGATGCGGCATCGTCGCACGCGTGAGCCCCTGCTCAGATCGCCGTGGCCTCGCCGAGCGCGCGCACGTCGAGCGCCAGATTCTTCACCACCGCCGTCGTCGACCGCGCACGATTGAGCGTGTAGAAATGCAGGCCGGGCGCTCCCTCGCGAAGCAGCTCCTCGCACTGCTTCGTCGCGTAGTCGATCCCGATCTGCGCGACGGCGTCATCGTCTCTCGCCTTTTCAAGCAGGGAGAGCAACGCGTCGGGCAGTGCCGCTCCGCACAATGCGGCGAACCGCTTGATCTGCGATGCGCTCACGATCGGCAGGATGCCCGGCACGAGCGGCACGCTGACGCTTCGGCGCGCGAGAAAATCACGGAACTCGAAGTAGTGGCTGTTGTCGAAGAACAGCTGCGTGATCGCGAAGTCGGCGCCGCAGTCGATCTTGTTCTTGAGACGCTCCCAGTCGACGAATTTTCCTTCGCGGCAAGCGATGTGCCCTTCGGGAAATCCGGCGACGCCGATCGAGAAGCCGCCGAACTCGTGGATGCAGCGCACCAGCTCGTACGAGTACTCGAACCCGCCGTCGGTCCGCGTGAATTCGTCGGCCCCGCTCGGCGGATCGCCGCGCAGCGCGAGTATGTTCTTGATGCCGAGTGCGCGCGCCTGCGTCAGCACCCCCGCGATCTCGTCGGCCGTCGTGTTCACACAGGTCAGATGCGCCATCGCCGTGATCTGATGCTGGCGCTGTATGCGATCGACGATGCCCAGCGTCTTGTCGCGAGTGCTGCCGCCGGCGCCGTACGTCACGGAGCAGAAGGCGGGATGGAGCGCGCGCAGCGCCGGAATGGTCTTCTCGAAGAGCGTGTGCTCTGCTTCGTCGGTCTTCGTGGGGAAAAATTCGAACGACACCATCGGCAGGCGGGTGATGCGCGATGCGGCGAAGATGTCTTTGATGAACTGGATCACGGCCGACCGCCTATTTTGCCGCCAACTCCGCGCGAAATTTCTGCGATTTGTCGCGATCGCCGAGCGCCTCGTACTCTGCGACGAGATCCTGGCGCGCATTCTGCAGCCACGTCACCGTCGGATTCATTTGCTGGCGCAGAATGTCATAGCCGCCCGCGCTCTCCGTTTCCGCTTCGGTATATCGATATTGACGCAGCAACGAACGTCCCAATTTGATGCGGGCGATTCCCGTGTTCAAGTGATCGGGAGACAGCTTCCGGACGTATACGGAGATGGCTTCACGAAATAGAGATTCGGCGCGCTCGTGCTCGTTCCGCGCCGCGTAAACGCTGGCAAGATTTGAGAGGGCCGTGCCAATGAGATAGTGACCGTCCTTCCCATAGACCTGTCGATAGATCTCGAGCATGCGGCGGAAGTAGCCCTCGGCATCATCGAAGTGCCCCTGGCCTAAGGCGATCGTACCCAACTCATTCACCGCCGACGCCACACTCGGGTGATTCTTCCCGTATACGCGCTCGCGGATTGCGAGCGCTTCCTGCATCATGTCGAGCGCCTCGGCGAACCGCAGCTCCTTGTTGAGCGTCCGGCCCAGCATCGTCATGTCTGCGGCCGTCTTGAAATGATCCTTTCCATACCACGCCTGCGTGATCTCGAGTCCCTGGCGGTACAAGCGCTCCGCGTCCGAGTAGCGACCCAACTCGTACTGAATCGCACCGAGGTTGATGAGATCGTCGGCGATGGAAGGGTGCCGGTCGCCATAGAGCTGGCGGTGCAGCGCGAGCGCGCGCCGGTTCAACGATTCGCAAACGTCGTAGTGCCCGGCATAGAAATGGACGTTGGCCAGCTCATAGAGGCTCGCCGCAAGGTCGGAGGGAGACGCGCCCGGTGACGATTGCAGGCGGACGGCTTCATCGAGCACTTCGATCGCATCGTTGTACCGGCCGCGGTCTTCCAGGACGCGCCCGAGCGCAAACGTCGCCTTGGCAATCGATGGATGGCCGGCCGGAGCGTGCCGCTTGATCATCGACAGCCCCTCGCGAGTGAGCCGCTCGGCTTCGTCATACTGGGCCTGATCCGACCGCAGCGCACCGCGCGCCACAAGGCTCTCGGCGATCTCGGCGTTGTCAGGCCCAAGAATCGAGCGGCGCCGATCGAGCGCGGCGGCCAGCATCGAGTCGCTGCGATCGAATTTCCCGAGCTTGTCGTAGATCGTCCCAAGCGTGTGGTAGAGCTCGGCCTGGATTGCGGGATCCGCGTCGAGCGTCTGCGCCGTTTGCACGCCGCGATCGATCAGCGTGACCACTCGCAAATTGTCGCTCGGTCCGACATCCTTGTCGCCGCCGTCGAACAGCGTGAGCATGAACTTCTGGATGCGCTCGGTTCGAGCGGCTTGCGCGAGCGCGGCATTGCGCGCGGTGGTCAACCTGCCCGTATAGAAGATGACGAGAGCGGCGATGGCCACCAGGACGCCGGCAGTGGCCATGACGGCTGGCGCATTTCTCTTCGCGAATTTCCCGACACGGTAGCGGATCGTGTCGGGTCGCGCCTCCAGCGGCTCCCCCTTGAGGAAGTGATCGGTGTCGCGAATCAACGCGTCGACCGTCTGGTATCTCCGTCGGATTCCTGTTCGATCAGAATTCGTTCGGCCTCCGCAGGCGTTCGGTTCGACAAGTCGAACGGCAATCGTCCGGCCAACAGCTCGTAGAGCACGACCCCGAGCGAATAGACGTCGACGGCAATCCCGACGCGCTCGCCGCGGATCTGTTCAGGCGCCGCGTACGCGGGAGTCATCAATCGCAATCCCGTCCGTGTCAGATCCGGCGGACCGTCGAGCGTCTCGAGCTGTTTCGAGATCCCGAAGTCCAGCAGCTTCACCTTTCCATCACCGGTCACGAGAATGTTGGACGGCTTGAGGTCGCGGTGGACGACCAGCTGACGATGTGCGTGTTGCACGGCGTGGCAGACGCTGCGAAAGAGCTGCAGACGCTCGACCATCGTGCTTCGCTGGTCGCGGCAATAGTCGGTGAGAGGAACGCCCTCCACGTACTCCATGACGAACCACGGAGTCCCGTCGGGCAGCGTGTCGGCGTCGTACAGGTGCGCGATCGACGGATGATTCAACTGCGCGAGCAGCCGCTGTTCGCTCGCGAACCGCTCGCGGCGGGGCAGCGTCACCCGGGAGGATGACGCGACGGGCAACGTAGGCCATGTCGCGATCGAGCAGAGAGGCGCCCCGAGCATCCTCGAGCAGCATTCCCAGCACTTGTTCGATCAGGTCGTCGTCAGCTCCGCACTCGGCGTCGAGGAATCCTCGCCGTTCGGTGTCCGGGAGATCGCTCGCTTGGCTGAAGAGCGTTTGGATCCGTTCGTAGCGTGCGCTGCTTTCAGCCATCGTCACTTTACGTCAGTCAACTGTGCTCAACGGGCTTTCGGCGTCTGCCGGAGCTGGTGCGCGAGCCATGCCTTCGCTGCGCGCCAGTCGCGCAGAATCGTCGCTTCGGATACGCCGAGCAGCGAGGCGGTTTCCTGAACGTCGAAGCCGCCGAAGAAGCGACTCTCCACCATCACCGCTTGCCGCGGGTGCATTCGGGCGAGATCGTCAAGTGCCTGATCGAGCGCGAGGAGATCGCGCCCGTACGACTGTCCGTCGTCGAGCGATTCATCGAACGTGACGAAGGCCACCGCGCGTCCGCCGCGCTTGTCGGCGTAACGACGCCGCGCGGCCTCCACCAGCACCTGTCGCATCGCGCGCGCGGCAATCCGCTTGAAATGCAGCCGCGACATCGTCGAGAACCGCGGCGACCGCGCGAGCTTCAACCAGGCTTCGTTCACCAGGGCGGTGGGGCTCAGCGTGAGACTCGGATCGGCACGCCGGACGCTGGAAGCGAGGCGCCGCAGCTCCTCGTACGTGACGCTGAACAGATGATCGAGTGCTCGACGATCGATTGGCGTCGCGCCCGGCATATCGGGGTCCAGCCCGTGTTCCATAAAACGAAGCATCCGCGTAATGACGTTATTTTTCGTCGGTTCGAATGTTGGAACGGTAGCACAACGCGGGGCGGGAGCCGGCGCGACGCCTAAGGATGTCGCGCCGGCAACGAATGAGCGTGAGCGAATGAGTTGGCGGGGTCGACGGGACTCGAACCCGCGGCCTCTGCCGTGACAGGGCAGCGTTCTAGCCAACTGAACTACGACCCCAACTTGAAAGCCACGCTGGGCTGCCGGCTTGCCGACCGTAACTCGCGCTCCTGTTGGCGCGATCGAAGGTTGGGCGGTACAGGGTTCGAACCTGTGACAGCCGGCGTGTAAAGCCGGTGCTCTGCCACTGAGCTAACCGCCCCTACATACCCAAAAGCTCAGTATACCTTGCCTTCAAGATGAGCAGCAATATTACGACGACCAGCCCGATCGCTGCACGGTGCTCGCGGTTCGCGATCGCCTGCGCCCGACTGAAGGCCCGCCGCTCGCGCGAGACGCGCGCCTTCTTCGCTTCGATGCCGCTCTTGTAGAGATCGTACTGGTCGCCGAACGTCCGTCGCAGAAACGCCTCCTCGCTCTTGATCGCGGCGGTGAGCGTCGCGGCGAGATAGAGTCCGATCAGAATCGCCGCCGGAACGCTCGCGCACATGATCGCGAGACCGGCGCCCATGATCGACGAGCCGGCATAGAGCGGATGCGCGGTCCACCGGTACGGACCGGACGCCGTCACTTCCTGCGACTTGTGCAGGTGTCCCGCAGCCCAGATGCGGATCGCTTCACCCAAGCAGGCAACGATGGCGCCGGCGATGAGCGACGTTCGATTCGGTCTGGCGAGCACGAACACGAGGACACCGAACATGAAGCCGAGCGCAACACGAAGACGCGCGAGAAGCGCGATCATCCGCCTTCGCCTCGCGGCTTCGGCGCGACAGGATTCGAGCGTGCCGCCGCGAGACGCCGTTCGACGGCGTCCAGGACTTCCTGCACGTCGATGTCGAGCAGACACATCTGCGTCATGCGGCAGCGTCGCAGGTGGTGGCACTGGCACACGCCGTCGCGCGAAACGGTCACATCGTCTTTCGCCGTCGGCCCGTTGCGCGACGGACGCGTCGGGCCGTAGATGCCGACGAGCGGCGTGCCGACGGCGCCGGCGATGTGCGTGGGCCCGGTGTCGCCCGACACCATGACCGCGGCGCCGCGCGCGAGCGCGACGAGATCCGCGATGCTCGTCGTTGGAGACGCGATCGCGCCGCCTTGCGCAGCATCGACCACTTCCTGCGCGAGCGGTTCCTCGCCGGGGCCCCACAAGACGACCGACAGTAATCCGTGACGCCGGCGCAGTTCTGATGCGATCGCGCCGAATCGCGCAGGCGGCCAGCGTTTGTTCGGCCACGCCGCCCCCGGATTGAGCAGCGCGTAGTGTCCGCCCGACTGCTCCGCTGCCCATCGCGCTACTGGCGAATCCGGCTGCTCGATCGGGAATTCCGCGCGCGTCGATGTGACGCCGAGCGTTTCAAGCAGACTCAGATTGATGTCGACGACATGCCGCGTTTCGCCGGCGGCATACAGGCCGCCGCGCCCAGGTTCGAACGCTTCGGTGTAGAACAGTCGCGCGAGCCCTTCGCGCGCGTAACGAGACGAGAATCCGATCACGCGGGCCGCGCCGGCGGCCCTCGCGAGGAGCGCCGACTTGATCAGCCCTTGCAGATCGAGCACCACGTCGTAGCGTGCAGCGCGCAATTCGCGCATTGCGGCCATCAACGACGTGCCGCCGGAGGCATCGCTCCGGTCGTTGATCACCAGGCGCCGATCGATGACGTGCACGAGATCGAGAATCTCGCGATGCTTCGCGCTGACGAGCCAATCGATGCGCGACGAGGGAAACGCGCGCCGCAGAGCCGCAGCGACCGGAATCGCGTGGACGACATCACCGAGCGCGCCGAGGCGCACGATCAGAAAACGCGTCACGCCAGTCGCCAGCACGCTGGATCAGTCATCAGTCGGCAGTCAGCCGTTGTCAGGCGTTCGTCGGATGCGCATGAGGAGCTCGTGGGTATTGTGATGCTTCGGATCGCCGACGATCGCCGTGCGTCCTCCGTACGAGGCGACCACGGCACGCTCGGGCACCGAAGCGACGGTATAGTCGGTGCCCTTGCAGTGCACGTCGGGTTGCACGAGCTGCAGCAGATGCTCGACAGTGCGGCCGCCAAACACAATCACGTACGACACGCCGCGCAGCGCGGCAACGAGCTCGGCGCGATCGGTCGCCGGTAAAATCGGCCGGTCCGCACCCTTCAGCGCCGCCACCGACTCGTCGTCGTTCACCGCGACAATCAATCGATCCGCCTCCGCCGAGGCGCCCAGGAGATAGCGGACATGACCGACGTGCAGGAGGTCGAAACAGCCATTCGCGAATGCAATCGTCTTCCCCGCGGCGCGATCGCGCGCGACTGCGTCGACGAGCTCCGTCTCGGAAACCACCACGGCCCTGTGCCCTCAGCCCTGTGCCCGGTCTTGATGGCGCCCTTGAGGCGGCCCTTCCTGCGACCAGTTCTCGACCGAGGTGTCGTGATCGCGCTCGACCGCATCCGAGAGCTCACGCGCGGACACCGTGGCGGTCCCGCGCTTCATCACGACCAGGCCGCCCGAGTAATTCGCGAGTCGCGCCGCTTCGTAGAACGAGGCGCCGGCCGCGAGCGCGAGGCCGAACGTCGCGATCACCGTGTCGCCGGCGCCCGTCACGTCGGCGACTTCGTCGGAACCGAAGATCGGCAGATGGATCGTCGGCTGCTTCGGCTGAAAGAGCGCCATCCCACGGCTGCCGCGCGTGACGAGCACCGCCTGCATGTTCGTCTTTCGCAGCAGAAGCCGTCCCGCTCGTTCGAGCGCCGACGGGTCGTCGTCGATGCGCGTGCCGAGCGCCTGCTCCACCTCCGACTCGTTCGGCGTGCAGGCGCTCAGCGCCCGATAGTCGAGCAGCCGGTAGCGTGAATCGAGGAGGACGGGAATCTGACGGCGCCGGCTCGCGCCCGATACGATGCGGCGGATTCGATCGGCGAGCGCCGGTGTGACGAGTCCCGACCCGTAATCCGAAAGCAGCACGGCGTCGCAACCGTCGAGCGCCGGCTCGATTTTCGCGGCGAGCGCGCGGCTGATCGATTCGTCGAGCGGCCACCCCGGATCGCGATCGATTCGCACCACCTGCTGCCGCGCCGCGTGCACGCCGCCGGCGAGGATGCGCGTCTTCACTGGTGTCGCGTACGCGCGCGTGCGCACAACGTGTGCGCGATCGACGTCGCGATGAAGGCTCGTCAGGAGGCGTCGGCCCTCGACGTCGGCGCCGACGAGTCCGACCGTGCGGGCGCGGCCGCCGAGCGACGCGACATTGTTCGCCGCGTTCCCTGCGCCGCCGGCGACGACCGTCGTCGCGTCGTATTTGAGGATCAGCACCGGCGCTTCGCGCGAGACGCGCGCGACTTCGCCGTAGATGAATTCGTCCGCGATCAGATCACCGACGACGAGCACCCGGCGGCTCGAGAAGCCGTCGACGAGCCCGAGCAGGCGCTCTTTCCGCTCGGCCTCTCCCGGCAGCGGATGGACCGATCTCGCTATCAGCATCTTTGAAGTATCCAACTCGCAGCGGCCGCGAGGTTGTCGACGATGGCGTCGGCGTCGGGATCCGATGGACGCTTGTGCGCCTCTTCCCACGCGCCGCTGCCAGTGCGCACCAGAACGCCCCGCGCCCCGACTGCGCGCGCGACGCCGACGTCGATCCATTTGTCGCCGACGACGAACGAGCGCACCGGATCGAGTCCGAGATCGCGTGCGGCGCGATCGATGAGCCCGCTCGCTGGCTTCCCGCAACCGCATGCGCTCGCGTACTCCGCCACCGTGCCCGCCGGATGGTGCGGACAATAGTAATACGCGTCGACGCGGGCGCCGCCGGCCGCAAGCGTAGCCGTCAGTCGCGCGTGCGTCTCGTCGACCAACGCCTCGGTGATCATTCCACGCGCTACGCCGGACTGGTTCGTGATGACCACCACCGCGAGTCCGGCGCGGTTCAATCCGCGGATGGCGTCGACCGCGAACGGATAAAACGCGATCCGATCGAGGTCGTGAAGATAGCCGACGTCTTCGATGATCGTGCCGTCGCGATCGAGAAAGACCGCCGGCTTCAACCCTGAGCCAGGTCGAAGGGTCAAAGGGCCTGTCGCGCGGCGTCAATCGCCGCGCGCGGTTCGATGCCGCGCATGCACCGGTGATCGATCGGGCATTCGCGAAGCATGCAGGGCCGGCACCACACCGGGTGGCTCAGAACCGTCACTCGTTGCGCGTTGCTGGTTGCTCGTGGAGCAGTCGCGCATTCGTTCGTTGGACCGAACATCGCGGTGACGTTGAGGCCGATCGCGGCGGCGAGGTGCATCGCGCCGGAATCGTTCGTCACGAGCGCACGGCAGTGCGAGAGGATGCCCGCCAGTGTCGCGAGATCAGTCTTGCCGACGAGATCCAGGATCGCGGGACGGCGAATTTCCTCCGCGGTGGGCCGATCCGCCGCCGCGCCGATCATGACGCACTGCGCGTCAACGGCGAGCGCATCGGCCAACTCGCCGAAATACTCTGGCGGCCAACGCTTCGCGCCGCCGTACGCCGCGCCGGGGGCGAGCGCCACGAGCCGCGTCGAACCGTTCCATCCTGCGGCAATCAGGGCAGATCTGCCCGACTCCTGAGCACTGGTCGGCACGACGACGTTCGGTGCGCCGGGACCATTCGGAAAACCCAGTGCCCGGACGAGATGCTGATAGTACTCGGCCTGATGCAGTCCCGACACTGTCGGGACCGCGCGCGTCAACAACGTGCCGCGCCAATTGGTGCGATAGCCCCATCGTTCCGGAATGCCGGCGCGAGACACAACGAGCGCCGCGTGCACCGAGTTGGGCAACAGAAGCGCAGTGTCGAAGTCACGCGCCGCGAGCTCCGACCCGAGCGATCGCCAGGCCGACATTCCGCGCGCCTGCCGATGGAGCACGATGGTGCGGTCCACCTCCGGAACAAGATCGAAGAGCGGCGCGACGGCGGGGCGCGCGGCCACCACGATCGTCGCGGCAGGCGCGCCGCGCCTGACATCGGCAATCGCGGGAAGCGCCATCACCGCGTCGCCGAGCCAGTTCGGCGCGAGGATGACCAGATCCGTCATCGTGTGCTACGGTGTCTCGTTTCCATGGTTTACACCGATCCGCTGCTCTCCGTAGTGATGCCCGTGTATAACGAGCGTACCACGATCGACGCGATTGTCCGCCGCGTGCTGGCGGTGCCGCTGCGCATCGAGCTCATCGTCGTCGACGACGGATCGAAGGATGGATCGGGCGACATCCTGGATGCGCTGCAGCACGAGCTCGGATTCACGCTGCTGCGCGAGGCGAATGCAGGAAAAGGCGCCGCGCTGCGCCGCGGGTTCGCCGCCGTCACCGGCGACATCGTCGTGATCCAGGACGCGGATCTCGAATACTCGCCCGAAGAGTATCCGCAGCTGCTCGATCTGATCGTCAAAGGCAAAGCCGACGTCGTGTACGGATCGCGGTTCCTCGGCCGGCATCGCGCGTTCATGTTCACGCATTACGTCGGCAACCGGATCGTCACGTTCGCGACCAACGTTCTCTACAACACGATGCTCACCGACATGGAGACCTGCTACAAGGTGATGCGCGCGGAAGTGCTACGATCGATGACGCTGCAATCCAACGGCTTCGGCATCGAGCCGGAGCTGACGGCGAAAATCTTCAAGCGTGGCTATCGGGTGTATGAAGTGCCGATCACGTACGAAGGGCGCGGGTACAAGGAAGGCAAGAAGATCACCTGGGCCGCAGGGTTCGTCGCGTTGTGGGTGCTGCTGAAATATCGTGTCGTCGAATGAAAATCGCGCTCCTTCAAATCAATCCCATCGTCGGCGACCTCGCCGGCAACGCGCGCCTCATCGCGCATGCGCTTGCCGGCGCGCGCGACAAGGGCGCCGATCTCGCCGTGACACCCGAACTCGCGCTTGTCGGCTATCTGCCGCGAGACTTGCTGCTCAGCGACGATTTCGTCCGTCGCAGCTGGGAGGCTGTAGCCGCGCTGGCGCGCGATGCCTCGGACCTGCCGCCGGTGCTCGTGGGACTGCCGGAGCCGAATCCGTCCGACGAAGGACGTCCGCTCTTCAACAGCGCCGCGCTGTTGCGCGGCGGCCGAGTCGAGCACCGGTTCCGCAAAGCGCTGCTGCCGACCTACGACGTGTTCGACGAGGATCGATACTTCGAGCCGTTTCATGGGGCGCAGGTGCTCGACGTCGCGGGACAGCGCCTCGGGATCAGCATCTGCGAAGACATCTGGAACGATCGTGATTTCTGGCAGCGCCGCCGCTATCACCACGACCCGATCGAGGAACTCGTCCACGCCGGCGCCACGGCGATCGTCAACCTGTCCGCGTCGCCGTTCACCGCCGGCAAGCATGCGAAGCGCGAAGAGATGCTCGGCAACATGGCGCGCAAGCTCGGCGTGCCGGTCGTCTATGTGAATCAGTACGGCGGTAACGACGACTTGGTGTTCGACGGGAGAAGCTGCGGCTTCAACGCCGCCGGCGCTGCGTTCGCGCGCGGGCGATCTTTTGACGCCGACGTCCTCATCTGCGACCTCGATGCGCTCGTGCCGATCGCTCCGCCGGACGATGTGGACGTGGAGTCGGAAATCTGGCGCGCGCTCGTCCTGGGCACGCGCGACTACGTCCGCAAGTGCGGCTTCAGCCGCGTCGTGCTGGGCCTGTCGGGCGGGATCGACTCGGCGCTGACGGCAGCAATCGCCGCCGATGCGCTCGGCGCGTCAAATGTCCTCGGCGTCCTGATGCCGTCGCCCTATTCGAGCCAGGGCAGCGTCGACGATGCGATGGCGTTGGCATCGAATCTGGGCATCGAGACGATGACGCTGCCAATCGAGCCGGCGATGAAGGCGATGTACGCCACGCTGCACGACGCATTCGCGGATCAACCGTGCGACGTCGCGGAAGAAAACATCCAGGCGCGCATCCGCGGAAACCTGCTGATGGCGCTGTCGAACCAGCGCGGCGCGCTGCTGCTCACGACCGGCAACAAATCCGAGCTGTCGGTCGGCTACTGCACGCTCTACGGCGACATGTCCGGCGGCCTCGCCGTGATCGCGGACGTGCCGAAGACGATGGTGTACCGGGTCGCGCGATGGCGCAATGACACGGCGGCCCGGATTCAGATTCCGGTGAACAGTCTCACGAAAGCGCCGTCGGCCGAACTGCGGCCTGGACAGACCGATCAGGATTCGCTGCCGCCGTACGACGTGCTCGACGAGATCCTGCAGCGCCACATCGAGCGGCATCAGCCGAAAAAGGAGATCCTCGCGGCAGGATTCGACGCCGCGACCGTCGAACGTGTCCTGCGACTCGTGCGGCTCGCTGAATTCAAGCGCAAACAGGCAGCGCCTGGCATCAAAGTGACCGATCGCGCGTTCGGTACCGGGTGGCGGATGCCGATCGCTGCGAAACTGACGTAGCTCGTCGCCCGCAGGTCGTCGCTCGCGAGCAACCAGAAACGAGAGACGTCATGTCTCGCTGTCGGCGGATGGAAACATTCCGGGCACTTGCTCGGCCGCCGGCGCATCTTCGCGCCATCGCCGGTGCATCCACAGCCACAAGTCAGGATGGCGCCTGACGTACATCTCCAGGACGTCGGTGCAGCGCTGCGTGAACTCGCGGACGGCATCGGCGGCGTCGGCGCGCGGCGGTTCGATCGCGTGTTCGTAAATCAGGCGGTAGCGGCCGCCGGCCAGCGGCAGCGCGAAGACCGGCACGACCGGCGCGCCGGTCCGAAGTGCGAGGGCGGCGACCGCTGACGTCGTCGCTGCGGGACGCTCGAAGAAGTCGACGTAGATCGCATCGCGGCTCATGATGTGCTGATCGATGAGCACGGCGACGCCGTGGCCGGCTTCGAGCGTTCGCATGATGCGTCGAATGGTTTCGCGCCTGTAGATCACCGTGTTGCCGGTGCGCGCGCGGATACGCTCGAGCAGCTGATTGAGCTGCGGGTTGTCGAGGGCGCGCGCGACGATCGCGACCGGCTCCACCTTCAGCGCGTGCACCATCGCCTGCAATTCCCAGAAGCCGAAATGCCCCGTCACGAACAGTACGCCTTTGCCTTGCGCGTACGCGAGCCGCGATCGCTCTTCGCCGTCGATCTCGACACGTGCGAGCATCTGCTCGCGAGAGAGCGTGCTGAATTTCAGCAGCTCGAAGAGCAGCCGGCCGAAGTGCGCGAACGCCGCGCGCGCGATCGCTCGCCGCGCCGCGGCGGTCCGCATCGGAAACGCCGACGCGAGGTTTCGTTCCGCGATCCGCCGGTGCGCGCCGTCCACGGTGTAGAACGCAAGGCCCAACGCCGTACCGAACGCGCGAACAACCGCGTCCGGCATGAGGCGCACGATACCGATCAGCGCGCGCACGATCAGGTACTCGATTCGGTGCTTCAACCCGTTGCCCGTTGCTCGTTACTCGTTGCTCGGCTGGCCGCCAGGCCTTCGAGGAGCCACTCGCGGAAACGATCCGGCGGCTCGACGCCGACCGTGAGCGGCACCGCCGCGATCGGCAGATCGTCGAGCCGGCAGGCGTCGAGGCGCACGGCGTCTTTCTCGGTCGTGAGGATGATCGCGGCGGCCGACGCGCGCGCTGCCGCATCGATGCGCGCGACGTCGTAGGCGGTGAACCGATGATGATCGCGGAACTCCATCGTGCCGGCGATCGTCCAGCCAGCCGCGGCGATGTCGGCACCTGTATCCCGCGCGCGATGCGTTCCGCAGCGGTGTCGTAGCCGGCGGTGACGAGCGCCGCGTCGGCAAACGCGGCCGCGGCAAGCCCTTCCCGCAGCCGGCCGCCCGGCAGCGGACGATCGCTCAGATCGTCTTCCGACACGAGCAGCAAATCGACGTCGCGCTCCAGTTCGAAATGCTGAAACCCATCGTCGAGCAGATGGACGGTCGCGCCGAGACGGCGCTCGCCGAGCGTTCCCGCGAGATACCGATCCGCGCTGACGAGCACCGGTACCCGCGGAAGACGTGTCGCGAGCATCAGCGGCTCGTCGCCCGCTTCATCGAGGTTCGCGAGAATTCGTTCGCCGTCCGAGACGACGGTCACGCCGTCGCGATCGTTGCGGCGCGCGTAGCCGCGCGTGAGAATCGCCGGACGCTCGCCGCACTCGACGAGCAGACGAGCGATGTGGGCGACGATCGGTGTCTTGCCGGTGCCGCCGACGCGGAGGTTGCCGACGCTGATCACCGGGCGCGCCAATCGGTGCCGCCGCGACGGATCGCGCGCGTACCACCGCCGCCGCCAGGCGGCCGCCGCGCTGTAGGCCGCACTCAGCGTGTCGATCAATGGACCAATCGGAATGGCCGCACGACGGCGCGTCCGGCGGCGCCGCTGTTGGGCAGGAGCTGGTGGATCACGTCGAGCGTCTTCGTCTCCGCGCCGCGGTTGGCCTCGACGAGGGCGCGTGCTGCGGCGCCGAGGCGCGCACGACGGACGGGGTCCGTGATCAGGCCGAGCAGCTCGCTTTCGAGATCGCGATCCGACGAGATCTGGACCGCTGCGCCGTTCGCGAGGAACTCTTCCGCGATCTCCTTGAAGTTCTGCATATGCGGCCCGAACACGATCGGCTTGCCGAAGATCGCAGGCTCGAGGATGTTGTGACCGCCCTGGTCGACGAGGCTGCCGCCGACGAACACGGCGGTGGCGAGCTGATAGATCTGCGCGAGCTCACCGATGGAATCGAGGACGACGACGTCGGCGCGCGGCTCGGCGTCGATCGGCAGCTCGGAGCGACGCGTGGTGACGAATCCGGCGTCGCGCGCGAGCCGCTCGACTTCACCGAAGCGCTCGGGATGCCGCGGCGCGAGAATCGTCAGCGCGCTCGGCACCGCGCCCTTGATGCGCGTGAAGGCACGCAGGACGGCGGCTTCCTCGCCGCGCAGCGTGCTGCCGGCAACAATCACCGTGCGACTCGGCGACAAGCGAAAGAAGCGCATCACGCGCTCGCGCGGTTTCGCGTGCGCCGGAGCGGCCGATTCGAGCGAATCGAATTTCAGGCTACCGGTCACGGAGACTCGCGAGGGCGGGGCGCCCAGATCGATCAGACGCCGCGCCGATTCCTCGCTCTGCATGCAGAAGCGATCCACGTCGGCGAGCACACGCCGGAAGAACGGACGCGCGAGCCGATAGCGCGGGTAGGACCGCGGCGAAATCCGGCCGTTGATCATGATGGTCTTCACGCCGCGGCGCCGGCATTCGCGCAGCAGGTTCGGCCAGATTTCGGTTTCCATCATCACGAACAGCCGCGGCTTCACGAGATTCAGTGTGCGGCGCACGATGAATGTCCAGTCGAACGGGAAATAGAAGACCGCGTCGACGTTCGCGAGGCTGCTGCGCGCGACTTGCTGCCCCGCGATCGTAGTCGTCGACAAAAACAGCCGAAGGCGCGGATACCGGGCTTTCAGGTCCGCGGCCAGCGCCCGCGCCATCAGCGTTTCGCCGACCGACACCGCATGAATCCAGATGGACTCTTCGCCATCGATGTTGAACGAGATGGGCAGGAACCCAAGCCGCTGGCGGAGGCTGCCGATGTACTTCTTGTAGCGAACGGCTTGGTAGACGAAGTACGGCGACACGACCACGAAGACCGCGAGCGTGAGCAGGCTGTACGCGAAATACATTCGAAGGAAGCTATTGTAGAATGAAACGTTTGTCTGGAGGTCATGGATGCCTGTGAAGGTTGGCATTAACGGATTCGGCCGAATCGGCCGGAACATCATGCGGGCGGCGCTCGGCGACAAGAACATCGACTTTGTCGCGATCAACGATCTGACCAGCGCCCACACGCTCGCGCACCTGCTGAAGTACGACTCGGTGCTCGGCAACCTGCATGCGACAGTTGAAGCGAAGCAGGACACGATTTCGGTCGACGGCGACGAGTTCAAGGTCCTGTCGATGCGCGATCCGGCGCAGCTGCCCTGGAAAGACCTCGGCGTCGACATCGTCTTCGAGTCGACCGGCCTCTTCACGGATCGCGACTCGGCGGCGAAGCACATCGCAGCGGGCGCGAAGAAGGTGGTGATCACTGCGCCGGCCAAGAAGCCCGACGTGACGATCGTCCTCGGCGTCAATGACGATCAGTACGACGCGTCCAAGCATCAGATCATCTCGAACGCGTCGTGCACCACGAACTGCCTCGCGCCGCTCGCAAAAGTGCTGCACCAGACCTTCGGCATCAAAAAGGGCTGGATGACGACGATCCATTCCTATACGAACGATCAGCACCTGCTCGATCTTCCGCATAAGGATCTCCGGCGCGCGCGCGCGGCCGCGCTGTCGATGATTCCGACGACCACCGGCGCGGCGGTCGCGGTCGGCGAAGTGCTGCCGGAGCTGAAGGGAAAGCTGGACGGCATCTCGATGCGAGTGCCGACGCCCAACGTGTCGTGCGTCGATCTCGCCGCGATTCTCGACAAGAAGGTGACCCCCGACGAAGTGAACGCGGCGTTCACCGCAGCCGCCGCCGGTCCGCTCAAAGGCATCCTCGCGTGTTCGCATGAAGAGCTCGTCTCGATCGACTTCAAGGGCAATCCGTACTCGTCGATCGTCGACATGCCGTACACGAAAGTGATGGACGGCGATTTCGTGAAGGTCCTCTCGTGGTACGACAACGAGTGGGGCTATTCGAACCGGTGCGTGGATCTGCTGCGGAAGCTCGTCGCGAAAGGCCTGTAGCGCGAACGCCGGCGATGAAACTTTCCGTTCGCGATCTCGATCTCAAACGCAAGCGCGTCTTTATCCGCGTGGACTTCAACGTCCCAATCACGGAAGGCCGGGTTGGCGACGACACGCGCATCAAGTCGTCGCTGCCGACGATCGAGCTCGCGCTGAAACAGGGCGCAACGGTCGTGCTCGCGAGCCATCTGGGGCGTCCGAAGGGCACGGTAAACCCGCAGTTCACACTGCGCCCGGTCGCGGACTCGCTCGCAGATCTGCTGAATCGGCCGGTCGTGTTCACCATAGACTGCATCGGCGACGATGCGTCGCAGGCGGTGGCGACGGCACACGCGGCTGGCGGCGGAATTATCCTGCTCGAGAACCTCCGCTTTCATCCCGAAGAGGAAAAAAACGATCCGGCGTTCGCGAAGGCGCTGGCGTCGCTCGCCGACGAGTACGTGAACGACGCGTTCGGCGCGGCGCATCGCGCGCACGCGTCGGTTGAAGCGATTACACGCGAATTCCGGCACGCGGCGGCCGGCCTGCTCATGGAGGAGGAGCTGAAATATCTGGGCCACGCGCTCGAATCGCCCGAGCGGCCGTTCGTCGCGATCCTCGGCGGCGCGAAAGTCTCCGACAAGATCGAAGTCATCGAGAACATGCTCGCCAAAGTGGACCGCCTGATCATCGGCGGCGCCATGGCCTATACGTTCTTCAAGTCGCGCGGTGTGCCGATCGGACGATCGCTCGTCGAGGACGACAAACTCGACGCTGCGAAGACGCTTGAAGCGAGTGCGAAGAAGCGCGGCGTGGCGCTGCTGCTGCCTGTCGATCACACCGTGACCGACCAAGTGGCGCCCGGCACTGCGCACGAATGCCTCGCGATCGGCGATCCGGCGATCGGCGAGCGCTACGGCGTCGACATCGGACCGGCGACGATCGAGGCCTATGAAGCGGCGATTGCCGACGCGAAGACAGTGGTGTGGAACGGGCCGATGGGCGTTTTCGAGATCGAAGCGTTCGCCACGGGCACCAACGCTGTGGCGCGCGCAGTCGCGTCCGTGCACGGCACGACGATCGTCGGCGGCGGCGACTCGATTGCCGCGGTGAAGAAGTCGGGCGTCGCCGACAGGATCACGCACATCTCGACCGGCGGCGGCGCATCGCTGGAGTTCCTGGCCGGTCGCGCACTCCCAGGGGTTGTAGCATTGACGGAAAAAGGATGAGAACTCCCCTGATCGCCGGCAACTGGAAGATGTACAAGACGGTCGCGGAAGCGGTCGCCTTCGTCACCGACCTGCGGAGCGCGGTCAAAGACGTCACCGGCGTCGACATCGTCGTCGCGCCGGCGTTCACCGCGGTGCACGCCGCAGCGCAAGCTGCCCGCGGCTCGAACGTCGGCGTGAGCGCGCAGGATCTCTACTGGGAGCGCGAAGGCGCGTTCACCGGCGAAGTATCCCCCGCGATGGTGAAGGAGTCCGGCGCGCGATACGCGATCGTCGGGCACTCCGAGCGTCGCCGGTTGTTCGGCGAGACGGACGCGATCGTCAATCGCAAGGCAGCGGCGGCGATCGCGGCCGGACTGACGCCGATCGTGTGCATCGGGGAAACGCTCGATGAGCGCGAGCGCAACGACACCTTCGACGTGCTCGATCGTCAAGTCAAAGATGGACTCGATGGATTCAGCGCGGATCAAATCGGCGCCCTCGTCGTCGCGTACGAGCCGGTGTGGGCGATCGGCACCGGCCGCACGGCGACGTCGGCGCAGGCCGGCGAAGCGCATGCGCACATCCGCAAGCGGCTGCGTCAGTGGTTCGGCGGCGAGGCAGCGGATCGCTGCAGAATCCTGTACGGCGGCAGCGTCAAGCCGGACAATATCGGCGAATTGATCGCGGAGCCCGACGTGGACGGCGCACTCGTCGGCGGCGCGAGCCTCGACGTCAAGAGCTTTGCGTCGATTGTCAAAGGCAGTCTAATCTGAACTAGAATAGGGGTTTCCGGTAAGGGAACTAATGGTCCTCTATTACATTCTGACGACGATTTACGTGCTCGTGTGCGTGCTGCTGCTGATGGTGATTCTGCTCCAGCAGGGCAAGGGCGACATGGCGGCGGCGTTCGGCGGCGGCAGCAGCCAGTCAGCGTTCGGCGCGCGAACGGGCGCGACGGTGTTGTCGAAAGCAACGGCGGTGCTCGCAGTGCTTTTCATGGTCGGGGCGCTGGCGCTGGCGATCATGGGCTCGCGCGGACCGGGATCGCTTCT
>WNFI01141625.1_pt1 | contig 18236 bp, 17 predicted proteins | sample 5400471 | NCBI WGS metagenome assembly WNFI01 (sample SAMN13153348, study PRJNA577476) | soil metagenome | isolation source: 100 cm saprolite on Douglas fir-dominated hillslope | place: USA:California | collected 2013-09-17 | reverse complement strand
AAATCGTGTCGAACATTCAGCCATATACTTTTTGGCTGAATGTTCGGACAAAGGGCCCTCGACCCAGCATTTGCGTCCGAACATTCACCCAATTTACCACGGAATCTGTCCAATTCTCTGGGCGATTTTCGCTTCCGCTCTCTTCTCTTCCCATTCTTGGAAGCCCTTCCCAAGCCGGTGCAACCCTTTTCTTTACGCAAAAGGCACGTCCGAACCCGCCCGCATACGTGGACAGATTCCGCTCATGGAATGCCAAAATTTACACTCTTCCGCCTTTTGAAAACATTGCTCCTAATTTTCCCTTGACAGCCTCGTCTTTTTGATGTATCATTCTATTAATGTATCAGTATTATGATACATTGGGACGGAGAAGGACAAAGCTGTGGCTATCTGGTTACATATCGACCCACGCAGCGGCGTACCCATGTATGTGCAGTTGATCGAACAGATCAAGCATGCATTGGCAGTCGGCACGCTCTTGCCGGGTGACTCGTTGCCGACGGTGCGCGAACTGGCCAGCGAGTTGTCGGTTGCGCCCAATACCATCGTCAAGGCCTACAACGAGCTTCAGCACATGGGACTCATTGAGAGTCGGGCGGGGAAAGGGACCGTGGTGCAAGGCTCGGCAGAGGAGACCCTGCGCGCGCAACAGCAAGAGGCGCTGTTTGAGCGCCTGAACGCGCTGGTCCGTGATGGGAGCCTCTTGGGGCTGAGTGCTGAGGAGGTGCGTGTCCACTTTGAGCAGGCCATGGGGCAGGTCTTTTCTGAATTGCAGCGACAAGGAGAGCGATCATGAAGGACTATGCGGCGAGCAGCAATGCTCCGCCCCAGACACCAGGAAGCCAGATGGCGATCGTGATGGAGAATCTGACCGTCAGCTATGGCGCACATCAGGTCCTCAAGGGAGTGAGTCTAGAGGTGCCCGTTGGCTCGATCTTCGGTTTTCTGGGCGCCAATGGGGCGGGGAAGACGACGACGATCAAAACCTTGCTCGGCTTCCGGCCACCCAACGCGGGCAGTGCGTGCGTGCTGGGCTATGATGTGGTGAGGAGCCGCGTGGAGATCTGTGCGCGCGTCGGCTATGTCAGCGAGGTGAACAGCCTGTACGAGTTCTTGAACGTGCCGCAGATCTGTACCTTCTGCCGCGATACGCAGCGACGCTGGAACCAGGGGCTGGTGGATCACTATCTCAGGCTGTTTGCCTTGCCGACGAACAAGCGCATCGGGCACTTCTCCAAGGGCATGAAAGCGCAGCTCGCGCTCTGCCTCGCCCTTGGCAACGAACCCGACCTCTTGCTCCTCGATGAGCCGACGACGGGGCTGGACCCGGTCGCACGCCAGGTGTTCCTGAACACGCTCGTCAGCGATGTGGCCGCTGCTGGCAAGACCGTCTTTTTCTCCTCGCACATCCTCTCGGAGATTGAAGCTATCGCCGACTGCGTGGCAGTGCTCTACAATGGGAGGATCGTGCTCAGCGACGAACTTGACCACCTGCGCGAAGCGCAGAAGACACTGCGCCTTACCTATACAGAGCGGCCTCCGACAGAAGAGATCGCGGTGCTGCGCGATCTGCCCGGCGTGTGCCGGCTTGAACAGGAGGGGCGCCATGTGCGCCTGCGGGTTGAAGGTGATGTCCATGCGCTCACCCAGACCATTGAGGCACGACCGTACGCCCTGCGCGATGTAGAAGTGGTCAATGCCAGTCTTGACGATATCCTGATTGAATACATCCGAGGAGATGCGCCATGAAAACAAAAGAGGTGCTTGAAGCGCGCTGGAAGGTGATCATCTTCACCCTGCTGGCTCTGCTTGTCGCAGGCGGGGATGTGGCTGCCTACCGCTTTGCGCCATCACCTGCTGGCAATGTCCCCCCCGTGCTCCAGAAGCTGTTGCAAGAGCGTCTGATGAACTTCACTGCGTTTGCCTGGGGACAATGGTTCCAGGTGAACGGGCCGGCTACCCTGCTGCTCCTGGCGGTCATCCTGGGCTGTGGGCTGATTGCTGGTGAGGTGAGCAAGGGAACCATCTTCTTCCTGCTCAGTAAACCGGTCAGCCGCGAGCGCATTCTGCTGACGAAGTACGGGGTGAGTACAGGCCTGCTCTTCGCGGTAGCGCTCGTTGCCAGCATCGCCGTCGAAAGCGCCAGCATCGCATTGGGGCATCCACAGGATATCCTGCACCTGTTGATCGCGACAGTGCTGCTGTGGCTGGGTGCGCTCTTCCCCCTGGGACTCGCACTCTTCTTTTCTATCGTGTCACCCGACAGTGTACGTCCCCTGGTCTTCGCCCTCCTGATCACGGTGGTGCTCTCGCTGCCCGCCGCTTTCCCCAATGGGCAGGATTGGAGCCTGATACGCTACTGGAGCAGCCTGGATGCCTACCTGGGTGGCGGGTTCCCGCTCAAGGAGTATCTCGTGTGCCTCGTCGCTGCGACGCTGCCCCTGCTCGGTGCGCTCATCGTGTTTCGCAAGAAAGCTTATTAAACGGGTTAGGTAGGTGTATTGCGTTCTTTGAAACGCAGAAGCATCGAAGACCCTTTTCAAGAACAAGGAGGTTTCTCATGGACATCTCGTCGTCCTCTCGTCCTACTGTCTCTTCTTCCGGGAGTTTTCTACGGTTTATGCGCCGTCATCCGCTGGTCTGCTACTTTCTGATGGCTTATGGCTTCAGTTGGCTCGGATGGCTACCCTATGTGCTTTCTCAGAGTGGACTGGGTCTCTTGCCCTTTCACTTTTCAGAGCTGGTCGGCCTTCCCGGTGGCTATGGACCACTCTTGTCTGGGGTGCTGATGACGGCGGTCATAGGGGGGAAAGCAGAGGTGCGCCACCTGTTGCACCGCCTGGTTCTGTGGCGGGTGGGCTGGCAGTGGTACCTCTTCGCTCTCATAGGAGTGCCCGCGATCCTGGTGCTTGGGTTCCTCCTTCTGCCGGGGGCAATGGCGGCTCTGCGTGTTCCTTCATCTCAATTCGTCCTGGTCTTCCTGCTGCTGCTAGTCTTCGAAATCCTCACGAGCGGACTGAGCGAGGAACCCGGGTGGCGTGGCTTTGCCCTGCCTCGCCTGCAACAGCAGCAAGGTCCCCTGCTGGGGACGCTCATCCTGGGGCTCCTCTGGGGCGGCTGGCATCTGCCTCTGTTCCTGACCACATGGGCGATCGTTGGAGCGAACGGGCTTTCGATCTGCGAGTTCGTTCTTGGAGCGATGAGCCTCGCCATCATCTTTACCTGGGTCTTCAACCACACCCGGGGGAGCCTGCTCGTGGCTATCCTGTTCCATGCATCCATTGATGCCTTTGCTTCTGCGGCGGTGATAACGGGCCTGCTTCCAATGCAAATCCTGCTGAAGGGCGCTTACCTGCCCACTCTGATTGGTTTTGGGGGGCTCGCGCTGTTGCTCATCGTGGTGACACGCGGTCGCCTGGGCTATCAACAAGCTCGCCCGCTTTCAGATACAGAGCCGGCCCTGGATGATGGCCAACGCCTCGTAATAAACTGACCAGGAGAGTTTGCTTGAGCAAGGCATGCTATTCCTCAGCCCAGACGCTCGGGGCAGCAATGGTGAGTGCGGTAGCATGCATGTGGGAAGACTCCTGTTTCTGATGAGATTGTTGTGTGTAATCTCATCAGAAACAGGAGTCTTCCGCTCCTAGCAATAATTCACAGACCCTGAGGAGCGACGTGCTGTTCTCCCTCTCCCGCTCCAGGGTCACCATCTAGGCATGTGAGGATTTTTCAGATACAATGCTGACATGAGCGTTTTGACGAGTGATCGGAGGTACCTCATGGGTGGCACAGCTGACGGGCTGACAAATTTAATGTCCTTTAAAAAACACTGAGTTTACACAGCCATTGGAAGGTCACTGGTCTGGCTTGAGGCGAGAACTGGGAAGGGGTCTGGTGCAGGGTCGAGCCAAAAAGGCGCAAAGGCTTGCCATCCACGCTGCTCCTGCTGTCGTTGCCACCGCCACCCCAGCTTCATATACGAGAGACGACGCTCCCAATGATGATCCACGAAGCGACTCTTCTTTGCATGAACAACCCCCACCCCAAGGCTGGTCAGGTGAAGGGTGGTCAAGGCCACGATCAGTAGCAGGCGCTCCAGGGCTTCGGGCGTGGCGAGGCGACTGGTCTGAAGTTGGTAACCACCCGATTTTTCGTCCCGAAAGCTTTCTTCGATGTCGAAGCGCAAGCCGTACTCCTCCAACGTCGCCTCATCGGTCGGCTCGGAACTCGCCACGAACCAGGGATCATCTGGTTGCTCAAGCAGGGCAGCCAGAGCCAGAGAAACTGGTCCAACGCCTACTCCTAAAATCGCCACCTGTTGGAAGAACCGAGTGCGTCCAGCAGGGGGGCAGAGATCCTTCACGCCAGCTATATGGTGGGCTCCTAGATGAACCAGGGTGTCGCCTGGCAAGCGCAAGCGAAAATGCCACTGAAACTTCTGGAGGGTGTGAAGCAGCCGCTCATGCACAAAGCCGCGATCAGCAAGCAGCGTGACCAGCTGACTGGCAGGCAGGAGTGCATGCACCTGCTTGAGCACGGGCAGGTAGGCTTCAAAGCTCACCTGGGTACTTTTGTGGCGCATGGCTCGCCAGGCGAGAGGAATCGCCCGACCACGATAGACGAGGGAGGCACGGATCAGCACAAAGGGCGTGAGGGCAGTGGTATCCAGGGCGACATAGAAAGGTTGATCAGCGGGCCAGTCGGTCAGGGCAGCCTGGATCACAGGTCGATACCAATCTGAGGGAACAATGCTCCGATGATGTAGCCAGCGGGAGAAGCGGCGCTCTCGGCTGGCTGCGTACTGTGCATGGCTCTCCAGCACCTCGGCCCAGGCACTCAGTCGCACCGTGTGCGTCAGGCAGAGGCCCACCATAGCCCAGACCAACGTGTTTAGCCGGCGGACATCCTGATAGGTCGTTCGCGGAATGAGAGGGAGTAAGGCATGCAAGAAATCTTGATGCATCGGGTTCGCTTCGTTCATGGGGGCACCTCCATCAATCCATACACTCGGTCGCACCCGTTTATTCCTTTTGTCGAGCCTTCTCAGCGTTTTCTCATGCACATTAAATTTGTCAGCCCGTCAGCCCCTTTGGTCAGCAAAAAACTGGAACATTGAACCAACCTGTGAAGACACCTCAGCACAACAATGCAACACGCTGCGCAACCCGTGGGCCTTTCATCTCCAAAAGCAAAAAGGAGAAAAGAGTCAGGTATGACGCTGAGTAGACGCGCTAGGCACGCTCAACGGAAACGGTGGAATCGACTAGCACACCCTCGAGATCGAAGATGATGGCCTGACAGAGTATGTCTGTCACTCGTTTCCCTCCTCAACCCTCGTTCCGATAGTTCTTGGACTCGGATGAAGAGTGACTATCCTCAAGCTCTCTTCGCCAGTCTGGCTGAACTTGTGGGGCACACCGGCTGGTCCGATCACGACGTTTCCTGCCTCGACCTCTAACGTGCTCTCACCCACAGTGAACGTGGCATGACCCTCCAGGACGATAAAAATCTCGTCATACGGGTGGTAGTGCAGTTTGGGTCCTCCATCAGGCGGAAGCTGCATCCAGAAAAACGAAAGAGGTATCCCTCCATAATCCTTGCCCTGGAACAGGATGCCGTTCTGAAGCTGCTCTTTGGGAATGATGGTTGCCATGTGTTTTCTTTCCTTTCTTCGTTCAAACAAGTGCCTGCTTCCTCTTCTTCGGGCGCCTCCCTGGTGCCACAGGTGCGATAGTTCACCCAATAGAGAAGCGCCCGTTCTCAAAAGCGAAGCCGACCGCATCCGCATCTGGTTGACCAGTGACGGCTACCGTGGCCAGTCTGGCAAGTGGCTGTGTGTGCAAAAACGCGAGCTCTTGTTCTGAAAACATCTTTTTCCTCTTTCTCTCACTGTTTCTCTGTGACTAGTTCTTGGCAAAGGTTATTTCGCAACCTGTCTGCTTTCCCCTTTACGCACGAAGGCGAAGATGAGACCTCCGATGAGAACCAGAGCAATCACCAGCCCCGAACCAAGCCAATCCAGTTTCAAGACCATCATGATAACCGCGCCCAACGCAACTAGGCCCGGGATGGGAACGTAAACCCGCAGCACAGGGTTAAAGATGGCCTGCCTTAGAGCGGGAGAGATCTCGCCCACGGGTGCGGCTTGTGCTGCCACATGAATCGCCTTCATGCGAGGTCCGTTGATCACGGGTCCCAGGATACCCAGGAGAACGAGCAAGCCCAGCGAAAGCTCGATCCAGGCGTGCCCCCATCCCCATACCGAAACTGTCAGCACGAGGCCACTGATGAGAATGAATACAGCGGAGACTGGCAAAACCAAGTCAATCACGCGGCTGAGTGTGAGCCATTCATGGACCTGAGTCGTCGTCTTCGCCACCCGTAAGCGAGACACGACGGCGACCTCTAGGCTGAGAGCGATAAAGAGGCCAATCACGCCCACAATATGGAGCAAAAGTGTTGCAGGATAGAGTGTCATACTGTCTATATCTCCTAGAGTAGTGATGCTATTTACCTTTGTTTGATTTCTAACCTTTAGTAAGTGAAATGTCTATTTCCCCGACTCATCCTATCTGTAGCAAGCCTAGAGAGAGGCTACCTGTTTGGAAGGGGAGCCTGACGGGCGGTACTCGCCTCCTGTTCCCAGGCCAGCAACATGTCTTGAATTGCTCGCTCGAATAATTGTGTTGCCTGCGCCTGCCCACCGCGAATGCGACATGCCAGCGTGAGCGTTACCAGCCCATGACCGGTTGCCCAGAGGATATTCACCTGATCAGCCAGGTGCTCTGTTGACCAGCCGTGAGAATCAAGCACATCTTTGACGGTCAGTGCCGCCACATCCTCTATCTGGAGTCTCTCCTTCTCGGGTTCAGAGATGCTGAAAGTGACGCCGTCAAGGCCATACATCAGGCGGTAGAGTTCAGGATAGCGCCAGGCAAATCCGAGATAGCCACGAGCGATGAGCCGCATCGCCTCCTCTGAATCATGAGCTTGTGCTCGGGCGAGCTTGAGGTCTGCCTCCAGCAGGCGAAAACCCTCATGCACAAGCTCTAAGAGAAGCACATCTTTGTTTTCAAAATAGTCATAAATGGCGGCGTGACTGTACTCAATGCGATCAGCGATCTTGCGCATCGTCACATTACTCCACCCTTCGGCCAGAGCGATGGCACGCGCCGCCTCCAACATACTCTGCTTGAGCTCTTGCTGATCTCGCAAGCGTCGTTCTTTTCTTCCCATAAATCTACCTTTGTTATTTTTACTTACCAATGGTTACTAATAATATAACAGAAAGAGAAGGGGATGTCAAGCCTTTTTCTGGGCGGTTGCGGCGACGAGATCATTTACAAATTGTCGATGGAAGAAGCCAGGGAAGGCGCGACAGGGCCTGGAAGCGGCCTCACGCAAAAAAACTTGCCGCACCCCCGACGCGATCTGCAATGACGATTGCTCATGGAAATTTGTGAGCGAAAAACAAATCCATGCTCATAACAAGAAGAGAGAACGAAGAAAATATAACAAATTACTTTATGATAGATTTTTACACGTATCCTGAGGTATCTCCCGGATGATGGAATAATAGGAATTAGCGCACTTCCGTTCTAATTAGGATAACCGATCATGTTTTTTTCGCCTGTTTTTTACAAGCGTTAGAGAGTGAGCAAAGGGAATATCTGAGCGCGAGAAATGAGAAGAAGTGACAAATAAGAGGCAGAGTGGGGATTGACGATCCTGTTCAAAACGGTGAGGCAGGACATTTGCCCTCCGGTTTTTTCTTTGCTATACTATGGCGTGTTGGGAGGAACGTATGCAGAGTTGGGAAGAACGGAGGAAATGAGAAAAAGGTTCAATGCCCAGGACACCTCTTCACACACTCATCTGGTCCCAGGATCACGCATGGTATGAACTGTTCTCCTTCGACCAAGTGCTATGGTCCTTTGTCCCAGGAGATGAAGAAGAATGGCAGGCCTGGCTTGAGGCCCACGACTCCTTCACCTTCCAGGGACGCCAGGGACGCCTCAATGTTTATAAAGAGGCTCGGCCACGCGGAGGGCAGTACTGGTATGCCTATCACACGGCTAGCAAGCGAACACACAAACGCTATCTCGGACGCCAGGCCGCGGTCACTTTTGCGCGTTTAGAAGAGGTTGCAGAGGCACTCACACGGGGAGAACCGTTCGATCAGACAGAACCGTCGTTTGTCGATACGACCAGGCTTTCTTTCCCCTACCCAGCGCGGGAAGATCGGCAGACACCCGTTCCTCCTGCCCAGGGTCCGGAACAGATGCAGCCAGCCTCCATTCTGCTCCCTAAATTGCGTCCTCCTCGTTTACCTTCTTTGTGCATCTCGCGCGGGCGCCTGCTTGCGCGTCTGGAGGAGAGCCGCCAGGGCAAGCTGACCTTTGTTCTTGCCCCCGCAGGCTCCGGCAAAACCACCCTGGTGCGCCAATGGATTGAGACACAGGGCCAGGACACGATGGTCTCGTGGCTTTCCCTTGATCCAGAGGACGATGATCCGATCCGCTTCTGGCACTATATGCTGACCGCCTGCGAGCACGTTGAGGGCCAGCCCGGCCAGGAGGCGCTCAAGCTTCTCTCAACCAACCAGTCCTTGTTTCCACTGCTGGTCCTGAAACAGGTCCTCACCTCCTTCCTGAATGACGCCGCTCGGCAAGTATCGCGCTTGCTGCTCATCCTTGACGATTATCATGTCATTACCTCTTCGCAGATCCACGAGTCGCTGGCCTATCTCGTCGATCCCGCTCTGCCGCTGGCTCGCTGGCGTGCCCGTGGCGACCTTCAGGAGTGGAGCGCCGCCGATCTGCGCTTTTCGCCGGAGGAAATGACCTCCTTCCTGTACCAGGCGTTGCCTTTTCCGCTCCCGGTTGAGCGGCTACGGTCTCTGGAGGCTCATCTCGAAGGCTGGCCTACTGGCTTGCGCCTCCTGGCGCTGGCTCTCCAGGGGAAAAGCGAGCGCCAGGAGATCGAGCAAGTGCTGGCCGGATTCAGCGGCAGTCATCGCTATCTGCTCGACTACTTTGCCCTCGAAGTGCTCTCATCTCAGCCCAAAGCGCGGCAGATCTTCTTGCTGCAAACCAGCCTGCTCGGCCGCGTGACGGCCTCGCTTTGTGATGCTGTCACCGGAAGCCGGGACAGCTCGCAGACACTCAGGGAGATAGAGCGCTCTGGCCTCTTCCTGCAAGCGCTGGGTGGCGAGCCGCCGTGGTATCGCTATCACTCCCTCTTTGCTGAGGCGCTCCAGGCACAGGCACGAAAGCTGCTGGGCGAAGGAGAGCTGCGCCGGTGCCTGAGCCGGGCCAGCGCCTGGTATGAGCAACAGGAAATGTTCGCTGAAGGGATCGAGGCAGCCCTGGCGGCGGGTGAGTGGGCGCGGGCAGCAGCCCTGATGGAAAGCGTTCTCACAGGAGAGAACCATCCTGTCATGCAGGAACGCGTGACGCTGTTGCGCTGGCTGGAGATGGTGCCTGAGCAGGTCTTAGAGGCCCACCCAGGACTGTGCGTCCACTATGCCGCCGCGCTCCTGTTCACCCTCGATCGCAGTTCTCCGGCCACGATGGCCCTCATTGAGGAGCCACTGAACAGAGCTGAGCGCGCCTATGAGCGGGAGGAAGCGTGGGGAAAACTGGGCGAAGCGCTCTCCTGTCATGCCGAGGTTGCGCGCTGGCAGGGAGACATTCCCCTGGCGCTTCGCCTTGCCCGGCGAGCGCTCACCCTCCCGCCGGAGCCGCCGATGCTCTGGCGAGGTGCCAGCATTCTGATCGTCGTCGCGTTCGAGATGCGGAAAGGTCGGCCGGAGGAGGCTCGACGGTTGACCCTGGAGGGGCAGAAACTCTGTGAGACGCTCCAGATGCCTGGCTATAGCATGCATGGAGCCACCTTTATGCTGGGCGAAATCAGTTTGCAGCAGGGCAGGCTGCACCGGGCAGAACAATCCTACCGCCAGTTGCTCGCGACCGCGCAAGAGAATCCGGTCGATCAGATGGCGGCACGGCTTGGCATGGCGAAGGTTTTCTACGAGTGGAACCACCTGGCGGAAGCGGAACAGGGTGTCGCGCAGGTGTTTGAGCTGGGGAAAGCGCACCTTGATGAGCTGGGGAAATACTTTGTGGAGGTGGGTTTTCTTTTCCCGGCTGAGCTTCTCCAGGCGCGGCTGTCCCAGGCCCGAGGCAATCTATTGCAAGCGCAACAGGCGTTGCAAAAACTGCTGGCCTTTGCGCAGGAGCACCAGTTGACCTCCTACTATAGAACGGCACTGGCGCAACAGATTGAGCTTTCTCTGCTCCACCTCCTGGGACACTGGCAAGAGGAGGCGCGTACCTGGAAGCGTCTGCGCAGTGAACTGGAGATCCACGTGCTCCTCTCGCTGGCCTACGCTGCCAGTTCGCGTCCTGCCCAGGCCGAGCAGGCGCTCAAAGAGGCCTTGACCCTTGCTCAGCCCGAGGGCTTTCAGCGTCTCTTCCTGGAGAAGGGGGAGCAGCTTTCCACCTTGCTTCGGACCCTGTTCTTCGATCTGCGCGAAGAGCCGCTGGTGAGCTATGTGCGAGGCTTGCTCCTGGCGTTTGCCCGCCTGAAAGGTGAGCAGCAGGCAGCCCCTCACGCGGCTTCAGCGTTGCTGCTGGAACCCTTGACAGAAGCCGAGCAGCGCGTGCTAGGCCTGCTTGCCAGAGGCCGCACGAACCCGGAGATTGCAGCAACTCTGGTGGTCTCGATCAATACGGTCAAGACGCAAGTGCAGAGCATGTACCGCAAACTGGGCGTCAAGAGCCGCTGGGAAGCGAGTGAAGCCGCGCACCGCCTGGACCTCCTCTAGCACCTGCTTTTCCTCCTCTCACTTTTCGAGTGCGGGGTGTGCTTTGCGTCGTCAGCCCCACGAGATCACCCGCTCAATCACTCCATAGGAGGATGAGTTGTTCCCCAGACATGCCCTATACTCTATGCATATCGTACAGAAAGGCAAGTCGCTGCGGAGGCCGAACGGCCTCAGCGTTCATGTAAAGGAAAAGGAAATGTCGCCTATCACGTTAACCGATTTTGTTGAGGCAACATCCAAGAAGTTCAACATTCCAGGCGCGGCCTGTGGGGTGTGGGCGGACGGCAAGGAGATCTCTGCCTTCCACGGTGTGACGAGCGTCGAGAACCCACTGCCCATTGATCAGGATACGCTCTTTCTTCCGGGCTCGGTCACGAAGACTGTGACGGCGACCACGCTCATGCGCCTGGTCGCAGAGGGGAAAGTCGAGTTGCACGCGCCAGTCCGCCGGTATATTCCCGAGCTTCGGCTCAAAGACGAGCAGACCGCGGATCAGGTCACCGTGTGGCATCTGCTCAACCACACCTCCGGGCTCGACTTGCGAGTCCTCTCCACCGATGAAGGGGACGACGCCCTGGAACGCTACGTGGCGAAGATGGCTGAGGTGAACCTGCTCGCGCCGCTTGGGACACGGGTCTCCTACAGTCAGGCGGGCTACAATCTGCTCGGGCGGATCATCGAGAAGGTTACGGGTGTCGCGTTCGAGACTGCCGTGGCACAGCTCCTCTTCGAGCCGCTGGGGCTCTCACACAGTTTCTTCGCGCGAGATGACGTCATGACCCGGCGCTTCGCGGTCGGACATAACGCTGGCTCGGACGGGACCCTGTCCATTGCGCATCCGTGGGTGTATGCGCGCGCCGACAACCCTGGCGGGGGCCTGGCCTCCTCGGTGGCAGACCTGCTCCGCTTCGCTCGCTTCCATCTGGGGGATGGCCGTGCAGAAAGCGGTGCCTGGGTGCTCCCCACAGATGTGCTGCAGCAGATGCAGGAGCCCACGGCGGAGCTGCGAGCCAGTAACCTTGGCGACGCCGTTGGCCTCGGCTGGTTCCTGGGCGACGTGGACTGTGTGCGCACCGTTGGGCATGGCGGGTCAGCCAATGGCCAGTTCGCCGAGCTGCTCCTCGTGCCTTCGCGCAACTTTGCGGTCATCTCACTGTCCAACGCCGGCCCAGGTGGCATCCCCTTCAATCAGGAGGTCGTCCGCTTCGCGCTCTCGCACTTCCTGGGGATCGTCGACCGCGACCCGCAGCCCCTTCCATTTGATGCAGCGCGGGCACAGGAGATTGCCGGGACTTACGAAAACGCCATGATGACGCTCACCATTGACACAGATGGGGCCGGGCTCCGGCTTGCGATGCGGATCAAACCGGAGATCCGTCAAGCCGCTGAGCAAGCACCGCCCCGGGACCCCGAGCCTGCCGAGTTCAGCCTGCTGCCCGGCAACCGCGACGAGTACCTCATCACCAGCGGCGAATTCAAGGGGCATCGCGGCTTCTTCACCCGCGACACGGGTGGCGCGGTCGTGGGAGTAGACCTCGCTGGCCGGTTCTTCAGCCGGGTCCAATAGTCTCCCGCGTACGTTCGGTAGACGGAGGATCTCGTACGGGTTGGAACTCGCCTTTCTGGCACGTGTCTCGTTCGAGGCTCGGCACAGGACGGGAGAGAGCAAAGACCCACGCTCGTGGCTGAGCGTTTCCATCACACCTGGTGGAGATCCTCTCTTTCTTTGATCGAGTCAGCACCGTTTTTGATAAAAAAGGAAGGAATTCTCCATGTTTGCAGCCTTAAAAAAGCGCAATTTTGCCTTGCTGTGGCTCGGGCAACTGGTGTCATTGTGCGGCGACGCACTGCTGATCATTGCGGTGCCCTACTTTGTCTACCAGCTCACCGGCTCGGTCTTGCAGACGGGTCTTGCGGTCGTCGCGCAGACCTTGCCCGCTGTCCTGCTCAGTTCGTTTGCTGGGGTCTTCGTCGATCGCTGGAATCGCCGCGTGACCATGCTGAGCGCCGATCTTTTGCGCGCAGCCGTCCTCTTGCTCATGTTACTGGTGCATAGAGCCGACCTGGGGTAGTGTCACGTAAGCTGCTACCAGCCGCAAAGTAGGAGCGGTTAGAAAGCTCTTTGAGAAGCAGAACGAGCATTTCCTTGCTTGAAGCCGAGAGAAATACCCCTCCACGTGGTCTTCTGACTGTCTTGGACAGCGAAACGAAGGCGTTTTTAGACCCGAGTGAGAAGAATGAACAGGTTGAGTGCTCTTTACTTTGCGGCTGGTAGCAGCTTACGTGACACTACCCCTGGTTGCGTAGAACGAGGAGGTATTCATTCGACATATGGTATGTTCCTTTCATATTGTGATTACCTGTAGAACGAACGAAACAACTAGATATAAGTGAGGCCCTACAGTTCCCAGAACCATAGGGCTTCGTGGAGCTCAGGTGATTCCGATGTCGCAGTTTGGAGACCTGGGTGGCCAGCCTGTACAGGTCACTGTGCAATCGCCCGATATCTACGGTTGATGGGTATAGGTTTACCAAGCAGGTCACTATGCCACATATGGCCAGTCTGCTGGGGTATAATGCAAATAATAGGGCCATTAAGTTTTAGGAGGTATACCGAGTGGCGAACTACTGTTTTGTTGAGGCCTCGGGCAAGCGCGCGCTTTTCGCTGAGGCCTGCACGCGTGGCTGGCTGGCCGCTGTCCTCGACTTCCCACGCCTCAAGAACCGTGAGGAATGTACAGCCGCGGCGCAGATCGTGCCTGACGAGCTGAGAGCAGAGGTATGTTGTATCGGTGGGGATGACTCCGCCTATCGCCTGCTCGTCACGTCTGCTTGGATCGGGTTCTACATGGCGCTTCCGCGGGAGACAGAACGGCAAAACGTGATCATGGCGTCGGTGCTCAAGGCCATGTCCACCGATGAAGCACTAGCACGCTTGCGGCGTGCCTTCTTGGAAGAGGAAGCGCAAGCAGAGATCGATAGTGCATACAAGCAATATCTGGACCAGACGGAAGCGTGAAGTAATGCCCTCCCGGCCAGAGCGCCAAATAACCGGAGGGCATCTGCCGCGCCTTTGCCATGGCCGCGCCGGTCTGCCTGGGAGTTAGATGTCTGTGTGCCAGTAGAGTATGATGGCTTCCTGCTCACTGATCAGGCCAGCACGCCAGTATTCGTAGAGCTCCCACTTTTGCAGAGCACGCCAGACCAGGAGCGCATAGCCGTGCTGTTCAAGTGCACGTATGTAGCGCAGCCAGGCGCGCCACTTTTGCCGATTGCTCAGACTCATGTCGATCTCCTCACTTGAGCAGGAAGTTGAACTTGTGGGCCAGCTCTCGGGCACCTGCATCACTATTCTTCAATCCTGCGCTTCCGCAAAATGGATTCGTATGAGAAATCATGTACGAGATACGGAGATCTCATACGAGCTAGTGCCGCTCCAAGCAGAATGGAAGTAAGCTTGCAAGCAAGTGAGACGTGCATCCATGCTCACTCCTTTGCACGTGATGACAGCTTCGCTCCATTTGGGCCAAAAAGTTGTTGAGGCTTTGTATCAAAGTGCGGGACACTTTGATACAAAGCCTCAACGGCCTTGAGAACAAACTCTCTTTTTTATCGTCCAATATCCTTATACACAAAGCGCGCGGAGGCGAGCACCAGCGCCACCAGGGCAACGGCCAGGAGGCCCAGCGTATTTGCCAATGACAGGCCATGCAGCAGCGGTGTGCCGTAGTAATAGAAGGCGGAGAGACGGAGCACTCCATCCGGCCAGTTCAATCCTGGCCCCACAAAGGTGATAAAGAACCAGATCACCAGCAGGAAGCTCAAAAGGCCAGTGTCTATAGCGGTGCGCAGCCAGCCGGAGAACAGATAGCCGAGGGCGGCTATCAGCAGCCCCAGCGGAATGATCGAGAGCGTCGCGGCAGTCAGATTGCCCCCATCGAGCGTCAGGCCAGACACAGCCGAGGCCAGCGCCGTGGCGGCCAGGGTCAGGACGCCTATGATGATCGTCATGGTGGTGAGCGCGCCAAAGCGCGCAAGCAAGACGGTCAGGCGCGGCTGTGGCGTTGCCAGCACCAACTCCTGGCGGCCTTCCTCTTCATCTGCCGCCCAGCTAGTGGCCTGGGTGACAGCAAAGGCCATCAACATCAGCGGCAGAAGGACGAAGAGCGCGCTCAGGAGATTGGCATTGAAGCTGACGTCGCCCCCGCCAATCTTCGTGATCAGATCCTTCATGAAGGATGAGCCTGTGGCGAGGGTTTTGAGCTGGTCCGCGGTTTGCTTGGCGACGACGACCATCCAGGCGGCAAACCCAGCGATAACGACCGTCCACCAGAACGTGGGAAAGGCCATCTTCGCCAGGCTGCGTGTGTAGACGGAGCGCAGCGACCAGGCATTCGCTGGCAGCGCGCGCTCGGGCCGCACAGCCCGCTCCTGCAGGCGCAGGAATCGGGGCAGCGCGACAGTCGCGCCGACATCGCGCCGGGCAAAGAGCCAGAGGGCTGCTCCGCTCAGGAGGACGCTGAGGCCCAGCAGGACCAGCATCGCTCCGGGATTGGTACCGTAGCTTGGCACCAGGGGTTTGCTCAGGTTATAGTAGTAGACTGGGGAAAGGCGGCTCAGCCACTCAGTACCGGGGATGACGCGATGGACCATATCCAGCACGATGAAGACGACCAGTAAGCCACCCGTTGCGCCTGCCGCCGCGCCGCGCTCCTGGGTGAACTGGGAGACCAGCAGGGCGAGGCTCCCAAAGACGCCGCAGATCAGCGCAAGATTGAGGCCGAAGAGCAAGGCGTCGGTCAGGCTATAGTCTGCGTTGAAGCTTTTGCCGCCGGCAAACGTGATCAGCCCGATCAGCAGGCCCATCAAAAGGAGCGCCGTCCAGACGGCGGCCAGCTTCTCCAAGGCAATCTGGAGGCGCCCACGCGGCAGGGAGAGCAGCACATCCATCGAGCCGCGCTCCTCTTCGCCGCGCAGGATGCGGCTGCATGCCAGCAGCGGCCAGATGGCGATCAGCAAGATGAAAACGCCAACCTTCCAGGTCGCGTAGCCGCCAACGGTGTCAACGGCTACCACATCGGCATTCCAGGCGAAGGAGCTGGCCAGACTGACGAGCGTGGCACGCGCCACGGGCGTTGAGATCAACGAGCCGACGGTGGCCTCGACCTCGAACATGACCAGGCCGATGCCCAGGCTCCAGCCCAGAATGGCGATGCGAAAATCGCGCAGGGTTCTGAGAAAGACATTATTGAACCACATGATGAGCCTCCTGGGCGACCTTGCCATCGCCCTCGTAGTAGCGCAGGAAGATCTCTTCCAGGCTGGGTTCATGACTGGTCAAGGTTAGAACGGGGTAGTGCGCTGCTGCCTTAATCACGGCGTCGGCTGCACCCGACACGGCCAGGCGCAGCGTGTGCCCATCAGCCAGGGCCTCCACCTGTGTCACCTCGTCCAGGGTCTTGAACGCCTCAACTGGTACCGCGTTGGCAAACGTCATGGTAATTTCGTGGTGCTTGATGTCCTTGAGCTCGGCCACGCCGCCGACACGCACCAATCGCCCCTCGCGGATGATGGCGACGCGGTCGCACATCTGCTCGACCTCCGTCAGGATATGCGAGGAGAGAAAGACTGTGCGTCCATCGTCGCGCACTTCTTTGACCATGCGGTCAAACTCTTGCTGGTTGAGCGGGTCCAGGCCATTAGTCGGCTCATCCAGGATGAGCAGGCGCGGGCGGTGCATAAAGGCTTGAATGACTCCGAGCTTGCGCTTATTGCCGGTGGAATACTGGCGGAACTTGCGGCTGGGATCAAAGTCCAGCCGGGCGATCAGCTGCTTGAGATAGGCTTGATCGACGCCCCCGCGCAAGTGCCCGAAGTATTCGAGAATCTGCCCGCCGGTCAGGCCGGGGTCAAGCGAAAGCTCGCCAGGCAGATAGCCGATCAGCCGCTTGATCTCCACCGATTGCTTCCAGCAGTCCAGCCCGGCAATTGTCGCGCTGCCGCTGTCGGCGTGCAGCAGACCCATCAGCACGCGGATGGTGGTGGTTTTGCCCGCGCCGTTGGGTCCCAGGAAGCCAAAGACTTCGCCCTCCTGAATAGCGAAGGTCACATCCATAATGCCCCGGCTCCTGCCGTAGCTTTTCGTGAGTTGATTTGTCTGGATAATTGCAGGCATCGAATTGCTCCTTTCTCGCATATTCGTTTGCGTACATCCGAGACGCAGGCAAGCTCCGTCTCTCCATTCGGGTAAACCAGAGGCAAGCACTGGTTTCTAAAATTGTTGGGTTGGTGTCGAAAAGGGCACGCTCTTTTCGACACCAACCCAACAATTTTAATCTCCTTTTAGGGCGTGGGGGGATAGTGATGTTTGAGAAGCCTCCTCTTCTGGTGTGTCAAACCATTCTCGCAGTATTTCTGAATCGGTGAGGTGCAAAGAACCTGCGGGAGCGCCCAGGATACGTTCAAGCGCCTCATTAGAAGCGGCGATCAGGCGTTCGGCGTGCAGCAGATTGTCGCGCCCTGGCCCTTTCGAGAGCAACAGGCGAGCAAGGGTATCCCCCATGCCCAGTATCAGATTCAGAAGCACATCGCTCACCTGATCGGGGTAGGAGAGCACCATGACTCCTTCCTCGATCCCCTGGTAGATAATCACCATCAGGTAAGACGTGGTCTGTTTGAGGGCCCGGGTAAACAGCTTCTGGCGCATGATAGCATTCTCATCGCTGTACCAGACGTGCAGTAGTTCCAGTAAAAATGCCTTCTGTGCGGTTTTCCAGCGATTGAGCGTACCTAAGAGACGCTGGAATTTTTCGAGGGCAGGCAACTGGGGATCATACGCGATAGGACGTATCAGCCTGTCTGCCTCCTCTATCATGCGTTCGATCAGTGCGTCCATCAGGTCCTGCTTCGAGTCAAAGTAGTGATAGAAGGCCCCCTTGGAGATCTGCAGGGCGTCCAGGATGTCCTGGATGGTCATTTGCTCGTAGCCTTTAGTATAGATCAGCCGCTGGGCGGCGTCGAGAATGGCGTTGCGTTTCTCGGTGTGTTCTTCTTCTTTGACAGCACGTGCCATATGCACTCCTCCCAGGCGAAAATGCCCTGTCACTTATAAACCGACTGCCGGTTTGTTTTGCTGATACAACTATAGATGATTTTTTGTGTGATGTCAATTGGTTTATGAAAAGAAATGAGCAGGGCAGGCTATTTGTGATACTTTTGTGATGCGATGAAAGAGGCCCAAATGGAGCGAAGCTGTCATCACGTGCAAAGGAGTGAGCATGGATGCACGTCTCACTTGCTTGCAAGCTTGCTTCCATTCTGCTTGGAGCGGCACTAGCTCGTATGAGATCTCCGTATCTCGTACATGATTTCTCATACGAATCCATTTTGCGGAAGCGCAGGATTGAAG
>WNFI01374807.1_pt1 | contig 18238 bp, 15 predicted proteins | sample 5400471 | NCBI WGS metagenome assembly WNFI01 (sample SAMN13153348, study PRJNA577476) | soil metagenome | isolation source: 100 cm saprolite on Douglas fir-dominated hillslope | place: USA:California | collected 2013-09-17 | reverse complement strand
CCTCACCGCCTATGACATTGGCGGGATTGATGATGCGGGTTGAACGAGAGGTGTGGTCGCTTGGGTGGAGGCGGAACTGTTGCGCTCGGGTTGCGCCTGATGCGGCGATGCCAACGGGGAACCCCCCTACATCCGTTTGTACCTGGGCCCGCTCCCCCCTTCCCGCGGCGTCCACCTCGGACCGAGCACGTCCGTGGCCTTGCAGTCGACGCAATTCGGGGCGTTCACGCGCAGCGCGCCCTGCGCCGGCTCGTACACCCCGGCCGGGCACATCCGGGCGTAGAATTCCGCGACCGCGGCCGGCACGTCCTTCCCGACCACCAGATGAACGGGGATCGTATCGCGCGTCGCGTTCCCGGACTTGAAGACCGCATCCACTTTAGAGAACGTCAGCTGCCCGTCCGGGGTGGGTAGCCCCGGCGGTGAGGCCGGGGTGAGCTGGCGCTCCACCTCCGCGTCGGGCTCCATCGGAATCCTCCCACCCGGGAACCGTCCCCCCGTAAGGGTCATCAGCGCCGCCTTTATCCCCCCCGCATAGAACCCGTCTTTGAAAGCGAGGCGCATGTTCCGAGTGCGATGCAGATCATTCATGATGAACGACTCGTTCACCAGCCGATCGTAATCGGCGAGCCGCGCAGCCGAGGCGTCACCCGCCCTGAGCGCCGCGTGGATGGCGCGGGCGGCGAAGATCCCCGACTGCATGGCGTACTGAATCCCTTTGAGCGACGGCACGTCCACGAACCCCGCGGAGTCGCCCAGGATCACGACACCGTCGCCCGCGCGGCGCGCCGGCACGGCGTAATAGCCGCCCTCGGGGATCGTCTTGGCGCCCCACTCGACCAGCTCACCGCCTTCCACGTACTGCCGGAACAACGGGTGCAGTTTCATCCGCTGCAGCAGCTCGTGGACATCGAGCGCCGCATTGCGGTAGTCGAGCCCCACTACCAGCCCCAGCGCCACGAGGTTCGGCTCGAGCGGATACATGAAGCTGCCCCCGAAGGCATCCGTCGGGACGGGCCAGCCGAGGGTATGAACGATCGAGTCGAGCGGGCGCTTGGTCTCCCAAATCTCCTTCACGCCGAGCGCGAAGATCTGCGGATTCTCGGACCTCACGGCCTGCCATTCGAGCCACGCCTGGGACAGAGTCCCCCGCGTCCCCTCGGCCAGTGCCGTCACCTTGGCGGTGAGATCGTTCGGCGCCAGGTAATTCGAGAGCGGCCGCCCCTCGCGATCCAGCCCGGTCGCCGCCGTGCGGACGCCCGCCACCCCACGGCCATCCACCAGCAGGCTCGCGGCGGGAAAACCGGTGAAGACGTTCACGCCCAGCGCCGTAGCCCGCTCGCCCATCCAGCGCACGATCTCGCATAAAGACGCGACGTAGTTCCCGGCATTGTGCATCGTGGGCGGCGTGGGGAGGGTGATCGCGCGGCGGGTGGTGAGCAAGGCGACCCGTTCCCTCCCGACCGGCCCGCGGAACGGGAAGTCGGCATCCTTCAGGTCGGGGAACAGCTCGCGGAACGCGCGGGGATTCACCACCGCGCCCGAGAGGGAGTGCTCCCCCAGGGACTCGGCCTTCTCGAGCACGCCGATGTTCAAGTTTGTGCCCTCGCGCTGGGCGAGGCGCGCCAGCTCGATCGCGCAGGCGAGGCCCGCCGGCCCGGCGCCGACGATCAAGACGTCGAGCTCCATCCGATCGCCCGCGCCCTCGGCGCCGTCCTTCAGGATGAGTCGGTCGAGCGGTAGCGGCGGTTGGTATCGGGCGGGAACGAACCGCTCACCCATGGAGCTTCTTTATCTCTTCGGTGAGCTTGGGCACCACGTCGAACAAATCCCCCACGATTCCGTAGTCCGCCACCTTGAAGATCGGGGCGTCTTTGTCCTTGTTGATCGCCACAATGACTTTGGACGTACGCATCCCCGCGAGGTGCTGGATGGCACCGGAGATCCCGACCGCGACGTACAAGGTGGGGCTGACCGTCTTGCCGGTCTGTCCCACCTGTTCCGCGTGCGGGCGCCAACCGGCGTCCACGACGGCGCGCGATGCGCCCACCGCCGCGCGTCCCGCGAAGGCCGCAGCCAGCTCTTCCAACACCTTGAAGTTGGCCGGCTCCTTGAGCCCCCGACCCCCGGACACGATGATCGGCGCTTCGGCCACATCGAGCGTGCCTGCTTCCGCCGCCTTGATCTGCTTCACCACCACGCGCCCCGCGGGGCTTTCGACCGGGGCAGTCTCCTGCGTTGCTGCCTTGGGCCGCTCGACCGGCGTGAACACGCTGGGGCGCAGCGAAATCATCGCGGGTGTACCAGTGATCTTGAGCTTGAGCAGGGCCTTGCCCGCGTACACCGGCCGGGTCACCGTGACCGCGCCACCCTGGACGTCAACGTCGGTCACGTCCTGGGCGAGCGGACGCCCCAGCCGCGCGGCCACGCGCGGCGCGAGATCCTTTCCTGTTGCGCTCGCGGCGAACGTCACCGCTCCGTATGTCCCGCTCTTGACGCGCTCGGCGATGGCACGCGCGTATCCCTCCGGGGCATACAGGCCGAACGCCGCATTGGTCAGTGTGATGACCTTGTCGGCGCCGAACCGGCCCACCTGCTCCGCTCCCTGCACCGCCCCCGCCGCCAGGACCAGTGCGTCCACGCCCCCGCCCAGGGCGTCGGCGAGCCGCCGGGCGCCGGTCACGACCTCATGCGACACTTTGCGCAGCGCGCCGTCGCGCTGCTCGAGCACCGCGAGGACGTCGCTCACAAGACCTTGGCTTCCTCGCGCAGCAGGCGTACGAGCTCCGGTACGGCCGCCGCACCCTCGCCCACGATCTTTCCTTCCTTGCGTTCCGGCGGCGGCGTGAGAGCGAGTAGCTCGAGCCCACCGCCGCCGAGCGACACGGGCTTGACCTCCAAGGGCTTCTTCTTGGCAGCCATGATCCCTTTGAGCGCAGGGTAGCGCGGCTCGTTGAGCCCCTTGTCGGTGGTGAGGACCGCCGGCAGCGGGAATTCCACCACTTCGACGCCGCCTTCGATCTCCCGCTCCGCGACACCCTTCCCGCCCTCGATCTCGAGGTGGGACACGGTGGTCACACACGGCAGGTCGAGCAGCTCGGCCACCATGGGGCCGACCTGATGGTTGTAGTCGTCGATCGCCATCTTGCCGAACAGGATGAGGTCGAACCCGGCGCCCTTGAGCTCGGCGGCCAGCGCCTGCGCCACTGCCAGCCCGTCTACCGGGATCCGGTCCGCTTGGAGCAGGATGCCGCGATCGGCCCCCATGGCGAGGGCCGTACGGATCGTCTCCTGAGCGGCGGTGGGGCCGAGCGCGATGACGACGACTTCACCCGACCCGGCGTTTTCCTTGCGTCGCAGGGCCTCTTCGACGGCGAACTCATCGTAGGGATTGAGGATGAACTTGACGCCCGCTTCGTCGAGCGATTTGCCGTCGGAGGCGATCTTGACGCGCGTCTCGGAGTCGGGGACGCGCTTGACGCACACGGCGATCTTCATGGGAGCAGAAAACAAACCCGGCGCAGTGGTTCGTGCAACTGACGGCTAGAATTCCGCGCTCAGGCTCACCAACACGTGGCGCGGGAGGCCTGGCGTAAGGAACCGCTGGACCGGGTCGCCCGCTACCGTGGGGTTTGCGGCGAACGTCCCGAAAGTCACATAGCGGCGATCGAGCACGTTTGGCACGGCAACGCGGACGCGGTAGCGGCCAACCTCGACGTCGAGCGACGCATCGACCACCGCGTAGTCGGAAAGGCGCCGCTCCACGTTTTCCTCGTCGCCGCGCAGGTATTGCGGACCGACGTAGCGCGCGTCGAGGCGCAATCGCATGCGGTCGCCCGGCGCTGGCAGGGACAGGCCGGAATTCACGCGGTGGGCCGGGATCATGGGGATCCGGTCGCCGGGGACGACGGCCTCATTCCCGGGGGCGCGTCCTGTGGCGAGAACGGCGGACGTCTGGAACGTCGCGGCCGTGAAGCCGTAGTTCGCGTAGAACTCGAGCCCTGCGGGACTCCTCCAGCGCGCCGATGCTTCGAACCCCGAGCGGCGCGTCGAGCCGATGTTCTGGAAGTACCCGGTGGTGGCGGTCGGTGCCACGAAGAAAATGTCGTCGCGCACATTCGTGAGGTAGGCATCCGCTGCGAGGGCGAGCCGGACGCCAGTGGGGCGGTGCCGCCATCCTAACTCGTAGGTCGTCGCGATCACGGGGCGAAGTGCGGGATCGGGTCCCAGGGCGAATGGAAGCGGGCAGGCGGCCGTCGGATCGCTGCAGGCGATCTCAACCAGGGCGGGCGTGCGGAAGCCGCCGCTCAACGAGGCGTACACCTCGTGCCCGGCGACCGGGGTCCACGACAGGGCGACCCGCGGGCTGACGTGCCGAAACACGTTCAGCCCGCTCTGGCTCGGGTCGAGGAGATCTTCGTACGGGAGCCTGATGTAGTCATACCGCCCGACGAGGGTCGCCTCGAGTGCCGGCGTGAACGCCCAGCTCACGCCGGCGAACGCCCCGAGGTCTAGCTCGTTCGTCCGGACAGAATCGGTGAGGGAGTCCGTCCCGCCGGTGGGCACGGCATAGAGTCCGACGACCGTGTGAGAATATTGGGCGTCGAGCCCCGCAAACCAGCGGAGCGGCCGCCCGCCCACGGGCCGCGCTCCCGCGAGCTGCACGGCACCGCCCGCAATTCGTTCGTGGTTCCGTTGACGCGAGTCCGGCGGCGTCGCGTTCACGTTGAACTGGTCGGTGTCGAGTCGCCGCCCGAAGACGTTGGCGGAAAGTTGCGCGCTCCCTAGGGCGCGTTGCGCGTTGAGCGTTACCTGATGCGCCAGTGGCGCGAAATAGTCACCACCCGTGAAATTGCTGTCGGGACGCGCGTCGACCACATCGTCCGGTAGGCTGCCTGCCTGGTAGATGTTGTTGGTCGCGCCGCTGTAGCTCAGGGTCGCGTTCCAACCGCCCGCCAGCAGGCCGAGCTTGGAGAATAGCGTCCCGATGCGACTCATCGTCGCCTGGCGCCAGCCATCCTCGTGTTCGTAGCGCACGCCGACGTAGTAGTCCCAGATGCCCAGCCGGTCTCCGGCGTTGGCTTTCACCTCGTAACGGCCGTAGCTACCGCCCGACAGCTCGATTTCTTGGACGGCAGGCGCACGGCCCCGCCGCGTCACCAGATTGACCGCCGCGCCCAGGGAGTTGCGACCCAACAGGACCGAGGGACCGTACGACACCTCGACCCGCTCGAGGTCCTCGAGCGGCAGGAGGTCGAAGTTCACCTCGTTCGCGTCGGGCTCGTTCACGCGGACGCCGTCCACATACACGGTGATGCCCTGGGGCAGGCCGATGGTGGGGGACACCTGGAAGCCGCGGAGCGTGACATCGAGCTGCGCGGGCGCGCCGAGCTCGTCAGCCGTCGTCACACCGGGCAGCATCTCGAGAGCGTCGGCGAGCGTACTCACACCCCGCGCGTCAAGGGCCGTCGCGTCGAGGACCGCGCTCTGTCCGGTCAGGCCGCGGGCCGTCTCTCCCGTGGTGGGCAGCCGCACGCCGGTCACGACGACGGGGGCGAGAGTGGCGGTGTCTTTGAGAGTGGAGTCGACGTGTTGGGCAGGCTGTTGCGCGCCGGCCAGCGCCGGAAGCAGACACAGCACCGCGCCGCCAGCAAGCAAGTGCGGAATGCGGAGTGCGGAATGCGGAGTCGATGGGCGTTCGTCAATTCCGCACTCCACACTCCGCACTCCGCACTCAGTTGAACGCACTCAGCCCCGTGATTTCCTGGCCCAGGATGAGCGTGTGAACGTCATGCGTCCCCTCGTACGTATAGACCGACTCGAGGTTCGCGAGGTGGCGCATCGCCTGATACTCCGCCAGGATGCCGTTGGCGCCGAGCAGCCGGCGCGTCTCGCGCGCCACGTCGGTCGCGATATTCACGTTGTTCCGCTTGGCGAGCGACACCTGCTGCGGCGTGGCCTTCTCCTGGTCCTTGAGCCGCCCGAGCTGCAGGCAGAGGACCTGCGCCTTCGTGATCTCGGTGAGCATCTCGGCGAGCCGCTCCTGCTGCAGCTGAAACCCGCCGATCGGCTTGCCGAACATCAGCCGCGTCTTGGCGTAGCTCACCGCCTCGTCGTAGCACGCCATCGCGGCGCCGACCGCTCCCCACGCGATGCCGTAGCGCGCCTGGGTAAGGCACATGAGCGGGGACTTGAGCCCGCCCGTCTGCGGGAGCAGGGCGTCCTTGGGAACGCACACGTCCTGCAGCACCAGCTCGCTGGTGTCGCTGGCACGCAGGCTGAGCTTGCCCTTCTGGTCCTTGGCGGAGAAGCCCTTGGTGTTCGTGGGGACGATGAAGCCGCGGATCGAGTTCACGTCGTCGACCTTGCCGGTCTTGGCCCACACAATGGCCAGCTGCGCGGTCGAGCCGTTGGTGATCCACATCTTGGCCCCGTTTAACACCCAACCGTCCTTCGTTTCCTTCGCGACGGTGATCATGCCGGCGGGGTTCGAGCCGTAGTCAGGCTCCGTGAGCCCGAAGCAGCCGATCACCTCTCCGGACGCCATCTTGGGAAGCCAACGCCGCTTCTGCTCGTCCGAGCCGAAGGCGTAAATCGGATACATCGCGAGCGCGCCCTGGACTGAGGCAAACGAGCGCACCCCCGAGTCGCCGCGCTCCAGCTCCTGCATGATCAGCCCGTAGGCGACGTTGTTCAGCCCGGCGCAGCCGTACTCCTCCGGCAGATTGGCGCCGAACAGGCCGAGCTCGGCCATCTGCGGGACGAGCTGCTTCGGGAAGCGCCCCTCGATGTAGTGCTCGCCGATGACGGGGATGACGTTGTCGTCCACCCAGGCGCGCACCGTGTCGCGCACGGCGCGCTCCTCCTCGGAGAGCAGGCTGTCGACGTCGTAAAAGTCGACGCCTTGAAACTTGGGTGCCATGGCTGCCTCAGCTGTGTGATGTCGTGTCCGCGGGTATCGGCTGGGAGGGGGACGGGGCGGGGGCTGCTCCCTTTCCAGCCCGCGCGAACGCGTAGGTGTCGGACGCCCGGAAGCGGCGGGCCTCGGCATCCCACCGGAAGTACGTGATGTGAACCGCCGTCGGCTCGATGGTCACGAAGTTGAAGCTCGACGGCCGCCCGCCCCGCGTGCGGGTGCACAGGGTCCCCGCGGTCGAGACCACCACCCGGCCCCCGAGCTGCTCCGCTCCCTCCTGGTGGTCGTGCCCGCACAGCACCACTTCGGCGCCCGAAGCCAGGATGCGTCGCTGCGCCTGTCTCCAGCGGGCGAGGCCCATGCGCCCCGAGAGGTCGCCCCGCAGCACGTTGTGGTGCACCGCCAGCACCCGCGCCTGCTCGCCCGGCGCCGCTTCGAACAACTCGCGCACGCGCGCGATCTCGCGCTTCGGGAGATGCCCCTTCACCGCGAGGTCGCGCACCCGCAGGGTCAGCGACCCCCAGGCCACGCCGTGCGAGGTGAGCGCGCTGGCTATGATCGCCCCCGGGAGCGACAACCGAGGCGTCAGATCCGCGGCGAAGTAGCGCACGTATTTCGCGTACAGCGGCTGCTTCGCGAACGGGATGAGCGGTCGCGTCCACCACGCCACGTCGTGGTTGCCGGGGATCACCAGCACCGGTGCCGTCCGCGCCGCCGTCTGTATCAGCGCCCGCGCGCGCTGGAATTCGCCGTGACGCGCCCGCTGCGACAGGTCGCCCGTGATCACGACCGCGTCGGGCCGTAGATCGGGGAACATCTGTTCGAGGCCCTCGATCTGATCGATGTCGGCGAGGCCGCCGAAGTGCAGGTCCGAGAGGTGCAGCAGCTGGACGGTCACGATTCGGCCTGGACAGCGTAAGTGAGCGTCGCCTCTCCGTTCGCGGGGACCGGGATCCGGAACCGCACCTCGGTGGCGGAGAGCTTCTCAGGCCCCACGCTGCTGTCGGTCACGCGCCACACCCCGAACCGGGCCTCGCGCACGTCGACCGTCACCGCCGCGGGCTTGGCGTTCGAGATCGTCACCTTGTAGGACGCCGTAATCCGCTGATGTGGGGCCATGCCGCGCTTGGGGGGCGCCAACTGCTCTTGCGCGTAATCCGTCTGCACTCGCTCGGCGGTGATGTCGAAAGCGTCCCCCGACTGCACCCGCAAATCTCGCCCCGGGGCGGTGTGCCCGCTGCTCGCCTCGCCCACGAGCTGGAGCCGGCCGACGGAATCGGCCTGATATAGCTGGACCGTCCCTCCCGGCAGGGGCCGGTCGCCGAACGGCGTGCCGCGACCGCGCTTGAGCGTGTACCACACCTGCACCGGCACGCGATTGTCGTCGCCGGGCGTCTGGCCGAGGAACCCGCGCCACGGCAGCGCGCCGGGCACGACGAACTCCTGGGTGTAAGCAGCACCCGAGCGGGGGAACAGCGCCGTCGTTGTCGGCGTCCCGGGCTCGATCGAGATCCGCGCCGGCAGCTGGTAGACGTGGGTCTCGCCGACCGCTGCTTCGCTGGCGGTCGCCGGTGCTTCCTCCGCGGCGACCTTCATGGCGCCGCGCAGCATGAGCTGTGGGCGCGGCATCGCGGCCCGCGCCCGGTTGATCGATCCGGCCACGAGTTGCACCTCAGCGCTGTCCGCACGCAGCGATTGGGCCACGATCGTCGCCGTCCCTGACACCTGGCATTTGGCACCCACCAGCACGACCTGGTATGCCGCCTCCCACCGCGCTGCACCGTCGGCCACGTAGGCAAGCTCCGTCCGGGGGCGGGCCAGGACAGCCTCGAGCGCGACGGCGGCTTCGGACCCGGTCCGCACCAGTTCCGCTGGGAAGAGCGGCTCACCCGGCTGCCACAGGATGTAGCGCCCGTCGGGCAAGCGGTACTGCGGCGGATCGCTCCGCACGACGGTCGCCCGCATCGTGTCGGCTCCCCCTGCGGCGCGCGCCCGGACGAAGGACAGAGTCTGCCCCGCCGCGGCCGCGAGGGCGGCGTTCTGATCGGTCGGGGGATGCACCACCGCCGACACCACTGCCACGGCCGTGTCGGGCGAGAACAGGGTCGCCCCGTCGAGCCCTTCCAGCTTGACGGTGAGCGAGTTCCGCCCCTTTTGGAGCGGCTGGGGCAGGGTGCGGCGCACGACGACGCGCCCGTCACTATAAATGGAAAGCGACGTCTGAGCGGTGAGCGGCATGACAGCCGCCGCGATCGCCAGGACTACGGACGCCGTGATTTGAGCCATTCGAATGCGATCCTCTGTGCGATACGAAAGGTCAGCAGATACCACGCGACGGCCGTCACGGCGCCGACGGTGCGCGCGGTGGCCTGTGACTCCAGCGGGGTCGACCGCAGCCTGAACATCACATACCCCGCGACCAGCAGCGTGGTCACGATGGCCACGAGACGCCCGATGCGTGACGCTTTTCTCGAGACGTCTCTCGTACACGGCGCGCACAGGTCGCCCGGCGCGATCCCGGCGGTCTGCTCGCCGCAGCGCGCGCACGGGTGGCTAGAGCCGGCGGGCCACAGCCCGGGCGAACTCGGTGGTCGAAGCACTGCCTCCCAGATCCTTGGTGCGCACGTTGTCCTTCACGATCGCCGTTTCGAGCGCCCGGCGCAGCCGGTTCGCGGCCGCCAGCTCGCCGACATGATCGAGCATCATCGCGGCGGCGAGCAGCTGGGCCGACGGGTTGGCGATTCCCTGCCCCGCAATATCCGGCGCCGAGCCATGCACGGCCTCGAAAATCGCCGCATGCTCGCCGATATTCGCCCCCGGCGCGAGCCCGAGCCCGCCCACCAGCCCCGATGCCTCATCCGAGAGGATGTCCCCGAACAGATTGGTCGTGACGATCACGTCGAACTGCGCTGGGTTGATCACCAGCTGCATCGCCGCGTTGTCCACGATCTTCTCGTCCGACGCGATCTGCCCTTCGTACTCCTGGGCGATCATCCGGGCGGTTTCGAGGAACAGGCCCGAGGTCGCCTTGAGGATATTCGCCTTGTGTACCACCGTCACCTTGCGGCGGTCGTGCTGCCGGGCGTATTCGAACGCGTAGCGCGCGATGCGCCGGCAGCCGTCCCGCGTCATCACCGAAGTGGCCTGGGCGAGGGCCTTGGGGTCGTTCCCCACCTTGAAGGTCCGGTCGAACCCGACGTACATCCCCTCGGTGTTCTCGCGGATGATCACGAGGTCGACGTCCGTATAGCGGCCGCCCGGCACGATCGACTTCACGGGCCGCACGTTGGCGTACAGCTCGAACTCCTGGCGCAGCGCCACGTTCACCGAACGATAGCCGTCGCCCACCGGCGTCGTCAGCGGGCCCTTGAGCGCCAGGCCGGTTCGCCGGATCGAGTCCACCGTGGAGTCAGGGAGCGGGGTGCCGGCCTGCTCCACCGCGCTCATCCCACCGAACTGCTCGTCCCAGTCGAACCCTACGCCGAGGGCGTCCAGCACCTGCAATGTCACCTGTGTGATCTCTGGCCCGATTCCATCGCCGGCGATGAGGGTCGCCTCGCGTATCATGCGATTTCCGCCGAAACGTCAGCCCCGCCGGCACGAGCGCGTACCGCCCACCTCCCGCCAACGCGGCAAGCGTGCGCAGCTCGCTGCGCAGCGGGTCGGCCACCATTTCCGGCTCTTGTTTGGTCGGGTGGAACAGGATCGCCGTGCCCATCTGATCGGGAGCGGGAGCGATGCCTGGCGCCCGGCGCGCTACGCGCCGCAGCTCGTCCGGGAGCAACCAGCTCACCTCGGGGGCCCGCGTCTTGAGCAGCGTGCCGATGATGCTGTCGCTCTTCGCGAGCGCCACCCGGCGCTCGCCCAAGGCCGTGTCCCAGTGCAGCGAATCCTCGGCGGCAACCAGCGTGAGCGGCAGTACCCCGACCGGTTGGGACGCGATTCCGGCGGTGGGGAGCGGCGCGGTCGGCTCGGGAGTGAGGGTTTCGGACCTGTGGGGGCACGCCGCGAGGGCAGCGGAGGTTACCACGCACCACGTACCACGCACTAAGCTTTTGATTTGCAATGCATTAGTCACGGCGCGCAATATCGTGTGCGCGCCGCGGATTTTCAAGAAGCGAGCGTCAATCCGCCATCCACCACGATCACCTGTCCCGTAATGTGGCGCGCCCCCTCGCTGCACAGGAACACGATCACGCGGGCCACGTCTTCCGGCTCGGCCACTCGTCCCAGAACCGACTCGTGCTCGGCGCGCTCGAGCACCTCGCGGGGCAGCGTCGACAGCAGGTCCGTTTTGACGAAGCCGGGGGCGACGGCGTTGACGTTGATGCTGGACGGGCCCAAGTCCACGGCGGCCGAGCGGGTGAGTCCGATCAGGGCCGCCTTGCTGGCCGCGTAGTTGGCGATGCCGAAGCCCGGCCGAAACGCCTGGTGGCTGGCGATGTTCACGATCAAGTGGACGCCGCCCAGACGCTCCCGCACCGTGGTGACGAACTTCTCCACGTCGTCCCGTTGGCGCACGTCGCACTTGGCGCAATACACCGGCACGCCGAGGGCACGGATGGCGGTTTCGGTGAGCAAGGCCTGCTCCGCCACGTCGCGGTCGGGCAGATCGACGTAATTGATCCCGACCGCCGTGCCGCGCTGGGCGAACTCGAGCGCCGTGGCCCGCCCGAGGCCGGTGGCGCCGCCGGTGACCACGGCGACCCGCCCCTGCACCGTCTCCGCCAGGCGCCGCGGATCGGGCCGGGTCTCGGTTGCCGGCGCTCCGACTTGCGTCGCCCCGCGCGGGGCCAAGATCCAGGGAGAAATGGGTGTCAAGGTTTCGAACCTATGTTCGAAATTGAACATCGGCAAGGCACGGCGTAACTTAGCGCCATGCAACCGCTCGCCTCGCTGCTCGTGTGGAGCGGGATCTCCCTGCTCGGCGCCGCCGCCTTCGGCGTGCTCGCGCTCTCCCGGGGGGAGACGGTCAACGCGGCCTGGCTCCTCACCGCCGCGGTCTGCACCTACGCCGTCGGGTACCGCTTTTACAGCAAGTTCCTCGCCGACCGCGTGTTCGGCCTGGACGATCGGCGCGCCACGCCGGCCGAGCGATGCAACAACGGGCGTGACTTCGTGCCCACCAACAAGTGGGTGCTGTACGGACACCATTTCGCCGCCATCGCGGGCGCCGGTCCGCTGGTGGGTCCGGTGCTCGCCGCACAATTCGGCTTCCTGCCCGGCACGCTGTGGCTCGTGATCGGCGTGGTTCTGGGGGGCGCGGTGCAGGACTTCGTCATTCTGTTCTGCTCGCTGCGCCGGGACGGCAAGTCGCTCGGCCAGATGGCGAAGGAAGAGGTGAACCCCGCTGCCGGGGCGACGGCCATGCTGGCCGTGCTCTTCATAATGATCATCCTGCTGGCCGTGCTAGCGCTGATCGTGGTGAACGCCCTCAAGGCGTCGCCCTGGGGCCTCTTCACCATCGCGTGCACGATTCCCATCGCGCTGCTGATGGGGTGGTGGATGAAGTCGTGGCGGCCGGGCAACGTAGGCGAGGCGTCGGCCGTCGGGGCCGTCCTGCTGCTGGGCGCGCTCGTCGGGGGAGGTTGGGTGGCGGGCCAGCCCCACCTCGCCCCGCTGTTCACCCACGGCGCCACCGCGCTCACGTGGATGATGATGGGGTACGGCTTCATTGCCTCGGTCTTGCCCGTGTGGATGCTCTTGTGCCCGCGCGACTACCTCTCGACGTTCCTCAAGATCACGACGATCCTGGTGCTCGCGGCCGCCATCCTGGTGATCCTCCCGCCGCTCCGGATGCCGGCGCTCACGCCGTTCGCGTCGCTGGGGGAGGGTCCGGTGTTCGCGGGGAAGCTGTTCCCATTCGCGTTCATCACGATCGCGTGCGGGGCGATCTCGGGATTCCACTCGCTCGTGGCCTCCGGCACCACGCCCAAAATGATCGCGCGCGAGTCCGATGCCCGGCTCATCGGGTACGGCGGCATGCTGATGGAGTCGTTCGTCGGGGTGATGGCGATGATCGCGGCCTGCACGCTCGATCCGGGGGTGTACTTCGCGATGAACACGACGCCGGCGGCGCTGGCGCAGGCCTCGCAGGCCCTGGGGCAGGCGGGCTTCGTCGTCACCCCGGAGGCGATGCAGGCGCTCGCGGCGCGGATGGGCGAGACCACCCTTGTGGCCCGCTCGGGGGGGGCGCCCTCCCTCGCGGTCGGGATGGCCCAGATCTTCGCCGGCGCCACCGGCGCGCTGGGCGGCCGGACCCTTGATGCGCTGTGGTATCACTTCGCCATCATGTTCGAGGCGCTGTTCATCCTCACGACCATCGACACGGGCACCCGGGTGGGGCGGTTCATGCTGCAGGAGATCGTGGGGCACGTCTGGCCCCGGTTCGCCGAGACGTCGTGGTATCCCAGCGTGATCGCTTCGAGCGCCCTGATCGTGACGGGGTGGGGATACTTCCTGTATCAGGGCGTGGTGGACCCGCTGGGCGGGATCAACTCGCTGTGGCCGCTGTTCGGGATCTCGAACCAGCTGCTTGCCGCGGTCGCGCTGTGCGTGGGGACCACCATTCTCATCAAGATGGGCCGCGGGCGGTACGCGTGGGTGACCGCCGCCCCGCTGGCCTGGCTCGTGACTGTCACCATGACCGCGGGGTGGCAGAAGGTGTTCTCGGCCGACCCGCGGCTCGGCTTCCTGGCACACGCCGCGTCGCTCGCGGGGTCGGCCAACCCCGATGCGGCGCGACTGATCTTGAACGACCGGCTGAACACGTTCGTCGCACTGCTGTTCATGACCATTGTGACGGTTTTGATCGTCACGTCGCTCTGGGAATGGTGGCTCGTCTTGTCGCACCGCAAGACGGCGAACGTACACGAAGCGCCGTATGTGGAGGCGGGATATGCGACGGGAGACTGAGGGCCGTAAGGGTTGGCGTCACGCGCTGCGCCGGATGTTCGGCATGCCCGACTACGAAGCATATCTCGAGCATTGCCGGGAGGCGGGGCATCCACCGCGGCTGACCGAAAGGGAGTATGTGAAGGAGTTCTTCGATTCAAAGGGGACCGGCAGCCGCTGTTGTTAGGGGCTCGCCCTCGTGAGGCACAGCGTGCTCCATTTGGGCCCCGCCTGGGTTACCTTGTGCATCGCCTTCGGCATCCACGTGGTGGACGAGGCGCTGACGGACTTCCTGTCGGTCTATAACCCGATGGTCCGCGCCATTCGGGCGCGGTTTCCCCTCCTGCCTCTGCCCACGTTCACGTTCCGCGTCTGGCTCACCGGGCTGATGCTGGCTGTGGTCGTGCTGGCGAGCCTCACGCCATTCGCGTTTCGGGGGGCGGGGTGGATGCGGCCGGTGGCACTCGCGTTTGGTCTGATCATGGCGGGGAACGGTCTGCTGCACCTCGTCGGGTCGGTCTACCTGAGGAAGGTGATGCCGGGGACGTACTCGGCACCGCTCATCTTAGCCGCGGCGATCTACTTGCTGGCCTCCGTCGCGCTCTCTTAGAACGCATATCTCGCTCCGAGCTGGACCCGCCACCGGGACGCGACGTCGTCCACCACGCCGCGCGCCGGCACGCTATTGCTGGAGAGCCGGTACATCCCCCGCTCGTTAGCGGTGTCCCACCCGACCAGCGTCAGGAGCGTCACAGAAGGGCTGGTGGTAATGTCCCGGTACCGGCCCCACAGCGAGTTGATCAGGTTCAGCATGTTGAAGACGTCGGCGGTGACTTCGATGCGCTGGCCTCCAGCCATCGGCACGACCTGCGTGAGCCGGGCGTTCAGGAATCCGAGCCACCCGTTGCGGCAGCTGTTGCGAGCCATGATTCGCCCTCGTTGCTCCCGTAGGCACGGCTGCTGCTCGATGAACCCGTCAAGCCGCGCATAGTCGGCCGCCGGCATGCTGATGTCGGCCACGTGCCTGGGGACGTACACGATGTCATTCTTGAGTGACCCAGAACCCCCGACGCCGTCGGCGTTCGCGTCCCCGTCGATGACGTAGGTATAGGGCGGCTGCGACGCACCCACGTAAAGGAGGGAGAGCTGCAACCTGTGTGGCAGGTAGAACGTCGCGGCGAGCGCGACTTTGTGGGGCGTCTCGAAAAATGACGGTCGCAGCCGCCGGTCGTCCAGCGTGCCGTCGAGCGGCGTATTGCTGAAATTCGCCCGGGCTGGGAAGTTGACCCATGACATCCGATCCTGTGCTCGCGAGTACGCATACGCCGCGTACAGGGCGAGCGTCTCGCCGAATCGCTTTCGCAACTGCGCCGATAGGGAGAGCCCGTGGTCCCCACCCCGGTTTGACACGTGGTAGATCTCCCTCTCCCCGAAAGACGTGTCGCGCCAGGCTGGATTTGTCTTCAGGTTCGCGAGTGACGTGCCGCTGACCCTACCGTACAGAGGGCGTCCGCCCTCACCGCCGGCGACGCCGGTCGGGGCGCCGAGGTTCGCCTCGCTCGCGTAGATCTGGTGGACGGCGCGCGTGTACAGGAAGTCGATCGTCGCCACCAAGCCGGAGGAGAAACGCCGATCCACGCCCAGCGCGAGCTTCAGGTTCTGCGGCAGCTTGAGGCCTGGGTCGAAGAAGCTGATTCGCGGACTCACGCCGGGGGGCGATGCGCATCTGGTCGGCAGGGTGCTGTCCGGGACGAACGGGGGCAGGTTCGGCCTGTCACAGAACACGACCGACTCATCGCCTGTCTCTCGGTAGCCGTTCCCAAGCCAGCGGTACGGGGGAGGGCCGCTGAACAGGCCAATCCCACCGCGGAGAAACGCCGAGCCGTCGCCCGCGACATCGTAGCTCACCCCGAGTCGGGGCGACCATAAAACGTTGCCGCTCGGGAGCTTCCCGCTATCGATGCCGAGGGGCGACCCCAAGAGCCTGACATTCGTCCCCGCGGAGTCCGGAAGAAACTGGGCGTCGAGGCGCACTCCTCCGGTGAGGGTCAGCCGGGAGGTCGGCGTCCAGCGGTCCTGGATGTAAACACCCAGCGCCACCGCGTGAAAGTCGGCTCCCGGCGGCCGCACCGAGTCCGGCACTCCGGCGTCATAATGCCTCGCCTGTCCCTGCGCCAGAGAGTCGAGCGTGCCGAAGGTCCATCTGTCGGCGGACACCTGTCGTCGGGCATACGCTGTTGGGCCCGGCGATCAGGATGCCGGAGCCAACGCGAACTTGGATCAGCGGGAACGTCGCGTTCGGCCGGCAGGTATCCAGGAGTCGTTGGTAGCTCAGGACGAGCTCGTTCTGCGCGCGGGCTCCGGCGACGCTGCTCCAGATGAGGCGCGACGTCTGGGCGGTCGAGCGACTCCGACCGGCCACGGACGAGAGGGCGTAGATGTTGCTGGCGCGGCCCGTATCGATGAAGTCCCGCCGGTCGCCGTGGGCGTAGTGGTGGGAGAGCTCCAGGTGTCCGTTCGCGCCGAGCTGCATTGTCACCTTTGCAAACACGTCCTGAGCGGGCAGATGCCCGTCCGAAGGCCCGAGTGAGCCGGGCTGGAGGGAGAAACTGTCTCTGAGGATCCGCTGAAACTTTAGGGCGCTGTCGTACGCGACTCCGGTCTTACGGACGTCGGCGCCGCCGACCGAGTCCGCCGCTACAAGGAATCCGACGTCGGAGACGACGCGCCGCTGCACGTCGGCGTTCAGGAAGAAGTGCACCCGGTCCCGCACGATCGGGCCCGAGAGGGTGCCCCCGAACTGCCAGCTCGCGAGGTCAGGCCGGTTCCCCGCTGCGTCCTTCGCGCTCAGGCTCCCCTCCTGCAAGAATCCGAACACCGAGCCGTGGAAGACGTTTGCCCCTGACTTCGTTACCGCGTTGAGGAGCCCGCCCGCGAAGTCTCCGAGACGCACGTCGAATGGCGCGGCGAGCACCTGGAACTCGCCGACCGTCTCCAGTGAGATCGCGTGGGGAAGCACCTCCGGAAGCGCGCCGCTGGGGCTCGCGCCACCCGGCGTTCGTCCCAGGTACAGGTCGGCGTTCACGCCGCCATCGACCTGGAGACTGTTGAGACCCTGATGCTGTGCGCCAATCGAGATGCCCCCGAGTGGCCGCAGGACGGCGAGAGGACCGAGCGCCGCTGCGACGCTCAAGTCCCGGGCGAGATTCGGCAGACCAGCCAGCTCTGCTTCGGAAATGAAGTGCGCGGGCCCAGTGCGACCGGAGTTAAGCATTTCGTCCAAGCTCGCTCGTATGGTCACCTCCGGCAGCTCGACGACAGTCGGCTCGAGGACGAAATCGGCGCGGTAGCGCTGGCCCAGCCCGAGCAACACACCGTTCCAGGCGGCCGGTTTGAAGCCCACGGCTCTCGCTTCGATCACATAGGGCCCGCCCACCTGCGCGTTCTCGACGAAGTAGCGCCCCGCAGCGTCGGTCGCGACCTGCCAGCGCGCGCCGCTCGCCGCCAGGATTACCGTGACAATGGCCCGCTCGATCGGCGTCCCGTCCAACTGAACGATACTTCCCTGCAGCGCGGCAGATGTCACCCCCTGCGCGCTGAGTGCACGCGTCGCCACGCTCAGCGCAAGCAGTCCTAACGCCAGCCGTCGGGGGTGCGGGCTCATCCCTTCGGACGGAGCAGCTCCTGGAACCGGGGGTATCCCCGCAGGGCCACGAAGCTGGGCTCCACGTGCGCGTCGAGGAAGCGAACCTGGTACACATATCCCGCGTCGAGGGCCCTGGCGAGCAGATCCACCGCCGTGTCGCGCTCGCCCAGGAGCGCCGCGATGCATGCCCGCCAATAGAGAGCCTGTCCGCGCCCGAGGGGACGCTCGAGCGTCACCAGCAAGCGGTCGAGGCGGGCGGCCTCGGAGCGGTCGCCGCGCTGCGCAGCCAGCACGCCGACCAGCCCTGCGTACTGCTCGTTTTTTGGGTGCGCGCGGGCCAAGTCGGCGGCGATGGAGCGGGCGGAGTCCGCGTATCCGGCCGCATAGTACGTCTCGGCTCGCTCGAAGCGCATGGCTTCCTGCGCCTGCTCCGTCTTCGGCCGGCTCGCGTACCAGGCGAGCGCGCGGGCGAGGGCGACCCGCGCGGCGACGCTATCGCCGTGGGCCGCGAGATCGAGCGCGACCTCGCGCATGACCGGGGCCGGCAGGCGGATGGGATCGGGGGGGAGCGTCTTGATCTCGTCGAAGCGCTCGGTCACTTCCCGCCCACGCCCGAGCGCCGCTAACGCCAGCAGCTCCATGCGGAGGGTGGCGAGGTTTCTCGGAAACCGTCGGCGGGCACGCTGGGCGGCCTCCAGCTCGCGGTCGTGCTCGCCGAGCAAGTGGTAGGCGTTGGTGAGCCAGTTGTAGTAGCCCGCGCGCCCGCTCAGGGCGCCGCTGTC
>WNFI01120391.1_pt1 | contig 18240 bp, 16 predicted proteins | sample 5400471 | NCBI WGS metagenome assembly WNFI01 (sample SAMN13153348, study PRJNA577476) | soil metagenome | isolation source: 100 cm saprolite on Douglas fir-dominated hillslope | place: USA:California | collected 2013-09-17 | reverse complement strand
ATGACCAGCTCCTCCTTCTTGCCGGCCACGCGGTCCTCGACGGTAAGCGTGAGTTCGTAGTCGTCCGCCCGCAATTTGGCGAGGGGCAGCACGAGGACCTGCTGCGACTGACCGCTCGTGGAGATGGCCAGTGGTCTCGGATCTGGCGCGGCGAGCGTCTGGCCCTCGCGATTCCTGAGCACGAAGCGATGCGCGACGTCGTAGTGGCCACTCGAAGCATTCTTGGCCGCGCCGAAGACCTGGAACGCGCAGAAGAGCTGCTGGCCCTCCGCGGACGAGAAGCGGTCGTGAGCCACGGGTGCCGGGACCGGCTGGCCGCCCCCCTCCGGCGCCGGGTTCGCGACCGCGGAAAGGATCGGCGTGGAGACATGGAACGCCGAGGGATCCGGGACCACGATGCGCTGAGACGCGGTACCCGACCTTCTGCTCGCCGTATCAGCCACCGTGGCGCGCACCTGGTAGACACCGGGCGGCAGGGCGAGGTCCAGCCGCAGCGGGCGCCAGAAGCCGGTGGCGGGCGTCTCTGCCCCGCGAGGCGGCGCGGCCTCGATCGAAAGGCGACGCCCCTGGACGGCGCTTCCGTCTCGCGGGATGGCCTCGAGCCTAACGTCGAGCTGAGCCGTGCGGCCCCCCTCGCGATCCGCGAAAGCAAGGCCGGAGACGTCGATCTCGGTGACGGCCACGACGCGCGTCTTCTGCTCGGCTCCCGGCTCGAGGGTGTAGGTCGCCAGGCGCAACGGCATCTCGTTTGCTCCAGTTGGGTGATAGCCGAGGAGGTAGTAGCTGCGCGACTCCGTGGAGATGCGGTTCAGCCAGCCGGACAGGTCGTTCGTGTTCCTAACGATGAAACCGCCGGTCTCGTCGGCCATCGTCTCGACGCCCACCGTCAGCTCGGGCGTGAATCGCTCGTGGGTGACCAAGTCCTTGGCCTCCATGGCTTTCCGGATGGCCTCTGGCTGGGGCGGGGCGTTGCCAGGGGGATTTAGCTCCGTGTCCCGGGACGCCTCGGCGGAAGCGGACGCTGGGAGCGCCTCGAGGCCGCGCACGTCGATGAAGTAGATGGCCGCATTCGCCCTCTGGGCAGCACCGACGAGACGGTGGTAGGGATCTTCAGGCGCGGCGTCGTGGACGAACCCCTCGGTGAGCAGGAGGACCGCCTTTCGTCCGCGGAGCCGTGCCATTCCCACAACCGCCCGCTCAATGGCCGCGAGCGACGCTTCCCTCAATCCCTGGCTGTGAGCCTGGTTCGTCTGCGCATCCCCCTTGACCAGAGCATCGCAGTGGAACGGGGGCGCGGCGCAATCCCCCGTGTTGTAATAGCGGCCCATGGCGCGCCGCAGAGACTGATCATCGTTGTAAATCGCGATTCTTAGAGCCTCGTACTCCGTCATGAGCGGCGTGGCCGCGTTCGTGTTGCGGCCCTGCACGCCGCGGACAAAGGCGAGGAGGTCCTCCCGATCCGCAGGCAGGGTGCCACTCCAGGTGGCGGTTGCTCCGGTGGAAACAATCGTGATCCGATCGCCCGGGCTCACCGACACCCGCAGGAATCGCTCGAGCGTCGTGCGCGCTTGCGCAGCCTCGCTGCTCGTGAGGTGGATGTCGTCGACGACGACGAGGAAGGTCGTCCCTCCCGCTGCCGGCGGAGCGCTGGTCGCGATGCGCGGGGGCGATGGTGGAGCCGCGGCAGGAGCCATGACCGGCCCCGCGGCGGGCCCCGGCAGCGAGATGCCTTCGAAGTTGGCGATTTCCTGAGGCTGGCCGTCCTCCTGAAGAAGGAAGTCGTCCTTGGTCAGGCCAATGACCGGGGTGCCCTTGTTGTCGACCACCACCGCATCCACGGTGATCAGCTCAGTGCCGGACGGGAATGTCGGGGTGGGGGGGGGCTGGGCCCAGGAGTGGCGCCACCCATTCGTTGCCGCCAGGAGGAGAACGAGCCCCACCGGCCCGAAGAGCAGCCTTTGAGGCTTCACCGGAAACCTCCTTCCGGAGACGTAGCCCAGACGATCTGGGGTGACCCTCGCGTCGGTTCCCTCCCGGCCAAGTATCGATCATGCCACAGGGGTCGCTCCCGGGCACGTCGAAGACGGCGACTCCTGGCGTGCGGCCCGGCGCGGCAAGACCGCGCTGCTAAACTCCGAGGATGGGCGAGGAATCGGGGGGCTGGAAGAGCACGTCCGCTCCCACCCTGAGCAGCCAGCGCTCGATTACGGCCAGGGTCCCGTGGCCATGCCCACTAGGAGCTTCACGATGACCACCGAGACGGCTATGGCGAGAGCGGCGACCGCCGTCCTGTCTGCGATACAGCACGTTGGCAACGGCCAGGTTGGCCATATGGCCCCGGAGTCAGTCGACGAGGTCGTCCTCCTCGTCCTCATCCTCCTCGTCGTCGAGGCTTGCGAGATGAGATCCCCATCCCTCCGTATCTAGGTCCTCTGCGTCGCCTTCTTCGGCTTCGAGGGATCCCACGATGGTCCTTTCCCTCATGGCAGCGCCTCCCTTTTCGGCGTCCAGCCTCGGTTAAGCGGACGACAATCCCGAGTCAGGCGGGCGACAGTCCGGTTTCATCGAATTTTGGGGGGGCCTCAAACGAGCCAGCTGTTTCGAACCTCCTAACTGCCGCTAGATTAGGAAGATAAGCAGACGTTCGACAGCCCTGAGGGCAGCTCATGAGAGTCACCGGCAGAACGCCGAAAGCCCCACCCACGATCCGGTCAGTGAGCCGACACTGAAACTCGCGTGTGGCCGGTCAACGGCGAACGGCAGACTGGGCACGGATCCTGCTCAGGGGCAGCCAGGACACGTTGACCTTTCGGTGGAGGGAAGCGCGCGAACCCTGGGCGTTTCATTCCGAGGCCCGATTTAGGTGGGTGAATCCGGGGTTCGGCGCGGTTGGGCCCGAGTCCGAAAGATGTCCTCGATCGCGGCCACGTGTTGTCTCCACCGAGGACGGCAGAGCCGTCCCGCCCCGCCGACCCGGACGAGTGAGGGACCCATGTCGCAACACCATCGCAGCCCCGGGCCGGGAGGAGTCGCGGGGCGGATCCTCGCCCTCCTTCTTCTCCTGGCCATGGCGGAGGGCGCCCGCGCCGAGGCTCCTCTGGTCACCGCGGATATCGTTCGCTTCCTGCGGGCAGGCATCAGCGAGCGAACCATCCTGGCGGAACTTCGGGAGCGAGGATTCGCGGAGCTCCTCGACTGGCCGCGCGAAACCGCCATCCGCGAGGCGGGTGCCAGCGAGACGCTGGTCGTGGCCTTGCGCCGCGCCGCCCCACCAGATAACGGTTCGACCGCTCCCCCATCCACTACGCCAACACCCTCCCGGGAGAGCCCGCCGCCGGGCCCGACCGCGGGCCGCGGCTCCCCCCAGCCCACCTTCGCTGCCGCTACCCGCACCGTGCGGGTGCCCGTTTCGGTTCTCGACAAGAACGGCGAGCCCCTGACGGGGCTGCACAGCGCGGACTTTCGGGTTTCGGAAGAGGGAAGGCGGCAAGAGGTCACGCTCTTCAGCGGCGAGCGGCGGCCCTTGCGAGTCGCGTTGGCCCTCGACACGAGCGGGAGCATGGAGAGCAAGATGGGCCAGGTGGAGGCGGCTCTCAAGCACTTCATCGACCTCCTCGAGCCGGCCGACGAGATCCTCGTGATCACGTTCAACAGTGAAGTACATGTTGTCCAGGACTTCACATCCGATCGGAGTCTCCTGGGGAGCGTCTTGGACAGAATGGAGGCCGGCGGGGGCACAGCGCTCTACGACGCAGCTTACACGGCGATCCAGATACGGCGAGCTCCACGTCCTTCGAGGAACTTCTTGAGTTCGCCCGCCGGTCAGAAGTGCCCGTCTTCTCGATCGGCCTCGACAGCGGTAGCCAGCTGAGGGACCTGTCGCGCATGCCGGGCCGGCCCGGCGGGGGAGGCCCGGGTCGTGGCTGGCCGGGTGGAGGTGGGCGCGGCTGGCCGGGGGGGGTGGGCGGTCGAGGTGGGGGACAAGGAGGTCCAAGGAAGAGGCCGAGGGAGGGCTTCGACGCCCGCCCCCTGGTTGCTCTCGCCGACGAGACCGGCGGCCGGGCCGAGATTATCAAGGGCGCCGAACATTACGCCCCCGATAGCGACTTGCCCGGAACCGGCCGGCTCAAGGGAGCGGTCGAGACCATCGCTATCACCCTGCGGCACCGGTATCTGCTCGGCTACGAGCCTCCGGAGGGGAAGAACGGCTGGCGAACCATTCGGGTGGAGGTCGATCGAAACGCTGCCGTTGCGCGAGCGCGCAAGGGCTACTACGCCGGAGGCTGACGCCCGACCCTGCGCCGCCAACTGTCTCTCGAAACAGAGTGCGGGGCATCTTCCCGGCTGGCGGACCCTGGCCGGATGGGTCCCTGTTCCGCCCCCTATACCTTCGCCAGAATGGCTCTCTTGATTTGCCGGATTCTGGCCTCGTCACGCTTGTAGAAGGTCCACTTCTTGATTCGCTTGGGGCGTGTCAGCCCGGCTTGGCACAGAATCTTCATGTGTTCGCTCGTGGTCGGCTGACTCACGCGAAGCTTGCGCGCAATCAGGGCGCCGCAAACTCCGTCCTTTACCAGATCGCCGTCGACTTGAGGGGGGAAGTGCTTTGTCGGGTTCTTGAGCCACTCGAGAATCTGGAGCCTGCGCTCATTCGCGAGAGCCCGGATCGCCACAATCGAAATCATGTATAGGGTTAGGCAACTCCCTAAGTATGATACCACCCGTCGATGTCCGTGGTCTGTGTAGGCTACGACAAGACTCACAGGGGAGAATGAACCCAATGAAGACGAGCGGCATGCTGGCTCTAGCCGTGCTGGCTGGCGCTTCAACCGGCGTCGTTGGAGCCAGGATCATTCACGCGCAGGAAGCCAAGTTGCCACCTGCCTACTTCATCGCAGAACTCGAGGTCACGGACCCTTCTGCCATGCGAAAGTACGGGGAGAAAGTGCCCGAGACCCTGGCACCCTTCAGCCACCATTACGTCGTTCGTGGCGGCAAGCCCCAGGCTCTTGAGGGCGAACCGCCAAAGGGCGTCGTGATAATCGCTTTCGACAGCGCGGCGAAGGCGCGCGAGTGGTATGACTCGCCAGCCTATGAGGCGATCAAGCCGATCAGGCAAAGCGCAGCGAAGAGCCGCATATTCGTCGTGGAGGGCGTCACGTCTAAATGATGCGACAAGGGAAGTCGTCTTCTGAGAGGGAGGGGACTCGAATTGTCGAAACAAGGCGTCCGGGTTCGGGAAGACACCCCCGAAAAGACGAGCACTCATCTATGTAGGAGGGCGAGTCTTGCCTTGACCGCCGGCCACTCGGAGTCGACGATGGAGAAGTACACCGTGTCCCGAACCCGTCCCGAAGCCGTAATCCTATGCTTGCGAAGGGTACCCTCTTCAACGGCGCCAAGCCGCAGGATCGCCCTGCGGGACACCTCGTTCCGTGCATCGGTCTTGAACTCGACGCGAATCGCGCCAAGGGCCTCGAAGGCGTGGGTCAGCAGCAGGAGCTTCGCCTCTGTGTTGGCCCCGGTTCGCTGATGGGCCGAGGCGAGCCACGTCCACCCGATCTCGAGGCGGCGATCGGAGGGCGCGATGCTGGCGTAGCGGGTGCTTCCGATGACCAGGTTGCGGCCTTGCTCTACGACCGCGAAGGGGAGTGACACTCCTCGGCGTTGCTCCTCGAGAGCGGTCGCGACGTAGGCCCGCATCTCCTCCCCCGTGGTCACGGGTGTGGGGATCCAACGCCACAGGTCAGGGTCCAAGCCAACCCGACAGAGGCTCTCCACGTGATCTATCGACAAAGGCTCGAGCCGGACCGTGCGTCCGCACAGTGTCACGGGCTCGACCCTCATCGGGTGGGCTGATCCCACGGCCGTCTCAAGCTCTCCTAGTCCCTCTACGGCCGCGAGTTCGGCGCCGCCGGGCCCGTCAGAGATCCGGGGAAGTCCAGATGCGCATTGCCGCCGCTGATGATGATCCCGACTCGTTCCCCCACTCCTGGTTTGTAGGCGCCCGATTGCAGGGCTGCGAAGGCTGCCGCACCCCCCGGCTCGGCGACCAGTCGGGCCACATCCCAAAGCGCCCGCTGGGCGAGCCGAATCGCATCGTCACTCACCAGGACCACGCTTTCGACGCGGGCCTGCGCGATCGGGAAAGTCAGGTCACCGACGCGACGCGGGGCGAGCGAGTCGGCGGCGACGCTGCCGGCGGCCGCGTCGACAGGCCGGCCCGCCTGGAGCGCCGAGCTCAAGGTCGGGGCGCCGTCCGGCTCCACCCCGACGATTCGCGCCCGCCCCGCGTACCACGCCGCGATCCCCGCGATCAGCCCTCCTCCCCCCACCGGCACCAGGATCGTGTCCAGACCGGGCGCCTGCTGGCTCAACTCCAGCCCGACCGTCCCTTGGCCGAGCAGCGTCTCCGCCTGGTCGAACGCGTGCACCGGCAGGGCGCCCGTCTGGGCGGACCAGGTCTCGCTCGCGGCGAGAGCGTCGGCGTAGCGCGCGCCCGTAACCGCGAGAGCAGCGCCGCAACGACGGATGCGCTCGATCTTGGCGGGCGAGCACACGGTAGGGACGAAAATCTTGGCGGGGATGCCACACCGCATGGCCGCATACGCGACGGCCGCGCCATGGTTGCCTCCGGAGGCGGCCACGACGCCCACGTCGGGGATATCGCGGAGCAGCAAGTTGGAGAACGCGCCGCGGGTCTTGAACGACCCCGCATGCTGGAGGTGCTCTAGCTTGACGGTCAGCGGGAACGATGAGAGGGCGAAGTCTCTGCCGTCGGCGACGAGCACGGGTGTCACCCGGATGTGGGGCTTGATGACCTCGTACACCCTCTCGATCGCCGGTCGGTCGATGGGCGCGACTGCGCCGCCTCTTGCCGGCTGTCCCGTCGCCCCCATCTCCACTCGCATAACGGTCTCCATGGCGTCAGTTAACCTCCACGACAAGTTCTATTTCCACGCATGATCCAAACGGGATCTGAGCTACTCCGAAGGCGCTGCGAACGTGCGTCCCGATGTCTCCAAACACCTCTTGGAAGAGCTCGGAGGCGCCGTTGGCGACCAAGTGCTGCTCCGTGAAGGATGGCGCGCTGTTCACGAGTACCATCAGCTTCACGATACGCCTGATCTGGTTTAGGTCGCCCACCGCGGCCTGAAGCGTGCCCATGAGGTCGATAGCGACCCTCCGGGCGGCCTCCTTACCCTCCGCGGTCGTGAGGCCCGACCCGAGCTGACCGACCCAGGGGTTGCCGTTGACTTTGGCGATGTGGCCAGACACGAAAAGCAAATTGCCACTGCGCACGGAGGGCACGAAGGCTCCCCCCGGCGGCGTTGGCGCCGGAAGCGTGATCTTGAGCGACGTGAGCCTGTCGTTCACCGACATCTGCGTGGGCCTCACAGTCGGCCGATCCAATCCATTGAGTCAATCGACAGTTAGCTAACTACCGAAGCAGACTAACACGGATTGACTCCTGGGGTAAAGTGTCAAGGGGAACGCGCCTCGCCGAACATCCGTGGGTGCCCTTGAGCTCACCGTTCTGGACAATTCCAATAGACAGTTCGCCAAGTAACGATATATGCTGTCCCCACGAAAGACATCATGAGGCCTGCGAGAAGGATGTCGGGGTTGGGCCTTGACAGCATCGATGGCCAAGAGAAGGCGGCGGCCCTATTGTGGAGGCAAATCGTGAATGGTTCCCATGCGTACCGCTATCTGGTGGTGGATGTCTTCACTCGGAATCCACTGGAGGGGAATGCCCTCGCGGTATTTCCACAGGCATCAAAGGTGGATGACCTACTGATGCAGAAAATCGCTCGGGAGCTGAATCTGGCGGAGACGGCGTTTGTCTTTCCCGCCACCCGTCCGGATTGCAACGTGGGGGTCAGGATATTCACGCCCACGAAAGAGATGGTGTTTGCAGGCCATCCGACGATCGGTACCGCCTTCGTGCTTTTGGAAGAGGGCATCGTGCCCAGACAAGAGGAGCATTTCGTTCTCGAAGAGAAGGTGGGTCCCGTCCCGATCCGCGTGGAAGTGGGGGAGGACCGTCGTCCATTAATTTGGCTCCGTACGCCTTCGCTGGAACAGGGAAGGGTCTACGATCGTCGTGTCTGTGCGGAGGCTCTGGGGCTCGAGCTGAATGATCTCATGGACATTGCCCCGCAGCTCGTAAGTGCCGGGAACCCAACCATTTTCGTTCCCGTAAGGGATAAGGAGACGGTCGACCGCGCGTTCATCGACTTTCGCGGTTTGAGGAGCATCCAAGGCGCGGATCAGCAACTGGCCTGCGTCTTCGTCTTTACCCCGACCGGCGACGGAGCCTATTCCCGAATGTTCGCACCCGAATACGGAATTGTAGAAGACCCTGCTACGGGAAGCTCCACCGGTCCCCTCGCCTCGTTCATGATGAGGCACCGGCTCGCATCCGGCGCTCCCGGCAGTCGCTTTGTCAGCGAACAGGGGACCAAGATGGGCCGGCGGAGCATTCTGCATGTTCATGTCATGGGTCAGGACGGCGCGGACGGTATCGAGGTCGGCGGGTACGTCACGCCGATCGCGGAAGCCACCATGAGTTTCTGAGGAGGCCGAAGATGAACGATCGCCGTGCCCTCGCCCGGCTATTGCATGACACCGCCGATCGGGCCAGCCGGTACCTGGAGAGCCTTGAGCATCGTTCCGTACAGGCGTCACCCGCGGGTCTCGCCGGCCTGGCCCGCCTCCAGACGCCTCTGCCCGAGGGACCCCGCGAGCCCGCCGACGTGCTGGCCCAGCTCGACGAGATTGGCTCCCCGGCGACGATGGCCAGCGCCGGGGGCCGCTACTTCGGTTTCGTGATCGGCGGGTCGCTGCCCGCGGCCCTGGCTGCGAACTGGCTGGCCACGGCCTGGGACCAGAACGCCGGCCTGCGGGTGGCGTCGCCCGTGGCCGCCGCCCTCGAGGATGTTGCCCTCGGCTGGCTGATCGATCTCCTATCGCTCCCCCCCGGAACCGGCGGAGGCTTCGTCACTTGTGCCACTACCGCGAACGTGGCGGGTCTGGCCGCGGCCCGACATGCCTTGCTCGCCCGCGAGGGCTGGGATGCGGAAGCGAGGGGCCTTTTCGGAGCGCCTTCCATCACGGTCGTCGTCGGCGACGAGGTGCACTCGAGCGTCCTGAAAGCCCTGGCCTTGCTCGGGTTTGGCCGCGAGCGGGTCGTACGAGTCCCGGTCGACGATCGGGGGCGGATGCGGGCGGACGCCCTCCCTCCTCTCGCGGGACCGACCATCGTCTGCCTTCAAGCGGGAAACGTGAACACCGGCGCCTTTGACCCGGCCCGCGAGGTGGTCGGCTTGGCTCGAAGAGCGGGAGCTTGGGTGCATGTGGACGGGGCCTATGGCTTGTGGGCCGCGGCGTCCCCCCCCCGTGCTCATTTGGTGTCGGGGTTTGAAGGGGCTGACTCCTGGGCGACCGACGCCCACAAGTGGCTGAACGTGCCCTACGACAGCGGGCTTGTCTTCTGCCGAGACCCTGGGCACCTCCGGAGCGCACTCTCGGCGGGAGGAGCCTACCTCGTGCAGGGCGAGGCGCGGGAGCCCTACCAGTACACTCCGGATTTCTCCCGCCGCGCGCGGGGGGCCGATGTATGGGCTGCGCTTGCCTCCCTGGGGCGTCGCGGGATCGCCGACATGGTGGAACGGACCTGCGGGCACGCGGCGCGGTTCGCGGCGGGCCTCGCGGCCGCCGGGTACGAATTGCTGAACGACGTCGCCCTCAATCAGGTGCTCGTGTCATTCGGCGAGCCGGCGGTGACACGGCGGGGTGGCGGCAGCCGTCCAGGCGGACGGCGCCTGCTGGTGCGGCACTACGGTGTGGCAGGGCCGGACGGCGATGCGCATCAGCGTCTCGTCCTGGGCGACGACCGGAGAAGATGTGGAGCGAAGCTTGGCGGCGATATTGGCGGTGGCGAGCCAGGTCAAGCGCGGCTGACCGGATCGGGTGGCGCCTCCCGCGCTCCAAGAGCGCAGGCTTCGTCCTCGCTCTCAGGCTGACGGCTTGAAAGCTCGAAAAGTGACCGACCGGACCCTTCCCAGGACTTCCTCGCGCTTCACACCCGTCATGGCCTCGAGCCTCCGTACCTCGTCCGGCGCCGATTGCAGGAGCATGGCCAGATAATCCACGTCGCGCAGGACCTCGATCCTCTCGAGGCCGGCGGCCGCGACGAGAGCGAAGTATTCCTGCCGCTGCATCGCTCCCGAGACGCATCCCACGTAGGCGAGCAGGTCCTTCTGCACCGCTTCCGGGAGGCGGCCGTCGAGCAGGATGTCCGACACTGCGATCCGGCCGCCAGGCCGTAGCACCCGAGCCACTTCCTTGAAGACAGCGGCTTTGTCCGGGACGAGGTTGATGACGCAGTTGCTGGTGACGGCGTCGACCGCTGCATCCCCTACGGGCAGCGCCTCCAGTCGGCCCTCCCGAAACTCCACGTGCGTCGCGCCTAACTTCGCGGCCCCGGCCCGCGCGCGCTCCAGCATTGCCGGGGTCATGTCGACGCCGATCACATGGCCCTTGGGCGTGACCTGGCGGGCGGCAAGGAAGGCGTCGAGGCCCGCCCCCGAGCCAAGATCGAGGACCGTTTCCCCCGCCTGGAGGGCCAGGAAGCCGAGCGGTGCGCCGCAGCCCAGCCCTAGGTTCGCCTCCGGCGGAAGCTCCGCCAGATCGCCGGCCGAGTAACCGATGCCCTGGGCCACCGCGGATTCCGGGGATGTACAGCCGGCCACTTGAGGTCCGCAGCAGCCGCTCAGCGAGCCTTCCGCAATCTGCTGGTAGCGCTCCCGGACCTGGTTTACGAGCTGGTCCGCCTCCGCGGCGGGCGGCTTGGCCGCGACCCAGGAGTCCTCCGCGCAGCAGGTCGGGCCGCAACAGCTCTTGTCCGAGACTTCAGCCATGTTCCGCTCCTTTCGCCCCGCAACCGCGCTCAGCGCTTCTCCTGCAGGGTCACCCGCGTCGGGACCGCCTCCCGCGCAACCGTTTCTTCCTGGCAACAGTTCTTCATCAGAAATTCCATGAGATCCAGCATGCTGGGGTAGTCCGCGGCGTAGATGATCGAGCGCCCTTCACGCCGCGACGTCACGAGGCCGGCGTGGCTCAGTTGGGAGAGGTGGAAGGACAGGGTCGTGGCGGGGATGCCGACCCGTTGGCTGATTTCTCCCGCCGCCAGACCCGTCGGCCCCCGTTGGACGAGCAGCCTAAACACTTGCAGCCGAGACTCTTGGGCGAGAGCGCTGAGGACACTGACCGCTCGCTTGAGATCCATAGTTCCAATATGACAGAAATATCGAATGATGTCAAGGGCCCGCTTCGGCCGTGCCGTCGTGCTCCGACCCAGAAGCGGACCCTGGCGGGCTTACCGGACGACGCTCGACGCCCAGCGGGGAAGAGCACCGACCGGCAGACTCAGCGGCCAAGAGCCGTTCCTCCAGGAGCGGAAATAGTGGCGATGACGGGTCAACGGGCGGGGTCTCATCGGAGCGCTTGCCCTAAACGCGACCCTGGGCGGTGGCGAGGACGCAGAGGCCGTCCTGGGCCAGGGCATCCGACTCGGCGACCGTTCGCGCTCCGGTGGCATTATGATTCGGCCACGATGGTGGGCGCTACGGCCAGGAGGGCGAGACGTGGAGGCGCTGGAAGCGGCGAGACCCGCGCCAACCCTTGGCGGACAACCACGGGACCTGCGAACGCCGCCTCCAAGACGCCAAGACCGAATATCGTGCAGGAGCCTCCGCCTGGGGCTTCGGGTCCAGCTTGGTGGGGGCCGCACGCGTCCGATCGCCGGGGTCGCCCGTGACGGGAGCGTTGGCGATGGCAGCCCTGGCCCTCTGTTCCACCCTCGTAGGCGGGCTGCTTGCTCTCAAGGCCAAATCCCGCCTGCATCTCGTGCTCGGGTTCACTGCCGGCATCCTCCTCGGCGTCGTGGCCTTCGACATCCTGCCCGAGACCGTCGAGCTGACGAGGCGGCAGTCCTTGAGCTTTGGCGTGCCGATGGTGGCGCTCGTCATCGGGTTCCTTGCCTTCCACGCCCTGGAGAAGCTCGTCCTCATTCACCACGCCCAAGAGGAGGTCTATGCAGGCCACCGGCATCCCGCGGTGGGCTTTCTTTCGGCCCTTGCCCTTACCGGGCACAGCTTCCTGGACGGCGTTGGGATCGGGTTTGCTTTTCAAGTGTCGAGCCACACGGGGGCCATCGTCGCGTTGGCCGTCGTGGCGCATGACTTCGCGGACGGGATGAACACCGTCGGCTTGATGCTCATCAACCGGAATCCGCCGCGGCAGGCCCTGGTGATGCTCGCGCTCGACGCGGTCGCCCCCATCGCCGGCGCCGCCTCAACGCTTTTCCTGCGCCTGCCTCCCGCCGCGCTCGCGATATACTTGGGGTTCTTCGGCGGCGTCCTCCTTTACATCGGGGCCGCCGACATCCTCCCCGAGGCGCACTCCCAGCGCAGCTCTCCAATCACGATTGCGCTGACGTGCGCGGGCACCGTTTTTGTGTACTGGGCGGCACAGATTCTGCGCTGACGGGTCCCTCCGCGAGCCGTTCGCGCCGCGGGGGGTTGGGGGGGGAGCACAGGTGAGGGTTCGCCGACGCCTCAGGGCATCGAAGATGCCGGGAGGGACGGCGCGTTCTTAGCGCAGGGGTTTTGACAGTGCCAATGGGCTCCGCCCCCACCGGGCGGGCTGCGACCCGTGAGGGGAGTGCCGAAATGCGAGAGGAGCGATCGTGAAGATGCACGTGCGGGTTTCGGCTTGGTGCCTGTCCGCAGCAGCCTGCCTGGGCGGGCTCGTTCCGCCTGCGCGCGCCTGGAATGGCCTGGGTCATCGCTTGATCAGCCGGGCGGCGGCGCTACGCCTGCCCAACGAGGTGCCGGAGTTCGTGCGCTCGGCGGAGGCGATCTCCGAGATCGAACGCCTGGCCCCCGAGCCGGACCGGCTCAAAGGAACCAGGTCGAGTGCAGACGACGACGAGAGCCCCGGGCATTTTGTCGACGTCGCGGACGACGGCATCATCGCGGGGGTGGTCGCGCTGCAGAACCTCCCCGCGAACCGAGAGGCCTTCGACACCGCGCTCCGCGCCGCGGGAACCAACCAGTACAGGATCGGCTTCCTGCCCTACTCGCTCATCGACGGCTGGTACCGACTCCGCCGCGATTTCGCGCTTTGGCGCGTCGATCTCGTCGGGGAGAGGAAGGCCGCCTCCCCCGAGGATCGCGCCTGGTTCACCGCGGACCGGATCCTGCGTGAATCGCTGACCCTTCGGGACATCGGAGTGTGGTCGCACTACGTCGGAGACGCCAGCCAGCCCCTTCACACCTCGGTGCACTACAACGGGTGGGGGTCCCTGCCGAACCCCAAGGGATACAGCGCCTCCAAGACCCTTCACGAGCGGTTCGAAGGGGCCTTCGTCCACCACCACGTGACTCTGGAGGTCGTGCTCTCGGAGATGGCTCCTTATGAGGCGTGCAACTGTCCCCTGGAGCGCAACATCACGACGACTCTCCTGGCCTCGCACGCTCTCGTGATTCCGCTCTACGAGCTCGAAAAGGCGGATGCCTTCGAGCAGGGCTCTCCGGAGGCGAAGCGCTTCGTGATCTCCCGACTCGCCGCCGGCGCTTCTGCGCTCCGGAACCTGGTCGTCGACGCGTGGCGCGCGAGCGCCACCGACAGCGTCGGCTATCCGGCGATCAGCGTCGCCGATGTGGAATCGGACAAGCTGGTTCCGACGCGAGCCATGCTGGAGCCGTAGCGAAGCGGCTTGTTGTTCGCGAGCGTCGCATCCCTGGCGAAGGGGTTGCCCTTCCCGGGAGTGACCTGCAAGCGACGGTGTAGACTTGGCGGACGATGTCCGAGGCGCTCGTGATTCGTTGTGAGAGCTGCGGGACCGACAACCCGGCCCGTGGCCGCGTCTGCTCGTCGTGCGGTCAACTCCTCGTCTCCGACGCCCTGGCCACGTTCAGTTCCCCGGAGCCCGCGCCCCGGGTCTCAGCCTCACCGAGCGCGTCACCCTCCAAAACTCGCTCCCCTCCGCCCTCGAGCGACGAAGGGCGGTTTGCCCCCGGCACCGTGCTCGCGGGCCGATACCGCATCGTCGCGCTGCTGGGCCGGGGCGGAATGGGCGAGGTCTACCGCGCCGATGACCTGACTCTGGGCCAGCCGGTCGCCCTGAAGTTCCTCCCGCAGGTGACCCACAGCGACGAGGAGATGCTGGCCCGCCTCCGCGGGGAAGTCCGGATCGCCCGCCGGGTCTCACACCCCAACGTCTGCCGGGTCTACGACGTGGGCGAGGCCGAGGGCCAGCACTTTCTCTGCATGGAGTACGTTGACGGCGAAGACGTCGCGTCGTTGCTGCGGCGCATCGGTCGTCTCCCCACGGACAAAGCCGCGGATGTGGCCCGGGGGGTGTGCGCCGGCCTGGCCGCCGCCCATGAGAAGGGTGTGCTGCATCGGGATCTCAAGCCGGCCAACGTGATGCTCGACAGCCGGGGGCAGGTTGTCCTCACGGATTTTGGGCTCGCCGCCCTCGCCGATCAGGTCGCCGGAACCGACCTCCGAAGCGGCACCCCCGCCTACATGTCCCCCGAGCAGCTGGAAAACAGCGAGGTGACGGCCCGCAGCGACATCTACGCGCTGGGTCTGCTCCTCTACGAGATCTTCACAGGCAAGCGTGCTTTCGAGGCTCGGAGCTTTGCGGAAGCCGCACGCGCGCGCCGGGAAACGATGCCCCCGAAACCGTCGTCATTGGTGACGGACCTGCCCCTGGCGCTGGACCGGGTGATACTCCGTTGCCTGGAGCGCGATCCCGCGAGCCGGCCACCGTCCGCGCTGGCCGTCGCACAGGCACTGCCCGGCGGCGACCCGCTGGCCGCCGCGCTCGCGGCCGGAGAGACGCCCGCACCGCAGATCGTCGCCGCCGCCGGGTCGATGAGGGGGCTGTCGCGGGGCTCCGTCGCTGCGGGCATGGGGGCCGTGATCGTCGGCCTTGCCCTCGTCTGGGCGATGAGCGTGGGGGGGAGCGGGCTCTCCGCGCTCGGCCTGGAGAGCTCACCCGAGGTCTTGACGCAAAAGGCGCGGGAAACCCTGCGGCGGTTCGGATACGAGGCCACGCCCATGGACACCGCCCAGGGCCTCACGTTCGACACCGACTTCATGCGCTACGTCGAATCGAACGACAAACCGCGGCCCGATTGGCGCACCGTGCTCTCGGGCCGCCCTTCACCGCTCTCATTCTGGTATCGCTCAAGCCCCCGCAGCATGACCGTCCTCGGGTTTATGGATGACACGCTGACTCCCGGCATCGTTACCCCGGACGATCCGCCCCCGACGTTGTCCGGGATGGTCAACCTGCGCCTGGATCCGCAGGGGCGCCTGACATATCTGCAGGTCATACCGCCGGAAAGGGAGGAGGTCGCCCAGCCCTACCCGGCGCCCGATTGGGCGCCTCTCTTCGCCGCGGCGGAGCTGGACGTGGCCCGGCTCCAGTCGGCGGCTCCCGTCTGGGTCTCATTGGCGGCGTCTGATGTGCGGGCGGCCTGGACGGGGGCCTGGCCGGGCAGCATTCGCCCCTTGCGAGTGGAGGCGGCCGCCTGGCACGGGAAACCGGTGTTCTTCGCCTTGACTGGACCCTGGACCAGGGCCAGCCGCATGCAGCCGTCCGAGCAGAGATCGGGGGAGAAAGCGCGAGATATCTTGGGGATGGCATTGCTTTTGTCCATGCTCGTCGCCGCCGCTCTCCTGGCGCGCCTGAACTACAGCCGCGGCCGGGGAGACCGCCGGGGGGCCGTGCGCCTCGGGAGCCTGGTTTTCCTTCTCGGACTGGCGCTCTGGTTATGCCGTGGGCACTTCGTGACGGGCGGCGCCCTCTTTACCATATTGATCGCGGCCGTCGCCAACTCGCTCTTCTTTGCCGGCTTCACCTGGGTCATGTACGTCGCCCTCGAGCCCTACGTTCGCAGGCATTGGCCTCAGACGCTCATCTCCTGGAGCCGGCTCCTGGCGGGCAGGCTCCGGGATCCCCTGGCGGGCCGCGACATCCTGTTCGGGGTGCTGTTCGGCCTCGTGTGGGCCCTCATCTATCACGTCCTCTTTCGGCTTCAGGGGGCCCTCGGTGCCCCCCCTTATCTGGGGTCCACCGACTTCCTCCTCGGCGGTCGGAGAATGCTCGGGCACGGCCTGATGCATGGCCTGTACTCCATCCGCGGCACCCTGACCCTCTTCTTCCTGCTCTTCCTGCTGCGCGCCCTCTTGCGGAGGCAGTCGCTGGCCGCAGTGGCGTTCGTGCTGCTCTTCACCGCGCTCAAGGTACTCGGGGCCGACCACCCGGGCGTGGAGGCGCCGGTGCAGGTGATGATCTACTCCGTGGCCGTCATCGTTGTGCTGCGTTTCGGGCTCGTGTCGCTGGCGGCGGGCCTCCTCGTTGCCGACCTCCTGCTCAATGCCCCTGTCGCCAACAGCCTCTCGACCTGGTATGCGGGCAGCACGGTCTTCCTGTTCGCGAGCATCCTGGGCCTGGCGGCGTGGGGCGCCTACACGTCACTCGCCGGCCAGCCTCTGTGGAAAGGGGACCTGTTCGAGTAGGGCCGGCGTGCCCGCGCCGGGCCCGGTGCCGGGTTGTCCACTTCAAGGAAGCGACAGCTCCCCCGGGGACTGCCTAAGTGAGTGAGGTCAAGGCCAGGGTAGGTCCGGGGTCAGAATCCGCAACCTCACGGCGGCGCCGGCGTGAAGAAGCTGGCGAGGAGCCTTGTGCGAGCCACAACGGAGCGAACCAAGGACGCGAGCGAGAGGCTCGATCACCTGCCAGCTTCCAGTCGAGCTCCTCGGAGATGGAGTGACTCTCAGGACCCGTTCTTCAGCAGCCTGCCAGAACCGCGTTCTTCCCCAGAGGTTGAGGGGTCGTCACTTGCGGGAGTGGTGCGGTTTTAAAACAAACGCGTCATCCCGCGCCTCCCATGCTTGCGGAGAAAGCCATGAGTCAATGGGAACGGAGCGTGGGTCGCTGACGAAACCCCACAATCGGCCGTCCGGCACCGGGAGCTCACGCGCACATACGGCGTCTTGCAATTCGAAATGTCCGTTGATCGAGAGTTTCATCGTCCGCTCGACTAGCATCTGTCCGCACACCAGCCAAATCGTGACCTCGAAGGTGCCGACGCCCAAGGCGAGCCGCAGCGGCTGAATGCGGTCACCGATGCGGGCCCGCAGCTCGTCCACAGCCGCGCGCTCCTCCTGCTTGAGCGGCGAACGAAATGGAATCCCCTCGAAGCTCACGACAAGCAATTCGCCGAACGGCGACGGCGGCAACGTCCAATCGGAGCAGTTGAGCGCGTACGCCGTCGCGGTCTTCGGGTCATTGAGTTCAGCTGGCCGCTCAAGTTTGGCCATCGCGCTCAGGTTTTCGGGTCGACCGCTCAATAACCATGTGCGCCGGGGCTCGCCGGCCAAAGCGGTGCAGATGCGGAACTCCGGCGTCGTCGCTTCGATGACCACGATTTGCCGGAACAATGGCTGCTCGATCTTGTGCACCAGACTCTTCTCGAGGAGTCCCGACAGCTCGGGTAGCTCGTGGGCGATTTCACGATGCAACGCCTCGCAGTCCTCCGACGACAGCACTCCCGCGAGCTCGGCGCCACGAAATGCGGTGCGGTGACAAGGCTTCATCCCACGCATTAGAAATCGCACCCGGTAGAAGACCCAATTGGGTCCAGAGATTGAAACCTGGTCCTGGATTCCATCTTGTCCGCCGGAGCTTTCCGAGGGTTGTTGGTGTTCGATCTCGCGCAGAAACTCTTGCGCCGCCTGTTGGGCTTCGCTCTCGGTGGCGTGTTGGGACACGAGGAAGTCATCCCCGGCAAACGTATCCCAGCCGACGAGCTTCCAGGGCTTGTCAGTCGTAGACTCCATTGCCCTCCTTCCGCAGTCACCCAGGCCGCGGTTCAGGACTGCCGGCCTGGTTGAGGTCGCCCCTCCCATTGTGCCATCCCTGGAGGGGCTGGCGGGCGATCAGAGTGCTGAGATCCGAGCTGTCACACGCGAGGCAAGCACGGTCGCGAAGGGCGTAGGCTCTGCGCTCGTGGCCTCTGTGGAAAAGGTGGCGCGCATGACTCAGCGAGGTGGGTTCGTCAAGATTCGCCACGCGCGATGGTACTTCCTGATCCGCTCGAGATCCCGATCGGCGAGATCGTCGATACGCCTCACATCCATGTTGTCTTCGAG
>WNFI01653807.1_pt1 | contig 18247 bp, 26 predicted proteins | sample 5400471 | NCBI WGS metagenome assembly WNFI01 (sample SAMN13153348, study PRJNA577476) | soil metagenome | isolation source: 100 cm saprolite on Douglas fir-dominated hillslope | place: USA:California | collected 2013-09-17 | reverse complement strand
AGGCTCGTGCGTGTGATGCTACGTTGCGGGTGGGTGGATCACATATATATCATCCATTACGTAGACGGCATTTGCAACTGGGCGTTCTGGGCGACTATCCTGGCTAATCCTCATGGATAACTGAGCTCCAAATTCAAGCGCTTCTGAAAACAAGCGCTCGTCGGAGCAGGATGAAGTCCACAGGCGGAGATCCTCAACAGATTGCGCGATACCAACTGGTCCATTCAATTGCATGTAAGTAGGTTCAATCTAGAGGCGCCTTTGGGGAACATCTTTACTATACTTGTTAGTGCGTTGCGCAGCACAGCAATCGGGTACGTCGGATTCAATGGTCCCCAGACGTACTCGGACCCGGTCAAGGGAGGAATGAAGATCATCATCTCAGGCGCCGTTCCACGCGGTAGCTAGTGCTCATGATGAAGGATGAAGGATGAGGGACTCCACATTTGCGTTGCATTGTTGTCACCAGTGCACCGCCAATGCTTCTTTGTTTGGCGCAGTTCCACTCATGTTCATCTTACTAGCCTAGCCCTCCTTCTCGGCCAAAGTTCCACGTATCCACAGTTACTACACACACGCGCACACACACACCAGAGATTTGCCCATGTATAAGCATGTATAAGAGGCATCTATTCAGATTCCCCCCATCAAAACGCACGTGCACGATGTTCGCCATGGATCCCCACCATCATCAGGGAGTATCCATGATGAAGCGGCACCGTTCCCCATGGCCGTTGGGTGGGGAGGGGAGCACTTCTTCTTCGGATTCACACTACCGTCCTATGTATAGACATATCGCCCCAGAAACGTCGAGAGGTCCCCGCTTCGATTTTGAGCTGTTGTGCTATGGGGTGAGAACCAGGAGAAATCCAAAAACCCAGCCCAAGTATCCTGTTTTTTTTTGGGGGGGACAGGTGTATGTGTAGCGAGGAAAGTACTTATTACTAATTTACTATTAGAACTGTTTGGGTCTCGCTTACACCATGGCGATACCGCCGAATTCGGATCAATCACAAACGTTTCGTTACATTCTACCAGCAGCTCTTCCAGGGGGTTGTGACTCGAGCGTTATACCACCGATGTTACCGTACGTACACACGCACCCTGCTACCGCATATCTAACCGGGCGACCGGCTAGAATCATCATGCAGCAGCAGCTGGCATGGGGATTCGATTCTTCTCCAGTTGAATTCCCATTTAACATACCATTCTCATTCATTCAATTGGAGAGGATCTCCGTTTGCCAGCCGGACGGTCGGGTCTTGGACATCTAACCCCGATACTCATGCACTCATTGCATGAGTGAGGAAGGGAGGGGGGAGTTGAGGGGTTGTTGGTTTGAGAAACTGATACGAGTAGGGCACATTTCTTCCGGTGGGACCGATGAATGGGCAAAATAGTACTCGCGAGCGCGCATCATTCGAACTCCAACTCATCGATCGGGATCGAAACATTTTCGGGATCATTATTTTATACTATCCAATCCATATTGGGACCCTTTGGAAGGCACGAAACCGCCCTTTGCCCTACGTACAGCTAGCAACAGCCATCGATCTAACTCGATTCTTTATTTTCTTTTTCTCTCTTGGACCGTGCTTCTAGAAACAACAACTTGATATTCGGGGGACGCTCTCTCTACCTCTCTCTCTCTCACGCAGGAGCTAGCTACAGGTCCTATGCTATATATATATGGTAGCCTGGAAATTGTGTGTGTGTGCCTGGCCAGGGGGCGGATTGATTGGATGTCTTCTCGCATGTCTCAACCCCACATAATCGATGATCATTGATCAGTGTGTGGTAAATGATTTCGGCGATTCAAGGTCGATTTACGGGGCGTACGCTACCTATTCCAAGCCCTATAGTACCAGCGAGGTTTCACATGCATCATCTGCACGCATCTAGCTCTGTCCCTGGCTTCGTTGGGCAATGGGGAGGGCCAATCTTGGGCCCCCAAATCAATGATATCTGATATGATCTGCACTCCATGCGTGGATGCGCCGGGCCTAGCTTTGGAAAGGATCGGTTCGAACGGAAATATTTCGACACAAAACTCATTTGCAAAACGAACTCGCAGCATGGCGCATCCATATACAATATCAAAGAGTATGTTGGTGTGTACATGTACTTGCTCGTACGAGCAGAAAACAAAAGATTTACGAAGACGGGACGTTCTCATGCATACATGCATGGAGTTTAAAGAAAGAGAAACCTTGGATTCCAGTGGGTGTCCGGTGCATACATATACTCATAAAGCCCGGCGAATTCCCAAGTATATTCACAAGATATATTGATCTTCGTTCATGATCATAGAGTGATTCTAGAATTGTACTCTATGCAACTTCGCCATAGGCCCGATAGTGTTTCAATCCGTGCGTGTAGAACTTATCACATAGACTAATACAGTATAATCCTTTATAATAACGCTAAATTAATAAATAAATGGGAGTGGACACAAGACTGTCGATCATGATGTATATGATATGATGTTTTTGAACGTAATCGTACTTGGACATCTTTTCGGTCACACGTATCAGCGTAGCCGCGAACGTACGCATCGGGGTGTACAATCAAGTTTTCGTTGCAAACGCATTTGGCGCAGGTCATATATCGGTGGCCCGTACACGACCTTGAATCGCCGAGTATTGTCAATAAGCTTCAGGCGCACAATCTCTTGACGTGACATGACATGATAACATTCAACCTCCCCAGAAACGGATGTCATCTAGATTAATCATCGTTCGCCTATTTTTTTCATCGGAGTTTCTCCAGCTAGCAATTTACAGAAAGCCGTGTAATCCCCGCTCCATGCACTACATCTTAGCTGGGTTGGACTAGCTAGGTTGGGATATCTAATATTTGTCCATACACGTTCCCCCCTCCCGGCGGATATCATTCGAATCATAACACCCTTCCGCCACGCCATTTTCACGCATTAAGTCTCTTCTCACCAGTACACGAGACAGTGTAGTTTAGATCTATTACCCCATGGAGCTTCTTTCATACTTGCGCCTGGTCCTGTGTAAAAAGCGATGATTCTACATACATGTACGGAGTAGTACAGCCTAGCTAGTACTTCCTTCAACAAGGCCGACCTGCCATACTCACCCCTTTCATTAATCACCCCATGGGTGAATTAAGGCCGTCCCTACAAAACTTCTGATCAGTATTAATATTCTCATGCGTCGATGACAGCTCGCTAGCTATGCGTTTTCCAGACTCGGCCCGGACAGCGCTCTCCTTCCATTTGTGCAAGCCCACCCGTAATTATGTAATATCCCCTAGCTTGAAATTTCTTTCAGACGTGTTTTGTAAGTAAACATGGATGTAACTCGATACTACCCATCGTCCTCAACAGAGGCATCAAGTTTTATTAAACGAAAAGCTTTGGAATGTTAGTAAGGAGAGGAAAAAGTTAAATGCTACGGAAACAAAGAATGGCAAATGCGCGTCTGAGTAAATAAAGCGCAACCCGGTTATAACACAATGTATATTTTCTGATGAAGCTCAAGGAAAGAGGGATAGGTTATCGTTACCTGCTCTCTTCGGTTCCAAAGATTGAGACGGAAGCCAACAAGAGAACCAGGCGGACGGACAAAGGAGTGTGGTATATCGTCAGATGCAGGTTACAGGCAAGAGTGCAAGGATGAATGGACGGGAGTGAGATTACAGGAAAAGGTAGATTAGAAAGTGCAATGATTGACCGACGAGGGAAGGAATCCGACAAAGGAGGATAATATTCGTCCAATAGGACAGTCTAGGATTTGGGTGAGGCAAACAAGGACATGACTTTCTCTGCCCCGACCTTCATTTTCTTGTTGAAATTTTTCGGTTGCTTGTCGTGCTCATCCGAGGGCTTTGATCCCCTGAGTGTGCCCTCTTTGGATCCACTCGCAATCTCAGATGCTGATTGGCCCAAGGTCGGTGGCGTGCTCAGAGTCTCATCGTTTACGGACGTACCCGAAGATCCAGGTGTCCCGACAGACCCCCCTGACAACGCAGATGATTTCGACTTCAAAGAATGTTCGAGAGGGATGGTCGCAGAGTGCTTTGTGCCTCGAGAGGATGGAGTAACAGACCCCGTTGATAGAGGTCCCGCGACCTTGTTTGAATTTGCGGGGGAGGAGAGCAGTTTGCGTACGCTTGGAGTAGGAGACGAACCAATTGGCGACTTGGCAAGATCTCGACCGTGTCGGCGTTGATTTCTTGAAGACAGAGAGCCGATATCTGTCAACTACCCCTCGTGCAAAGAGACTAGTACCACCTCGACTAGAGGGTCCATTGGTTTCTGTTTCCTCACGACCAGGGGCTTCGATAAGATCCCAATCGTCATCGTCATCCTTGCCTCGTGGGACATCCGTTTCCTCGTCAGCAAGGTCCATGCCTTCATCGAAGCTTAAGACACCAGACTTCTGACGTCGTTTCTTGCCCGAACGTTTGAAAGGCCCAAACCGAGAAGGCTTCGACTTGACAGTGGTAGTGTCGAATCTAACGCTAGGTGGAGGTGAAGGGTCGTACACAAGATCACGAACAGGAGGCTTTATTTCCTGGGCACCTTCCCAGGAGCTAGGTTCCGCATCCAAGAGCTCTGGCCTGAGACTTTCAGTGGGAGAGGCTGGTAACGGTGTATTCAGAGCCGCTGCCGACTCCACAGTGGTGGGGGCGAGTTCGGTAAGTGTATAATCCACTTCTGGAGAGGCTGGTAATGGGGTGTTGAGAGCTGCCACTACTTCGGCGGCAGTGGAGGCAAGTTCCGCAAGTACTCCGTCCGTTTCTCGTGGAGTTTTCGACCCTTCATCCATCGATTGCACTTTAGAGATGTCAGGATCCGGTTGTTGAAATTGCGCCGAGGCTTTGATGGAGACATCAGACGCACTGTCAGGATGAACCTCTCCTAGTAGATCGGCATCTGGTAAGACTGAAGACTCTTCAACGTCGCCATCTGCTCCGCTTCCATTGCACTCAAGATGGTCCGCGTCTTCGTCTTCGTCATCAAGATTAACAGACTGGCGGGCCTTATAAGAATACCCATCGAAGACGTCCACGGCGTCCTCAGTAGCGTCGGCATGAGCAACATCATTAACTTTCCCATTCTGGCTCGAAATAGAACCCGACGGAGTCTGCACAGCGGACGAGACGTCTCCATCAGTGGGTTCATCCTCAGTTTTTTCCCGCTCAGAGTCAGTTACAGGTTCCGGGTCTTCATCCAGGGTAGGCCTCATGTCCAGGAAGGCATCATCGAAATTTTGGGTATCACTGGCGTTTGATGGGTCAATCGGTGGAATATAGGGCGCTAGGCATAAAAGAATTGCGGACATACGGATATAACGCTTGTAGTAGACGTGAGACCAGTCGCTATAGCCGCAAAGCGAAGACTGAGTCGCTAGGAATATGAAGAGACTGTAGATTCAACGTACATCATGGAGAAGTATGGGTGTTTCTTGATCCTTGGCTCACGGATGCGCAATGCCGGATTTCGTTGGAGTAGCTATCGGTGAAAATTGTGTTTTAAATCGAAGCCAACCCCCCCTCCATCAAGGCACTTACCCCACGGATAAGGCTCTTCGTATCCTGGTCCATAGCCTTGTCTTCTGGAAATTGTAACTCATCCTGGAGGACACGTACGTACATATCGGAGTGGTTGTTTGCCCAGAAGGGAGTCTGACAGAGATATAGTAGTCAATCATAAAGGATCATCCCAAAACGCGATTCCTTACAATACCGCTAAGCATCTCGTAAAGCATGGTACCAAATGACCACCAGTCAACTTCGTAGCTGTATTGGAGGCCTTGGATGACCTCGGGGGCAAGATACTCTGCGGTCCCACAAAATGTTCCGGTATAATCTTTGTTCAAGAACCCGGTGCCTTGGTCGGGCATCATCCATCTAGGCAAAGCCGGGTCCTCCGGTGATGTCGAAACCTCGGATTGACTGAGATGTGATCGAGGGAATTGCTTCGAAAGACCGAAGTCAGTGAGCACAATGTGTCCATCAGTACCGATAAGGATGTTCTCCGGTTTCAAGTCTCTGTACACGACACCGGCAGCGTGCAAACCCTCCACGCCTTCCACCTGGGATGATTACGTTTTAGCCCAACACAGAAAAGAAATGTGGGTTCAACTGACAATTTCGGCGGCATAGAAGCGAGCTCGATCACGACCGAGTCGTCCCCAGCGAGCGAGCTGGGTAGCCAAATCTCCACCAGGATGGAAATCCTGATGAATGCGGAGCCGAAAGTCAGGCTCCTTATTCCGCATTAACAGTGGTGCATCATACCATAACTAAGAATAGATTTTCTTTGTCGTGGAAGCTCCACCATAACTTGACAACAAAGGGATCTTGACCTTCACGTGCCATCCGTTTCAATACAGCTTGCTCCGTTAGCGTATGTTGAAGTTCTTGATGAGCAAGTACATGTCGCTTCGTGATAGCCTTGAGGGCGTACAAAGACCCTGTCGCCTTATGTTTAACCAACAGAACCTTGTGCATCTCGTCAGAACTGTGAAGCAGGTCATGAAACAAAGGCGTACCTTCCCCGCACAACCCTTACCAAGCACGCGCATCATCTCAAAGTCGTTGACAGTGACTTTCCTAGGGACACGCTTCTTGCGCGGTCTGATAGGAGTCGCGGTACCAGAGTCAGTAGGATGCTCAACGTCAGTGTCAAACGCAGCCTCGGCGTCCGTGTCCAGCCCGTCGGACTGTTTTGGGGTAGGAGATTTCCAGGAGAGGCTGGCAAGGCTGGCATCCAGAGAAGTGCTGATAACGTTGTCAGAGCTGGCCGAAAGTCGGTGAGCCGGGTCGGCTGAAGCAGAACGGACAGTCCTTATGTGTCCCTGAGATTGAGAAGGCTGAGTGGGCTGGGATGGCATAGAGACAGTAGTTTGATGTGGTGTTGTCGGTGTGGCCTCTTGCTCATCAGATGTTAAAGGCTCCCTCGGGAGACTCGAAGCTGGCGCCGGGGAAGCTGCACCCACATCGGCGACTTCCACACCGACTTGCAAGGTAGGTCCCACAGTTTCCTCTGCCTCCTGGGACTCCGACATCACTTCCGGGATGAACTCAGAGTGCCTGTGATCGTTCTCGAGAAAACCATTCTGAGCCTCAAGAGGAGAAACGACGGGGGCTGCTTCCTCATCTACCTCAGCGATGGGCGTCTCCTTGAGCGGAGTCGCCAGTTTCATACTCCCGCGCTCCGCGTCTCGCGTAACGAACGGGTCCATCAAGCTGTCGGTAAGGAGCGGCGGCAAATGGGGTATTGAATCTAGGCGTGTGGAATGTACGGCTACGTCAGACCTCACTCGCTTGATCTGACGTTCGAGGCGTGTGCTTTGAAGGTCGTCAGCGCGGACGTGGACGAATCGTTTCCAAGGTCGCGACGTTCGGAGAGTCGGATGGTTGGCCAATGTAGTAAGATAATCAGGGAGGGCGCCAACATTTCCATGGGGGTCCACGTCTGTCGGGAGATCATGTTGCTCTTGAGTTGGTGTGACCAATCCCAGGTTCTGACTTGCGGAATTTGACGACCGAGCGGCGTTGCCATGATTCTTCTCCTTATGACTACCAAAACGACTCAGCGTTTGGAGAAAAGATCCTCGGCGCTTTGCGGATACAGTACGGATGAGCTCGGGAAGAGGAGGTAGTCCATGGCTTGGGCACGCTTCGTGCAACTTATATGCAGCAACAGGTCAATTCCCCTTATATCTATAACTTAAAAAACCAGCAAACCTTCGCGTGGAGATCACTGATCTCTTTGGTGGTGCGGATGAGAGTAAGAAGATGAGTGGGAGCTGATGGGATGCGATTTCCATCATCTGTACGCAAGCGCGCTGAGTGAGGGGTTGGTGATGAATGGTCTGCGGGCACGTCGATGGCCATGTCTCTTATCGACTGTGTATCGAATTCGTCAAAGTAGGACAACTGGGAGATTTTCGGCGTCTTTCTCTTCAAGAGAAAGTAGTTGGGTTGGATAGGCCTGTCGAAACCAGAAGCCAAACCGAAGATGGTCCTATATTTCTTTGCAACGGGGGGGAGCGGCGGAGACGTGGAACGTATCGGAGAACTTTGCATACTCTGTCAGTATCGGTGGTTAGATGCAGAGGGGCTGGGGTTGCGTACGCGAAGCTGGGAGAAAGAGCGCGTGCCGGCCACGAGTTGGCAATACTTCGAAAAAGCGCAGGAGAAGCGAGGCTTTCTTAGTGCGGCGGGTCCGTACTTCGATAGCAAAGCAATGGCCCAAAAGAAAACAATTGACGAGAGAGTGAGGAAGGCTTTATCAGCCACGGGCGGTGAGTGGTGGTGTTTAGTCGAGTTAGGATTTCGAGTTGACGGCATCGCCCGCCCAAAACTTGCAAGCAATATTCCTTTCTTTACTGACTATTTCATCCATTGTTACGAGACTCTATGCTCTGACGGATACCCTTGCAGCCGTAAATGAGTGCCTCAATTATCTGTGTGGTCGTCATGATCAAGAAACTTAACTAGTTGTTTGCAGTTATTATCATCAGCTATGGGCTCAACGTTTCCCCATTCAATCTCCTGATGGTTTCGCTGGACTCCTCTCTTCAAGAAAGAAGGTCATAACCATCGAGCCTGACTATGCACTTGGTATACTGGGCGGCAGATTGAGCCCATATAAAAGTATATATATGTCCCTCAACGTATTCATGGTTCATGGGAGCCGCCCAAGAACAATATTGTACTGTATTCGGAAAAAAGTCTCTTTCAAAGCTTTTTCATGAGCGGAAAGGAGTCACCAAACTCCCTGAGCCACACTCGATCAGGAAAGAATGGTAGTAAAAAGAAGAAAAAACCCGTGTTGAGCAAACTGCCTGGACCAGGTCCCTCAGCGAGTGTCCAAAGTTTGACACTTGATCTTGGGAGAACTCCATTCTTCCCCCCGGAGCTTCCAGCCCTACGGATAAGTAGAAACAAGCATTGGCGATACGTTAGCTCCTTCCATGTAGGTCTGAGAGACTGCTATCTCCTGGATCTCGGGACACTGATCAGGCATCTGATTCCTCTAGGGACCATGGTTATCACTTCCTTTGGAGATGCTGGAATCCCTCCTGGTCTCTGGTACATCTCCGATGCCTTTGACGATGGATGCTAGCCTCCCAAAGTCAAAGAGGCGCCGAGTACTGGACCTAGTATCGCACTTACCAAGTCAATCTTCATCCATGACACTCCGCGCAGCTCCTCCACCCATTCAACCTGGTGTCTTCCGGAATGTGGTGAGCATTCGCCGCCTTATGGATGAAGCCGGAGAGCTGGCCATGCGGGCTTCGGGCGGAATAGTGCCATCCGGACAGCTATGTGACTCGCATGGTCCGATGGGCGCATTCTTGCAAGGATCGGGCCGTGGCGGACGCAAAGTACCCATGTCGAATGTACGCTCTCAGCGACTGAGAGCGCTGGCGGTTCAGAAGGTTTCACAGGCATACTTGTTGGATGAGATCGTCACATCAGTGATGGTAATGAAAGGAACCAGCACAATCGACGATCTAGCAGCAATAGTGTTGAAGAGCGGTAAGAGGTTTAATTCGAGCAAGCGCCGAGTAATATTGAAGTCGGATGCGCAGACCCTAACAATATTGACGCGCAATATGTTAACTTCTTCCACGAAAAGGTCCCTTCGAGGTCGTATATTCACTGTTCGTGTTGTCCCCACCGTTTGTTGACGTATATCTTACTTAGCCCTCGGCAAATTTGTGAAACCGATACCAGCCTCCTGGATCAACTTATCACTGCCAGATCAAATCAACTGGAATACTGGCGAACACGCGGCATTGTTCACACCTTCCGCGGCGAATTCTCAGACGCTATAAAAGACTTCACTTATGGTCTTAACCAAAGCCGAGCCATTCGTAAAGCTCGGCACGACGCTGAGTCTGAATCTTCGAACGATCTGTCAAAGATCACTGGGAAAGGCAAGACAAGATGGAGGAGCACGGTCTCCCCCTCCCCCGGCGAGGAGGCAGATAATGCGAGTGCGTCGGATAATCCGATCTTCCCTGTCGACGGGGCTAGCGGAGTCGCGTCCACATTCTCGAGCACCCCTCGTGAACACTATCCTTCATCTCTCCCTGACGCACCCGAGCCCCTCGAACTCCAGTTCCTATTTCAACGTGGTGTCACCCATCTCATGCACGCGTGTTCATGCATCGAACGAGCTATTCTCCAGATTGAAGTGCTACCTACTCCCCCACCAGAAGGTCCTGACATCTATCTTTCCCGTCTTGACTATCTCTTACCCAAATATGGAGGCGTGGAGATCAGCAATCCAGCAGGTCCGCTTGGTCCACACGACGGAAAGAAGTCACTCGCCTATCAGGCAATGCTCAATGATTCCAGCTTCAGGGACTCCGTATACACCATGTTACGGAAAGCTATCCGGGATCTAGAGCGATATTTATCTCATTTCGACAGCATCATCTCCCCTGAAGTGTTAACAAAAGCGGCGGCCTTCGAAACATCGGACCGGAGTATATCACAAGACAAAGGAAAGCAAAAGGCAGCTATGAAGCATGGTGGCCATGATACTAAGGGTGTGCCAACACGTGGCTGGGAAGATCTAACGCTCGAGGAGCAGGTTGACTTTGCGTACTTCATGATTGAATCTCTACGCCCGAGCACCACTTCAGGCCTCGGCTCGCCGCTTCCAGAACGCCTCACCTACCTGGCATCCAGCTTCCCAGTAACGTATACTAGCTACCATCCTCTTCTGGTAGAATCTCACTTCTCCGTTCTCATCTGCTACCTGCTGCTTGGCGAGATGCAGACGGTGTGCCACCGATTCATCCAAACCGCCATTGCAATGGACGGATTCGATGGGCATCCGATTTTCTTGCCTTCGCGCTCCATGGCACAGGCGGACTTTGGCGAGGTGCTGGAGAGGCTCGTAGGAGGATGGAGGGGCGGATTGCTGCCACCATCCGCATCGTGGCGTGCTGCTGGTGCGAGAGGATCATCCGAGCCACGTCGGGAAATTGGGTTTGGCGAACCATCGAGTTCCACAGTACAGTCGTTGCGCTGCGACGGCACCGAGTCGAATGATATGGCGGACACATCCGACGCCTCTGAATTTGAATCCCTGGTGGCTTTGCGCATGTTAATGGCACCAGTGTGGAGACGGCAGCGAGAGAAGCGCGGTTCTCGTACGGCGCCCCCGGCTTCTTCAGCAACAAAAAGTGGCGGAATACCTGTCATTGCTTTGCACGGTCCCCGTGTAGACATTATACTGGCGTGGCTAGGAGCGGTACATTTGCCAAAGCTTGAAGCAGCCGAAGCGAAGGCTCCACGGCGATAGATGTGAATAATGATGATTTTTAGAGTAATTTGTGAGGACTGGGACAAAGCATCTCATTGTAGCTTCTCCTTTGTTTCTAGGATAACGGAATCTGCAATCATTGATAGTTGAGAGAAGATTGAGGAAGAAAGCCTGCATGCAATAGTTATAACGACAGCCAAGATGACAATGATCGAAGCTAGACTTGAGGGAATGACACCCAGGATGAGGGGCTCGTACATCACTTGGAATGGGACCAAATCATTGGCCGCCAGAGTTGGCGATGGCAGCAGATAGAATGGCCAGTGCGAAGCAATTGTGGAAGACACTGTCAAAGAAGGTACACGGATTGCGCGACCTTGCCCCCAGATCCGCGCATATTGGCATGCCGCACGATCCGATAGCGTCATGGAACCCGGACCGATGGCTGAAATGTTGTGGATCAAGCTCAGCAAAGATGACGGAGTGCATATATGGATCTGAAGGGACGCGGGGAACTGATGAAGGAGTTGTGTGTTAGCTGAAGCACGTAAGGAGCCGCCCAAATACTCACAAACGCTGGCCACGAAAATCTCAAGGTCTTTCGTCCTTCAGGAAAGCATGGGAGAGAAAACCACATCTCATACGGACACATTCCGGTAGTCCAGTCCCCACAGATTTGGGAGACATTTTTGGAACTGGGTGCTACGGCCATGTGGAAGTCCACAGCTCGTCCAGGCTCCAGTACATTGACAACCCTGTATGAGACAGTTAACGTGGCAGACAAGGGTTGATACGATAATCGGCACCATGGCACGCTGATCTGGATATCGAAGTCCACATGTGAGTTGAAGTTCACTATCTCAGTGTCCGCTTTGACGTCGATGATACATAATGATATGATAGCGGACAGAATTAGAGCAGAAAACATGGCTCAACTTGAGCAACTCTACCCGGAATACTGCGTGGGAGAAGCTCGGTCCCGAAAGCTCCACGATTAGCTGGGCCTCAACAACTGACTCGCTTGTAATGATTATGTACACCAGCCCACCATCCTTGCCACTCTTAGATAGGTGAACGAAGCATGAGTGCCTCCAAGAAAACTCCAAAGACACCCAGTTCAAGAATCACTGCTACGTCGGAGACAACACGCTTCCATAATGATACTCTGACTACTCTATCTAGAGAGGTATAGCCACTATTATCAGTAATCATCTGCATGAGATTGATAAACCCTAGATCGATGTCAAGAAAGTCTGCATCTCCATCGGAAGCAACGACCTGATAATCGACGCTCATCTCCGTCTGAAAGCTGGCATTCACTATGCTGTGTGTTCATAACTCAAATTACCGGGAAGTCATCGTGATACCTTTCCTAGCTCACTGGGAGGAATGGCGAGGGAAAATCCGGTGAGGCCATCGAAAAAATGACTAGCTCAGTGTGATCAGGCCTCAATGCACATTCTACAGTGCTTCTACGAGCCGTCGCCGACAAATTGATCCCTGGCATTCCTGAAAATGTCCGGATCTTATTGGTCACCCAGATTCAAGAAGAGGGTGAAGACGTGGATCAATTAACGATCGTTCAGTCCGTTGTCAAAGCCGACGTGAATAGAGAGAAAGCTTTGGACCAATACCAGCGTATGCCCTTCTTGCGTAGCAGAAGGAAGTCGGTCGACATGTCGCTAACGCCACTGGTTCTCAGTTCTGGCGGACTCGCTGACAAGGTCCAATCCTCGCGCTGTCTCAGAAGCTGTGGCCAGTATCAAATTAGCACGAGCTGAGGCACATCTTAAAGATGCGCAGAAAATTGCGGAACGCAGGAGCGGCTCGCGGGGTGCTGAAGCTCGAAAGCACCTTCTGACTGCGGAGACAAAGCAGGCACAAGCTGAACAACGGTTAGTGAGAAGTAGTCAGGAGCCAGAGAGTATGTGGCAATTTGAATCGATTTTCATTATCAGGCTCCAGTCCGTAAGGTCCGGAATCTATGATGCCCAGGATGCGGAAGTCGCGAGTTCTATGCTAAATGAGATACAGACAACCTTGGACTTGGTACGTCCTTCATTCGACGTTGCCTCGTCTTAGGCCTCCTGAAGCCATCATTTTAGATGGATGCGTCGTCTACAGAAGCACGCGCGAGAGTTATATTACTCGGACTCGGATTCACTGCACCTCAATTAGACGAGAAACTATCGACTCTTAGTGGAGGCTGGAGGTCCCGCTGTGCATTGGCAAGTGCCTTATTGCAGAAACCGGACTTGGTGAGAGTCGAATGTCATGACTTTATCGTCGCATGTGATATACTTCGTCATTTTAGCTCGTTCTCGATGAGCCTACCAACTATCTCGGTACGCTCTGTTACCGGCGCCTCTCTTGTCATGCCAATGTAGACCAATTCCTTTTCCGGCTTCAGATCTGGTGTCCGTCATATGGCTTCAAGAGTATCTCAGTACATTTCAGTCAACCATTCTGGTGGTGGCCCACGACCGGGAATTTGTGGACAACATTGCTCAGGAGCTCATCGTTCTCCGAAACAAGACACTCACCTATTTCGATGGGAACCTCACGGACTACCAACGCGAAACCCGCATAAAACTCAAGGGGCAGATTAAAATGAAAGAGGCGATGGACAGGAAGAAGGAAGCCGTCACGAAAACCATTGAGCAAGGCTATAAGACAGCGAGGAAGACTGGAGATGACGGGAAGGCGAGGATGGCAAAGTCGCGCCAGAAGAAGCTCGATGATCGATGGGGCTTAGAGCGGTCTGAGAAGGGTGGCCGGTGGGTACCAACATCTGTTCGTCGTCGCAAATCTAACTCTGTACTGCAGCTTCAAACTGAACCGAGATCTCGGAGGCTTTCACTTGACATCTCGTGCTGAGCTGGAAATAGACTATGGTGACAACGCCATTAAGTTTACCTTCCCAGAACCGGACCCAATGCGCTTTCCCGGGGCTCTCATTCAGGCTACCGGGGTGTCCTTCGCGTATCCAGGTCGTCCTCCATCAAATCCGAACTTACAGGATGTCACGCTCACGATCCACCCGAAGTCTAGGATGGCTTTCGTAGGGAAGAATGGAGAAGGAAAGAGTACATTGGTAACCACTTCATTTTAAGTGTCCTTGGATTAGTGTTAAATGATCCTATACGTAGATTAAGCTCCTGGTCGGTTCCCTCGTTCCCACCAAAGGAACGATCGAACGTCATCCTCGTCTTCGGCTGGGATACTTCGAGCAGCTTTCTGTAGATGTTCTATCATCGGCTGAGATCTCTTGCCTTTCCGCTCTTACCTACTTCACAGAACGCATCAGGGAAAGGGTTGGCGTGGATGTGCAAGAGAGTCAAGTCCGAGCATTTCTAGGAAGCTTCGGTCTTGGTGGAAGGAAGTCCACAGATCCCATTGCTGGTTTGTCTGGTGGCCAGAAGGTCTGCGACTTATTTCCATCTTGGCATTATGCATTTACACTATTTCCCTTCAGGTCCGACTCGCCATCGCAATCCTTGTTTACATCGCGCCAGACCTTCTTATCCTTGATGAACCCTCCACGCATCTAGACGTAGACTCTATCACGGCACTCATTCTCGCACTTCGAGCCTATAAGGGAGCAGTGCTGATAGTGAGCCATGACAGACACTTTGTGCGATCCCTGGTTGAAGGGGCTCCCATCCTCGAATCCACTGGGACCTCAGACAATAGTGATGACGGGTTGGGTGACCAGAATGACGACGATAAAGCGGATGGTGTGGGAGTCCAGGAGCCTGGTCTTGTGTATCAGATTGGTCCAAAGGGAAAGCTTACACTTCTTGCACGGGGAATCGACGAATATGCGAAAAGGATGGAGAAGAAGATGCGCAAGCTGGCATTGGGATGACAGGAAATACATGTACACACAACAACTTTCGAGAGTGGATTTTTGCCCTGTGACCCCGTCACTGGCTAGTATCATGAATGGAAATAGAGAAGCGTCTAGTTGTCCGTCCCTGGGAAATGTTTGACAAGTTTACGTCAATGCATCCAGCCCCTTGATCGACTCCACGAAACCGGAGCGTTTGAAGGTTTTGCCTTTCACACCCTCCAAGCCTTCGCCAGCATAGGATATCAATGGAGAAACCTCAACCACGGTGCCATCAACAACTTCCCCCCCCGCCAGCTGCAAGAACCTCTTCTGCTGAGCAAGAAGGTCGGATCGACTTGTATCCGGGTCGTCTGATCCAGTCCCCGGAGCATTCTTGAGGGGGCTAAATTCTTCCCTACGTTCAACTTCCAGGACAAACATATGCTTCGCGAAGGGGAAAACATCGAAGACAAAAAGTTCCAGCTTGATGCCGTTCGGCTTGGAGGGTTTGATGATTTCGCCAGAAGAATCATCGGTAGGACAGTAAGGGATCTTCTTATGGGCGATGTGGAATGTCATCCCACTCTCGAAAGATTCAACCTCTTCTAGGAATGCTCGGGTATAGAAGTGGTTCGCGATGTTTGCGGCGCGGAAGGCCAGTCGGTCTGGGTGATGTGGATCCTTGCGTTCGGCCTGTTCCTTTGTGATTTCACTGTACTCTACTACGCTGAAGACATTCCCTTTGATAGCGACAACGCCCACAGCCTCGTCAGGGGCGGCTTTTGGTACAACTTTGGCGGCACAATCTGCCTGCTTCTCGATACTATACCCGATGAACACTGGATCGGCCACGCGAACCAGGCAGTTATCGACAGCATAAGCGTGAATGTATTCGATTCCGCGCGATTTAAGATCTGAGAGAACAGTGCGACTGGGGTCTGAAGCAGAGAGTGGCGCGCGCAGCCCAGCGTACAGCCCCCCATTCCCATCTGGTGCAGTGGCAACCTCGGTGGGAGACGCCATGATCACCTTCCCATCAGGGGTAAAACAAGGCAAAATACCTAAGGACGTTTGGTTAGAAATACGTGAAAGCCAAAACATGGGAGCCAACTACTCACCTTGTTCAAAAAAGACGACGTTCGATTCCGATAACTCGAAGTACTTGTGCATCTTAAAGAATGTCACGGTTGCTAGACGTGTTGGTCCACTAGTCATAATGTACCAAGGAATAATAACTGATCCTTTAGGTTTTCCGAGCACGCTTTCTGCCAACGATTGCAACCTCAGGATTCGCTCCGCTTGAATCTGAAAGAGCGACTTGTGTGATGGCCTTGGCCACCAGCCATGAGTAGGACCCCCACTCTCCCCGCCCCGATCGCGTCCAAACCGATCTTTCTCCAGGACTGCACATTCGCAGCCGTTTCATCACCAATCGTGGTGTCGAATGCACCATTCGGCAAAGGCTTTATGGAGTCATGATCGCCCCCATCTACGTTAGCGTTAATAGAATTCGTGAACACTCGGCAAGCGCGTTCGATGTCGATCTTGTCGATGTTCGTCAACAATTCGTCGCGTCCTTTCTCATCGAGCTTGTCCCAGTACGCAAAAACATGAGACTGATTCGCGGCAGCATAGCGATTTTTCAAGTCCTCGTAAGAGGACATGGCTGCGATATAAAAGCTGATGAATCAAGTTTTACTTCCGAAGACCGGACATAACATTTCATTCAAGGGCTAAGTCATGGGCAGATGGACAAGCGTCCACAAAAGACTACATGGGCTGCAGGAGGGTCAGGGTTACTGGCCTAAACATGGGGGTAAACGACGCTTGGGGGGCATTGGTTACTACTTGAGTGCAGGACCAGTCAATACTTTGGTGTCCATCTCTTTTTGGCTATCTGGCCGGTTGGGAGAGAAGTCCATTCGATCGAAGACATAGAGACCCAAGAATCCAGAGGCTGCGAGAACAGCTGCGAATGTTAACTTTTGACGTCTTGGCAGCCCTGGATCACGGGGGTTTGCATCAGCCAGTTCTGGCTCATTTCACTCGAAGTTTGTCCGCACCAATGTAACTGTCCCACACAGACCTCGACTGAGAAGGTATTGAAGGTCCCCGCCGCATTGGTTTGGGCGATTTTGGAGTGACCGCAGATAGTGACCGTGACGCGTGACGGAATCAAGATCGTCCTTGTGTGAGGGAGAAATACAGGCTCTAACCACACTTCGTGGTAACTACTAGCTACCTGATCGATATCCTAGCAATTACTTTGGACATACGTGTGCTTAGTTTCTATGCACTTTCCACGTGTGTGCACCCGCGCTTTTTTACATCCATCTGCGCTCCACTCCCGTTGCTGTTGGGTGAATCTCAATTTGAGCTGATGGGATATGCGGATAGGCAATTGAAGAGAAGGCTTGAATTTTGGAAGCATGGGTATCGAAATGCGGGGGTCAGGCCTTCCATCTTTGCAAAGCTCCCTCCATAGCCAGGGATCACGACAACTGGGGATGTTGCTTAGGCGTTGAGCAACCCAGGGATGGATTGATCGGTGAAATGTGTCCATCGAGATACCCAGAACTCCAGCACGTAAAACATAGACGACTTATCGAAGCCATACAATGGAAACCAAACCAAAACTCGTGCTTAGCTTTCAAGGTTGTTATTGCTCTTCTCGTTGATGTACTTGTGTCACCTCTGTATCATTCGAGCCGTACGCGTCAACTAATTGGTATCCATGTCGTTGGAGATCGGTTATTTGGGGAGTGGAGCCCTCCGCAAATTGAGGAACAAATGGTGGGTGGAATGGCAACTGAGAAACCTTTTGAGCATCCGCACCCATATTTCCAAATGCATTCCAAGAGTTCGCATTTCCAGGTCCATAACCCATTTGATGCATAATGGGATGATTTGGGTTGAAGAAGGGGCGAGGGGAGAATTGACTCATAGCACTTGCAACTGGTAAACTGTCCCATTGACCAGTAGCCTTCGCGATAGCCAGAGACATAGGAGACATTGGCCTGCCGGTTGCGGGATCCCGCGGGTCGTAATCCTCCATTGTCGACGCTCCGATAGTGGTATGACTCGACGAAGCGTTGTCTGATTGCGAGTTTAGGCGTCTATCACTTCGGCCGGTCGCCCGACCTTTCCCA
>WNFI01220692.1_pt1 | contig 18249 bp, 21 predicted proteins | sample 5400471 | NCBI WGS metagenome assembly WNFI01 (sample SAMN13153348, study PRJNA577476) | soil metagenome | isolation source: 100 cm saprolite on Douglas fir-dominated hillslope | place: USA:California | collected 2013-09-17 | reverse complement strand
CGAGACGATGGCCAAGGCGATCGACGACGAGACCTACGTGGCCTGGATCGCCAACCCCAACAACCCGACCGGCACCCTGGCGCGCCCGGACGAGATCGAGGCGTTCCTGCGCCGCGTTCCCGAGCGCGTCATCGTCGTGCTCGACGAGGCGTACAACGAGTACTTGACGCCCGACCTGCGCGCCGACAGCACGAAGTGGATCAAGCGCCATCCGAACCTCGTGCTCACGCGAACCTTCTCCAAGGCCTACGGCCTCGCCGGGCTGCGCGTCGGCTTCGCGCTCGCGCATGCGTCGGTCGCCGACGTGATGAACCGCGTGCGCCAGCCGTTCAACGTGAACAGCGTCGCGCTCGCCGCGGCCAGAGCCGCGCTCGATGACATGGAGTTCGTCGCGCGCAGCTACGCCGAGAACCTGCAAGGCCTGAAACAGCTCGAGGAAGGTGCCCGTCACCTCGGGCTCGATTTCATTCCGTCGCATGCCAACTTCCTCACCCTCCGCGTCGGCAAAGCGGCCGAGATCTACAAGCGCCTGCTGCGCCGGAGCGTGATCGTGCGGCCGGTGGGCGGCGGCTACGGGCTGCCCGAGCACCTGCGCGTCACCATCGGCACGCCGCAGGAGAACGACAAGTTCCTCGCCGCGCTCGCCGCCAGCCTGAAGGAATGAAGCTTGCCGTCATCGGCGTCGGCCTCATCGGCGGCAGTTTTGCCCTGGCGCTGAAGCAGGCGAAGGTCGCATCGCACGTCGTCGGCGTCGGTCGCAACCCGGCCAATCTGAAGCTCGCGCTCGAGTCACGGACGCCGGCAGCACGAAGCGCGACGTCGTTGCCGCGGCGCGCAACGCAATGAAGGAAAAAATTGCGCAGTTCGTCCCAGGGCATCCGATCGCCGGCGCCGAGAAAAGCGGCGTCGCGGCAGCGACGCCGGAGCTGTTCAGGAACAGGAGAGTCGTTCTGACTCCGCTGCCCGAAAACCCGGCGGCAGCGATCAGCAAAGTCGAACAAGCCTGGGAGTCGTGCGGCGCACGGATCACGAAAATGAACCCTGATGAGCATGACGCGGTGCTCGCCGCGGTAAGCCACCTGCCGCACGTGCTCGCCTTCGCGCTGGTGCACGACATCGCGGCACGCGCGAACGCGGCGCAGCTTTTCTCCTATGCCGCCGGTGGTTTCCGCGACTTCACCCGCATCGCCTCGAGCCATCCGGAAATGTGGCGCGACATCTGCATGGCCAACCGCGATCGCCTGCTGGAAGAGATCGACCGCTATTCGAAAGACCTGGGCTCCACAAGAAAAATCATCGAAGCAGCGGATTCGGCTGCGCTGGAGAAGCTGTTCAGCGATGCCCGCGCCGCCCGGCAGCGCTGGCTCGACGGCGAGTTCGACTCCTGATGGACAGCCTCGAGCTGAAGCCGATCCGCCGCGCGGCGGGCAAGGTGCGGCTTCCCGGCTCGAAAAGCATCTCCAATCGCGTGCTGCTTCTCGCCGCCCTCGCCTCCGGCGATACCGAGGTGAGCGGGCTGCTCGACGCCGACGACACCCGCGTCATGCGCGCGGCGAATACCGCCTTTCCGGCGCGCCGCGGATGCACGAGCGCCCCATTGGCGATCTCGTGAACGCGCTGCGCGGGATCGGGGCCGACGTCGAGTACCTCGGCGCGGACGGCTATCCGCCGCTCGCTCTGCATCCCGCGACCATCAAGCTGAATGAACCGGTGACGGTGAAAGGCGACGTGTCGTCGCAGTTTCTCACGGCGCTGCTCATGGCGCTGCCGCTTCTCGATTCGAAATCGAGGGTCGAGGTGCAGGGCGAGCTGATTTCCAGGCCTTACGTGGAAATGACCCTGAACGTGATGCGCCGCTTCGGCGTCGAGGTGACGCGCAAGGAATGGCACTCGTTCGAGGTGCCGGCTGCGCGCTACGTCTCACCGGGAAAAATCTACGTCGAAGGCGACGCCTCGTCCGCGTCGTACTTTCTCGCCGCCGGCGCGATCGGCGGCGGGCCGGTGCGCGTCGAGGGCGTCGGGCGCGACAGCATCCAGGGCGACGTGCGCTTCACCGAGGTTCTCGAGCGCATGGGGGCGCGGGTATCGATGGGGGACGGCTGGATAGAAGCTGCCGGGGGAAAGAAGCTCAAAGCGGTCGATATGGATCTGAACCACATTCCCGATGCCGCGATGACTGCGGCGGTGATGGCGCTGTTTGCCGACGGCCCGAGCACGCTGAGGAACATCGGCAGCTGGCGGGTGAAGGAAACCGACCGGCTCGCGGCGATGGCGACGGAGCTTCGCAAGCTGGGAGCGCGCGTGGAGGAGGGAAGGGATTCGTTGCGAATTTCGCCAGGCAAGTTGAAGCCCGCGGTGATTGATACGTACGACGACCACCGCATGGCGATGAGTTTCTCGCTCGCCGCGCTGGGCGGCGTGCCGGTGCGCATCAACGATCCGGGCTGCGTCGCCAAGAGCTTCCCGGAGTATTTCAGCGCCTTCGCCAGCATCGCGGCCGCATGACAGCCTCGGTCGCGCCAGTGATCGCTATCGACGGTCCCTCGGCCTCGGGCAAGGGCACGATCGCCAGACGCGTGGCCGACGAGCTGTCGTTTCACTATCTCGAAAGCGGCGCGCTCTACCGCTTGGTCGCGCTCGTCTCGCTGAGGAACACGATCACCGATGAGAAGGCCTTGGCGGAGGTCGCCGAGCGCATGGCCGTGGACTTCAGGGGGGAAAAAATCCTGTTGTCGAATCAAGATGTTACTCTGGAAGTGCGCAGCGAGGAGGTCAGCAAGCATGCGTCCGAAGTGTGTTCTTGACAGCGAGCCCGGAAGTGAGGGCCGAGCGGAGATATAAGCAGTTGATCGACAAAGGAATCCCTGCTAATCTTCGCTCCCTTTCCCGGGACTTGGCGGAACGGGATGCGCGCGACAGAAATCGCACGGTCGCGCCTCTGGTTCCCGCGCCGGATTCGCAAGTGCTCGATTCTTCTGCGCTTTCGATCGACGCCGTCGCCGAGCTGATCGTCCGCTGGTATCGGGAGAGGACCGGCGGGCTTCGTTAGCGCGAGGCCTTTTATCAACTTGACCCGCGGTGCGGTCGCTAAGCCTGCGGCTTGAAAAGGTTTTTTTCCTACATGGCCAGTATTTCCCCAGCTCCGACCTCGAATCCAACGTCCAGCGCCGGCGAATCGTTTGCGGCGCTTTTCGAGGAGAGCCTCAACCGCAAGGAGATGCGCATCGGCGAAGTCATCACCGCCGAGGTCGTCAGTGTCGACGAGAACTTCGTGGTGGTGAACGCTGGGCTGAAGTCGGAGAGCATCATCGCAATAGACGAATTCCGCAACGACGCCGGGCAGGTGGAAGTGAAGCCCGGCGACTTTGTCAGCGTTTCCATCGAAGCCCTTGAAGACGGTTACGGCGCCACGCGCCTCTCGCGCGACAAGGCAAAGCGCATGGCCGCCTGGCTCGAGCTGGAGAAAGCGCTCGAGACCGGCGAGAAGGTGCTGGGCGTGATCACCGGCAAGGTGAAGGGCGGCCTCACCGTGATGACGCGCGGCATTCGCGCGTTCCTGCCCGGGTCGCTGGTCGACCTGCGCCCGGTGAAGGACACCACGCCCTACGAGGGCAAGGAGATGGAGTTCAAGGTCATCAAGCTCGACCGCAAGAGGAACAACGTGGTCGTGTCCCGGCGCGCCGTGCTGGAGGAGACCGCCGGCGCCGAGCGGCAGAACCTGCTCGCTTCGCTGCAGGAAGGCGCGACCGTGAAGGGCATCGTCAAGAACATCACCGACTACGGCGCGTTCGTCGACCTGGGCGGCATCGACGGGCTGCTCCACATCACCGACCTCGCCTGGCGCCGCGTGAAGCATCCTTCCGAGGTGCTCAACGTCGGCGACGAGGTGACGGCGAAGGTGCTCAAGTTCGACGCCGAGAAGAACCGCGTTTCGCTCGGCCTGAAGCAGCTGGGCGAGGATCCGTGGGTCGGCATCGCCAGACGCTACCCCCAGGGAACCAGGTTATTTGGAAAAGTAACTAATTTGACGGACTACGGCGCATTCGTCGAGGTCGAGTCGGGGATCGAGGGCCTGGTCCACGTCTCCGAGATGGACTGGACCAACAAGAACGTGCATCCGTCCAAGGTGGTGCAGGTCGGCGACGAGGTCGAGGTGATGATCCTCGAAATCGACGAGGAGCGCCGGCGCATCTCGCTCGGCATGAAGCAGTGCATGCCGAATCGTGGTCGGCGGCCGGCGAGGAAGCGGTGAAGAACTTCAAGAAGGGCGAGGAAGTCGAGGCGGTGGTGCTGTCGATCGACGTCGAGCGCGAGCGCATCTCGCTCGGCGTCAAGCAGCTCGAGGGCGACCCGTTCACCAACTTCATCGCCAGCCACGAGAAGAACAGCCTGGTCAGCGGCACGGTGAAGTCGGTCGACGCCAAGGGCGCGGTGATCGCGCTCGGCGGCGACGTCGAGGGCTATCTGCGCGCCTCCGAGTTCTCGCGCGAGCGCGTCGATGACCTGCGTACCCACTTGAAGGAGGGCGATACGGTGCAGGCGATGATCATCAACGTCGACCGCAAGAGCCGGTCGATCAACGTGTCGGTCAAGGCGAGGGATCTCGCCGAGGAGACCGAAGCGATGAAGCAGCTGCGCACCGAGCAGGCGGCGGCGAGCGCGGGCGCGACCAACCTGGGGGCGCTGCTGCGCGCGAAGCTCGACAAGAGCGGATCGAACCCGCAGGAATAAGCGGGACCAGCCACCAAAGCGGGAAGGGTCACCATGACCAAGTCGGAACTGATCGCGCGCCTCGCCCAGCGCTATCCGCAGCTGGTCGCGAAGGACGCCGAGTACGCGGTCAAGATGATTCTCGACGCGATGACCCAGGCGCTGCTCGCCGGCAACCGCATCGAGATCCGCGGCTTCGGCAGCTTCGGGCTGAATTACCGGCCGCCGCGCACGGGCCGCAACCCGAAGTCGGGCGAGAAGGTGCAGGTGCCCGAGAAGTACGTGCCGCACTTCAAGGCCGGCAAGGAACTGCGCGAGCGGGTAGACGGCGCGACCCCCGAAGCCCCGGTCGCGCCGCCGCAGCGCGCTTCGCAGCCCGTTCGCTAGGGCGGCTGCGAAGCCGGCGGCGCCATGCGCATCGTCACCTGGGCGATCCGCCTAGCCGTTTTCTTGCTGCTGGTGGCGTTCGCGGCGAAGAATGTCGAGCCGGTGACACTGCGCTTCTATTTCGACCTCGCGCTGGAGGCGCCGCTGGTGCTGGTGCTGTTCGCCTTCTTCGCCGCCGGCGCGCTGTTCGGCATGCTCGCGCTTCTCATGCCGCTCGCCAGGCAGCAAAGGCAGATTGCAGTTCTCAAGAAACAACTCTCTTCGGCCGAACCGCCGGCGCCGCCGGGTCCGGGCCTCTAGCGATGGAGTTCGATTTCTGGTGGCTGCTCGGCTTTCCGCTGTTCTTCGGCCTGGGCTGGATTGCGGCGCGCATCGACATCAAGCAGATCGTCTCGGAGTCGCGGGCGCTGCCGCGCTCCTACTTCAAGGGGCTCAATTTCCTGCTCAACGAGCAGCCCGACAAGGCGATCGAGGCGTTCATCGAGGTGGTCAAGGTCGACCCGGAGACGGTCGAGCTGCACTTCGCGCTCGGCAGCCTGTTCCGGCGACGCGGCGAGTATGACCGCGCCATCCGCATGCACCAGAACCTGCTCGAGCGCGCCGATCTGGGCGCCGAGCAGAAAGTGATCGCGCTGGCGGAGCTCGGCCAGGACTACCTCAAGGCCGGCATCCTCGATCGCGCCGAGGAGGTGTTCGGCCGGCTCACCGACGGCCCGCAGGCGATCCAGGCGCGCCGCCACCTGCTGCAGATCTTCGAGCAGGAGAAGGACTGGCCGCGCGCCATCGAGATGACCAAGCAGGTGGAATCCGATCCGCGCGACCTCGCCCAGTACTTCTGCGAGCTGGCCGCCTCGGAAGCGGCGCAGTCGCGCCCGGACGCGGCGCGCCGGCACCTGGAGGCGGCGCTCGAGGCCAACCGCAAGTGCGTGCGGGCGAGCCTCCAGCTGGGAGATCTGGAAAGAAGCTCGAATAATCTCGACGGCGCGATCGAGCACTGGAAGCGCATCGAGTCGCAGAACCCGGCATACATCGCGCTCGCGGCGCAGCGGCTGCTCGAGGCGCATGGCGCAGCAGGGCGGGGCGAGGATGGGCTGAGGCTGCTCGCCGGCTATCTCGAGCGCTATCCTTCGCTCGACCTGCTCGACACCGTGTTCCAGCAGACGCTGGAAGTGAAGGGTGCCGAGGAGGCGTACACGCTGGTGCGCGACGAGCTGCGTCGCAACCCGACGCTGCTCGGCCTCGACCGGCTGCTCGAGGCGCAGATCATCGCCGCCAGCTCGCCCGAGCGGCGGCGCGACCTGGAGCTGGTGCGCAACCTGGTCCATGGGCACACCCGCCGCCTCGCGCGCTACCGCTGCGAGAACTGCGGTTTCAAGGCGCGCCAGTTCCACTGGCATTGTCCCGCCTGCGGCGGCTGGGAAACCTACCCGCCGCGGCGCACTGAGGAGTTCGATCTAACGCCATGAATGTCAGCGTAATAGGAACGGGGTATGTCGGACTGGTCACCGGCGCCTGCCTGGCGGATGCCGGCAACACCGTCTTCTGTCTCGATGTCGACGAGAACAAGATCGCGCGGCTGAACAAGGGCGAAATTCCCATCTTCGAGCCCGGCCTGGAAGCGGTCGTCAAGCGCAACCGCGAGGCGGGAAGGCTGCGTTTTTCCACCGACGTGGCGGCGAGCGTGGCGCACGGCGAGCTGCAGCTGATCGCGGTCGGCACGCCGCCCGGCGAGGACGGCTCGGCCGACCTGCAGCACGTGGTCGCCGCGGCGCGCGCCGTCGGCCGGCACATGCAGGGCTACAAGGGTGGAGGACTTCATGCGCCCGGACCGGATCATCATCGGGTCGGACGACACGCGCGCCGTCGCGCTGCTGCGCCAGCTCTATGCGCCGTTCCAGCGCAACCGCGAGCGCGTCATCGTGATGGGCGTGCGCTCGGCCGAGCTCACCAAGTACGCCGCCAACTCGATGCTCGCCAGCCGCATCTCGTTCATGAACGAGGTCGCGAACCTCGCGGAAGCGATCGGCGCCGACATCGAGGAAGTGCGGCGCGGCATCGGCTCGGATCCGCGCATCGGCTACCAGTTCCTGTACGCCGGCGCCGGCTTCGGCGGCTCGTGCTTTCCCAAGGATGTGAAGGCGCTGCAGCGCAGCGCCGACGAGGCCGGGCACCCCTTGAAACTGCTCGCCGCCGTCGAGGCGGTCAACGAGGCGCAGAAGCACGTGCTCGCCGGGAAGATCAAACGGCATTTTGGTTCTCTTGCGGGGAAAAGAATTGCGCTCTGGGGGCTCGCCTTCAAGGCCAACACCGACGACCTGCGCGAGGCCCCGAGCCTCAGCCTGATCGACGATCTCACGCGGGAGGGCGCGAGCGTGCAGGCTTATGATCCCGCCGCGGGCCATGAGGCAAGAAAGCTGTTCGCGAAAAACGGCAACGTGACAATCGTCGACAGCGCGATCGATGCCCTGGAGGGTGCGGACGCGCTGGCGATCGTCACCGAATGGCAGGAATTCCGCAGTCCGGATTTCGCCGCCATCAGGCAAAAGCTGAAGACACCCGCCATCTTCGACGGCCGCAATCTTTACGACCCGGCCGCGGTGCGTGCGCAGGGCCTCGAGTATTTCCCGATCGGCAGGAAGCCTTGAAAATTCCTGACACGTCGAAGGCGAGGGTGCTGGTCGTAGGCGATGTGATGCTCGACCGGTACTGGTATGGCGACGCCTCGCGCATTTCGCCCGAAGCACCGGTGCCGGTGCTGCTGTTCAGGGAGGAAGAATACAGGCTGGGCGGCGCCGCCAACGTGGCGGCCAATTGTGCGAAGCTCGGCGCCCGCACGCTGCTCTTGTCGGTGGTGGGAAGGGATGAAGCGGGCGAGCGGCTGGAGAAGCTGCTGAAAAAGGAAGGCGTCGATGCCAGGCTGCAGCGCGACCGCCGGGTTCACACGACGCAGAAGCTGCGCGTGATCGGCAGACGCCAGCAACTTCTGCGGATCGACATGGAGGCCGCTCCGTCGAGCGAAGTGCTTGCCTCCAAGCTGGCCGACTTCAAAAGCGCACTGCCTGAATGCGACGTCGTTCTCCTGTCCGATTACGGCAAGGGCGGCCTCGCGCACGTCGCGACCATGATCCGCGAGGGGCGCAAGGCGGGCAAGCACGTGCTCGTCGATCCCAAAGGCGACGACTATTCTCCCTACAGGGGGGCGACGATGGTGACGCCCAATTTGAAGGAGCTGCGCGAGGTGGTCGGCAGCTGGAGGAACGAGAAGGACCTGGAGGCGCGCGCGCAGCGGCTGCGGGCCGAGCTGCGGCTCGAGGCGCTGCTGCTGACGCGGGGCGAGGACGGCATGACTGTTTTCAGGCACAGGAAAACAATTCATGTCAAGGCGGAAAGGCGCGAGGTGTCCGATGTCACGGGCGCAGGCGACACGGTGATCGCCACGCTCGCAGTGATGCTTGCGGCCGGCGAAGCTCTGGAATCCGCGGTGCGTATTGCAAACCGTGCCGGCGGCATCAAGGTCACCAAATTCGGCACCGCGGTCGTGACGCTCCAGGAAATATTCGGGAAGAGATGATGTACTACGTGGTCACCGGGGCGGCGGGATTCATCGGCTCGAAACTGGTCGAGGCGCTCAACCGGCACGGCATCACGGACATCATCGCCGTGGACAACCTGCAACAGGCGGACAAGGTCGGGAACCTCGCCGGCTGCGACATTGCCGATTACGTCGACCAGACCGAGTTCATCGCCAAGCTCGACCAGTACGAGGGCGCGGTGGACGCCATGCTGCATCAGGGCGCGTGCTCCGACACCATGGAGTCCGACGGCCGCTACATGATGGAGAACAACTACCGCTACTCGAAAATCCTGCTCGAATGGTGCCAGGAAGAGGAAGTGCCGCTGCTCTACGCGTCGTCGGCCTCGGTCTACGGCGCCGGTCCCGAGTTCCGCGAGGAGCGGCACGGCGAGCGGCCTCTCAACGTCTACGGCTATTCCAAGTTCCTCTTCGACCAGTTGGTGCGCGAGCGGCTTGCGGCGCGCAGCGCCCAAATCGCGGGCTTGCGCTATTTCAACGTCTATGGGCCGAACGAGGCGCACAAGGGCCGCATGGCGTCGGTGGCGTTCCACGCCTACCGGCAACTGCTGGAGTTCGGCCGGGTGAAGCTGTTCGTCGGCTCGGGCGGCTACGGCAACGGCGAGCAGCGCCGCGACTTCATCCACGTCCAGCTCCCGGTGCCCGAGCTGGTCGACAAGGGGCTCATCGAGTACGTGCCTTTTCCCCCGGGCCTCGCCGACAGGTATCAGAGCTTCACCGAGGCCGACCTGTCGCGGCTGCGCGCCGCCGGCTACAACGCGCAGTTCATGTCGGTCGAGCAGGGCGTCGCCGCGTACGTGAAAGCGCTGCAGCAGAAATGAACAAGACGATCGAGGATTGCATCGGCGACACGCCGCTGGTGCGGTTGCAGCGGCTGCCGGGCGCGGAAAATTTCAAAAATCAAAATATCGTCTTGGCAAAGCTGGAAGGAAATAATCCCGCCGGCTCGGTGAAGGACCGGCCCGCGATCTCGATGATCCGCCACGCCGAGAAGCGCGGCCGCATCAAGCCCGGCGACACGCTGATCGAGCCGACTTCGGGCAACACCGGCATCGCGCTCGCCATGGCGGCAGCCACGCGCGGCTATCGCATGGTGCTGATCATGCCCGAGCACCTCTCGGCCGAGCGGCGCCAGACCATGCGCGCCTTTGGCGCCGAGATCATCCTCACGCCGCAGAAGGGCGGCATGGAGGCGGCGCGCGACCTCGCCGACAAGATGGTGCGCGAGGGAAGGGGTACGATGCTCGACCAGTTCGCCAATCCCGACAACCCGCTCGCGCACTACGAGACCACCGGGCCGGAGATCTGGCGCGACACCGAAGGCAGGATCACGCATTTCGTCTCCAGCATGGGCACGACCGGCACCATCATGGGCTGCTCGCGCTTCTTCAAGGAGAAAAACCGCGGGATCGAGATCATCGGCTGCCAGCCCGAGGAGGGCTCGCAGATCCCGGGCATCCGCAAGTGGCCGGAGGCCTACCTGCCGAAGATCTTCGACAAGAAGCGCGTCGACCGGCTGGAATACGTCAGCCAGGCCGAGGCCGAGGACATGACGCGGCGCCTGGCGCGCGAAGAAGGCATCTTCGCGGGCATTTCCTCCGGCGGGGCGGTGCACGTCGCGCTGCGCGTGGCGAAGCAGCTGAATAGCGCGTTGATCGTGACGATCGTCTGCGACCGGGGCGACCGCTACCTGACTTCCGGTGTGTTCCCAGACTGATGACGCCGGTCCTCGCCTTCGATATCGAAACCATTCCGGATTGCGCCGGGATCCGCAGCCTTTACAACCTGCCCGCCGACCTGCCCGACGCCGATGTCGCCGAGCTCGCTTTCCAGAAGCGCCGCGTCTCGAGCGGGAGCGATTTCCTGCCGCCGCACCTGCAGCGCATCGTCGTCATCGGTTGCGTGTTGCGCGAAGGGGACAACGTCCAGGTGTTCTCCATCGCCGAGCCCGAGCGCGACGAGCCGGCGATCGTCCAGAAATTCTTCGACGTCGACCTGATGGACGTGCTAGCCATGTACCAGCCGCGCAACAACGTGCCGCTCGACGAGATGGCCCGGCTCGCCGGCTTTCCCGGCAAGCTCGGCATGGCCGGCGCCGCGGTGTGGGAGCACTACCGCAAGGGGGAGATCCGGCGCATCCGCGACTACTGCGAAACCGACTGCGCGAATACCTACCTGCTATACCTTCGCTTCCAGTTGCAGCGCGGGGCGCTGACCAAAGAACACTACCTCCGGGAATGCAACTTGTTGAAGGCGTACCTGGAGGAACAAAATCTGCCGCACTGGCGCGAGTTCCTGTCGCTCTGGAAAACCTGATCCTCAGCATCGACGCGCTCGACGCCGAGGGACGCGGTGTTGCGCGCAACCCCGAAGGCAAGGTGGTGTTCGTCGAAGGCGCATTGCCCGGCGAGCGCGTCGCCTGCCGGATTTTCCAGAACAAACCGAAATTCGACGTCGGCAGAGCCATGGAAATCTTGAGCGAGTCCGCCGGCCGCCGCGCGCCGCGCTGCCCGCACTTCGGCGTGTGCGGCGGCTGCGCGACGCAGCACGCCGATGCCGCGACGCAGATGGCGGCGAAGCAGCGCTGGCTGGAAGACAACCTGGCTCGCATTGGAAAAGTGCAGCCGGAAATGCTGCTGCCGATCGTCTACGGCGAGGAGTGGGGCTATCGGCGCAGAGCCCGGCTCTCGGTGCGGCGCGTCGAGAAGAAGGGCGGCGCGGTGGTCGGCTTTCGCGAACGGCGCTCGACTCACGTCGCCGATATGCGCGAATGCCACGTCCTTCCTCCCCACGTCTCCGCGCTCATCCCGGGGATGAAACAGTTGGTGGAAAGGCTATCTATCCGGGAGCGGGTGCCGCAGATCGAGGTGGCGGTCGGTGACAACGCGACGGTGCTGGTGTTCCGGCATTTGTTGCCGTTGTCGGAAAACGACCTTTCGCTCCTGCGCCGCTTCGCCGACGAAAACGCTGTTCATGTCTGGCTCCAGCCCGGCGGGCCGGACACGGCGCATCCGTTCCACCCCGAGCGCAGCGAGCTCTACTACGAGCTGCCGGAGTTCGGCCTGCGCATCCGGTTCCGACCGACCGACTTCACGCAGGTCAACCACGCCGTCAACCGTATTCTCGTGTCGCGCGCCGTGCGGCTGCTCGACCCGCAGCCCGGCGAGCGCGTCGCGGATCTGTTCTGCGGGCTCGGCAACTTCTCCCTGCCGATCGCCACGCGCGGGGCCCAGGTGGTCGGCTTCGAAGGCAGCCGCGAGCTGGTGGAGGCGGCGCGCCAGAATGCCGCGGCCAACGGCCTGGTCGCGCAGTTCGAGGTGATGGATCTGTTCAAGCACAACGTCGGCGCGTACGGGCCCTTCGAGAAGATCTTGCTCGACCCCCCTCGCGAAGGCGCCATCGAGATCGTCAAGTCATTGCCGGAGGACTGGCCGCGGCGCATCGTCTATGTGTCCTGCGACCAGGCCACGCTCGCGCGCGACGCCGGGGTTCTGGTGCACACTAAGGGCTTCCGGCTCGCCGCGGCTGGTGTCGTGAACATGTTCCCGCATACTGCGCACGTCGAGAGCATCGCCGTGTTCGAGCGATAGGGGAGAATGAAAGTGAAACGATTCCTTACGGTCATAGGCTTCGCGCTAGCGACCACGGCGTGGGCGCAACCTTACCCGAGCAAGCCGATCCGCATCATCGTGCCGTTCGTGCCGGGCGGAAACGTGGACATCACGGCACGCACCGTGGCGCCCGCGCTGGGGGATGCGCTCGGCCAGCCGGTGGTGGTCGAGAACCGTCCGGGCGCTGCCGGGATGGTGGGCGCGCAGGCGATGATGGGCTCCCCGGCGGACGGCTACACGCTGATGATGGGCTCGAACAGCTCGCTCGCCGTGGCGCCGAATCTTTACCCGAACTGGCCGTACGATCCGGTGAAGGGCATCGCCCCGATCTCGAATCTGGCGATCACGCCTTTCGTCCTGGTGGTGAAGCTGGGACTGCCGGCGCAATCGCTCGCCGACTTCGTCAAGCTCGCGAAAGAAAAGCCCGGTCAGCTGAGCATGGCCTCTGGAGGCAACGGCTCGTCCAATCATCTCGTGGGCGAGCTGTTCCAGATGATGACCGGCTTGAAGTTCAGCCATGTGCCCTATAAGGGCACCGGCGCGGCGCTCGTGGACCTCGCCGGCGGGCAGGTGGACCTGCTGTTCGACCAGGCGAGCTCCACCGTGCCGAACGTACGCGGCGGCAAGATCCGCGCCCTGGCGGTCGCCTCGAGCAGCCGCCAGAGCGCGCTGCCGGACACGCCGACGTTCGCCGAAGCCGGCTTGCGCGATTTCGAGATCGACAATTTCACCGGCCTGGTCGGGCCCGCCGGCATGCCGGCCGACGCCGTTGCCAAGGTCCATGCGGTCGCAGTGAGGGCGCTCGCCACGCCGCTGGTCAAGGAGCGCTTCGAGAGCCTGGGCGTGCAACCGGTCGGCAACACGCCGGAACAATTCGGCGCCGTGATCCGCGAGGACCTGGCGCGCTGGAGCAAGGTGATCAAGAGCGCCGGCGTCAAGGTCGAATGAGTCGGGTCGGCGCGAACCTGTAAAGCGCAACAAAAAGGGCGCCGAAGCGCCCATTTTTAATGGTTTCTCAGCGGATCAATCGCGTTCGCCGCCCAGCATCAGCAGGATATTGAGCAGGTTGGCGAAGATGTTGAACAGGCTCATGTAGACGCCGGTCGTGGCGATCACGTAGTTGGTCTCGCCGCCGCGCACGATCCGGTTCAGGTCGTAGAGCAGGAACAGCGAGAACACCACGATCACCAGCGTCGAGATGGTCAGCGCCAGGGCCGGGATCTGCAGCCACATGTTCGCGATCATCGCGATCAGCAGCGCGATCATGCCGACGAACAGAAACAAGCAGCAGCAGGATGCCGAGCGCGCTGTTGCGGTTGGCGGCGATACCGAACTGCAAGCCGATCACCGCCGCGAGCATGACAAAGGTGCTGATGATGGGGTGCGCCATGATGACGCCCGCCGTCGCCATGCCGATGAAGGCGCCGATCACCGTAGGCACCATCGTCAGGGCGAGGAGCAAGTAAGTATTGCGCAGGACTTTCTGGCCCTGCTCTGCCGCGGCGATCTCCGCCGCGTCGTAAGTGACGCCCCGGCTAATGGCCGGGTCGCCGGTGCGTATGGGTTTCAGTTCCATGGTTGTGGATCCCTCCTGCGCATAAGACTACCAAAGCGGCCCCAAGTTTCAAGCAATTTAAGTTTGACAGGGCGGCAAACCTAGCCGCTGGCGAGGTAGCGGTGCACGAACGCGACCGCCATGGCGCCTTCGCCCACGGCGGAAGCAACCCGCTTCACCGAGCCGTGGCGCACATCGCCAGCGGCGAATATGCCGGGGACGCTGGTCTCCAGGTAGAACGGATCGCGGTCGAGCGGCCAGCTGGCCGGCCGCTGGCGACCTCGTAGCAGATCAGGCCCGGTGAGCAGGTAGCCTCCTTCATCGCGCGCCACGCCGACTTCGCCCGCCCAATCGGTCTGAGGCACGCCGCCGACGCAAACGAAGAGCCAGCGGGTCTTCGCGCTGCGCTGCTGCCCAGTGGCCCGGTCCGCAAGCGCGATCTCCTCCAGCACCTTGTCGCCGCGCAAGGCGATGACCTCGGTGTGCGGCAGCACTTCGACGTTGGGGGTCGAGCCGAGGCGGTCGAGCAGGTACTGCGAGAGCGTTTCCTTCAGCGACTCGCCGCGGATGACAATGAAGATCCGCTTCGCGAACCCGGCGAAGTGCATCGCTGCCTGGCCGGCGGAGTTGCCGCCGCCGACGATGTACACGTCCTCGCCCTTCGTCAGCGTGGCCTCGCTGGCGCCCGCGCCGTAGTACACCCCCGCGCCAAGGAAGCGCTCCGCCTCGGGCAGCCCGAGGCGGCGGTACTCGATGCCGGTCGCACAGATGGAGGCGCGCGCGACGATCCTCGTGCCGTCCTCCAGGTAGCCGACTCCCTTGCCGGCTGTCATCTCGGCGCGCACGCCCTTGCGCGCGAGCAGGATCTCCGTGCCGAACTTGTAGGCCTGCTCGCGCGCGCGCTCGGCGAGCTGCGCGCCGCTGGTGCCTTCGGGAAAGCCGAGATAGTTCTCGATCCTGGGGCTCGACGCGGCCTGCCCGCCGATCGCCCATCGCTCCACCAGAACGGTCTTCAGCCCGTCGGAGGAGCCATAGACCGCGGCGCTCAGCCCCGCCGGCCCCGCGCCGTAGATCGCCAGGTCGTACTCCGCGCGCGACGGGTTGGCGAACCAACCCAGCTTCTCGGTCACCTGGCGGATCGTCGGCGACTCCATGCGGGTCCCATCCGGGAATTCGCAGACCGGCAGGCGCGCCTGCGCGTCGCTTTCGAGGGGAATCCACTCGAAGGGAACATCGCAGCGGTGCAGGAAATCGCGCAGCTGGTACGCCTCGGCCGAGCCCAGCCGGCCATAGATCTTCACGAGAGGCGTCCTTCCGCCGCTGGGCTCGGCCATGGTCAATCTTACAGGCCGAGTACCGACTAGTTCGCTAACTGCCTGTTTTCAGAGCGCCGAGCGACGCGCGTAAATCCAGCCATCGCCATCGCACTGACCGCAACGGGCAGTATTTTTATATCCGGTGGCATGGCACGTCGAGCACTCCTGCCAGTCGGTCGGGCTCATTGCGCCGAGATAGAAACCCTCGCAGCGCTTCCCGTCGGGGCGCCGCACGCAACGTCCGGCGATACTCGCGACATCTCGTCGCAAATGTCCGCATCGTGTGCACTTGGCAACCGGCGGTGGGAGCTTTGCAACCATAGCTTTATAGAAAATTCCTCGGTCGCTAGAGGCGTCCGAGGCCGACAGAGCCGCTTCGGAAGGGAGAGAAGCGACCATCTGTAAGTTAGCGCCACGGCATTGCACGATTGTGGCGCGGTTCGCATGAACAATGATCCGAACGGCACCGCCTGATGGGCATCTACGCGCACTTCATGCCGGACACGCATGGAGGGGTAGAATCGCCGCCTCGGCAGTTGGACATACTGGAAGTCCTTGCCGAAGCAAGCCAACGGAGAGTTGGCAGAGCGGTCGAATGCGGCGGTCTTGAAAACCGTTAGCCCGCGAGGGCTCGGGGGTTCGAATCCCTCACTCTCCGCCAAGACGTGTCCAAGCAAATCCGAAGAAGTCCAACAAAAGCCTGTTTTCCCCCCGAATACCGCCGTGTTATTCGGCGCCAGTACGCAGGATGATTAGAAGTTAGGCGCCGCAGGAGACGCTCAGTGTCCGCGTGGTCTGAACTTCTCGACAGCGTCCTCTCACACTTGACTGAGTTGCGTGTTGCTGGTTGCCCTGACCCGTTCTGGCGGCTAGCGCCGGCGAAGAAGGCCGATGCCGGCGGTGACGCGGTGACTGTCAGGCGGCAGGTCGGGCCGCCCGGAGATCAGCTGCAGATAGTCGTGGTAGCCCTCCGCACGATTCCTGTAGATGGCCGCTTCCCAAGCGACGAGCTCGATGTAGTCGGGACGCGCGAGCAAGTCCGCCACATCGTAGCGTCGGCCACCGAGCGTGCGCCAGATCGGCGCGCGACGCCCGGGCTGCGGGTCGCCCTTGGGAAACGCGAAGGCCTGAGTCTTCGGCCCGAGGTGCAGGTGCAGGTCCTTGCCGATTTCCTCTTCCGCGGCTTGCAGCACGCCGATGGCGCCGTAGAACAGACAGTCGTCCAGCACCACCGCCCCGCCCGGCACGAGCCGCGGCAACAGGTACCGAAGCGCGGTCTTCGTGCTGCTGTACGTGTCGGCATCGAGGTGCGCCAGGCAGAATTGCGCCGTCGGCGAAATCCGCCCGAGCGTGTCCTCGAACCACGCCTCGTGGATCTCTACCACGGCGTCGAGCCCCAGCTCGGCACGCACCCGCAGCACCTCCTGCAGGTCGCTCGCCATCGTGCCCTGCTCGAAGGGAGCATCGAGCGCCTCATCGGGCGGCGGCAGCCCCTGGAAACTGTCCAGCATGGCGACGCGCTTCGCGAGGCCCATGTCGACGATGCACAGCCCCAGGAAGAAGCTCAGGCCGCCGCGGAAGGCGCCGAACTCGATACAGTCGCCCGGCAGCTCCCGCACCTCGACCAAGCGGTCGAAGATCGAGCGCACCTGCGCCATCATCAGCAAGGTGTACGGCTCGACGCGCGCGTAGTTGCGCTCGAAGATAGCGTCAAGGTCCGCGCTCACCGACCGCTCCCTAGTGTCACTTCGCGGCGATGACCATGATCTCGACCAGAGCGTTCGGGTCGGCGAGCTTCGCTTCCACGCAGGCGCGGGCCGGCATGTTCTTCGGATCCACCCACGCCGTCCACACCTCGTTCATCGGCGCGCGGTTGCGGATATCGGTGAGCCAGATCAGCGCGGAAAGCAGCTTCGTTTTGCCCGAGCCGCACTTGGCGAGCAGCCGGTCGATCTCGTCGACGATCTCCTTGGTCTGCCCTTTGACGTCCTTGTCCAGATCCTTCGCCACGATGAACGATAGGAAAGTCAATTCGTCGCTGAAGCCAGGGCGGCTCGCTGGCGCGCTGTAATCGGGTGCTTGAACTCGTCTCGAATCGCGCACATGCTCCTCATGTTAATTTCGCTCGCCTCCGCACCCCCCCTGGAGAGGAGCGATCGGAGCGGGTTAGAGGTAAATCACTGAGCAATCTATTCCAACCGCCGCAGCAGGACAAGGTCTGTCCCCCACTCCGCTAGATCCGAAGCGTCGTCTTTGTTCAGCAACTCAGGCGATGTCGGGAACGCGATGGTAGGTCAGTTCGCGCACCGGCGGTTTTAATCCTTCGATGCCCTTTGCGTGCCCCGGTGGCGCGCGCTGATTCTGTCGCCCCTGCCGCGGCACCCAGCGACCCAAATATTGGAGAATTCGGCGAATGATTTCGGTATCTTCGATCAGCGCGATGACGCGCATCGGCGCGTGCCCGCTGGCCCCGGCAGCGGGTCGAATACCAACCGACATAACGCACAAGGTGTTCAAACCGGTCCGCAATATGGCGGCAAAGCAATTCGAGCCATTGCGCACCGGGCATCAACTGGAAATTGCGCTTCAGCCCGCATGTGCGAGCGGTACATGACCATTCCCGTGTCCGGGAGATAAGTCATACTTCTCCAGAGAAAGCGGCGCGCGCAGCATGTATTGAGCGAGCTTCTTGCGGCCCTCGGCGTCGCCGGCGCGAACGCGCACGCCGTTATGGACGGAGAAGCCGCTGTGGCGCCAGGCGAGCATGCTCGCCGATGGCGTCCTCGGCCACCAGCAGCTTGAGCACTTCAGAACGAAATCCCTGTTCGAGCAATTTCACGGGAATCGCCGGTAGTACGACGAACGCACCGTCGGCACGAAAAACGCCATCGGCCGCCAATACATGGATGTGCGGGTTGAAGGTCAGCAGGTCGCCGAAGGTCTGAACGAACAAGATCAAGCCCGGAGAAAAAGAAAGACCCGCTTGTATGGTTGGGGTGGTGTAAGCGGCTTTCTTCTGCAACAGTGAAGAGGCCGGGGTGGAGGGGCCAATGACCGCATCTGCTCTCCTTACCGAGA
>WNFI01035169.1_pt1 | contig 18249 bp, 12 predicted proteins | sample 5400471 | NCBI WGS metagenome assembly WNFI01 (sample SAMN13153348, study PRJNA577476) | soil metagenome | isolation source: 100 cm saprolite on Douglas fir-dominated hillslope | place: USA:California | collected 2013-09-17 | reverse complement strand
CGCCACGGATAGAGCCGGTCGCCTTCATAGTAGGCTTCGATTAATTGCTGGGTTCCATCGCCCTTGAAATCGCCGGCGAACAGCAGCGCGGGATGGTTTGCGTCGGCCCGATACTGGGTGTTCAGGCCGAGATTGCCCACGACATAATCCATCCGGCCATCTTCGTTAAAATCCGCCGCGGCGATCGAAGTCCACCACCCGGTGCCCGCCGCGGCAAAGCCCGCCTTCTCTGTCCAGTCTTCGAACCCTTTGCCCTGATTGTTATGGAAATACTTCACGTTGCCCCACTCCAGCGTCAGCAGCAGGTCCGGCCACCCGTCGCCGTCCACATCGCTCCAGAGAGCTGATGTGACCATGCCGACTGCGCGCAAACCGGGCGCGAGTGTGTCGGTCACGTCCTCAAACCGGCCGCCATGATTCACGAGCAAGGCGCTGCTCGGGGCGAGGGGGTAGAGTCCGGGTACGACTTTCGCTCCCAGGAAAACATCAAGAAGTCCGTCGCGATTGAAATCTGCCGCTGCCACCGCGCCGACGCTGAGGGAAAGCGGAGGCAGGGCGTCAGCCGGGGCCGGTCGCAAATTTCCGTGACCATCGTTGAGATAGAGTCGGGGTTGATAGGCAGGGGAACCCGCGGGCTGGCCGACGCCGGAAGCGGTGAGCAAAAGAGCATTCGTGCCGTCGCCATCGGCATCGAAAATAAGCGATGGCCCGTCATTGACCGACATATCGTCGGCGAGGGCCCGGGCGGGACCGCCGACGAATTGATTGTCCGGACCAGCAAGACGAAGCGACACCGGGCCCGCGTCGATTCTGGCGAACCGGGAGAAGTGAATTCGAACCCAACTCATCCACCGCATTTTCGTGGGCGATAATGGAGAGGTTCATCGCCTGGCTCACCTCGGTGAATTGTCCTGCCGGCCGCACCGGTGGGTTGGCCGGAGGCGCAGCGGGTGCGACCGGTTCGGTGACGGTGAATCTACGGTCGACGGCGAGATTGGCAAACGACTGGATCTGGCCGCTGGGCCACGAGACCGTGACCCGCCTGAGGAGCGTGGATTCGCCCAGGCCGAAATGCAGCACGGGTTCGGAACTCGAAAGGACACCCCGGGCCAGGACAAGCTGCCGGACCTGAATGCCGGCATCGGTTTCAATGTGGATCATGGCTCCGACTCCGAAGCGGTTCGATTGCGTGCCCCGCAGGGCGAAAATCACCCGATGACCGGTGTCGGAATCATTGCGCAGCACGGTGACCCCTTTCTTATAGTTGGTGTAGACGAGATCGAGATCACCGTCACCGTCGAGGTCGCCGAAGGCCGCGCCGAAGCTCACCCCATTCTCATCGAGGCCCCAGGCGGCGCCGACGTTTTCGAATTTCAAATCGCCGAGATTGCGGAAGGCGAGGTTGTGTTCGACGAGCACCGGGGCGTTGCGTTGCATCCGTTGCTTTTCCGCCAGCGATTGGGCGGACCCGAGGCGGGAGATCAGGTCGGCGTTGTGCAATTCCCGGTGCATGCCGTTGGTCACGAACAGGTCGAGTCGGCCGTCATTGTCGAGGTCTTCGAAGCGCACTGACCAGGTCCAGTCGGTGGCGTCCAGGCCCGCGAGAAAAGCCGCCTCCAGGCAGTGGCCCGTGCCGGTATTCAAGTACAGCGCGTTGTGGTAGTATTGCGGCACCGCCGTGGAATTATCCGGAGGATCCAGTGCCTGACCGCGGGTTGTAGCCATGGTGCGCTGGTCTTTCTGATGGGTGGTTACTGCCATTTCCGAGGCCAGCAGGTCGATGAGGCCGTCGTTGTTCAAATCGCCCAGATCCGAGCCCATGGAAGAATAGGGCATATGGGGCACCACTTGATCGATGACGTTGGTGAAGGTGCCGTCGCGGTTGTTGTGATAGAGGATGTCGGGCGCGGCGAAATCGTTCGCGACATAAATATCCGGCCAGCCGTCGCCGTCGTAATCCCACCAAATGACCGAGTGGCCTTGTGCTTCTCCGCTGACACCCGCGCGATCGGTGACGTTGGTGAAGGTGCCGTCGCGGTTGTTATGAAAAAGCAGGTTGCGTTGTCCGTTCGGATGCGTGGCTCCGTCGAGCAGGTTGGTTTGGATGAGCACGTCGAGCCATCCGTCACGGTCGTAGTCGCAAAAAGCAGCCATGACCGATGCATCCACCACAGCCAAACCACGGGCGACGGCTTCTTCCTTGAAGGTGCCATCACCCTGGTTGATGTAGAGCAGATTGGGGGCGTTGTACCGGCAGACATAGATGTCCAGCAGCCCGTCATTATTCACGTCGACAAACGTCGCCCCCTGTTTCCAGATGGCCGCAGCCTCGCCCTTGTCTTCTACCCCGGCCTTCGCCGTGACATCTTCGAACTTCCAGTTGCCGAGATTGCGAAACAGCCGGCAACTCTCCGTCTTGCTGACCACAAATATGTCCGGCCGGCCGTCGCCATCATAGTCGCCGATCGCGACACCCGTACCGACTGCGCCGACGGCGAATTCGTCATAGTGACCCTGGCCCATGCGGGGATCCTTGTAACCGGTCTTATTTTCCCGGGGATCAGCATAGTTATTTTCGGTTATGATGCCGGTGTCGGCGGGAGACAGCGTGGCAAACATCGTTTTGCCTTTGGGCCGGGAGCGGGCGGCCAGCGGTGATTCACTCAGCCCCGGAACTGATACCTCCGCACTCATGGGCAAAGCGGCGAAGAGGGCGCCGATGAAAATGAAACAGGACGGTATGTGCCAATGGGCACCACTTGCCGGGGAAATGGGGGTGGGCTCGACCGGCGACATGCAGTGGGCAAATACAACGAACCACGAGCAGGGAGAGTCAAGGATTGGCTGATAGCGAAGGTGATCGGACAGGGCTTGCCCTCAAAGCTGCACGACCTGGCCCTGGTGCGGTTGAATTGCGCGACCGGCTGAGGTAGCGGCGCCCCCGCGGATCTGCAAACCCGACGTGAGCACGCCCGAGCTGCCTTGGAGCGTAGGTCGTGAGAAGGGCCAGCAGCCAAACGTTTCGGGGACGGCGGCCTGGACTAACGAGCCGACGCAAGGCCCAGCAGCACATCGCCCGGCGGCTGCTCGTCATACTCGATCAGGCCAAGCAGATTGCGGCGAACCTGGCCGGCAGTTTTTTCATCCGCTCCGGCGAGGAGGGCCAGAACCTCGGCCGAAAGGGCGTCCCCCGAGAGCGGCGCGCGGAGCGCGATGCCCGGCGGCAGTTTCGCCGTGGAGGCGAGGTAGGTGCCCGAAGCGGCGTCGAAAAACAAACTGTTGGCGCGGGCCAACAACCGATCGGCAACCGCATCGTCTTTGAGCGCACGAAAAGCCAGTGCCACGGCAGTGTAATCGGCCGCGGTGGCACCGGAAGGCAAACCGGTGATGTGGGCCAGGGCATAACCGGAGGCGGCCAGCTCGCCGCGCAGTTTTTCCGCCAGTTGCGCGGCCACCGAGATGAAACGTTTCTCACCGGTTCGCTGCAGCGCCGCAATCAACAGGCCCTGCGCTCCGCTGGTGGCGGTGCCGACTCGCGCAAAATTGGGCCGTCTGGCCGGGTCGGCGTTCTCTTCCAGCGTGCCGTCCAGCGCTGCGGCGAAGGTGCCGTCGGGATTCCTTAGTTCTTTCAGGGCAAAATCGAGCGCGCCGAACGCGGCCGCGCGGAGCCTGTCGTCCTTCGCAGCGTCGGCGGCCTCGAGCAGGGCGAACGCGATGCGGGCTTGGTCGGTCAGGGTCTTCTGGTAGTAAGGCTCCTTCCATTCCTCGTCGATGGCGCGCCGGTAGAATCCGCCGTCCACGGAGTCACGCCCGCCTCCGGCCACGAGGGCCCGGGCGGCGTTGAGCGCAGCGGCGCGAGCGGCTTCGCCCCGGGAGAGCAGGAACCGGATCAACTCGGGTTCCGGATTCTTTGGCGCGGTGCCAAAGCCGCCATGCACCGGATCAATCGCCCCGATCCAAGCGGTAACGGCGCGATCAAGCGGGGCCTTCACATCGGGCTTCGGACCCAGGTCCAGGGGCCTCACCCGCATAAGCGACATGGCCTCGGTGGCGAGGGCCCGGGCCCGGGCCGGCTCGATGGCCCAGGCGTCGAGCGCACCGCGGGCGGCCTTGAGGAAACCCGGTTTGCCCCATTCCTCGGAAGGCGGCAGGTAGTTGGCGCCATCGTAGGGCTGGAGCTCCGGGGTCAGCCAAAGGTGGACCGGCAAGCCGCGGAGTTGCTTGACACTGTTGATGAAGTGCTGCGCGTACGCGGCGACCTCCGGCTGGGCGTCGGCATCGACAAAGATGCAGAAAAAATTATCGTTAAGCCACGCGACGGTTTTCGCACTGGTGAAGGTCTGGCTGATTGTCGCACGCGTCAGCTCGCTGAGCGGCGTGCCGACGAAGACATAAACGCTGCGGCCGGACTCCCGCGCGCGGGTCAGCGTGGCGTCGTTCCATGACTGCCAGTGCACCGCACTGGCGGCTTGGGCCCGGGCGAACCCGGTCGGGGCCGTGACGAGGGGAGAAGGCTCCGCTAGCAGGGCCGGCGCGGCGAGAGCCGCCAGCAATGCGGCGGGGAGGTAACGAAGGGACATCGGCCTAAGTCAGTGTTTTTCGAACAAAAGAAGCGAGCCTCGGTTGCGGGCGAAAATGATCAACGGGCCCCGGCCGATCAACCGTGCGGCCAGGACACAGGCCTGATCAGAGTTTGAATGTGGTTTGGATATAAACGAAATTTGCATCGCTCTTCGCCCCGGTGGCCAAGAGGTAGGAGCCGGCATAGAAATGTGAGCAGCCCGCATCGATCACCGCCCACGGCCGCGGAGTCCAGGTGGCCGTGAGATCGAGCGCGTCGCCGGCCCGGCGCGGGGCGCTTTGGGCGGCGGCGTTGAGCGGGCGCACCGTGGCCACGGCATTCGCCCGATACCAGGCGTCTTGTGAAGAATAGAGCGAGAGCCGGTGATAGTCGATTCGCACCACCGTCTTGGGCAGCGGCGTAAAGCGCAGGGTGACGGTGACTTCACGGATATTTTTCCACGCAAAGACATCCATGAGACTGTAGAACTGTTTGTGATTGCTCGGGAAAAGATTCATAAACGAACCATTCTTGCCGTCGGTCCGGTCGGTGTCGCCGGATGCGACGTTGTATTCGACGTCAAAGCGCAGTTTGCGGGGTGCGCCCATCGGCGTGTAGCCGACCAGCGCATGGAGCGCCCAAGCCTGCTGATCGAGCGTGGGGCTGCTGCCCGCGTAGGCTCCGGTCGCCGTCGGGGTCTGGCGGTTGACATTGCCCCACTGGTAGGCGCCCTCGAACTCCGTATCAAACGCCCCCTCCCTTGGCGGGGCGCCATAACGGGTGCCAAGCGTGAAAATATTCTGGCCGATATCATAGGCGGCGGCGGCGCGGGCCGCGGCCGGGATGGCCGCGGTCGGCGCGCTATAAATCGGATTGTTGTCCTTCTTGTCGCGCCACAGCAGATAACCGTCCAGCGTGCTCGTCTTGTCGGGCTTGGATGTGACGTAAACCCCGCTGAACATGTCGTTCGTGCTCGAGTGGTCGAACATCCAGCCCTGGCCGCTAGTCTGGGCCCCGATGTTGACCACGCTGCCGATGAATACCGTGGCGATGGTCTGGCCGGGCACAACGGACCACACCAGTTTGCCAGCGTCAAAGGTGCGCGCGAAGTTGTTCCATTCGCTCGGGCCCACGAGACGCTCATCACCAAAGGCCAGGATCTGCCGGCCGAGCGTAAACACGACGGGGGATTTCTTGGGATCACCCCAGGTCACGGAAGCCAGGCGCAGGTTCAACGCATCATTGCCCTCCGCGCCGAGAATGAACGGGACCTTGGGCCGCTCGGAGCCCAGCTCGCGCGAGTCCTGCACCTGCACCTGCAGGGCTAATGTGCCGGAAGGCTTCCAGGTCACGCCGGCCCGGAAGCGCTGCTCATACCACGAGCCGTCGGTCGGCGAGTGCGCGGCGGAATTGAAGTCGAAGTTGTCCTGGCGATCCTCGAAGCGCAGCCGCTCGGTGAAATCGAAAACCCCGCGACCGCCGTCGAAGGTGAGTGGCGGGGCGCCGGCCGCGCGGGCGGGCGTCAGGGGGCTGAGGAGCGACAGCAAAAGGGTCGCTCCATAAATGGAGTGTTTCATGGGCGCGGGTTTTTGTCTAACGGTTGGCAGGGGTGAAGAGAAGCACCGGGCCCTCCTGGCGCGCGATGACGAGGGACAGTTGCGCCATACCGTCGAGCTGCACCGCAGCGGCGGCGCGCGTGTCACCCGGGACCACGATGCCGGCTTGCGCGGGGGCCAGGGCGGTGAAGCCGCCCTGACCGTCGCCTTTCAGCAGGACCCCGACGCCGCCGTCGAAGCGGCCGGTGTTGGGCTCGGGCCCGAAATTGTTGCCGGCGCAGAAGAGGTCCAGCTTGCCGTCGCCGTCAAAGTCGCGCGCCACGATGGCATTGATCGGCGCGACCTGCGCCAGGCGGGGCAGCGGCCGGAAGACAAACGTGCCGTCGCCCCGGTTCACGAACACGCCGCTGGCGAGTTCCGTGGCGGCAAGCTTGCGCACCTTCGCCAGGTGGTCCGCGCCGAAGATGTCCTCCACCGTCGCCTGTCCGTAGGCCTGGTAGGTGGGAAATTTTTTCGGCAGCCACGGGAAGGCGTAAGCCAGCTTGCTGCGGCCGCGCGCGGGGTAGAGTTTGCCACCCTCGTATTGCGCCTCGATGAGCTGGTTCTTGCCGCTGCCGTCAAAATCCCCGGCCAAGAGGACGGTCGGTTCGGCGGCCGAAGCATGATACTTCGTGTTGAGTCCGACATTGCCGGCGATGAGATCCGGCCGCCCATCACCGTTGACATCGGCCACGGCGAGCGCGCTCCACCAACCGGTGATGCCCGCCAGACCGGCCTTTTCCGTCCAATTCTCGAAACCTTTGACGGTGTTGTGCCAGTAGGTGACCGGACCCCACTCAGTGGCGACGAGCAGGTCGGGGCGCTTGTCCCCGTCGATATCAGCCCACACGGCGGCCGTCACCATGCCGACATTGCGCAGACCGGGGGCGAGCTCGTCGGTCACGTCGACAAACTTACCGCCCGCATTGCGGTAAAGAAAACTGCGAGGCGTCTCGGGATACCTGCCTGGCACGACCCGGCCGCCGATAAAGAGGTCGATCCGGCCGTCACTGTCGAAATCGGCCGCCGCGACCGCCGCGGTGCTTTCGCCATCGGCCGGCAGCGTGCCCGCGGGCGCCGGGCTGAACCGGCCGTGGCCGTCGTTGAGATACACGCGGTCATTGAGCACGGGATCCCCGCGGTCGTGCTCGACGCCGCCGGATGTGAGGATGAGGTCGGGAAATCCGTCGCCGTTGATGTCGGCGAACAGCGCGCCGGCACCGTCAATGGCCGCATCGGCTGCCCAAGGCTGGCTGTCAGCATGCTTGAAGGTGCCGCCGGCCTCACCGAGAAAAAGTTCGCCGGGCTGGCCCGGCGAGCCGGAGACGAACACATCAACCAATCCGTCCCCATTGACGTCCGCCGTGGCGATGGCCGGCCCCATGCCACTCAAACGGCGGGGCAGCAGGCGCTGGCGGACGAGTTCGTCGAACGGCCGCAGGGCGCTGGTGTGCTTCAGGCCGCGGGCTTGGGCGGACTCGGTGAACAGGGCGTCGGGCCGCGCCGGTTTCTTGAAGAACGCGGGCGGCCGCTTCGTCGTATCATCGGACGGCGGTTCGGCGATGGTCAGGAACCGGTCGACCGGCAGATTCTCGAGCACCTGCACCTGGCCGCGCGGCCAGTGGATCGTCAGTTTTTTGATGACCGTGTCGGCCCCGAGACCGAAGTGGACGACCGGCGGTTCGCTGGCCGTGATGCCGCGCTCAGTGTAGAGCTGGCGCAACTGGATGCCGGTGATCTCGGCCTCAAGGCGCAGTTCGGCGCCGATGGCGTCGAGGTTGGGCGCCCGGCCGGCCAGCTTGATCATCACGCGGTGGCCGGTGGGCGTGTCGTTGTGCACGATGGTCGGCGGCGCATTGCAGTTGGCGTAGACGAGATCGAGGTTGCCGTCGTTGTCGAGGTCGGCGATGGCGCAGCCGAAGGCGATCGTCGATTCGTCCAGGCCCCAAGCCGTCGACACATTCTCGAATTTCAAGTCGCCGAGGTTGCGGTAAGCCAGCGTGGTCTCGGGGCGGGTCGGCGCATTCTTCCAGACTCCGGCGCGGGCGGCCAGAGTCGGCGCCACGTTCTGTTTGTCGACGATGTCGGCGTCGACAAAGTTGCGGATCATGCCCGAGGTGTAGAACACGTCGAGGCGGCCGTCGTTGTCGAGGTCGGCGAACCGCGCGGCCCAGGTCCAGCCGGTGGCGTCCATGCCGGTCAGGTGCGCGATCTCCTGGAAGTGGTCCTGGCCCGAGTTGAGGTAGACCGCGTTCCACATGTATTGCGGAATGAGGTCGGGCACCCGTTCCATCTCCCACAGGCCGCGGCCGATCTCCTCCATGCCGCGCATGAACCCGGCGTGCGTGCGGTCACGCATGTCGGTCACGAGGAAGTCGATCAGGCCGTCGTTGTTGATGTCGCCCACGTCGGCCCCCATCGAGAAATAGGTGACGTGTGGCAGGCGCTCGTCCACCGCGTCGGTGAAGGTGCCGTCGCCATTGTTGAGGTAGAACCGGTCGGGCGTCTCGAAATCGTTGGCGACGTAGAGATCCGGCCAGCCGTCCTGGTTGGCGTCGAACCAGACCGCGGTGTGGCCCTGCGTGAGACCCCAGATGCCGGCCTTCTTGGACACATCGGTGAAGGTTCCGTTGCCGTTGTTGTGCATCAGGTAGTCGCGGCGGCCCTGCGGGCTCTTCGTGAAATCGAGGATGTTGGTCACAAGATAGCAATCGAGGTAGCCGTCCCCGTCGTAATCGGCGAAGGACGCGTGGACCGAGGCGTCCTTGATATCGAGGCCGTATTCTTGCGCGCGTTCGGTGAACGTGCCGTCACCGTTGTTGACGAAGAGAAGGTTGGGCGCGTCATAGCGGCAGACATAGATGTCAGGCCAGCCGTCCTGGTTGATGTCGACGACCGTGACGCCCGTCTTGCTGGAGGGCTCGCTATCGCAGGCGACCCCGGCGGCGTGGGCGACATCGTGGAACTGGCCGTTGACGGTCTGCATGTAGAGCGCACAGGGCCCGTTCTTCGACACTTCGAAGATATCCATCCGGCCGTCGCGATCGAAGTCCGCGATGGCGATCCCGGTCTCAAGTGCGCCGAGCGTGAACTCGCGGAAGCGGTCGGCCCACATCCGCGGGTCGTTGTAGAGATTCGGCACTGTGATGCCGCTTTGCTCGGAGTTGAGACGATGAAAGGGCCTGGCGCCGGCGGGCAGCGGGGCGCGAGGCGCCAGCGGCGCGGAGGTGTAGGCGGGCTCCGCGGCCAGAGCGGTCGCGACCGAGGCAAGAATGACGGCAAGAATCAGGGACTTGTGCATGGGGGTTCTCCGGTGAATGGTCAGGTGGCCGGCAGCGCGGCCGGGGAATTCGATGGATGGCGGCGGGTAAACAAAACGGCCAGGGCCAGCGGCGCGGTGTAGCTGCCGAAACGCTCGACAAATTCCCACCCGGACGCCCCGGCGATCGGGAAAAGCGCCTCAGTGGCGAGTTTCCAGACACACACGCTGACAAACAAGGCGGATTGAGGGAAGACAAGGACGAGCCCGGCCAGAATGAATTCGAATCCACCAATCAAAGGCACCAGCGCAGCCGGGTGAGGAACCCCCACCGCAGCGTAGAGCTGAGCAAGGCCGGCCTTGTGCAGAAAGAACCCGCAGCCGGCGTGACCGGCCAGTAAAGTCGCAGTTGTGAGACGCAGCGTCCATGCAAGGCGATCGCGTTGCAACGCCGTTGGGTCCGGCCAGATGGACGGCAACCGCGCGAACCAGGCGCCGCGCCAGCCCGTCGCCACGAGGACCGCCAGCGGCACGCCGTAGTTGCCCGCCCGCTCGAAAAATTCCCAGGCAGATTCGCCGGCCAGCGGCCGCAGCAATGCGGTCCAGGCCGCCCACCACGCTGCCCAGAGAAAAAGCGCCCGGCAGGGCCAGGCCAGCGCCAGCAGCCCGATGCCGACGTCGATCCTCCCGATCCATGGCATCAGTTGCCATGCGGCCGGCTCGCCGATGCCCGCGACGCCAAAATACGGCACCCACGCGGCCTTCGTGATGATACCAAAGGCTCCATGGCCGATGAAGCAACCCGCCACCCCGATCCTTAGCACCAGCGGGACCGCGCCTGTCTCGGTCGCTTCATCGGCACATGAAGTTTTACCCCCTAACCCCACAACAAAAATGGAAGTCCGGGCCGGATTCATTTCAGGGCCGGCAGCGAATTTTGGAAAACCCACTCAGCCACCTGCAGGCCGGCTTTCTGACCCTCGAGGTTGGCGGACATGGTGTGGATGCCGCCGTAGACGCGGCTCATGCCCACTTCGCGGCGCGCATCGGACAGTTTCTTGTATGAGCGGACGGCGCCGGGCAGTCCGTCGGATGTCGTGGTGAACTCGATGTCGTCCGTGCCAAAATAGAGCTCGAGCAGGTGCGAGGCTGCACCGGTAAACGTGCTGTGCCCCGACGTGTAGTCGGGATGTGCGGGGGCCGCCATGTTGGGAATGAACTCGGGGTGGTTGACGACAGTGGGATTCACCTTGGGATCAAGTTCACGAATTCCGGTCTCCGGCCGCCAGGTGCGGTAGAAAAATTTTGTTTCCCAACACGAGATGCCGGCGTCCGCCGTGGCGAAATTTAGCAGGGCAAACAGCCGCGCACAGTCCGGCCCGGACAGCTTGTTCCGGCGGGCCAGATCCTGCGCGATTTGGTTCCAGTGACCGGCGGGAGTCGAGGAACCGAGGTCGTCCATCCAGAACGGCGTGCTCAGGGTCTCATATTCGGACCGCTCGGCGCCGTCGCGCGGGCCGACCTTGGCGACATAGGCCAGCTCGGCGGCGTGCTCCTTCGAGTCCACCGTGTAAGGCGGCGGAGCGCGGAACTGGTCCGGCGTCTTCAACGCAAAAGGCGTGACATGCCCCCAGTGCGGCAGCACGGGCGCGCGGAAGCCGGGAGGCGTTTCGCGCCACTTGCCCGGTTCGGTGCTGGAATAATTGCCGGGAATGGGCTTGTCGAAGCCGCTCTTGGCGCGCTCCGCCAGGATCAATTCCGCCACCTGCTTGCCCCAGGCGAGGCCGGCGACCTTGGCCGGGCCCTCGGGGATTTCCGCCAGCGCCTTGTCATAGGCGATCCGGAAGGTGCGCGGGTTCGTCGCCTGGCCCCACAGGGCGTTCAGCACGGTGAAGCTCGCGCCGGCAATGGCGGCATCCATGTCGGCGCCGGCGGGCGCGGCGTCATTGACGAGCCAGCCGCGATGGGTGTGCGCGATGCCATTGACGGCATCGAAGATCGCGGCGTGATAGGTGGCGATGTGCAGGGCGGCGAGCGGCGGTGGATTGCGGCCCAACCGCGTGGCGTTGAGCACCTGCTCATTCCAATAGAGGACGGCATTGTCGCCAAAAACCAGCGGGGTGGCCAGCACACAGGCGGCCAAGGCGGAAAAAATCAAGCGGGGTAGCTTCATGATGGAGGGTGAAAATGTCCGATGGAGACGTTTTTATTTTGTGCAGCACTTGCGCCAAGCAACGAACGCATCTGGACAATATTGGCTGCCCGTGAAAACACTTCTGGGACAAGCTGCCGTCAAAGCGGGGCCAACTGCGCCCAACCACTGCCCCTCCCTCCCGCCCGGGGGTGCCAGGAAGCGCCTCAGCCGGCCGGGTCGCCAGAAAGCTTGCCGAGCTGACCGCGCAGGTTGCGGCTCAACGGCAGCTTGGCCCCGTCCCGTAAAAGCACGAGGTAATCGCCGTGGTTGGTGCGTTGCAGCTCCCTGATCTGATCGCGGTGCACCAAGGCGGAACGATTGATGCGCGCAAAACTCGCGGAACCAAGCCGGGTCTCGAGGGCGGACAACGTCTCCCGCACCATCAGACGGCCCGCCGTAAGATGCAGCATGACGTAATTGTCGGCCGCCTCGGCCCACACGATCTCATCGGACTTCAGAAACACGAGCCGGCCATCGGTCTTGACCATCAGCCGCTCGCTCTTTTGGGCGGGCGCGCCGCCGTCGGACGGCAGGCCGTGCGGGTTTTCCCCAAGCTGCGCGGCACGGCGGCCACGCAGATATTCCCGGGCCCGCCGCAGCGCGGTTTGGAACCGCTCCCGGTCAAACGGCTTCAACAGGTAGTCGATCGCCTGCACCTCGAACGCATCGAGTGTGAACCGCTCATGGGCCGTGGCGAAAATAATCGCCGGCCGGTTGTCCGCCGGCAGCTCCGCCAGCACCTGCAAGCCGTCGCAACCCGGCATTTGCATGTCGAGGAAGACGAGGTCGAGCGGAAGGTTCCGGATCGTGGTGATGGCCTCGGTGCCGCTGCCACACTCAGCGGCGATTTCGACGGCCGGCTCGGCCGCCAGCAGGCCGCGCAGGCGCTCCCGGGCGAGCGGCTCGTCATCGACGATCAGGACGCGAAGGGTGGTCACGGCATCAGGAGGTAGGAATCGCTATGCGCACCACCAGGCCACCATCGGGATGGTTGGCCAGCTCGAAGCGGTGGCGCTCGCCGTAAAGTTCGCGGAGGCGGGCCCGGGTGTTGCCGAGGCCGATGCCCTCGCGGGTGAAGCCGCCGGCCGGCTGGCCGGCGCCGTCGTCGCGCACCGTCAGCTCGACGAACCCCGGCATGCGGCGCGCCGCGAGCACCAGGCGGCCGGGCCGGGCGTGCGGCTCGATCCCGTGGCGGATGGCATTTTCCACCAGGGGCTGGAGGAGCAGACTGGGCACCTCGGCCTCAAGCACCGCCGGGTCGATCTCGTAGGCGACCGACAGGCGGTCGCGGAAACGGATGCGCTCGATCTCGAGGTATTTTTCAATGAAGGCGATTTCCTCGCTCAGCCGCGTGAGCGGCTGGCCGGGGTGGCTCATGGTCAGGCGCAGCAGCTCGCCCAGCCTTACCAGCATGCGGTCGGCCGCGTCCACATCGCTGTGCATGAGCGACGCGATGCCGTTGAGCGTGTTGAACAGGAAGTGGGGCTTGAGCTGGCGCAGCAGCGCCTGCAGCCGGGCCTCCGCCAGATGCTTCTCCAATTCCAGCGTGTGCACGGTTCGCTCGTGATATTTGCGGTAATAGTCGATTGCGTGGCTGACGGAAATAATGACGCCGAAGATCAGCAGGTTGAATGGAAAGGTCTTCACCAGCAGCGGTTGAAAGATCTCGAGGAAGGTGACGGGCTCGTCGATGAGCAGGCTGTGTATCTGGCCCACAAGCGAGCGCAAGACCACATAGACCAGCGAGCAGAGCAATGCCGCGCCCAGGTAAATAGCCGCGGAGCGCCACGGCGCGCCGCTCTCCGGCGGAAAACGCCGCGCCAGCAGCAGAATGGGCACCGAGAGGACCGCCCACACATACCAGTCCGCCAGCGAATAACTGACCGCCTGCCCCCAACTCACCGACCGGCCCAGCAATGTGCTCGACAGGTAGAACTGGCTCGCGAACGCCAGCCCGACCAGCGTCCAGAAGGCACCCAGACCTGCGAGCCGGGGTAGCAGACGATAAATTGGTCGGGCGGCAGGCATCGCGCAAAATGGGTTGCGATGTATGTAGGATGGACAAGCAATATGTGTCCACGCCCCTTTCCGGTTTTCAGCATGAATCCCGTTGCGCCCCATCCGAGTGCCCCCCCTCCCATCGCCGCCAGCCGCACCGGGGTTGCCACCGTCCCGCCGCTGCTGCCGGTGGTGCTGACGCTGGTAACTGCCGCCATTGCCATAAGCATCGTCTTTGCCTGGATATTTCCCGCGACCGGTCCGATCCGGCCCGTCGCACCGGCCCGCTTCACCAACATCACCGCGGAAGCGGGAATTCATTTCGTGCACCACCAGGGTTTGCAGGATTCGCCCACCACGCTTGGTGGCGCGGTGGCAGTCATCGACTATGACCGCGACGGCCACCCCGATCTTTTTTTTGTCAACGGCACGGCGTGGCCCTGGGAAGACATGGGCGCCTGGACCCACGCCTCGGCTTGCGCGCTGTATCATAACGATGGCACGGGTCACTTCACTGATGTCTCCCGCGCCGCAGGACTCGACGTCGTCGTGCAGGGCATGGGCGTTGCCGTGGGCGACTACGATAACGATGGCTTCCCGGATATCTTTGTGACCTGCATTGGCGCCAATCACCTTTTTCACAACCGGGGCGATGGCACGTTCGAGGATGTAACCCTCGCAGTCGGCGTGGGCGGCGATGATCACACCTGGAGCACGGGCGCCACGTGGATCGACTACGACGGGGACGGGAAACTCGACCTGGTGGTCGCCCATTATGCCAGTTGGCCGCAGGAGGTGAGCCTCGCCACGGCCTTCACCATCGCGGACGTCGGCCGCTCTTACGGTGCACCAACGGGGTTCATCGGCGTCCCTCCCTCGGTCTATCACAACCTGGGGCACGGCAAATTTGCCTTGGTTCCCGGGGCGGCTGGCCTGCGCAACCTTGACCCGCAAACCGGCCTGCCCGTCGCCAAGGCCCTCGCCGTCGTGCCCGTCGATGCCAACGGGCACGGCAAACTCGACCTGCTCTTCTCCTATCACACCAGTGAGAGCGCGCTCTTCCTCAATCAGGGTGACGGCATGTTCAAAAGATGGACCGCCGGACAGAACGATCGCCATGAGGGGGCTTCCGCCGTTCTGGCCTTGGCGAGCCTGTTGCCCTTGCAGGCTTCGGACGCGGGCGAACGCCTTGAAGCGCTCCAGTCTGCCGGGGTCACGGACGGACGGAACCGCGACGAGCCGCAACTCCATCTGCGCGACAAACTGGCCGGCGCACTGTTCGATTACGAACTCGACGGTCACCTCGCCGTGTTTTCCGGCAACGGGCGCGCCGAGCCCGATGTGAACAAGTTTGAAACGGGCCGGGCCTTTCAGGCCGCGCCGCAGCTGTTGCTTCACCGCGGCAGCCGCTGGGTGCCGGCACCCGTCGCGGCTGGTGAAAGCGGCGGCTGGGCGAGCCCCGTCGTGGCTCGCGGCCTCGCGGTGGCGGACTTTGATGGCGATGGCGACGATGACATCGTGATGGTCCAGAACAACGGTCCGGCCCAGTTGCTGCGCAATGACCAACGGAGCGGTCTGCCTTGGCTGCAAATCGACCTGGAAGCCACGCGTGGTCCGCGGGAAGCCGGCGGCGCTCAAGTCGAGGTGCATACCCCGCGCCGGGTGTTGATGCAAACCATGGCCCCCGCCATGGGCTTCATGGCGCAATCGTCCTCCACCCTGGTCTTCGGGCTCGGCGAGGATGCGCGCGTGCGCAAAATCGTCGTACGTTGGCCGAGTGGCGTTCGGCAGGAAATTCGTCCGGCCGGCATCAACCGCCGGATCGTGCTCACCGAACCCTGAGCTCCAGCCGATGGGCAGCTATTTCGACGACTTGAACTGGAGCGATGAGCTGCGTTTTAACGATACGCAGGACGCCAAACCAATCCAGTTCACGCTTCCCTTGTGCAATCCGCTCCAGCACGGTGTGGGCGAACACCTTGAAAGAAATGTTGTGAAAGCGTTTTCAGAACCACCGAACAAAACAGGGCGAACGCGGCTCGGCGCTTCGGCGCTCCGCTTGGCCCTGTCCGCCACTTTCGCGGTCAGCCTTCGGGCTGCCGAGACCATCCAGCTCGTGCCCGACGAGGCACCGGGCGGCGCGGTCGCGCGCGACACGCAGAAAATCCAGCACGCCATCGACGCATCGCACGCCGCAGGTGGCGGTGCCGTCGAGTTGACGCGGGGCACCTATGTCACGGGAACGATTTTTCTGCGCAGCAATGTCGAACTGCGGTTCGCCGAAGGCGCGACTCTGCTCGGCAGTTCCAACCTGGCCGACTATCCCGAGTGCCGGCCGGCATATCGCGCGAACACCGATCTCCAGGTAACCCGCTCCCTCCTCTACGCGGAAAAGCAGGAAAACATGGCCATCACTGGACGCGGGCGGATCGATTTCAACGGTGGCGCGGCCGTTTTCCAGACCGGCAAGAATAACGACCCTCGGCGTCCATTCGGAATCAGGTTCGTGTCGTGCCGCAAGATCATGGTTCGCGACGTGACACTGATGAATTCGGCGCAATGGTTGCAGCACTACCTGAACTGTGACGATGTCACCCTCCGCGGCCTGACGGTCTTCAACCACGTCAACCAGAACAACGACGGCATTGACATCGATGGCAGCCGGCGGGTCCACATCAGCGATTGCCGGGTCGATTCCGATGACGACGGCATCTGCCTCAAGAGCAACGGCCCCGCGCCGTGCGAGGATGTGCTCGTCGAAAACTGCGTCGTCAGCAGCCACTGCAATGCCATCAAGCTTGGCACGGAGACGACCGGGGGATTCCGGCGGATCGTCATTCGTCACTGCCAGGTGGTGCCGTCCGCGACCGGTTCCAAGCACATCAACGGCGTGGACTCTTCTCTCAGCGTCATCGCCCTTATGATCGTCGACGGCGGCGCGCTCGACGACGTCGACATTTCCGACCTCGACGGGTCAGAAACCCTTTCCCCTATTTTCATTCGTCTCGGCAACCGCGCTCGCCTCTACACGGACGGTGCGCCCGTGCCCGGCATCGGCACCGTCCGCAACATCCGCATTCGCAATCTCACCGCGAAGGCCGCCGGGCCGACCAGCTCTCACATTGTCGGCCTCTCGCACGATCATCGGATCGAAAACGTGACTTTGGAGAACATCCGGCTCACGTCGCCGGGCGGTGGCCTGCCCGCCGACCTCACGACCATTCCACCGGCCGACGAGAAAGGCTACCCCGATCCCGGCCGCCTTGGGCACCTCCCGGCTTTCGGTCTTTACGCGCGCGACGTCGCCGGGCTGGTGCTCAAAAACGTGTCGGTCAGCCTCAGTGGCGAGGACCTACGACCCGCCTTTAAGTTCGATCACGTGGACGGCCTGACGCTTTCAGGTGTCACCGGTGAAATGCACGGCGGAAACTCACCGATGATCCGGCTCGATGCCTGCGACGACGTCGATGTTCTGCCTCAAGCGACGTCCGCCGCGTCCCGATGAAACGAAATCTCTGGTTGCCACGTCAACTGGCAACCTGGCTTCGGCAAAATAGTAACCCTTTGATTAGAAGGATTACCGTGGCGTCCCCACGGGGATTCGAACCCCGGTTCTCACCGTGAAAGGGTGGTGTCCTGACCGGGCTAGACGATGGGGACCCAGCACGGAGTCGGGCAAGCTACGGCCTGCATCCCCTCGCGCAAGAGTTTTCTCGGTGCTGCCGGGCGGGCTGTCCTTACTGTCATACCGGATGCGGGTTGGCGAGGTGGGCTGGCTGTGACAGCCTCCCGGTTACCCCCATGAATAACCGCTTCCGTTTCATTTCCGTGGCGCTCGCCTTGGTCGGGGCCACGGTGTTGTGCGCCCAGCGACCCGAGGACCAGCCGCTGTCGCCGCCTCCGCCCGTACAGGTCGGTTTCAGGTTCGACTTCGGTGCGGGCCAGGGTGCCGCCGGCGCCACGGCGGTGCGGGCCGACGAGGCCTACACGATCGACCAGGGCTACGGCTTCGACCTCGGCACCAAGCCCGGCCCCGACACGCCGTTCTTCTTCTCGGTGAGGGTGCCCGAGGGCAATTACCGCGTGACGGCCACACTCGGTGACGCCGCCGGCGAGACGGACACGACGATCCGCACCGAGGCGGGCCACATCATGGCGGTGGATATCAAGACGGCCGCCGGGAAGTTCATCAAGCGGACCTTCTACGCCAATGTCCGTCGCCCGCAGATCACGCCTGCGCCGCCGCCGAACGCGCCGGGCGGGACGATGGTCCACATGTTCCTGGCGGGCGAAGCCGAGGCGCGCCAGTGGGACGAGAAGCTCACGATCGAGTTCAACGGCGCCCGGCCGCGCGTCGCGGCGCTGGAGATCGTGAAGGACGACAAGGTGCCGACGGTCTTCATGGCCGGCGACTCGACGGTCGGCGACCCGCGCCGCGGCCCCGGCGGCAACTGGCCGACGCAGCTTTGCCAGTTCCTCAAGCCCGAGATCGCGGTCTGCAACAGCGCCGAGGGCGGCGAGACGACCAAGAGCTTCATCACCGGCCAGCGGATGGATAAGGTCCTCAGCCAGATGAAGGCTGGCGACTTCTTCCTCGTGCAGTTCGCGCACAACGACTCGAAACCCCAGTGGCCGCAGAGCT
>WNFI01283548.1_pt1 | contig 18254 bp, 16 predicted proteins | sample 5400471 | NCBI WGS metagenome assembly WNFI01 (sample SAMN13153348, study PRJNA577476) | soil metagenome | isolation source: 100 cm saprolite on Douglas fir-dominated hillslope | place: USA:California | collected 2013-09-17 | reverse complement strand
GTGGAAGAAGTCGTGGAGTGGCCGCGCTTGACTCGTGTGCCTCTGTCGCCGCTTTTTCTCATGGGCGTCTTTAACTTGCGCGGTTCGATTGTTCCCGTTGTAGACATTGCTTTCACCGAAGGCCGCCGTCCGGATTTGTTGCCCCGGCATGTGGTAGTGGCTTCGCTCAAAGGGGAAGACGATCGGGATGATCTGCGGATCGGGATTGCGTCGGATGAAGTGATCGGAACCTACTCCACGAACGAACCCCTGTTGGTGGAGGAAGCGCCGCGCGATGTACCCCATTGCTGCGGCATGTTGCGCCAGGGCGAAAGATTGGCATTGGCATTGAATTTGAAGAAATTGACTGAGGCGTTTCCCGTCCCGGTCATATGAGGATTTGGAGGCAGTTATGAAAGGTCGATTGAGCCGGACTCTATGGCTTTTGGTTGTATTTGATGTCGTGACGTTGTTCGGTGTGCTGGCGCTTGCCTTCTATGGCGGCAACCGGACCCACCCCGCGGCTCACATCTTTGATCCCAGCGACTTGAACGTGCTCGTCTGGGTGGGTCTGGTGGTTTGTCTCGGCGCGGCGCTGATCAATTGGGTCGTCATCGCTAACCGCGTCGTTGCCCCGGTCAAGCATCTGACAGAATTCTCCGAGAAGCTCTCGCAAGGTGACTTTCACGCTAAGGCCGACGTAGATGCGACCGATGATTTCGGGTTCATCGCTGAGAACCTGAACCGCGCTGCCGAAAGGTCTTCCCGCGCTATGTTTAACCAGGAAGCCCAGGAAGCTCTGCAGAAGAGTGTTACCGAGTTCCTGACCGTTGTCAGCCAGATCGCGCGCGGCGACATGACGTTGCGCGGCCGTGTGACCAACGACGCGCTCGGCAACGTAGTCGACTCCGTCAACTACATGCTTGACAACTTCTGCAAAGTGCTGGAACGCGTGCGCAAGGGCGCGATCGACGTCCAGAGCAACGCCAACGAAATCCTGATCGCGTCGGAAGAAATGTCCACCGGCGCCATCCAGCAGGACCAGGAAATCACCAATACTTCGTCAGCCGTGGAAGAACTGACGGTTTCCATGAAGCAGGTGTCCAACAACGCTGAAGCCAGCGCTGAAGCTGCGCGCCGCGCACTGGATGCCGCCGAACAGGGCAACCGTTCGGTGCGCGATACGCTGGAAGGCATGCAGCGCATCCGTTCTTCCGTTCAGGCGACCGCTAAGCGCATTAAAGCGCTGGGTGATCGCTCGCTCGAGATTTCCGAAATCGTCAACGTGATTAACGACATTACCGAACAGACTAACTTGCTGGCGTTGAACGCCGCGATTGAGGCGGCGCGCGCTGGAGAAGCCGGCCGTGGTTTCGCTGTGGTTGCCGATGAAGTCCGCAAGCTGGCGGAGCACTCGCGCAACGCTACGAAAGATATTGCTGCTTTGATCAAGGCCATCCAGGCGGAAACGAATGACGCCGTGGTGGTCATGGAAGAAGGCACCAAGGAAGTGGAAATCGGCGCCCGTCTGGCCGACCAGGCTGGCAAAGCCCTGGATGCAATCTCCACCGTCGTCCGTCAATCTGCGGAGTTGGTGCAGGAGATTTCTCTCGCTTCCAAGCAGCAGGTGCGTGGCACTGAGGGCGTGGCCAACGCTATGCAAATTATCTCCAATATCACGCGCCAGACTTCGCAAGGCGCGCGGCAAACGTCGCGCACCGTGGAACAACTGGTACATATGTCGGAACAACTCAACGAGGCGCTCTCGCAGTTCCGCGTTGCCTCTGGAACTTCGAATGAGCCGCGGCCGGAACTGGTTGCCGCAGTGCGCCGCTAAATAGATCAACGTAGAGACGCGGCATGCCGCGTCTTCACCGCAACGGGAAAAGGCACAGGGTACTAAAGCCGTGATTGTCAGCGAACATGAATTGAGTGAGATTCGGGGCCTGATTGAGCAGCGCTCAGGCATTCTCTTTGACTCGTCGCGCGAGCGCTTCTTCTCCAGCCGCGTGCGCGAGCATCTGGACGCGCGCAAGCTGGCGCACGGTACGGATTTGCTGCGTCTGATCAAGAGTTCGAACGTGGAATATGACACCTTGTTGCAGAAACTGCTGACCCAGGAGACTTCATTCTTCCGCTATCCCGCGGTCTTCGAAGCGCTCGAGAAAAAAGTGCTGCCCGAACTGCACATGAAAAAGTTCTGGGAGAACCCTCGTGCGCTGCGCATATGGAGCGCAGGTTGCGCCACCGGGGAAGAGCCGTACAGCATTGCCATGACCATTGCGGACACGCTGGAATTCGCCGACGCCTGGAATATCCACATTCTGGCAACGGACGTAAGCCGCGCCGCGCTTGACCACGCCGAGCATGGCGCCTATGACGCCCGCGCCATGGAGCCCGTTGCTCCTAAACAGCGCGAACAATACTTCTCGCGGGCGGGAGAACATTTTGTTGTCCGGCCGCGGATCAGAAACCTGGTTACCTTTGCGCCCATGAACCTGGCGCAGGTCACCTACATGGGCAAGTTCGACTGCATTTTCTGCATGAACGTGCTGATTTATTTCTCGGAAGAGCGGCAGGCCCAACTGGTCCAGCGCTTCTATGAGTATCTGGAGCCGGGAGGATACCTGTTTCTGGGTCATGCCGAATCCATCAACAAGTGTGATGTGAAGTTCGATACACACACGCATCGGGATTCGCGAATCTATCAAAAGCCGCCGGCGTCTTCGCGCGCCGCGGTTGCACAGGAGAGAGTGTGAGCCAGCACGGCGCCGAATTCGTCGAGATATTTCTGCAGGAAGCGTCCGAGCATCTGCAATTCCTGCGGGAATACTCTGGCATTCTGCTGGACCCCTATCCCGGCGCGGAGGACGTGGAGCGTCTCTACATTTCCGCGCACACATTGGCCGGGACATCCGCTTCCTATGGCTTCCCGCTGTTTTCGGAAGTTTCAGGCAAGCTCGCCCACATTTTTCAATACGCGATGAACGCGACCATTGCGCCGGACGCTGCCGGCCCGGTGGTGGAATTCATCTCGGAAGGCGTTGCCGTTCTTGAATCCGATCTGTTGATGATCAGCGCTAATGCCGTGGAAAATGCTGACGACGTCAGCGCATTCAAGCAGCTATTTCCATTTGCCTTTCAGACAGCGCCATCGTCGTCTGCTGCGGCAGAACCACCGTCTGCTGCACCCTCGTCTGCGGAAGAGCGGACGGCTGCACCACAACTTCTGCCTGAACTCCCCATGCAGCCTTTGCCGCCGGACGGCGAAGTGCCACAGGAAATCCTGGAGTTCTTCGTTCCTGAAGCCGAAGAACATTTGCAGGTAGTAACAGACTGCCTGCTTTCGCTGGAGACCAACCCCAGTTCGGTGCAGATCCATCGTCTGCTGCGCGCCATGCATACCGTGAAAGGCTCGGCGGCGCAGGTTGGATTGCATCGCATTGCTCATGTGGCCCACCGCGCGGAAGACCTGATCGGCCGTTTGCGCGAAGGAGAGCTGCAGCCCAGCGCTGACATCATCGACATTTGTCTCGACGCCGTTGACGCGCTTAAGAAGTTTCTCTATCGCCAATGGGACGACGAGGCCACAATGCAGGCCTCGATCCAAACTTTGTTCAGTCGCATAGAGCGGCTTGCTCCACAGGAAAGAGAAGCAGCCCCAGTCGAGGAAGCAGAAGCTGGCGCCGCCGACCTGCATCCGGAAGAATCCGTAGTTGAACACGCATTGGACGAAACGGCAGAGCCTGTTGTCGAAGACGCGGCGAAAGCTGAGAGGATCGAAGGATTCGCTGAGCCGGGAGTTCAGAAAGAACCTGCGACCATGCCGCAATCCAAATCGGTACGCGTTGCGCTCGACCGCCTGGATCGCATGATGAATGCAGTTGGCGAACTGGTGATCAACCGCACGCGCATGCTGGGTCGCGTCGCTGAGCTGGAACGTCTGGCTGACGTTCTCAATTTCTCCAAAGCGCGCATGCAGGACAAAGTTTCTGAGTTCCAGGAGAATCATGAGTTCGGCCGGATCCAGACGACTGCCACGCAACAGGCTTCCGCGCCGGAAGCATTTCATTTGCGCGGCGGTTACTCCAGCTATTCCCATTCTTTCGACCACGCGCTGGCGGAATTCAGCGAATTGGAGATGGACCGCTACGACGAATTCAACATCCTCTCCCGCTCGCTGACGGAAATTTCTGCTGACATCACTGAAGTCCTGAACCAATTGGACGGTTTTGTTCGCCGCGTGGACGCCGATATCGACGAATTTACAAAGCTCGCCCACCGGTTGCAGGACGAAATCACTCAGGCGCGCATGGTGCCGATTGGAAATCTCTACACGCGGCTTTCGCGCACCGTCCGCGATGCGGCCAAAGCGGCCAACAAGAAAATCGAGCTCACGCTGGCCGGCGCGGAAACCGAACTGGACAACAACATCATCCAGCAGATTTCCGACCCCCTCATTCATCTCACGCGCAATGCCGTCGCGCACGGTATTGAGCGCGAAAGCGAGCGCTATGCTCTGGGCAAGAGCGACCACGGTAACATCGCGGTGCGCGCGTACCATCGCGGCAATCACATCTACATCGAGGTTGAAGACGACGGCCGCGGCATTGACTATGAACGCGTCCGCAAGACCGCCATCGAAAACGGTCTGGTAAGCGCTGAAACCGGCGCCGACTTGAGCGAGCGCGATCTGCTCGAGCTTCTCTTCCATCCCGGGTTCTCGACCGCGCCGCGCATGAGCGAGCTTGCCGGTCGCGGTGTAGGACTGGATGTGGTCCGGTCCAATCTTGCTCAGCTCAATGGCGAAATCGAAGTCGAAACGCAAAAGGGACTGGGTGCAAGGTTCACGCTGAAAGTCCCGCTCACTCTGATCATTTCTCAGGCGCTCTTCGTGCGATGCAGCGGCCATATGTTTGCCCTGCCGCTGGCGTTCGTGGAAGAGATACGCCGTTTGCGCGAGCAGGACATCGAAGAAGTGGGCGGCAAACTGCTCACCAAAGTGCGCGACGTGGTCACCGAAATTGTGCGTTTGGATTCTGCGCTGGCCCTTGTTCCCATCCAGGCGATCAACGGTTATTACCGCATGGTGATCGTCAATGTTGCCGGACGCCAGGTCGGTCTCGTGGTCGAAGACGTTGTGCGCAAAGATGAAATTGTCATTAAAAGTCTTGGCGAGTATCTGCGCAATCTGAAAATGTTTCCCGGAGCCACAATCGCTCCGGACGGCAGTTTGATTCTGTTGATCGACGTAAACCGCCTGGTTGCCGGCGAAGCCATCGAGCGCCGTCCGCTGATGACCAGCGCCAACGCTGCGCGCATCTTTGCTCCCGGAGCGGAAGCTGTGGCCCACGGCGCGATTCCACCAGAAGCCATCGAAGTGGTTCCTGACGAAAAAGTTGTTGTGTTGGTGGACGACTCCATCAGCGTGCGCAAGTTCGTAGGACGCATGCTGGAGAAAGCCGGTTATCGCGTGCGCCTCGCGTCGGACGGACTGGAAGCGTTGGAGATCGTCACGCAGGTCCGCTGCGACTTGGTGGTCACGGACCTTGAGATGCCTCGCACGAACGGTTACGAGCTCTTGTCGCACATCCGGCAAAGTCCGGAAACACGCAATATTCCGGTAATGGTGGTTACGTCGCGCGCGGGCGCCAAGCATCGCGATCGTGCCATCAAGGACGGCGCGGCGGCGTTTCTGACCAAGCCGGTTCAGGAAGACCAGTTCATTGCCACAGTATCGCGGTTGATCGGTGAGGGTGTCAGCGCACCGGCGAACGTGGCAGCGGTTGTGCAGTAGAAAAATGTTAGACATGATCGATACAAGCAAAAGAATTCGGGTACTGATCGTTGACGATTCGGCGTTCATGCGCAAAGTGTTGCAGACCATGATCACCGCTGATCCGCAACTTGAAGTGTGCGGCGAAGCCCGCGACGGTCGCGATGCTGTAACGCAAGCCGAAGTCCTGAAACCCGATGTAATCACCATGGACATCAACATGCCGCACATGGACGGATTGCAGGCCAGCGAAGTCATCATGTCGACCAATCCGCGTCCCATCCTGATCGTCAGTTCGGAATCGCGGGAAGGCGCGGACGTTACGCTCAAAGCGCTGGAACTCGGCGCCATTGATTTTGTCGCCAAGCCCTCGGGCGGCATTGATTTGGACATGAGTTCGGTGAAAGACGAACTCGGACGCAAACTCAAAATGGCCGCAAAGGTGCGCGTTGTCCGGACGGCAACGCGGTCCAAGCTGCAGCAAGAGATCGCAACCAGCGCGCCGCGCAGCGAGCCGCCAACAAAAACTTTCGCCCAGAATATTCCTGAGGAGCGCACTCCAGTTGTTCCGCCACCGCCGATGCCTGCCCGCAGCGGAGGCAAATTCCCAATCGTAGTAGTCGCGGCGTCGACTGGCGGTCCGGCGACGCTCATGAAATTTGTTCCGCGCTTTCCCAAAGATTTCCCCGGTGCCGTGGTACTGGTGCAGCACATGCCCGGAAATTTCACTGCACAGTTCAGCAATCAACTGGCTGAAGTTTCCCAGATCCGCGTGAAAGAGGCGGAAGCAGGCGAGATTATTGTTCCCGGCCAGCTTTACCTTTGTCCGGGATCGCACCACATGCGTATTTCGCCAACAGGGCGTGTCTCTCTCGATGATGGACCGCGCATCAGCGGCTATCGCCCTTGCGCTGACCTCACGTTTGAAAGCGCTGCGGATTATTTTGGTCCCATGACCACGGCCGTGATCCTGACCGGCATGGGCAACGACGGCGCCCAACGCCATTGAAAAACGCGTGCTGTACATTTTCGGCGCGGCAAGAGTCGGTGCCCTATGAGACAGCAGCGTCAGCTGAAACGCCAGGGAGCACGCGAAGCTGTGATTCTGTTTACCGTGGGCGGCTTCAAGTTTGCCATCGCGGCCAACGCAGTCCGCGAAGTCCGCGGACTCGACGGCTTGGAACCGCGGCCCCCGGCCGGTGCTGCGCCGGTTCGTATTCCCAAAGTGGGATTCACTTTGGAACGCAACGGAACTTTGTACTTCGTGGTCGACGCCGCAAAACATTTTCATTTGCCGCCATCCAAAGCTGCGCGCGTTCTGGTCTTGCGTAACGAACCTGTTGCAGTCTTGACGGACAGCACCGACCGCATCATGGAGATATCAGCCCTTCACGAGTTGCCACTGGCATTTACCGGTGACGAGCGTAACTGGTACCGCGGACTGGCCATCATGAGCGGCGACGTTGTGCCGGTCGTGAATCACAACGCCTTCTTGAGCAAGAGCGAGCAAGCGGTCCTGAAATCCGCGCTGCCGGCTCCAGCCGCGGCGGGCAGAAGGGCATTAGCAGGATGAACCTTGCCGGCGAAAACTCGTTCGTGCTGTTTCCTCTGGGAAACAAGCGGTTTGCCCTGCACGCGGCAACGGTGAGCGAACTCGCCATACCGGACCGCTTGCAGCAATTTCCGCATTGCTCGCCGTTGCAATCCGGCGTACTGGTAAGACGCGGAAAAATTATGCCGGTGTGTGATGCAGCCAAAGCATTACTCGGACCGGAAGCGCAACCGGGAAGGTTCTATTTGATTGCCAATCGCCGTTTCGGGTCGCGACAGGAAAAAACCGCAATCTCGGTTTCCGGCGAATGCGAACTGGCCAGTCTCGTGCCGGTTGCTCCAACCGGAAAGCTGCCGAAGTACATCACCGGGCTTCTGACGATTGGCAGCGAGATCATCGAAATCGTCGATCTGGAAAAACTTTTCTCCAGGGAGGCCGCGGCATGAGTTCACAACCCTTCATCCCGGCCAAGATCCTTCTGATCGACACCAATGTGTTCTTTGCGCGTCGCGTTGGCGCTGCGCTCAAGAACGAAGGCTTTGACGTGGTCCACAGCACGCAGTCAGCCTACGCGCTGACCATGCTGGAATATGACACGCCCTCCGCCATTGTGTGTTCGACCAGTTTGCGGGAAATGAATGCCCATCAGTTGCCGCGGTTGGTCCATGCCGATCCCAAGATGGCCCACATTCCCGTGATCGCCATGGGCGAAGGCGGAGACCATGCGCTCATGGAAGCCTTTCGCGCGGGTTGCGCCGACTACGTCGACAAGCGTCTGGGCCCTGAAGTGATTGCTGCCCATATCAAGAGTTTCCTCCTCAGCAGTAAGGAAGGTTTTCATCCGGTGCAGATGCTCGGCTCTTCGGACACCGCGTTTACCGGGAGTCTTTCGCATCTCGATCTGCCGGGTGTGGTGCAGATGCTGGCGCATTCCCGGCAGACCGGCGCGTTGTACGTGAACTCCGGTGTGATCGACGGGGTGATCTTTTTCGAGCGCGGCAACATTTTTCACGCGGAAAGCGGTGACCTGATCGGTGACGATGCCGTGGTGCACGTTGTGCGTTACTGCAACGGCGCGGAACACGGCTCGTACAAATTCATCCCCGGCGAGAGCGCCACCACCAGAACTGTACTCCGCGGACCAACGGAACTGTTGCTGGACGCCCTGCGCGAACTGGACGAAGCCGCGCGCAGCAGTGAGGAAGGTTTGGCATGAGCCCGATTCCAACTGTCTATTTCATCGACGACAGCGCGACCATGCGCGAGGTGATCAAGATCGCTTTCCGTCGCGAAAACATCAACGTGGTGACCTGTCAGGACGCCGAAAGCGCGCTCACTGAAATCGAACAGACCAAACCTGCCGTCGTGATCACCGACGTGATCATGCCCGGCAAAGACGGTTACGAAGTCTGCCAGCACATCAAGAACCATCCAGCACTTTCCGGAACGCCGGTGGTCCTGATGTCCGGCGTGGTGAACCGCCCGGTGGCCGAACGCGCGTTCGCCGTGAAAGCTGATGAACTGCTGCGCAAACCCTTTCAACCCCAAGATCTGATTAACCGCGTCAAGCATCTTCTCAAGCCGAATGGAAGCGCTGTCCCGAGCCAGGCGTCGGCCGCAAACGCCGCAGTGGCGCTGAGCAGCATTTTCGCAAGCGCAGCGTCTTCAGGTCCGCGTCCTGCTTTTGCTGCGTCTGCCGCGTCGTCTCCTGTGGCTTCTCCTGCTCCCAGGCTGGTGTCGGTCATGCCAGCCGCGGCGCCGGTTGCCGTGCCCGCGAGCAAGCCCGCCAGCAGCGATCCCGCCAGAGTCAGAATTGAGATTCTTCGCCTGGAAGGACTGGTGAAGAAACTGCAATCCGAACTGCAGGCCGAGCGCGAGTACTCACATGCTCTCGAAGCGCATCTCAAGACGCTGCAGGAAGCCGAGTGAACCAGATCGGGTGATCCGGTGATCTGTTGATCGGGTGATCTGGATTAAGTTGTCAAAGAACTTTCAATCTCCCGCCTGAGCGAGAGTCCAGCTAGGCAAACAAAAACTCTTTTGTCCGCAACTCGCGTACCGTGTCACGCAGCTTGGCGGCTTTTTCGAACTCGAAACGTTTGGCTGCTTCGCGCATATCGCTTTCGAGCTTGGTGATGTAGTTGTTCAATTCTTCCTGGGTGGTGAACTCGGGCATGCCGTCGGTTTGTGTGAGGTCGACGTAGTCAGCTTCCACGATTCCCGCCAGCGACATCGACAGCGGACGAATCACCGACTCCGGCGTAATGCCATTCTCCACGTTGTAAGCGCTTTGGATGGCGCGGCGACGATCGGTTTCGTCCATGGCGCGCTTCATGGAATCGGTCATGCGGTCGGCGTACAGGATGGCCCGGCCATTAATGTTACGCGCGCATCGGCCAATCGTCTGGATCAGCGAACCGGCAGAACGCAAAAAGCCTTCTTTATCGGCGTCGAGCACCGCGACGAGCGAGACTTCCGGAAGGTCCAGCCCTTCGCGCAGCAGATTGATTCCGATCAGCACGTCGTACTCGCCTTTGCGCAGATCGCGGAGTATCTTGATACGCTCCAGCGTCTCGATCTCCGAGTGCATGTAGCGGCAGCGTACTCCTACTTCGCTGTAATATTCGGCGAGGTCTTCCGCCATGCGCTTGGTCAGGGTGGTGACTAAGATGCGCTCGTTCTTGCTGACGCGGTCGCGAATTTCATGCAACAGATCGTCAATCTGGCCTTTGACGGGGCGCACTTCAACAGGAGGATCGATTAAACCAGTCGGCCGGATGATCTGCTCCACGACAACGCCGGCGGATTTCGTCAGCTCATACGGTCCAGGCGTCGCCGAGACGTAGACCACTTGGTTCACGCGGTTTTCAAATTCTTCAAACTTCAAAGGACGGTTGTCCAGCGCGGACGGCAAACGGAATCCGAACTGGATTAGATTCTCTTTGCGTGAGCGATCGCCATGCCACATGCCGTGGACTTGCGGAACGGTCTGGTGCGATTCGTCAATAAACAGCATGAAGTCGCGCGGAAAATAATCCAGCAAAGTCGGCGGCGGCTCTCCCGGCAGCCGGTTCGAAAAATGCCGCGAGTAATTCTCAATCCCATGGCAATAGCCCACGGACTTGATCATCTCCAGATCAAAGCGCGTGCGCTGGTGTATGCGCTGCGCTTCCACCAGGCGGCCGTCTTTTTCCAGTTCTTTTTCCCACCACGCCAGCTCCGCCAGTATGGTTTGAACGGCGCGGTCTTTTTGCGTCTGCGGCATTACATAATGGGTCTTGGGATAAATCGGCAGCCGCGTGTATTTTTGCTTCACCGTCCCAAACAGCGGATCGATCTGCGAGAGGGAATCCACCACGTCGCCAAACAGCTCAATGCGGTACGCGTTGTCGTCGTAAGTAGGGAAGACCTCAATCACGTCGCCGCGCACGCGAAACGTTCCGCGCTTGAAGTCGACGTCATTGCGTTCGTAAAGAATTTCCACCAGCTTGCTGAAAATATCCTGGCGGCGGATCTGCTGGCCTTTTTCCAGAAACAGCATCATGCCGTAATAAGCTTCCGGCGAGCCCAGCCCGTAAATACAGCTTACCGAAGCAATAATGATGCAGTCGCGCCGCTCAAACAGCGACCGCGTGGCCGAGAGACGCAGCTTGTCGAGCTCGTCATTGATGGTGGCTTCTTTTTCAATGTAAATGTCGCCGGCGGGAATGTAGGCCTCCGGCTGGTAGTAGTCGTAGTAAGACACAAAATATTCGACCGCATTGCTGGGGAAAAACTGCTTGAACTCATGGTAAAGCTGCGCGGCCAGAGTCTTGTTGTGGGCCATCACCAGCACCGGACGATTGAGCTGCTCAATCATCTTAGCCATGGTGTATGTCTTGCCCGACCCCGTCACCCCAAGTAAAACCTGGTGTTTCTCCCCGGCATAAACACCTTTGACAAGCTCGTCAATGGCGCGTCCCTGGTCGCCCTTGGGTGTGTAGTCGCTTTGTAAACGGAAGTCCATAGTTTTTTAGTTTTGTCTTGGACCACAGCCGCCCTCGGCTGTGTCGTAGCTTTCAGATGTCTCCAATTCCGGCCAGTGCAAATCTCTCCATTATAACTTTGTCGGATTCCTCTGATCCGTAGTGTCAAAATTACCCAATTACTAAATCCCCCTGGGGGTACCCCCTCCCCCGTTGATCCCAATGATCCCAATGTTTATTGAGGATCAGAGGGGTATATCCCAATGAGATCCCAATATTTCGCGGGTTTGAGCGATTCGACTCGCAAAAACCTCAATAAAAATGCTGCTTCCCGCGATTTTAGGCAGTCATTTTCGTGCTGTTTCCTCCCAGATCCCAATGTCTAAAGGACTTAGCGGATTTTTGTTCTCAAATCGCAACGTGAACGCGCGACCCGACCGGGATGGCCGCCGGTGGTGCCGGTACTGTTTGCTTCCGCTTGGTACCGCGAATCGATGGGCGTTGTCAATGACAAAAAATGTCACAAATTCAAGCGCCTATAAGGAAGCTGTGGAGAAATGAGCCCCTCTTCAAACCACGTCTCTGGTATGCTCTGGCCCATGGCAAACCGTTCCTTAAGCGACGTTGGTGGCACCCCGGGCGGGCTGGGCGAATTTTTTGTCGGATTTGTGATGGCCTGCGTTGGCGGATATCTTTTGTTCAACCAAGTGACCATAGCCGGGTCTTACTGGACTTTTTGGGGCGCAAACAGTTTTGGCATCTCGCTGATCCCGCTGCTGTTTGGCATTGGTATCCTGTTTTGGAATGGACGAAATCCTTTTGGCTGGCTGCTGACGGTGGGCGGGTTGTTGTTTATTCTGGCGGGTGTGATCGCCAATATGCAGATCTATTTCCGGCAGACCAGTTTGTTCAACGTGATTATCATGTTCATCCTGCTTGTGGGAGGACTCGTGCTGATTGCGCGGGCCATGCGTCCGCATAGGGTGAAGGCGGAATAACGAACAGTCCCGAACGCCTTTTTAACCGACAACAGAGTATTTGGCCGCGAATTCACGCGAATGAACACGAATCGGCTGACGGCCTCGGTTGATATGAATGCTAAACCACTTAAAACAAAGAGTTTATCAGTTTACCCGAATTGAGGAGCGCTTGATGGTGAATTTACCCGCGGTGCATTGCCGGCCGTGTGCGAATCGGCGATGCTGGCCTCGCCATTGAGGAGGCAAACCAATATGAATCGTTCATGTTTCAAAACCATAAGTTCCAAAATCAATTTCAAGTCAGGTTTCAAAGCAGTTGTCTTGCTGAGTTTCGTTGCGTGCGGGGTGGCCATGGCGCAGAGACCGGCCGAGCCCGAAGCTACTCCCTTAGCGCCAGAGCGGTCCGAGAAGCTGAAGCCAGCCGGTGATCGAGACGCCATTCTCCGCACCTTCAAGACCATGTACGTCGATGCGACCGACGCGGAGTTCTTTGACAGCGACCACATGAAAGCGTCGCTCATGAGAAATGGCGATTTTGCCAGGCTCAACATACGCATTGTGGACGATCCGAAAGTCGCCGACGTGGTGTTGAAGGTTACCTACACGTTCGCCTGGGACTATCCGTTCGTGCTGCGTCATCAGAATACGTCCATGGTGCTGCTGGCCGGCAAGGGCGAAGGACCGTTCTCCGGCCCGCTGGGCGCCGCGGATGTGGCGTGGGAATTTGTGGACAAAATGAAGGGCTATCGCAGCGAAAAGTAAGATTTGCCGCTGATGCACGCAGAAGAACGCTAATCGGAGCGATGATCTCAACGAAGAGACGCGGCATTGCCGCGTCTCACTCGTTGCTCCAGTCCCTCAGTTAGTCCCGGCGTATAATGAGATAGTGAGAGAGTGAGAAACATGCCATTTCAACGAATCACCATCGATCCGAGCCGCATGGGTGGCGTGCCGTGCATCCGGAACCTGCGTATTCCAGTCGCCACAATTGTGGACATGGTTGCGGATGGCATGGAAAACCCTGAGATTTTGCGGGCCTATCCTGATCTTGAGGCGGACGATATTACGGAAGCCCTCCATTTTGCCGCCGAAGCTGTTCGAGAACGAGAATTGCCAATGCTCTCGAACGGATGAGGTTCTTGATAGACAATGCGCTGTCACCGGAGTTGGCACGAATTCTGCAAACAGCCGGGCACGATGCCGTTCATGTCCGCGACCGGAATTTGCAGCATGCGGCTGATGAGGTGATTTTCGAGGCGGCTGCCGCAGAGGGCCGCGTGATTGTGTCCGCCGATACCGACTTCGGCGCCATCTTAACGCTGCGTGGACAAGCGCATCCGTCACTAATTATTTTTCGCAATCCCTCGCCGCGTCGTGCCGAACCGCAAGCCCAACTGCTGCTTACCAATTTACCGAGCTTTCGTGATGACTTAGAACAAGGGGCAATAGTAGTTTTGCGCCTCGACAGAATCCGAATTCGCCGGACCGGCTAAGGCCGCTAGGCTATGTCGAAATACTCTAAGTCGGCAGAGCAGATCCTTCGGCCTGGGGCCTCAGGATGACAAGTCGCGAACGGTATCCGCTAAACCATATCTATGCCAGCACGTCCGCCAACTCCCGCGGATGGTCGATTGTCACATCAGGCGTGACCTCGTGCAGCGTGTGGGGCGCCAGGCCATATGTCACGCCGATGCTGTAGATACCGGAATTACTTCCCGTAACGATATCAATGTCCGAGTCACCGATGATGACTGTCTCTTCGGGGCGGACGCCGGCTTCGCTCAGCAGCGCCTGCACGCCGGTCGGGTCGGGTTTCTTGGTATGGAAGCTGTTGCCGCCGTAGACTTGAAAAAAATATCCGCCAAGGCCGAGCGCATCGACAATCGCGCGCGAGGGAACTACCGGCTTGTTGCTGAGGACAGCCATCTTAAGCGGGTTGGCACCGTTGCGGCTGTTGCGGATTGTGTCCAGTGCTTCCTTGATTCCTTCATAGACATACGTGTAGTCGAGCTTGTGCACGCGGTAATAATTGAGAAAGAAAAGCAGCGCCTGCTGCAGGAACGCTTCATCGTCGGGATCGCCGAGCGAGCGGCGGACCAGCATGGGAGCGCCGTCGCCGATATAGCTGGCGATTACCTCGCAGGGCAGCTCCGCTTTGCCAAAATTTCGCAGCATGGCGTTGATGGAGTTGGCCAGGTCCTGGCGCGAATCGACCAGAGTACCGTCGAGATCAAAAATCTGCAGCTTGATCTGATGGGCGGGTATGGAGCGGTTGGTTCGTATCATTTTCTTTTTTTCAGTATGTCTTTTTTCGGATTGTCGTTTTTTAGTATACCGTGCAACCGCGACGGGATTTAGAATAGCGGGTACTCCGCTGTATCCCAACCGATCGCCCGAGTTCATGAAGGAGAAACATGGCTGCTACGAAAACTGAGCCCAAAAAGAATGTGTCCGCGGTGGCTGTGGCGGACGCTCCCGCCAAAACCGAAAAAACTTACGAAGGGCTCACGCGCCAGCAACTGGTCGAGATGTACCGGCTCATGTATCTTTCGCGGCGGCTGGACGACCGCGAGATACTGCTCAAAAACCAGCAAAAGATTTTCTTCCAGATATCGGGCGCCGGACACGAAGCGCTTACCGTGGCCGCCGGCATGGCGCTGAAATCGGGATACGACTGGTTCCACGCTTATTATCGCGACCGCGCGCTGTGTCTCGCGCTGGGAGCAACGCCATACGAACAACTTCTGCAGTCGGTGGGTGCGGCGGACGATCCAAGCTCCGGCGGACGCCAGATGCCTTCGCACTGGGGATACACCAAGCACAACATTGTGACGCGGTCGTCGCCCACCGGCACGCAGTTTTTGCAAGCCGTGGGATGCGCCGAGGCTGGCCGCTATTTCAGCCAGCATCCGGAAGCCGCGAAGAAGCACGATGGCGATTATCGCCAATTCAAGGATGTGACGTTCCACGGCGACGAAGTTGTCTATTGCTCCGCCGGCGACGGCACCACCAGCGAAGGCGAGTTTTGGGAAGCCATGAACACGGCCTGCAACTCCAAGCTGCCGGTCTTATTTTTGATTGAAGACAATGAGTACGCGATTTCTGTGCCCGTGGAAGTGCAGACCGCGGGCGGAAGCATTTCCAGGCTGGTCCGCAATTTTCCCAACCTGCTGGTGGAAGAATGCGACGGCACGGACCCGATTGAGAGTTACGCCACGCTGAAGCGCGCCGTTGCCTACTGCCGTGAGCGGAAAGGTCCGGCGCTGGTGCACGGGCATGTGGTGCGTCCGTATTCGCATTCGTTGTCGGACGACGAGCGTTTGTATCGTCCGCCGGCGGAGCGCGACCAGGAAATCAAGAAAGATCCCATTACCCGCATGCAAATGTTCCTGGTCCGCGAAAACATCCTGAATGAAGACGCGATCGACAAGCTGGAAAAATCCGTGGACGAAGAAGTAATAGCCGCCGCTGAACGCGCGCTGGCGGCCGCACCACCGTCCACCGATTCCATCTACCAGCATGTGTATTCGGAGAACCTGGATCCGCGCGGCATGTCGTCCGAAGCCAAGCCTGAAGGCGGCGATAAAACCATGGCCGAGCTTATCAACCGGTGTCTGAAAGACGAGATGCGCCGCGACCAGCGCATCGTGGTATTCGGAGAAGACGTAGCCGATTGCAGCCGCGAAGAATACCTGAAACAGAAGCAGGTCAAAGGCAAAGGCGGGGTCTTTAAACTGACCGCCGGTTTGCAGATGGAGTTTGGCAGTGACCGCGTTTTCAATTCGCCCATCGCCGAAGCCAACATTGTTGGACGCGCGGTCGGCATGGCGGAGCGCGGGCTGAAGCCGGTGGCCGAGATTCAGTTCTTCGATTACATATGGCCCGCCATGCACCAGCTACGCAGTGAGATGGCGCTGATCCGGTGGCGGTCGAACGGAAACTTTTCCTGCCCGGCGGTGGTCCGCGTGGCCATTGGCGGATACCTCACCGGCGGCGCAATTTATCACTCGCAATGCGGGGAAAGCATCTTTACGCACATTCCCGGACTGCGTGTCGTCTTCCCGTCGAATGCGCTGGACGCCAACGGACTGCTGCGCACCGCGATCCGTTGCGATGATCCGGTATTGTTCCTGGAGCACAAGCGCCTCTATCGCGAGACTTTCGGACGCGCGCCGTATCCCGGCGCGGACTACATGATTCCGTTCGGAAAAGCGAAAACCGTCAAGGAAGGGAACGATCTTACTGTGATCACCTACGGCGCTGTGGTTCCGCGCGCGCTGCAAGCTGCCCAGAAGATCGACCGCGAACTCGGCGTAAGCGTGGAACTGATCGACCTGCGCACCCTCAGCCCGTACGACTGGGACGCCATTGCGACGTCCGTCCGCAAAACCAGCCGGGTGATTGTGGCCCACGAAGATGTCCTGAGCTGGGGCTATGGCGCGGAGATCGCGGCCCGCATCGCCGACGAAATGTTCGAAGACCTGGACGCTCCCGTTCGGCGCGTGGCTGCGACGGATACTTTTGTCGCGTATCAGCCGCTGCTGGAAGACGTGATTTTGCCGCAGTCGGAAGATTTGTATAAGGCGATGGAGAGTTTGGCAAAGTTTTGAATAACATCCCGATCCCGCAGGGCGGGAGAGGGATCTCTATAGCTGCGGGGGAAGAAAATTGGAAGACAAACGCAAGGAAGTGATTATTGCCGGCCGCAGGTTAGCGGCGGCGAAGTCGATATCCATCGCGCAATCCAAGCGCCGCAAGCCAGGAAGTTTAAAAGGGAAATTGAAAGCGAAGCCCGGTGCATTCAAGCCGCTGAATGCGAAGCAACTCAAAGCGTGGGGCATGGAATAATCCTGCAACCTGTCGCTGCTATTGACCAAGCGTCTTAGCCGCTTCCAAGAACTTCTCCGGCCCAGCCTCAGACAACTTCCGCCAGCGCACAATGCCAGAAGGATCGATCAGGAATTCGGCAGCGCCGGAAATGTCGCGGCCATTCTCGCCTGATCCTGGCAGCAGAAGGTCATATTGCCGGGTGGTTTGCGTATTGGTGTCGGAAAGAATTGGAAACGTAAATCCTGCTCTCTGGCAGAGTTCGCGCGATTCTTCCGGAGTGTCTGCGCTGATGGCGACAGTGCGGATTCCGGATCCTTCCAAGGAGTTCAGTGTGCGTTGTATCCCCCGTAACTCGGAGGTACAGGAGCCTCACCAATAGCCGCGATAAAAAACCAGCAGCACTCCTTTGGGAGGCCGCGCCACGCCGGACGCATCGGCGATAGGCTCAGCAAGCAACTGCGCGAGTGAAGTCGCTTTTCCAGACGAATCAACCACAGTGAACTGCGGCGCCTTTTGTCCAACCTTGGGAGCATTGTGCGCCAGCGGGAAGCTCTTGGTGACCGTGTAGCTGAGCAAAGCGAAGAGCCCAACGATTACAACACTGGACATTGTAAGAATCGGTCCGGCAATTCTGCCGCGATAAGACTGCGGCTGTTTCAAAGCGCGCATCAATCCTGTCACCAGGAGCCAGCCTGCCAGAACAAAGAGTGCCACGCTGGCCCAGAATACGTCACGCGTGGTTAGAAAAACGAAGACGTAGACCAGCAACGCGACAAGGCTCAAAGCGAAGCCCACCCACAGCCGCCAATTCCATAGTTTTTTCATCGCAATCTATTTTACCGTGCCAACGCGGCCAAGCACGAACCGGTCGAGCGCTAAAAGAAGTTCCTCACGGTTCGAATAAGGCCCCGGACGATAGCCTTTCGAACCGATGCCGCGTTGCGCGAGATCGGAGAGTTCCCAGTCCTGCTTGTTCGTGATGTCCCAGAATTCCACGGCGTCGTGGGGATTGAATCCCGGTTTTTTGATTTCGTCCGGATGGAAGTGCCACTCGCAGATGATTTCAGTCTGGTCTACTGTGTGCGGCCACATGGTGAACGTGAGCATGTAGTCGGGGTGCAAGTTGAGAAAGAAATTAGGCAGCAGACAGTAGTAATAGACGTGGCGCTGAT
>WNFI01017915.1_pt1 | contig 18254 bp, 20 predicted proteins | sample 5400471 | NCBI WGS metagenome assembly WNFI01 (sample SAMN13153348, study PRJNA577476) | soil metagenome | isolation source: 100 cm saprolite on Douglas fir-dominated hillslope | place: USA:California | collected 2013-09-17 | reverse complement strand
CCCGCAGAGAAGTAGGGGCTGAGATATTTTTGTTCAGTTACGGAAAGAAGAGTGTAATATCAGACCCACTCACTTATCTTGGAAATAGCTGGAGAACCAGGATGTTACATCGCCAGAAGGTTTGACATCATGCACTCCATTGAGAGCTTCTGACTCCATTATCTTAGAGCTGGATGCATCGCTGGGGGCGGAACGAGGCACTCCGAACATGGACCTTCAGTGAGGACCTTAGGCTGTAGTGAGTTTTCACGGCTGGAGTCCGAGAAAATGCATCGTCTTTACACTGCCACAGCGCAGGTCAGCGATTCATAAAGTTTATCCAAAGGGGCGGGAGATTCTCAAATTAACGATCATAACAATGCGAAAACGATGACCACGATAACATAGAGGGACAGACCATAGCGGACATGGGTAAGCTACAGATGAAAGTCCTACACTAAACAGACTTTTTGGCCTGAGCCTTCTTTGAACGACGCGTCTTCTTCGGCTTCTCAGGCTTTGGACCCCTGGCGACTTTAGCCAAAGCGGAGGCGCGCGCGACCGCAATCTAAGCAAAGGAAGGTCAGCAAAGATACACAGGAAAAAGGTACGCAGTAGGGAATATGCGACCAACCTTGCGCAGGTCGGGGCGGTACCCACGGCTAGTATAGCGATCAATTACACGGGCAGCATGACTCGGGTCTGTCGAACGACGGAGTTTGATAGATTTGACGGAGGACTTTACTCCGTGAGGGCCGGCTCTGGGCCTGCGAGTGTTGACTTGTATCGAGCCATTCACTTCCTTGACGCTAACGAACTACAGGATAGAGCAATAAGTACACCGTATAATAGAACAGTGTGGGATGTGTACTTTGTCATTGACCAAGCCGGAAAATTGTGGTGACTGAATGTTGAGAAGATTGTTCTACAAGATGCCACACATCAGACCAAATGGTGAAAAAAACAGCAAAGTACAGCGTACAGGCTCGCTGGAGAAGATGGGGCCTCCGGGGACGGTCCTACGTTGGAAGGCATTCCAGCCCTTGATGAGGTGCCATTTGAGGTCAGAAGACATTGTTGGGAGGAAAGCAGAGGCTGAGGATCACAGAAAGGATGACCAGACCAGGATCAGACCCAGGACTACCTGATTGGGGACTTGTCTGATGCACTTACTCGGAAGAGATTGGGAAAGTGTGTGTCCGGAAGCAATGTAGATTCAAGAACCAACCGGTGGTAATATACAGTTCTTTCGTCCACATGTCTCTCGTTTATCGTGCAAAGTCAATCCTCATTCGTTCAACTCGCGCTGGGCTTGCCCCGTTCATGAGCTTTCACTACCCCTGGCCATTCGGCTAAACACTTCTCGCACGAATGCTAGAACCTACCTGACTCCGTAATGAAGCGTGGGTGTACATTCGGTGCCATAGTATGGGAGTTATCAGCCCTTGCTTGAATACTTCTCATTGAACCTGGTTCAAATTATCTTCAATTGAACCTGGCTTTATGACGCAAACACTTCTTCATCACTTGTGATAACTTTCAAGGCCGACTTCGCTGCAGCACCCGTTACAGATGGCTTGTATTTTGAAACACTCAACGTCCTGTAAAGAATCGATGTAATTATTATCGCAATAGCATGTCGATACGCTTTTTATTTCAATACATCATTCCTGCAGCAGCGTACACAAAGTGGGATTCGAAGGAGACGCGGAGAACCGCCAAACACGAGCAGAAGAGGGATACCCTTTTTTTTCAATCACTGAATATTTCATAATAGTTCTATGGGTCACTACCACATCACCACATCAGCAAACCTTGAAGGCGGATTGAGGTGATTGAGCCAATTGAGAGTGCTTAAATGAGCCAAATGAGCCAGATCTGTGGGCTCATTGATAATTTCCAGTGTCGAATCCGAAGCGATCATCGTTATGGTGAAGCTCCCCTATTCCGAGCAAGGCTTCATCCTTTATGTCGTCAACTTTGTCAACTTGTGTATACGTCTATGAAGAAGCGTAAGCCTTTTGTTTTGTTTTTTCAAAAAAAAACATGGCAACTCGAGCCAGTTAATGCTACGAAAACGGCTGCATAGGCATGGGAGACGAATCATTTTATGAGAAACAATAATGACAAACTGATTGTGTTCGGGAATCAATCTATCAAAGACTGCGTGACGAAATATCAACACTTTCCATCCAATCATCACCATCGAAGAATATAGCAATAAAACGACAAATGCAACAAAAGATAACCATAGATAGAATGAGTGAAATCCCACGAGAACGATGACAATTATATAAAGGTTGTAATCATCAGGAAATAAGGTTGCGCACAAAAATAGTCGGACAAACAGAATGGCGTAGATAATATGCGCGCCAAATCACAGAATCCACTCTAATCTACAAAATGCCGCTGGAACAACAGCATAAATTTTTCAGCTTGCTCGAATAGGACACCAAGTGCACCCAATTAAAGCGCGACCAGGGCAAGGACCGCAGCGCCCAACACACCCGCCGCAGATCTAGAATCGATCCTGAGCACAGTAGCAGTATTTTTCTTCGAACTCGTCGGTGCGCTACTACTCGGAGTACTGCTCGGAGTACCGCCCGAAGTACCGCCCGAAGTAATGGTGGCATTACCAGAGGAGACAGTGGACGGCACGGAAGAAGTGGTCGAACCTGTATTGGAGCGAGACTGAGTTGGGATGTAGGTTGATGTAAGCGTGACACCCTAGAATACGATGGGATATCAGGTATCTGAACATCAATGGAAATTAAGTGAAATGCGCACAGCAGCTAAGCAGGCCTGCTCAGATGTTTTGATCGCTTGGGCGATGTCACTAGGGTTTGAGCATTTATCGTACAAGCACTGCGCGGTCTCATCGATGAACTGTGGATCCTTGCACAGGCAGGTGTAATCAGTCTTGACACATGAACCAGGGTTGAAATTCTGCAAGCAAGGCAGGAAGCATGCTATTCAATCATCAAGTCGGACAAGAAACGGGTCGGCTCCGTCAGAGGCCCGCATGAAGACAGTGGAGGAAACGTACATGGGTAGCCAGTTTGACGGGAATCTAAGATCACGGCTGATGCACTGGAAACGAGAAAGAGAGAAGCAAGGATACCGAAGGGATGCATGATTGCTCCTAGAGTGTTAAATGGCCCCTGGAGAAGAACGAAAATTAGGGGGGAGACTTGTATGCTCGACGAGGTGGGCACTAAACGACGGGCAAGATCGTTGTGGAAGGGGGAAAAAGGGAGAAAGATGGTCTTATATTTCCAACCCATGAGATTGAACAAAGGAACGGCGCTATGCCATTTATGTTAGGTCAACGCACAATTTCCCACAAATTCAATAAGTACAGGGATTTTTAACACGAGACTTGGGTAAGACAAGTGATACTCTGTTCACTCTAGTGACTCATCGAGGATACCCATGTTCGCCGACCTTGATCGTTGCCTTGTAACGCCTTTGTGGCCGTCGTCTTCAGGACATGGCCTGGAGTGAGTGATGAAGTGATGAAGACTTTCTATACAAGGACCATCCTCATCCATCAAGGTACCGAAATTGAGCTCCTTGGTTGCCTTTCGTAGACATGGTCTCTCCTATACATTAGGAGAAATAGCCACATATAGGTAGCACTGCCCTCTTTACATCTAATAGGGCCCCCATTCCCCTGGCAAATGCGTACACCAGGCGATGGCTACGGAGTTGATCATCCATCGCTCAGTGACCACCTCCGTCCGAATCCGCCGACTTGCAATTGCAACTCCATACCATGGCGTGCCCCTCTGGCGGTATCGCCGTTCCTGCAAGGCCATGTAAGACTTGTAGCAGTATATATATACTGCTGAATATTAGCTCCGTCCATGATCGCTCTGGTTTTTGATCAGATGTGTCCGTAAAGGCACGGATTTGCATAGTTGCGTAATTCACCATCCAAACCAGGCCCTCAGGCGAGCCGAGCACCGGTCGTTACTTCCTTCGCATCATGTATGACAATGACCGAACATTCCTGGTCTGAGAACTATGTGCATGTGGCGGCCCGGTATCCCAAACCCTCAATATTTCAGTTCAGAAAGGGGTCCCGATGAGTGAGTGTTTGTAATCACACTTGGTAGTTCCTCTCTCGTTGAATCTGGTCATTTTGTCCTGACACTTCCTTCCAAGCACGACGAAAATGCCACCAGGATGGGTCCATTAAAGTGACGAAGACTCAATACATGTGCTTTAGGGCGAGAGAGACGTGCAAATAAGCTGTGCTTGAGTGTGCACTTGGATTCTCATATTTGACAGAGAAGGCATATAGGCATTTAGGATTCATTCAAAGGAGGGAAGATTCCCGAACCGCCGGTTGACATGAGATAACATTAGAGGTAGTGTAAGCAATTGCAACGTCAACTATGGATGCTGATGGGCAGAATCAGGCACATTGGTTGTAGGGGCATTGAGTCCATTCAGTGTACACGTCAACCATTAACTCTCGGAACGACAATTTGCTCAACTACGCCCTGCAAGCAAGCTTTCAGAATTAGAGAACTAACATTGATTGGACCACTTGGATTATAAACTCACGTTGACAGTTTGTTGGAGTGTTCCAATAACAGACAGTTCAACTCTTGTACACAAGCTTCGTGTTAGCTAGTTACCGCAACTCCACTTTCGTAGTACTATCCGAAGATCGACTCTGATCAAACTGTACATTTGGATGTTCTCCGAAAGTAATGTCGCGGATCCTATGACTTTGAGATAGGGATGGGCTTAAACTGTGTATATATCCGTAATGGACGACTTTGTGGCCGCCACCAGCCAGTTAAGAAAGCTTTCACTCAGATCATCATGCGTTAATCGAAGAAATAGAAACCCAGAGGAAGGAGGGGAGGGAAGAAGAGCAACGCTTGATATTTGTTTTCGCGGAACGGTCACGAAGACGTGAGTCAAAGGTAGAGACGCAACGCATGCAAAATAAAGGTGAATAGGCGGATATGTCCGAAAAGGAATCGACCTGGGACTGATCATGATCATCGAACGAACGCGTGAAATACATAACGACCACTGCTGCAGCAGGAATCTGTTGATGGTTCACTCCTTGGCTGAAGGTGAACTTTCACCTCCTTGTCTACTTCAGTAACTACTTGTTGCTACACCTTCTGCTACGTCACAAGCGCTACTTGATCCGTTGAACCCTTCTCTCTGGAGCCGAACCACTAATGCCTGCGGTATCTTGTCTTGAATATGACAAGGTGTCATTGTCATGAAGGTGACCAGCACAAGACTTGGCCCAAAAACATGTTGTCACGATCCTCTTACCAATAATTGATATAATTCATGGACTACTAATTCGGTTTTGATTCGACTGGCTCTGTAATTGAGGATACTTCGACCACCAGCGGTTGACCGTTGAAGAAATTCAAATTATCCTGTGTTTTGTTTGGGCTGATAATGATATCCAGATGATCGCTCTCTCCTATCAGTTTTTGATGTTTGTTTAGCGTCACGGAAACTAATACTAATGGCCGACGGGGGGGACTTGTGCTCAATATGTAGCTCTCATGAAAATTTTGACAACTTGATGTACTAAGCCTGAGTGTGCATTGCAGATAGAATGCCTTTGTCTTGTGGCTCAACCGTCCTCCATTGCTATGTCCACCCGTGCGTTGTGCCCTAGTACCGCCCAGACTCCGAATTGTAATTCTACCAAAGTATAACTTGGGCCGGAAAAAGAATAAATGGCTCATCTCTTACTTCGACCGTGTACCTGCATTACCGTCCCTGCGGAGCCACTGCTCCCGGGAACCCTCTGGCTCTGAGGCTCTAGAATACCGGGAAGCAGGATGGGAGCCTCATAATATGAGGGTCTTATATTGTCATGGCCGGTGCCCTCGGATCCTGGGACTTCGATCATTGGGGTCATTGATGACCGTAAATAGTGGCATTTTAAGCAGCAATCGACCAAGGAAAAAAACTATGCAAACAAGCAAAGGCTAGTTGTCATACACATTAGAACGACTTGTCATTATCAGTGGAAGCCTCACTACTACTGTCTCCCGGGCCCGGGCCCTCAACTCTGCTTGTCGTTCTCGCATCAACGTTCTTTGTTTACATAACAACCGTACGGGTTCTGAATTGGGCTCGAGAGCTCTACGCCAACAGCCTGTTCACTCTAGGGTGAACACACAAATTGAAACTGTTGGTGTGAGTACGCGAGTGTCTACAAATCTTGGAATCAGGCGCCAGTATCCAACTTCACCAGCATATGCGTATGATACAAAATCCTGGATTTTCTGTCGTCAGGTTTTCCAATTTTTTTTTTGGTCAGATAGATGCTGGGAAATTTCGGTAGGGGTCATTTTTGCTCGAAAATGTTCAGGGATCGTCATATATGTAGGCTCATCTTTGTGTACATACATCCAATGCCGGTTACCGAGGATTCGAGTGTTATCCCGCCAAGCTCCAGAATTGATTCCTAAGGGAAATTCACGCGGCTGACCGAGTAGTACGTACGAGTTGAAGACCGTCAAGTACTACTTCCTCGCTCCATCAAACCCTTAGCAAGCGCTGGGCATACTTGGGTTGACTCGATCCGGCATAGATAGAGTGACAGTCTGCAGTTTCCTTGTTCGCTTCTGTCGGCCAAAAGAATAAAGCTTTTATGTAAGCAGTAAGATGCAATTTTGTCCGTATCGCGACCTTTGCTGTTTCACACGCCAAGCGCTCACAGTCAACGATAAACCCGCGTCTAGTACGTTGAACATTCTCAGATAGAATTATACATCCGCTTGACATCGGAACGACCACGAAAGTCTGTAGTCAATTAAAAGAATAACTACAGTAACTGTCAGTAAGTTGATAGTAGTGCAGTTCTACTGACATCGATGTCTGTCATGTTCACAGTACTACTACTTGTCTAGTAGATAACATGAACAAACTTGCCAAACACCATGGACATTGGGCCCGAACGTTGAATTATCTCTGCAAAGTACCAGCCCATGTTCGCGCCGTCCGATCCTCAGCATATTTCGAGTTATTTACTTGTGTGAGTCACAGAAGACGGCTCGTCAGGGGGCATAGACTGTAAAGAATTCGGCGGCGTTGGCCGTCTTCCTGTGGCTAAATCCACACGAAGACTCCGCTAACAGCCTTGGTAGACCCGGCAGAACGGCTTCACCAGAATCGAAATGTATGAAGAAATCACTCCTCAAAGTTCTAAGGAGGCAGAGATCCAGCGTCACAATGTTCACCTTCGTTCCCTCAAATTCGTCGACCCTTACTCTCTAGCGTTTACGCCTGTTCCCGATGGCAATGAGACCTGTCGTATCCATGCTCTTCGCTGCGGTATGCTGGATCTGCCAGCAAAGCAGATCATTAAAGGGGCTCTGGATGGTGCCATCCTACCTGTGGCATCGTATGCATTCCTAGTTGAAAAGCTCTCGCCTGAGGATGGAAGTGTGATCAAGCGCATTGTTTTCGATCTTGGCCTTCGTAAGGTGAGATGATAAACAATCTATCCACTGGCTCGTCTTACATCTATTTCATGAATAGGTGCATGATAAGAAGGACTATCAAGATTGGATGGACTATTACAAAGTTGACCCTGGTGAAGGCATCACGAACATCTTAGAGAACCATCTGAAGATCCCGCCGTCCGCTATCGATTCTATTATCCTCGGTCATCGTCATTTCGACCATATTGGGGATCTGGGCAGATTCCCTACGTCTGTGGATCTCGTTCTTGGGCCTGACTCAGAGAAAGACCTGGATAGACTTGTGGACTACTTGGACGTGCCTCCTCAGGTACTTCTAGGGCGTCGCATTCGTTATTTGGAGCGTGAGAAAGATGAATGGAAGGACGTTGGAACGTTCAAAGGACATGACTATTTCGGTGATGGGAGTCTGTACATTCTTGATGCACCTGGAGTAAATGATTTCTTCACAATATTAAGGTCCGCTCCACTTATTCTTATCTTTAGCATTGTCTTGGACATCAAGCCATTCTCGTTCGCACTTCTAGTTCCCCATCTGTCTATCATCTTCTTGCTTCCGACACAATGCACCATATCATTCTCCTTCGCGAGCCCAAGGATCCTTCTCTCTGTCGTCCACTCGTCTCCATCGTACCGGAGAACCCGAATGAATTGTCATACATGTCGAGTGTTCATGACGATCTGGAACAGGCTTACGTGACGATAGCAAGAGCCGAGCGCATGGACATTGAGGGGAACATCAATGTGTTCCTCGCTCACGATATCAGTCTGGACAGACTGCTACTCCGCGGGGAGATAGGCACCGCGAAAGGTGTAGCAAACAACTGCTTCGCCCTCGAGGGAACAATTGAAGAGATGAAGAAGCTCAAGGATCGAGTGTGGGAAGATCTTCATTCTGTGGTGGCGTACTGATTGGTATTCTTGATTAGTCAGAGATATCAGCAAAACTTTACTTCCAGCATTGAATGGTGAGTTTAGGGATGGATATCGACGCAATAGGTTCATTGTACCCTCCAAGGCGAAAATACCTCATGCATGAGGTTTAGACCGTGTTTAGCAGAAAGAGTCTGGAGATTTTCTGGATTCTCAGTTGTTAGAATAGCTCTGAGGTGCGAGACCAACAGTCAATTGGGCTCGCACCTCAGAGGCATTGCTATCTACTTTTAAGTGTACGAACAAGGTCTGAAAATAGAATGAAACTCCGGCCCCGGTGGCTTGCCAAGAAAAACAACACGTCCAAGATGAGATGGGACCCTGCGCTAGTAGTACCACCAGTTGCGGCGCTCGGGTCTGCCGCACCGTGCGTCGTGGACGACGGACTGCAACCTCAACACTCAGTTCAATCGCCACTGGTTGGAATCATGTTGAAGAACCAACAACAATTGTATTGAGAATCTGGAAAAAGAATTCAGATTTTTGCTGCTAAACACGGCCCGGGCCTTTGATCCCGAATACTCATGACGTACGAGTGCACTTCAGCTGCTTTTCGCACGCCACAAGATTTCGGCTTCCGGGCATGGGGAGAGATTAAGCCAAGGGGGGCAAGACATATCTTGCGTAGCCATATAAAATGGGTCCAAGGGGGCAAGACATATACATATCTTGTGTAGCCATATAAAATGGGTCCAAGGCGAAAGACATCCATGCTCACTTTCTTCCAAGGTGTGATAGATGTGCCCCCTTGATATCCCATCTGCCCAGCCAGCAGAACCTGGCTGTCATCCTGACGAAGACATTGCACGGCAGAATGCCGTCATACAATCTCTACGGCACCTCGATCCGTTTAGTATGAATTTCATCCCCATTCCGGACGGAGAAGGCATCTGTCGTTTACATGCTATCAGAGCAGGAATGATGGAAGCCCCTCTCACCGTACTCGAACATGGCAGCAAAGAAGGCGAGATGGTGGGCACAATTTGCTTTAGTTTTCTCATAGAGAAACTCTGGAGCGATGGAAGAGAGCCCACAAGGGTCATTTTTGATCTAGGACTTCGAGCTGGGGTGAGGATGTCATTTATATCAATGAATATCCGACGCATTGATAGTGTCTACTTGGCAGGGTTTTGACAAACCGAATTACAAGACCTTCGAGAAGAAATGGAATGTCGATGCAGGAAGAGGAGTTGCAAAAATTTTGCAATCCATGAACATCCCCGTGGAGTCGATACAGGCAGTTATCCTGGGTCATAACCACGTGGATCATGTTGGCGACCTGAGAACATTCCCACCTTCAGTGGATCTGGTAGTAGGTCCGGATACGGTTAGATTGGATGAGCTTGCGGATGCGATGGACGTTACCAAGGAGACCCTTGAGGAGCGCACGGTCCGATATATGAGTAGGGAGAAAGATAAGTGGCAAGATGTCGGGACGTTCAAAGGCCACAACTATTTTGGTGACGGCAGCCTATTCATCCTGGACGCTCCTGGAGTGAGTAATTATTTAGTATATTCGATACGTTGTGCTGATATGCCAAACGATTATATAGCATATTCCTGGGCATATCGGCATCTTGGTACGGACTTCAAGCTCACCACCTGTTTGTCATCTCCTTGCGTCGGATGTGGCACATCAGATTTCTCTCCTAAGATCGCCTAAGGATCCTTCAATCCCTCGGAAGAGAATCGCTTTGTTTCCAAGGGGGATAATGTCTGGGGAAACTCACAGTGGTAGTGGAATCATTCCTCTGAGAAGCATGCATATCGATATCGAAGAAACTTACAGAACGATAGCCAAAGCCGAGCGTATGGATCTCGAAGACAACATGAGTGTCTTCTTGGCGCACGACCAGACGATGGACATCGCTCTTGGTGGTCATGGTAGACATGGAGCATCAGGTTCCACAAAGGAATATGTTACACTGGAGGGAACCAAAGAGGAGCTATTCAGACTGAAATCCCGAGACTGGGAAAATACGTACTATTAGGTTTCCCGTAGTAGCAATTGAACATGTCGCACTAGGGTCTCTTTGATTGGGATATAAATGATCGGGCTAAGGCATGCCATCGTTTTGCTGGCTGCAGTACTACAGGATCCAGTCCAGTGCTCTGGAGGGTGCTCCTGGAACTGAGGGAGCATGGAGAGCACGGAAAGCCCGAGAAGTCCTTACCCCCTCCTGGAGTGCTCCTTGTCTCCCGAGCTCTCTGTGCTCTCCCACTCCTTGTTTCCCGATTCCATGCTGTTGTAGTCTCAATACTAGGATTCAACTATGGAATTATAATTATAGTCATTTTGTCAATCAATATACTACATGGTTGGTACAGACTTGGTAAAGGGAAAAAAAATCATAGACTCACTAGATGAAAAATCGCCATTGGCCAACATTTCATTGGTCATGCATGCATGATTCATGTTGCGGATCTGTGGTCTTGGTGTGGTCCGCATCACAGGTGCGATCTATAAGTCTCAAGCCGAGGAACAATAACATTACCTGAACGAAACCCTGCATTAGGCCACACTTCGTCTTATTTGTTGTCTGTACCCATGACCCGGCACTTATGACATGGCACCACTACCAGCCAGCAAGTCCCAGTCTCTCTCTGACGCGTCAACTCTGCTCTGGATGGACTGTTGTATATCAGTGGGCGAGAGCATGTCTGATCGCTGAGGGAGAATATTGCGAGGTGGTGATGGTGGCAGTCGAGTGCTTTGGTTGCATGCAGCTCATGTCTACCAGTGTCTGTACAAATATGTGCCCACTGTAGACGATCCTAACACCACTCGTTCATATTGGGATAGAGTAGTATGGATTGACCCCTCGCTATCGATGCGGTGCGTCAACCCGTACAGTGGCTGAACTTGAAGGGCCCCTTGATCTGTGGGACAGCCGGGCCGCTCGTCCGAAATGGTGCACAAGTATATACCTGGATATTTCAATGAGGAACACTCAATCGGCTGTGTTGCATTGAGCTCACATCAAACACGAACATGGCAAACACGAACGCAACAGAAGCGCGAGAAGTTGTCTACGAAGATATATTAGGAACTAGGGTGAACATTCAGGAAGAACGTATGGCGCACTCCCTTCCATGCTTCTGGGCTATAGTAGTGACAAGCACGGGTTCGCACTTGGTGCAACATCACATATCCAGTAATCAGCAATTAATGCTTGTCCGTCATTGTTGACGAAGATGTTTGGAGGTTTCAGGCTGCCGTGAACTATGCCACACTGGAACAAGAGGATGACGATGAGATTGGCACTCGGGAAAGATCAAGAATGGCCTTAAGCCATAGAGGTATTCCACTCCTAGTGCAGCTTCGAGGTCAGAAAGGCCGAGTCAGCACCACAGGGGTGGTTCGATGTGCCTGTACAATGCACAAGCACAGCCCGGTCGACACTGGGGGGCCCGAGCAACGAATTGAGAGATATTCCCATTTTCGTGGAGTTCTCTAAGGATGAATAAGGGATCGGGATCCTGTGTAGATACTCTAAAGATCTGGGAGACATTTTCGTGTTTGGCGCTTGTCCAGGAAGTGAGACGTGTATGCAAAGCCTAGAGAAGGTCCTTGTTCAGACCCTGGAGGGGATAGCTGAAAAGTTCACCCACTTCGGGGGCTGTCTTGCGGGGAAAGTGATTGATGGCAACTTTTGTGCCATTCCAGGTGCCATGGAATACAGTGCTCGTCGCCCCATCTACCGGAGTCGCATCCTCGGTCCTATTTCTGAAGTGGGTTACAATTCTCGACGTATCAGGGACAGCAATTTGGACCTGAGCGTCACCTATCATAGTGAGGTAACAGTGTGGCAGATAGTCCCCAAGTTGCCTAGGCGGCATCTCGGGCTGCACTGATGGCTGGGGAGTTGTGTACAGGGAGGCAATAACTATTCAATAAGGAAAATTTGCGCTAAGTTTCAGCACATGTCAAAAAGGAAGGCTCCTTGGAATTATTTTTTTTGGGGGGTGGAACTCAGTCTCCAGGACAGTTAGACGCGCTGTGAGGTTTGGGAGGGTTTCCCAGTATGTTAGTACGAGGGAGAATTATGTCTTGACCAAGTTAGCCGCAAACTTCCATAGGTCACATGCACCCAAGAAACACATTGGTCCCCCGGGTTTGATCGAAACCGCCGCCATGCCTTGGACGCGCCGTCAGCAACAGCAGCTCATCGATATATGCAATCAAAATACATCACAGCCCATTTATCGATTAAGTCCTGAGCTTATCTCGGAGATATTCCTGCATGGGCGACCAGACGCCTTTGCGATGCGCGATGCGGACACCCGCGTCTTTGCGATGGGCGATGGGGACACCTGGAGGAAATTCGTGCGTTATCTGGTCGACATTACATCAATTACGGGTCATCTTCGTCGTATTGCTCTTGATTATGGAGAGCTGTGGTCTATAGTAGGATTTCACGTCCCACGGCCGGATGTCAATAATTATCACAAGAGAGCGCTCATTGTTATGGAGGCCTTCTTGGAGCGTTCCCGGGGGCGTAATCTCCATTTCTACTTCGATGATGAATATTCGGCCCCTTCTTGGTTCTATCCGAGACTACTTGCATTGATTATGCCTCACATCGGACGTGCCCAAACCATCGGGATTTGGACAAGCAGCAACTGGAAGCAGCTTTATGTTCTCCTGAACAATGCGGTGAATATAAATCATCTTTCACTCTACACGGGCGGGTTCGGTCTACCAAACCCTCCCACGCCACCTCTAAATGTGCTCCACAATTTGAAAGAGCTCACTCTCTATGGAATCGTCTATGATGAATCCTTTCATGAAATCATGGGGCAAGTGGAGAAGTTGGATCTCGCTCTTTTCAACACAGACCTCTCGAAATGGCTAGGAAGCTTCATTCAGCTAAAATGGCTTCGCATACATGAAATCATGCACCTCGCACCGGGATTGACAGATTCAAACATTCTGGTTCGACTAGAGAGTTTGGTCCACCTTGACGTGAGTATGAGCATTTACCATTCGATTGCACCTCGACTCTCTCTCCCACACCTTCGACACCTCAACTTACGACCACCAAGTGTGGACCCGCATCTCGAGCCACAATATTACCGTCATCCCCTCCTACGAACCCTCTCCATCAGCTTGAACATGGAACACGTCCACCTGCTGCCAGTTGGAATGAATCCTCAATTGGAATACCTGGAAATCAATCTTTCCAACTGCTTGACACCCCTGTCCAAATTATTATGGAACCCGAGTCAGTGGCCTATTCCACTAACAAGAGCAATCATTTTTCCGCGACCGTCATTGAAATATTTTCGGCTGATTTACACCGGTCGCTCTGACGTGCCATCCGACGTGGATCTGTGGAAACGCCTTAGATCAATTCTCACTAAGGCTCCCCACCTCAAGTTGGATGCGGTTGCTCAAAGAGCCCCTCCTGGTTTTAGAGGGCTCAAAAAACAGTTTCCTTCTCAAGTGAAGCGCTATGAAGGAGTTGATTGTGTTCCCTTGGATGAGCTTTATGAGAGATCTCGGAAGGACAACGAATAATGGCACCGTATGGTCACGAGAAGGGATCACATATTATTCGAGAATTCCTATACTTAACAACACTCTACTCATTTACTCGACAAACAAACCGAATGTGGATGATTGATCCTCTTTGAATATTTCGTATGGCTCATTAGGATCCATCAGCCCTACCGAACTCGTTCTCCGTCAACCCATCCACTCGCATCCTTTGTCATCCTAAACGGTCCCATAACTCCAAGAAGCGTTCAGGTGCACTATTAGGAACTCAGAATCGATCATGTAACGACTCTCCATCGATTTCGACCAGATATGACATAGGCCGTACACACCCTCCTGTGATTTAGTTCAGGGCGGGATGCTGTTATAACGAATGGGAGTATCATAGTATTTCCAGGGCGTGTTTAAGCAGCACCAGTAAATTGTACTAGGACCCCCGAAAGCTCATGGAACCGGCCGAATTTTTTTTACCCAATTTTGAGCTTCAATCGGGGTCAAAATTTTCGAAATTTCGGCCTTGATAGGGGTGATTTTCGGTAGGTGCGCGTCACGGAAGCTCAAATTTGGGGTGGGGCGGTCGGTAGGTTGCCCAAAATTGTAAAAACAGGGCAAATCTCCATCGTATTATTGTACATGGTGGCGTACATACATAAAATAGCCAAAAAGAAGTATCTGATATATATAAAGCCGGGGCATTTGTTTAAGTTCTACCACTGCAGTTTGGATCTGTGCAATATGGCGTTGAATAGTATGAAAGAGTACGTTCGCTTGATTGTGAAGGAGCAAACCACTCGCCGAGCCAACCCACTCTGGAACGCAGAGAAGCGAAGATCGCTTGTTCAGTTGGGCTTGCTGCCAGTGAGACTTGGGAAGATTCCACTTCTCCGAGAAAGATGACTAAGTGTTCACGTCCTCAAGTCCATCCCACCAATATAGGGTATGTGACAGTTCTCAGTTCTGTTGCCTCTGGAATCCAACAATGAGGTCCACATGTTCCATTCACTTTGCTGTACATTAATTGTGATGCGTGTCTGGAGGAATTAAGAGCATTCGAATAACGTCGAAATCCACGTTTGGCCGGGTCATTGAGAACCAAGTAACATTATCAAGTATGTCAAAATTGGCAGGGGATTTGGTGGGTAGGTTGACGTCTAAAGAGCTTAGAATGTATGCAGAGCGAGGCAATGCATCCAGAATCGCCGAAGGTGGCTCCAGTTCAGGCTCCATCCTTTCAATGTTGGGAGTGGTCTTCCACTGTAGGTTCTTGTAGGCTGCTGTAGGTCAACAACAGAGAGAGCATGCTAAAAAAACGGCAAACAAGGCTTAAATATCATAGCTGCATAGCTGGATCGGTGATGGTTTCAGGTCTAAAAATCTGATTCTAAATTTCAAGTCCAGAATGAATTACGGTAACAGTGGCTTTTTTTAGAGTTGGGGTAGATCTCGGGAGGTGTCGAGAAGCCGATTGCTGGATTGGGGTGGGAATTCGGGTGCTCACAGAGCATCCAGAGGCCAAATCGGGGTCAAAATCGGTAGGTTTTTTGGAATGTTCGCGTGTGAGCATTCGGTCAGTTTCATATGAGCTTTCGGGGGTCCTATTGTACTCCGATGCATCGTCTTGTGAGTGAAACCCCGAGAAGCCTCATTGAAAGGTGGTGGTACGTGGAGGGTTGTCGCCCCGATGGCTAGAAATGCTAGTTGCCGGGGTCACTGACGGGGTGTCACTGACGAGTTAGCTGGACTGAGGATGCCGAGCTTGAATGATGTCCTGGAGTTGGGTTTTGAGATCACCTTGAGGGGAGCGCCTAGGCCTAGTGGGCGGCCCGACTCATTATTCCCCTTCACCGATAGAGTAGAATAAACCGTATTCAGGACACGATCTGAGTCGAGATCTCTAGTCCGAGAGGGCGGAATTACAACCTGAACGATTGCTTCCATCTGCTTGTACCATCTGGAATCGGAATCCGCAAAATGCGATCTACTGTTACAGCGATTCCAAAGTCACACTCGGACACGAAGATGCAGCAAGATCAGTCACTTCATATAATCATGTTCGTGACATACAGCCATAGAGAGGGCGACTAGACAGGAAAGTATGGATGTAATGCAACCGATCAGTCAACATCCGCTACAACGGTCCTTAGCCCCTAGGAATAGGATGAAAGATATGAGCATGATTCAGAAGAGGTATGAAAGGAACTGACCTTAAAGGAAGCTACATCGACGTGTGAAGCGTAGGTGTAAAGTTTCTCTTTTGCGTCCTCATCATCATTACGCTTGCCTAGTGGAGAGAACATCATAAAAGAGCAGTCAATACATAGAATTGAGCTGCTTACGTTCAAACTTCACGCGTATACGGCATGGTGGGTTCTTAATACCTTGAACCCAAACCTTCTGATTCAGCTTAGGATCAATCCGAACATCTTTCGTCCCCATGTGTTTCTGGGCGAAAGTAACAATAGACTTGACAGCCCATGGTGCACGCTTCTTAAATGAGCGCCCGTGCACGTACTTGCCCAAGTGAACAGTGTACTCGCGAGTGACAACGTCTTTGAGGGCACTTCGAGCTTTGGATGGCTTATTCTTGTCGGTGCGAGCCTAAAGAGTGCACACAATCAGTCAAGAAGCCGAAGGATGTAAACAAGTCAAGTGGATGGTGGCTATTGGAGCTCACCATTGTGGTCTTGAAGATTGTGGAGGTCGGATTCAAAAAGGACGAGTACTAACTGCATAGTTTTGCATAGCCACACGAACATGGATTCACAATAGTTATTCAGGCATGCGAGAGGAACTGGTCGTCTTCGCAGTTCGGGGTGGGTATGCTGATATATTCCTCAATGGAAGTCTTGTATTCTCTCGTTGCGATGCGGGCTGTCATTAGTTTGCTGCAGGCTCAATCCTTTGCAAATCACCCCGTGCACGCTCCGTCGACGTGAACGATTCTATCAATACGAGTTTACATGAGCAGATTCTACGTTACCAAAAGCTCAGGGGCCAGCTATCGAAGAATGTTTTTCTCAGTCTCGGTAGCTATAGTCCCGGAGCATACACGCCAATGGGAAAGTATGTGTCTTTATCTTCGACTGATAAGCTTTCACAACTGAGCTGCCAGACACGGATAAATGCTTGGCTCGCCGTAAGCATAGATTGGCGTCTTGCTCATCTCGATTATTGCCTGAAAGTTTTCTTTATTCCATCTATGGCGTTACGATAGAGCTGTAATTGCAAGGGTGGTGAAATTGACTCTGAAGGCGATTATAATCGTGCAGCGCGTTGCGTGTAAGGTGAAAAAAAAAAACCTCGGTTGTTGGCATCATGTCTCTACCGGACTCTCTTCCCATGTTGAACACGGGACCCCCGGCTAGAGAATGCATTAAGTGCGAACGGTTCAGTATGTCGATACACACAAATGATTAACGCGCTCACCCTCTAAACCTCTTCTTTGGTTTTGCTTCATGAGCAAAATCAGCCGGCTCAGTACCCCAACGGTATTTCTCCATGGCCCACATTACGTATCTGCATGAATGTAAATCTCACGACACGGTTTGCGTGGAGAAAAGAGACAGAACGACCTCCTGTCTTGAACACCAACACCAAGTGTCTTGAAATCATCACGTCGCATCCGGAAGAGATCCCCCCACTTCTCTACAGGAACCTTTTTCTCCGCATTGCGCCCTATTGCCCGTAGGAAGTCCTGTGCCGATGACATGCCGTCTACAAAGTCCTCAGCACGTTCATAATTCGCGCGCCTCGACGGGTTGCTGATACTCACTACGAGGTGCTGGAACATAGTAAAGGCTATTCCAGTATGCTCTGACAATTTGATCTGCGGGACGAAATAGACCCGCGGTTCCTCTACATCGCAGCATTGGGATCGGCGCTTAAGACGCGAGTGAACGTCACGTGTCAGTTATTTTCCTCTTCGGGGCTCAAATAGTAGGGAGTTCAGGTCGGCTCCCATTTGTAACTTAAAGACGACAGTTTAGTCGACAGCTGCGATGGCGTGAGTTGGTTTGTTTGCGCTTTGAGCTCTTGTGTTGATGAGTTGCACCTGAAGCTCCTTTGAGGACTATGATGAGGTTCGCGTTTTTTTCGCGTTCTAAACTGGTTAATTGTTCAAGGAGCATCTACTTCTCGCTAGTTTGGAAACTACATTGGTGCTGACCTCGACTCAGATGATGAGGGTGTCGATGTTGCCGTCCCATCTGCACCTCAGCAACCTTTGGAAGGGTTTATGGAAGAGGAAGGGGAACCTGTCGACAATACAGGAGCGCTCATGGAAATAGACGGTTAGCTTGTCCGGTTTCAGCATTCTACGGCTCTCATGTAGCTGGTATAGATGGGCCTCAACCAAGTGCCGT
>WNFI01030173.1_pt1 | contig 18255 bp, 10 predicted proteins | sample 5400471 | NCBI WGS metagenome assembly WNFI01 (sample SAMN13153348, study PRJNA577476) | soil metagenome | isolation source: 100 cm saprolite on Douglas fir-dominated hillslope | place: USA:California | collected 2013-09-17 | reverse complement strand
CGTGCCGGAAGGAACGCCGCCATAAAAGCTTTGATTCTTGATCCATCTCAAATAGGTCTACATCTCAATACGAATAACGCCTACTAAATGCTCAAAGGCTCAAGTTAAAGTAGCCCAGCCGTACTCTATCAGTTGCGACTTCGTAATGAATATAAAAAAACCTACCCACTATAACACATTCGAAGTGCTGTTCTTCTGTCAGATATTTCTACATCAATTGGAAGCTTCTCATATGCAAGACAATAGCATCGGATCTATGACGAAGCAACTGCTTTTGTGTTCATATAAGGAATCCTTGAAACTACACAAGTCAAATTGAGATGGCACAGATGAAGTCACCAACATATAATTCTCATTCGCTGAAAGGTGTCATAAGTATTGGATGATGCGTGGGAAGCACTATGCGTACCTTCTAGCGTTCTGCACTCTTAAGAACAGCCAATCCACAGCATCCAGGATCCCGGTTCTATGCAGTGGGATGAGAAGGAATACGAAGTTTTCCACCGAGGCTTACCCTTCAATTGCTGATACACCCATGACGTTGAGACTAGCCATTCTTCTTTCTACCTGGCGACCACCCAGTCGATGAGCCTCCTCCGCATTTCTGCTGGGATGATTGAGGACGGTATTTTTGCAGGACCTCATCATCGATGTGGCTAAGAAGCGAGATATGGGAGTGGACAAACCGAAGATCTCCCATCCTTCTGACATCCGCTCCACATCTGAGGCATCGACCACATACGCCACAGCATGACACTCATCGTAGTACCTTCCCCATATGTTTCGTATATCACGCTGACCGCCAAGGTCCCAGAATTGTAGGATAGTAGAAGGAAGAACAATCCGCCCGACTGAAGGCGAGTCAACGCAATGCGGTGGGTGCAAAGCAGTAAGATAACATGTCGAGGCTTACGCACTGTTCTGTCCTATGGTTGGAGCAACCTTGTCTGGCGGAAGAGGCAACGTTCTGTTATACATGGATTTGATTTTCTCAAGAAGCGTCTTCTCGGCCATTGTGTCATTCTCGATTCAAGCCGGCAGCGTCTCGGTACATACAGTCTTTCCCGCATTATCCAAACCTAGGAGTGAGAGAGGTTGGAGATGGGTTCTGCGTCGCGCATGAGATAGATCTTACCCACAATAATCACAAAGAACTCCTCTTTTCTAGTAAGGTATTCTACGAGTCCTTTGGTAAGATGATATGCCATTCAAGCCGCAGGTGAACGCTATATGAATTGCAGAACGAAGCTGAACGATGACAGGGCCGATACGAGCCCTGATTCCCGCTCTATCCCCAGACAAAGGAGAGGCAGCTTAACAGTAAGCGCGTCAACCTGTCGCGATTGGAGTGGATTGCAATACAATTGAACCGGATTTAGCATGTGACCAAGCTTCAGAACTCTTGGCGAGTGGATATCGCAGAGAGGCAGGGACTCGTAGTTTTCCGTTGGTCCGAGTGCATGGGCCCATGAACGCTCGACAGCCGCACTTGGATCGTCCCTGTAAAAGTCCAATAACAAATTGGCAATGGAAAGCGCCTTTGTTTTTTCTTTCCCCTAAGAACAAGTTGTTCTGTATCATTCGATCATTCCGTCACCGTTCCCCCCAAAGGGCTCTAATGCCCTGTCATGGAGTAATGCCTCAAACATGTTTGTTTGTGCATCCGTACCACTTATTGATGGTTGTTTGACATACCTAATTAGGTAATCCCTGCAACGAGGCCGTAGAAACATTGACTGCACGCCCCGCCACGGTGCTGCACAAGCAACACACAGATCCATTCACATTGATTAGGGCGCGCCTCGGCCGCTGTGTCGCGACCGGCCTCTGCGCTTTTTGCTCCCCCGAGTGCTTGCCCAAGGGGTTCCTAACATCCCTGTGGGCTAACGCAGTTTACAACACTTGAGCTACAAGCACCACTCTCAAGACGTCTCATCATTCATCGCATACACCGGCAGCGTCGGCGACTTTTCTTATTGTCACATCTCGTTGGTGAGCAAGGATACCAGTGTGGAGGTGGCCAGGCGCTTAAGACTTATCCAGGGTTTGACTCCGCCCCTTCAGGTCTACATCCTTATCATCCCTAGTCCTCGAGATCCTCGCCATCTGAGATAAAGGTTCTCCGGTAAATGAACGAGCCTAGTGCCGCTGATGTGCGCGCCGTTGCAGTCGCTAAGCTCAAACGAGCTGCAAGCCTCCCTCGGATGAAAGATGGCCGGAGGCCATCAATGCGCGATGGCGCTGTTAGCGAGGGAGATAAAGGAAACAATATTGTGCCTAATGGTCAACCCGTGTCTCAGTCTGACGATACAGCAAGTGATGGGGGACCGCAGCAGCCCCAAGTAGAGGCATCGCCTCCTACTGTTCCTATCGCAGTCACAGAGGACGGACAACCTACAACGGTCACCGCCTCTGTCACCGAAGAAGAACCTTCTGCAAGTGGTCGTGATACCCCTTCGAAATCGAAACGTCGAGGGCGTTCGAGGTCGAGGTCAAGATCGCGATCTAGAGGGTCGAAAGACTTCAAGGGAGCAGCAACATCCGAATTACTTCGCCCATCAGACTCATCCCCAGAAGAACAAATGCCACCAGTCCCATTCTTCGCCCCTGTCCTTGCATCCCCAATCCCATCACACTTCACCACATTACAATTTCACAACCGTGCTTTCTTTCCATCTCCATCTCCGCATCATTTTCTCCACACTCCTACGTCACCACCGCCTACTCTAGATGAATTGAGAGCAGGCTTGATTCGATCAAATAGCGCTCGAGCCGCTGCGATGAACAAGTTGACCGGAGGCCAGGACCTTCCTAGCGGATTTACTCCTGGTCTCCAACAAATGATCACGAGAAGTAATACCGTTACAGGGTCAGAGCGTTCAGCCGCGCGGAATCAATTGTTTAAACGCATTGGGAATCGGACTCCTATCAAAGAGTCTGGCGAGAGTGAATTAACAAGTGGTGTGGACGACAACCCGCTTGCCCTTGATTCATCATCGTCAGAGCAGGTATCCAAGCAGCCTAGTCCCACTCTATCCAATGCTGTCATTGATGACCGGGAACCGCCATCAGCCTCTAACTCACCTCATTTGTCCCAATCCGATTTACCCCCTCCCGATGTTGAACGACACCACGAGACAACGTTAGGGAATCTCAATGGGGAAAGCACACCCCCTCATGACTTGCAATCGAGCCGAGGAATGGGCTTACCGGTTCGAGGGCCTGTCATCGAGGAGAATGATGATGAAGACGATGATACACCCATTAATGGTTCCACTCCGATAAATCATCAGAGAATTGGGAATGGATTGCATCGTTCGCCGTCCAGGACTAAACCCACTTTCAGGTATCCTATGATGTCGGACATTCCCTCTACAATTTCCTCAACGTCAACCCCTACTGATACGGAGCGAGTTCCCGTGTTCCTTCAGGGAGAAGGGCAGAAGTCCCCGTACCCTCAAGATGCCTTCCCGGTGACAATCAGCCCTGTCACTACTCCTGTAAAGGAAAAGGAGAAGCGCTTGCGGGATGAGGATGAAGACGGTGAGAAAGTTGTCTACCCTGAGGAGACAAGGGACCGCAAGCCGACCCCTAGGATGGAATCGAATATTAGCTGGGTTGGAGAGGACTTAGGTTCTTATGTTTTATTTTATTGCCCATGCTCATCACTAATCGTGTTATGTAGGTATTAATCTGAACTTGTCAGAGCAGCAGTCTTCTCAGCCGTTGCAGCCTCTGATCAGCGACGATGAGGAAGTCGAGGATCAAGTCCCTTCCGTCCTCTCCAAAGAGCCAGAACCAGTTCAGGCATCGCTGGAACCAGAACCGGAACCGGAACCAGCAACCTTCCCAGCTCCCCAACCAGCATCTCAAGAGGACCTCACCGTATCCCAAGTGCCCTTTCCTAATTCCGATGCGGACGAACGAATCGCGTCAAGAGAAACGACACCTTCGGCAGAAACACCTACTTCGACCCTCTTTTCGGGGACATCAGCTAGCGAAAAGCCTTCTTCTCGTGCAGAAACACCTGCCGTCAACCGCACTAGTCATACATCCTGGACCTCCCTTGCCCCACCGCCATCTGCCTCGCTTCCAGTTCGCCTTGAGCGAGGGCTCTTGGAGCCTTATGCTGACTGGGAAGATCCTCATACTGACAGGGAAGGGTTGACTGATCGGGAATCGTCTCATCGTATCGAACGTTCGCCGTCACGCAAGAAACGAGAGAGTGGAGGCACAACGTGGAAATGGGATAAGATGCTGCATGTTTTGACAGGACGTCGATCTCGCTCGAATAGTTTTGCGCGATCCAAGAAAGACGAGAAACCAGATTCTGGTGCCAATCGGGATAGTAGTACCAGCGTCAGGACCGATAACGGAGCACCTTCCCAGGCGCCAACACACACATCTGCTAACCAAATGGTCACGTTAACAACAAATCATGTTCCTCCTCGAGGGGCTATCTCCCCGGCTCCCCTGAAATCGCCAGCTGGCAGGGCCAAGTACGCCGATCCAAAGCTAATGCCTTTGCCAGGTATCATGCGACTAGAAAAAGAGCGGCGTCGCCAGAAAGGTACCGTAGGTCTTACGGATGATACTATTGTGGTTCCTGGGACAGTTCCAACCACTCGAGTGAACACGCCAGAGCCTGGGTTGGCGCATCAGTCTTCTGATTCGCGGCTTCTAGCGCGGTACCGGGAGAATGGTGGCACCCATACAGATATGGAGGAAACAGACTTTGAAACCAGTCGCATTGCTCCTGGATACTTCGACATCCCACCAAGCATGCCTGCTACACCTTCTATGAAACAACAAAGTCTTCCGCAGACGAAAGAAGCAGCATTGCGATGGATTACCCAGCGCAAAAAGGAGGGGAAGTTAATCCCCTCAAATTCAAGTGCCTCAAATGGTCATGCCTCCGACTCTGGAACTGTCCGCCAGAACGGAAAGCGCAAACCATCCCTAAATGACATCTTGGACAACGCTGGAGCGGACTCCGGGGCCGAACGAGAAGAACGCGTCGACCGCACGAGCAGTGCAACGCCTCGTGCAGGCTCGCGGCGGAAAGCCCTTGAGCTCTTAAGAAAAATGACAGGAACTCCGACCCCTGAGCTTAGTTCTCCATCACTTACCATGAGTACTGCTTCTAACCAGTCTGGACCTCCCCCTAAGTCGCCCGCTCAAAGTCCGATGACGCCCCTTATGATCGTCAATGGTCATACGTCGTACTCCTCCACCACATCCTCATTCTCGGTCTCTCGCCCTACTAACCCCCCGAATCCACCGCAGTCTAGCCCTCTTACGTCACAGGTGCCGAAGCCGCCCCTTCCTAGTGCACCTATCACATCCCCTCGTCAGCCATCCAATGCTCCTTTCGTACTAGAGAGAATGGACTCATTGTTACATGATCCGTCCTCATTTACCCGTGGCGGCGCATTCGGCGACCCTCCAAGAAGTCTAGTTCGCTCGACGTTCGTGCGCCAGATAGTCAGCCCGAACGAGGTCAAGAACCGCGCGCTCTTCCTCTTCAATGACATTCTTGTCGTCACCAAATTCAGTGACGAGAGCGTCGATCGACCTGTTTCGGACCGCTCCATGGTTGTCCGCAATATCTTGGAGCTTTCCAAGTTGGCAATTCAATTGGATTCGGGACAAAAATCAAGGGATTTTATGCAGTTGAGCTCCATCAAGTTACTCGTTAGGCAATTTGCAATCAACCCGGATGATGCCATCAATCATTGCCTTGACCGCGCTCAACTGCCGAAGGATCCTGATACTGTCGGTAGCCTGCTATACAAAGTCGATCATCTCGATCCGTCAATACTTGGCGGCTACATGTCTCGTCGCTCGAACAAGGCCATCCTGCGGACATTCCTCGATCGTTTCGGATTCAAGGGTCTGAGAATTGATATGGCCCTCAGAGTATTCTTCCTCACTCTCCGGTTGCCGTCAGACCCAAGCTCCTCAGAGCATTTGCTGACAACGTTCGCCGCACGGTGGTTCGAGGCCAACAAAGGAGTCGTGAGTTTCGATCGCGATCTAGCCGCTAGGCTGGTTCTCGCCATTGTTCAGTTGGACAGCGCACTTCATCAGAAAGCTTCATCGGACAACCCGAGCTCCAGCCGTCCGACAACCCCTGGAAGTCAGGTTTCTGCCAGAGACTTCCTGTACGCTTTTCGCCATTTGGATCCGCACCACCTCGTCACAGATGACCTACTCCAAAAAATCTACATCTCCATTAAGAACGAAGGGCTTGTTCAAGCTTTGGATCGTTCTAAGGACGTTACCGAAACGCCATGTAACATTCTACCCTCTGGCATGCCCGAAACTCTCACAACGCGCGTCTCTTCTCAACCTCTGATCTTTCGCATTCCAAACCTGGATCCAAACCTGCGCATCCACCTCCATGGCCAGGATCTCTTCTTTGACCCACCCATCCTGGAGTTCAGCCGCTCCAACGAAGCGCCATGTATCATAACCGGAACGGCGCTCGGCGTAAAGGATGTGGTCATAGTTCGCACTGGTGCCAACGCCGCTAAATACTGTGCTTTACCTCTGAAGGCGTCTATTCGAATCGAGCGATCATTCATGCAAAACGCAATCACAGTTGGTTTCACGTCCCCAGAAGGAGTAAAGAGGAAGTATAGGTTCAACTTTGCTGGGGACGACGAATTCAGCGAATGGAGGAAATCTCTAAACAGACTTGTATCCATGACTGCTCCTGAATCGACCTCTGCCCCAAGCACAAACCAATCAGACTCAAATACCGAAAACATGGTCCAGCGTGCGTCGAAAGTGCTGGCAATGCAGTCGTTGCGAAAGGCGCTAATTGGGCCTGAATCACGCGCCTCTTCCAACTCTGCGTCACCAATTAATGCTGATGGGTCAGAGTCGAGCAAAAACCTGGTGTCAATGACTGGGCATGATCTTATCACTGCCTGCGTTCAGAACAGTTTGGTGCCGGCCGTACTAAGCTACTTGGAAGTCACGCGGCATAACACCGATGCTGAGCCTACAGGTAGAGGAGGGATGCGGACAGATGGGAGAATATAACGACCATCACGACGTTTCTTTATTACTTCTGGGTATGTTCCGTCCAGTTAGTTATTCGATGAATTTTCCGTTAATACCATGCTCCGTTTGTTGATTAAAGCTTGACGATGCCGTGTGGCTCTTACCCCCATCCTTCTGATTCCTATTTTCACCTCACCATGATACCTTTCCTTCATTGTGTTTCCATTCATCTCACAAAACTTGCTTTCCCAGCATCAAGACAATGCTATCTTCGTTTGTAGTCCCTGCAATTTCTGTCTTGTAAAGTCTAATCGGATTTACACTCCGCTACTTCTGGGTTTTAATTTCATAATTCGTGAACATACTCATCACAGTATCGATATCGGTCCACGCATATCTCCTTGACAGGTAGACGAATGCTCCAGGGCGATTAGTGATTCGTCAACTTATATATACTTCATCTCTTCAGATGTTTTTTATCAGCAGTCCAGAGTTCAGATGACATAGAGAAATGTTGGCACGCGGCTTCTAGCGGCCATAGCTTCCCACAGATCCGCTAGTCGAAAGGGTTTCATTGGTGCTGGGTAGATCTAATTTGACGATTGAAAGGACACTATAAAGGGGAGAAATTCGAAGAACGGCTTTACCGACGGCCTACCAACGTTGGCGACTTGAGAAGAGAAATGGTCCATATGAAATCTAAACTTATATACAAATGAACAAATTTCATATCCATCGCTTCACACCTTAGTTCGCCGTTCGTTGGATAGCTATATAGGCGCACTCAAGGCAAATTTGGAAATCACTCTTTTCAACATATCCTCGATAAAGTTATATCGTCGTACTTATATTTGATGATGATTGAATCAAATAAGGCAGTGCGACACCTTCCACAGGTGAAGAGTGACGGTCGCCGATACCCTGTACAATCAGAATGGCTCGTAAGGTTGGTGGTCAGTATCCTACGGGGAAGTGGGACTGTTCGGAATACCGGGTGTCCAGTCCGACATCCACTAGTGCCTGGGGCGAACGTGCCGCCGTTATAGTCCCACAGCACGTCCCCGTTTGCACTCAAAAGCACGGCACAACAAAATGTCCGAATCGGAAAAATGAAATCGTTTTCAACTGACATAACCCTCCGTTCTATTTTTGCGTCGCTGTAATCTACTGTATATGACACCACTGAATATCAATCATATTTGCAAATACCTCCTCCATTGAAGTCTGGACCTAACCTTACATGTAGTGCGATACTCTGGATCGTGGTTGGAGCGTGCACGATCCGCAGCGCGACCCTGGTCCACAAGGCGGTCATGAATGGGATGTAGCTCCCGCTGGGGCGTGTTCGGCTATCGGAATTGAGCAGCCTCACGAGCACAGGCACCATACAGTATCCTAGTGTAGCTTGCTCTTGCTAAAGGTGCCCTCGTAAGAGGAAGAATGTGTCCTCGTACTCTGGGACCACATTTGTAGATAGCAAGGTCAGGTGCTAAGGCTTCTTCTCCATAGCAACTCGTCCCTGAGGAATTGGTGGTAGCCCATACAATGCGGATTCGGACCGCGGTCCCAAGTAAGGATATCCTTTGTTCCATCGTTAGGCAAAGCCAAATTCTCAAGCCCTTTGAGGCGAGTATAGCATTAGCGATGTTCTCATAGTGACAAAAGGTGTCCAGGTGCTCACGTGTCATTGAGGGGAAAAAAAGAGGCGAATTGATATCCGTTGCAACAATTATGGGAAGCGCTGACAAGCGATAGCGCCTAGATGTGTCTTCAGATCAGGATTGATTAGGTTGGATCTGGGCCGAGAGTCTGTACACATGGTCCGATAAGCTTCGCTTTAATGTGCACTTGGCGCGCACACCCTTAGCTCAAGTCCGTACTGGAATGTACTGAATATTGAATTGAATTGCATCCAACCCAAGCATGAATGACTGTTGCACTGACGGATGTGATCCTTGATGTAAAGCGAATTCGACGTGGCACCACTTGCTACCGTGCGTGCACAATCCCACCTGAACGTGCGTGACATTATGAACTTGACCTTAAGCGATCAAAGGTTAACCACTGAACGAGGTAACTATCGCCATTAGCCGGCCAACCGCAAACCGTCCCGGTTCGCATTCCGGCGTGAGTGTACTTTAACTACATGTCGATTTTTTTGTTGTTGCTGTGTGTGGTTCCATGGACACACTAGTCCCTTGATGAGCAGGAAATGGCAGCCCGAGGGGATAAAATTTATGCCGAGGGAGGAAGGGGTGGCGACGTGCCCTTGGCTGGAGTAATCTACGATCCTGATTCAGCCCTCGTGCGATAACGCAAAAAAACGCAGGGCAAGCTCTCTGAGACCCGAGGAGGCCGTATCGAGGGTGACAATCTTGCTAAAGTTGCAGAAGGAAAGATGATGAATTAGATAGAGTCTGGGACAAAGAATACACCGGGTGGGAAAGAAATAAGTAAGCGGTGCATACAGTGAGGAAAGTGAGCACCAGAGTCAAGCACTGCGAAGACGCAAGTCGTTAGGACCTAGCGTGTCTTCCACGTTAGCTTTGGGCCGTATCCTGATAACTTACTCCGACACACAAGTTCACGCAAAAATCTTAGGGGGGGGGCAAAATGATTGTTACTGGTAAGGGATCAGAGTATCATGTCGTTGTCGCATGTCTGGAGCGCACATCTCCACGCAACCATGAGTCGTTACTGTCTTTGGCGTGTCTGACTCGAGGCAACAAGCACGGCAGTGCAGCAGACGGACGGCGATGCGTACCGCAGACTAATTCGATTCTCAGATTGGACAGTTCCCTGCGTGGCCCTGGTGACATCGAGGGCAGAAAACATGAGGTCTAGAGGGTTTAGATCAACCTGACAGGTCGAAATAGAAATAGCATCACCCAGTATCTTGCATCCCTTCCCCTCGTATACCCTGCAGCATGGGGGAAGAAAACTGACCGATCGCCAGGAGCATCAGGGCTCAAAACGGCACGACCCACCCAGTAAAAAGTGTGAAATTCAGGTATAGCCTTGGCCCTCGCACATCTCTTCTTTGAGACTAAAAGTCAAGTCATGGAATACCACCAGTCTGGGATTGATTTCCCCCTAGAGGTGATTACGGTATGATCTATCGACTCCAAGGGATCACTCAGCCGACATTCCGTTCCCTGCTAGATTTGAAGGGCTGCCGCCGATGTCCGACAAGGGGTCCTATATTGGAGATACACGCGTGAGCGCGAGGATCGTTGTATTCTTGATTATGTCATCGCTCGATGTCCATGTGGATTAGACCGATAGAATGAAGCCACACTGGTACAGCATTCGCCCCAGGCGCTCCCGAGATGAAAAACAGGACGGAACTGAGGCTGATGAAGATGAAACAAATCCCCCTGGAGTACTCGAACGGTGTAGTATAATGAATCTAAAGCCACCTGAGTGATACCATTCAGGAATCAAGTGCCTCGCGGAGTAAGCGTCTAGTATAGCGAAACGTGCATCAAAACGTGGCTGATAAAGGAGGGGGCGCGCGTCGGTGAAAAGAGAAGATCAGCAGTCTCAATAATCCCCAGGTGCCGTCCACGTAGATGGAGCATAGCATTCTGGGTATCCTGCACTCTGATCCGTCCGCCAAGTCTGTAAGCAAGTATTCAACAATCCTTCATACAGCGGTGGAGGGGAACCGTTTAGAATTCCTGGAGTATGCAAGATGTTCGGGAAAGAGAAAAATTCAAAATGGTCCTGCTTATTGCTCTTCCCCCAGGTCATCACAGTAACATGGTCCACGAAACGCCGAGCGGTGCATCAAGCGTGTTAACACGAATCTCCCTTTTTTGACTAATCCAACTCACTTCGGCGAGATATTCTCCCAACCACTCTTCTCACTCGTTCAATGAGGAAAGGGTTCTCAATGGATTGAACATCGGGCGCGAAGCGAGGCACCTCTCTTCACCGATCTCTTCGATCCATGAAAAGCGTTCAGGATGTTTCTGATCGGAGAGGCGACACACAAAAGTTCAAAAGCGCATTCCCTCTGCTATCTTCACTACGTAACCGGCTCTAATGCTACACTAACGATCGGTCCCGCGGATGGGCACCCCAAATAGGCTACTGTCCATGCCGATCCGAATCTGTGAGTGCAGCGCGGTGACCTATCCGCCGACACAGTCGGGACCTCCCTGTCCGCGGATAGCAGCTACTGTAGCACTGGGAAATGATCGGTTCAGCCGAGATTGCACGGGAGTATGGTCCACTTTCCGTAAATCCCATACCGCATTCAAACTCTGAATGATAGGTGTGGGCCTTAAGGATCCAAGTTCTTCTGCTAAATATGTAATGGTCCGTGGTTCTGGCCGGCCGGGCGAGCAGAGAGCGAAGATAGCCCTACATGAGGGAGTCATACGTGTGACCGATGCGGGAGGTCAACATGATGCGCCGCCGCGTGGACCGATAATTATGGGAGACAAGGATCAGCCACCAGGCGTTCCTTGTCACTGCAGTATCGAAGGATTGCGTAGATGACTCATGATCCGGACGAGAACAGCAACAGCAGTGAATATCATATGAGAGAAGCACAGAGTGCAAGATGAAAATTGCAACTAGCGACCAGATCACTGGCCACTGACGGTAGTTGACTGAAAAGGGACTGCAGAAGTCGTTGTTCCAGAATGGGGCGGGAGAGAAAGGGCATCTATGACTATCTATAAATACAGATCCCTCTAGCAGGGTGCCCCAGTTCGCCGGTTTCATGACAAGGGCGGGTCGCTGGCGCAACCGCCTTTCATCTGCTTCTGATAGTACTAGATCTCGTTCAATATTCTGGGGCGGTTGTATTGCGAAGATGCGATTGCGAGTATCCGCGCGTAGCGATCACCAGTACAGCGACATTCCTAGAAAGGTGAGGACCCCTGTACCCTGATATGGCCTGAGGCTGAATGAAAGGGGTGAAAGCAGTTACCATTTTGGATTGCCTTTGGACGGAACCAAAAGCTAATTGACTTCTAGGTCGTCATTCACTTGGTCCTTCGTCGCTTCCAACTATATATCCTGTAGCTCGCCTCTGATGATTTGGCTCTTTCGACGGATTCTCCCCTCTTTACCTGTCCGCACCCCGCCTTACGCCTCTTGTACGTTGTCCCTGTGTCCCTCCTTTGCTACCCTTATTCCTCACCTTGTGCGTCTGTTTGGATCCTCCCTTAGGTCCCCTCATTTTGTCCATCGCTCTCTCTGTCTATCATGTCGTCGCTTCACGTCATCAACAGTAACAGTTTCGATTATGTTGAAGGCGTACCGCCTGATATCGAGCTCCTGGCTGGTCCTCTGGTACGCGGCACTCGATCGCATGGCATCATCTAGCTTTTTTTCATCACATGGTTCTTATAGCTGCTTGGGTATCTGTTCAACTGGGGCTTATTTGGCGTCTTGTGCCTCCAAATCTGTGAGTGGTGTTTGTTGTGGTTCCCCTCCCGCTCTCTGACCTATAGTTCACCAGATGTGTACTATATCTCGTTCCCGAAGGACATTCGATGGATCAAAATACTTGTGTATGCTCTATTTTTCATCGATACCATCCAAACGGTGTGTTACATGTCCTCCCGTGATATTTCCATGATGATTGACGATATCCTTTCTAACAGGCACTTACAACTCGTATGCGGACATGATCTGTTCCGATGTCGGACACGAGTCCTTACGATTTCTCTTCCATAGACAATGCTTGGCACTTTCTTGCCAAAGGGTGGGGTAACCCGGAGGCGTTAATCAAGCCTGGCTGGTCGTGGATTGCTGTTCCGCTCATCTCCGGGATTGTCTCCTGCACGGTGCAAATGTTCTTCTCATGGAGGATTTGGAAGCTGAGCGGCAGATGGTTTGTTTCCATATTCATCTCCGCCGTGAGTAATTTTCAAGAGTTTTCCTTGCGACCCTTGCCTGCTTAGGAAAACGCGTGACTGATTATGGTAATTTCAATCGCCGCTCCGCATCTCGCTCCTGTGGGGCTTTTAGATTGCAATCATGCAAGGTGTCTGTGCGGCCATATGTGGCATCTGGTTCTCGATTATCAACGACGTGACCAAGATTTCATCGTTAAGCACACCCGCAACTATCTGGCTTTCCGGCAGCGCCGCATGCGATGTGATTATTGCAGCATTCATGGTGTACCTTGTACGTGCTTTCAATTGTGGGCTTTATCGGGCGGATTTGCTAACGGGCAGCCTTTCCACAGTTAAGAAAGTCCGCCACTGGTTTTGAAGGAACCGATACCGTCATTAACAGACTGACAAGAATGACTATTGAGACGGGTGCCGTCACCGCTGCTGCTGCCACTTTGGAGCTCATTTGCTATCTTAAGTGGAAAGAAAACAACCTTCGTATGTTCTTTCCATTGAAGCTTCATTCATGAGACCAATATTCTTCGTTTCCTGTTCGCCCTTGTTTAATCCGCACATTCAGATATGATCCCTGCCTTGGCCCTTGCCAAACTCTATACCAACACCCTCATCGCGACCCTTAATTCACGTAACCCCATGTTCCACTCTACGCGTGGACCAAATGAAGCCACCACGGTGAACGGGAACACTTGGGGTGGCACCTCGACGATCCAAATTGCCCCAGGTAAGACTTCGCGTGTGTCGAGAGGCGCGGTGCAGATCATGAAGACACTCGAGACGCACGGCGATGCGAGGGAGAGGACAATGCATGGGCCGCATCGCATGCCGATGGATGAAGAGAGCGGAATTGCGATGAATGGTGTTAAGATTGAGCAGTTGCCTTATGGACCGGAGGAGGCGATCGATGAGAGTTTGAAGGAATCGAGTGAGAGGAGCGTCAAGTATTATGGGCAGTGAATAGGGCCTTATTCTAGCCCTGTCCGTGCTCTCCCCATCCCGACTTCCCTCTTCTCCCTTCCTATCTGTATCACTCTATCGTTCACGCAGTCCAGTTTCTCCCGCATTAATACCCCAATAATGTCACGGCGGACTTGACCTATACTCGTTAGACACCCTTTGCGGATTCTCACCTCTCAAACCTCTTGGTTCGCCTGCTTGCATTTTTAAGATATATCATCTTCGATATTTACTCCCTTCATCACGGCGTTGCAACCAAACACCCAATCATACCGTTAAGTAACTGGATTGGATCTGTATTTCTCAAGTTGATTCCACTGCTTTTACTTGTTGGTTTGATTGTTTTTCGATTCGATCATGGCTTGTCACTAGTTCTACTACGATTTACCTGTTGAGACTCTTCTTCTCCGGCCATTGTATATATGTGTCGCGGACATGGAGGGAAACTGTAATGAAACCATCACATTCAAACTTCTAGGGCCGTAAGTGGCGATCCCCCTTGGAGTATAGGGGGCTGCGATGGCCGGTGATTCAGGGAGAGAAGCGTCCGAAATATTTCTGCGATGATGAATGGGGATCCGAGCTAGCAGGATCAAGAGTTTTCGAAAGGACATCCGAGCTGAGCAAGGCGGTAAGGGTCACTCTGAATGGGAGCAGGTTGGCCGCTGTTGTATGTGATTCTTCAAAGTCGGTGGACATCGGCACAGCGCTCGGAATTGCACTTGTACCCTGCTCTCTCACCATAGCAAATAAACGTGTGTCTTGGGAGCATGATTTATTTTCCTTTGGGCATAAGGGCGCCGATGGAATATTGGACTTGATGTTGGGCTGAATGAAGTGATGTGCAGTAACGGACCAAAATGTGCAATGGGTGCTGTTCGGAGTTCGAATACCCCTTACCATCAAGTCGAAGCATATGGCTCCATGATCATATAGGCACTGTAGTCTTCTAGGTATTGCGACATTCATTAGAATACGCAAGCCACCCCTATTGAGCGTACTGACGAACTTGAAGAGAATGTCGCTAAAAGATAAAGGGGGGGACTATAAACTAAATAGTGCAGCCGCACATTCTGCAGGACAGGACGCAAAGAGCCCTCAGCCCGCAATTTTCGAGCGGGAGATACTGATATGCTGTTGGTGATGGGGAGGTAACTGCTGCCTATTCCTGCGTATTAGCCCAATGCTGTTCCTAAGCAACACCAGAAAAATCAGAGGTGACGCTGAAATGTTTGTAATGACGCTTGGTCCTAAAGGACTTGACTCCGAGGGTGATGTTTGATGAGACTAAACATAGGCCAATTTAATTTAATATTTAAGACCGAGCTTGGGCGCCAAGTAACGGAGATCTCAAGGGTTTCTCGCTCCGAATACATTTGCTGCGCCGGAGAAAAGGGTGTCCATCGGGACGATGTTTACAACCAAGCATTGGTACCGAGCCGCTACACGTGGGCATCTTGCATGAGGAAGCGTTGAAGATGTCAAGTTTTCCGCGAGTTCGACGGTTCTACTTGTCACGACAAATTCCAATATTGCAATTTTGTAAAGGGGTTCTTCTGACGTCTGCAAAATCAGCAAAACCACATCTATTAATGAATGAACACTTGAAGTAAAAGGCTAAGTCTGGAGAGATGTTGATCAGGCCCGTCGCGGGGCAACGCCTAGGTACTGTCCGCATGTGCCTTGTCACTGCGGAGCGCCCCTTGCGGCTGGACTTCCATCAATACCCGTTGGTTATTTTATCCTCAACTTGTATTGTAGATCGGACATTGACAGCGCCGTCACCGCATAAACGTTTCGTCATGAGACCCCTGAATAAAAAAATGAACTATGTGTGGCTGCAATTGCAACTTTGAAACTGGAATGAGTATAAACATCATACCAGGTTGACCTGTCACAGATGATTGATGCGGCGTCTACACCGTCGCTGACAAGTAACTGGCGAGACTTTGGATTTTTCTGGTTCCTCCTTGTTGATGCGGGCAGCGGGCCCGGAGAATAGAGAAGTAAAGCAGGAAGAGAACCCTTTCCCATCGCTACACGTTTGGCAACTTTGTGACATGGCGATCAAGATCCCTTTGTCAAAGCTGATCTAAATGTATTGCGGGCTTAGCCGTCCTCCCGACCTCCAGCTTCAGTCGTTTCATGTGATGTATCGGTCGATGCTTGCCTTTATGACGCTGAAAGAGAATCTACATACCAAATTTCCTTATTCACGCACATAGATAAGGCATCGGGATGTTGATGGGTCCGTCCGTTTGGTTTCTCAGCTGCCTCGGCAGTAGACAAATTTGCATGGTCCCCTGGGTTCCATTCCCTCGGGTTTCCCAGAATTCGCTCGAGTTTCGTTGCCTTCCTGGGCCTTCTCTTTCTTTATTTCTCTTCCTTCTCCTCAGCCAACTAACCAAGTGAATAGCTCTTCTCACTCACCTCTGTCCGCCCTCTGAAGCTTAACACTCTTTTTAATTGTTTAGACTTCACCCTGCTGTGCCATACGTGATTCGACTGTTGCATATTGAAACATCGTTTCCGCACAAGTAACAAGCCTTACTTCAATGTCTCCAGAACCAATATTCGCGACAGCTGAATCGTTCGCTCAGACTACGTTTGACTACCTCATCGTAGGAGGCGGCACAGCTGGCCTCGTCGTCGCGTCAAGGTTAGTAGGGACACTATCTACTTTGGCATGGCTTTATCGCACACTTTGATACGGACTGATGAAGTCGCTCGATCCACGTGTAGATTGAGCGAGGATCCGGACGTAACCGTTGGCGTCATCGAAGCTGGAGGCTACTTCCCTGATGAACCCCTTATCAATGTTCCCGGTATGTCAAATGTCACTAGATTCCCGGTTTTGAGGCTCAGCATCCACTCTACAATGCTTAGGTTTCTTTGGCCGGTCATTGGGTAATCCGACCTTTGACTGGGCGTGAGTAAGATCAAGCTTAACACAAGGTCTTGTCCTCTGATGAGCATTTGGTATTTGCGTTGGATTCCCTAGGTTCCTCACTGTCCCTCAAGAACATGTTCTCGGACGACCTATTTTCCACCCTCGGTCTGTGTACAAGTACTCTCCATTCAGTGAACTGGACCCTTACGTACTTCGTCTTCGATTCCAGAGGCAAAGTCCTCGGTGGCACCAGCGCGCTGAACTTCATGACTACTGTGTGTTAATTGACATGAACCTAACATTCTGATTTGCTTATTCGGATCTTTTTATGTAGGGTCGGTACGTGGAACTTTGTGATGGTTGACCATGCATTCACTAATGAGAATGCTGCACTACCCAGAGCGACCAAAGAAGAATATGATGGTAGGTCGTCCATTTATGTATCGTCTATTGGGATCCGCCATTCATGGCATTGCTTAGCCTTCGAGACTCTCGGGAACATGGGTTGGAACTGGGAATCCTTCCTTAAGTATATTAAGAAGGTATGGGGTCGGCATCCATGTCATTTGTTGTTGTTGGTCACTGCTTCTGATCCATCTTGTATCCTTCCACTTTCCTCTAAAGTCGGAAACTGTTACTCCTAGTGATCCGGAGTTTGGGGAGAGGTACAACGCGAAGATCGAAGATGAGGCTCATGGAAACGCAGGCCCGGTGCGATATGTTTCTTTCTCAAGGTGTATAGCGACCCTTAATATGTGGTCTTTGGCAATTCGTAGCTTAAACTGTCCCATAATGAGTGGACAAGCGATCTGACTGAGCCTCTCTTCCGATCCCTTGAAGCATTGGGTGTCAAACCCAACCCTGATCCCGTACGTTTCTTTCTCTGCTATTGTAGTTAACCGCCTTCACCTCTCATTTCCTATACTGTGTCAATAGCATAACGGCGCGAACACAGGATCATACTCAATTCTGGGCTGCATCGATCCCGCCACTAAGACGCGCTCCTACTCTGCCAGTGCTTACTTTGCGCCCAATGCTTCTCGATCCAACCTCTCAGTGCTTCTGAATGCCCAAGCTATGAGAGTGCTACTCGATAAGCAAGACGGAAGCGAAGAGTACGCGGCGAAGGGCGTTGAGTATATTTCGGCGACCGATGATAAAGAGGAGAAAGAGAAATTTGTAGCGAAAGCTAAGAAGGAGGTTATTCTATCCACGGGTGCCTTTATGACACCTCAATTACTTGAACTGTCTGGTGTGTACACGTTTCAGCCATGCGGTTACATACCGTCGCGATAGTATCACCTATACAGAACAACGCTAACTTGGTATGGACACTTTCCCTGGTCATTAGGTATTGGCGATAAGGCCATCTTGGAGAGGTTTGACATCCCCACAAAGGTTGACCTTCCGGGTGTCGGAGCTAACTTGCAGGTAACACATCTTCACTCCATCTTCATGGCCAGGTTGAGACTTCCCTTATGCTATGACCACAGGACCACGTGTATGTCAGCTCCACAATTGAAG
>WNFI01668673.1_pt1 | contig 18257 bp, 20 predicted proteins | sample 5400471 | NCBI WGS metagenome assembly WNFI01 (sample SAMN13153348, study PRJNA577476) | soil metagenome | isolation source: 100 cm saprolite on Douglas fir-dominated hillslope | place: USA:California | collected 2013-09-17 | reverse complement strand
GGGACATCAGCCTGAGGATCAAAGAGCGTATCTACCAGGCAGCTTTTGTATTCCTGGTCCTGTTCGCGGTGATGGTGATCTACAACGACGTGCTGAAGATGCTGCCCAGTATTATGCAGCGGACACCTTAGCTTTTGCCGGTGTGTGGGGCGGACACTCTTGTCCGCCGCCTTTGCCTTTGACTCTGAATTGACAGTGCAAAGCCCTCGGCAGTCCCAGGACAACAAACCAAAATCAACTTCAAAGGCGGAGAAGAGTGTCCGCCCCACACTGCTACCGTTACCAAAAGTGACACACCGTCTTTACTAACCTCCTCATTTTACGAGTGTTAAGCGCTGAAAGCTGAGAGCGGACAGCCGAGAGCCGCCTCCTCCCGTGTTAAACTAGAGCTTCTCCATGGCTGACATTCATCGCAGGAAATCTGTTACCGGCTCGATCGGCGGCGTGAGAATCGGCAGCGATGCACCAGTTGTGGTGCAGTCGATGACCAACACCGACACCGCGGATATTCCTTCGACCGTCAAGCAGGTTGCCGCCCTGGCCAAGGCCGGGTCCGAGTTAGTACGCGTGACGGTCAACAACGAAGAAGCCGCAGCGGCCGTCGCCCCCATCGTGGAGCAACTCGAGGCGCAGGGTGTTCACGTCCCCATCATCGGCGACTTTCACTACAACGGTCACATCCTGCTCAAGAAGTATCCCGAGTGTGCTCGCGCCCTGGCCAAGTACCGCATCAACCCCGGCAACGTCGGGATTGGACGCAAAGACGACAACAATTTCCGGACCATGATCGAGGTCGCGGTCGAGAACCAGAAGCCAGTGCGCATTGGAGTCAACTGGGGGTCGCTTGACCAAGCACTGCTCACGAAGATGATGGACGAGAATTCGCTCCTGCCCGAGCCCCAAGACGCCCGCGAAGTGACGATGGAAGCTATGGTCGTGAGCGCGCTGAATTCCGCCAAGCTGGCCGAGAAATATGGCCTACGGCCCGACCAGATCATTCTCAGTGCGAAAGTCAGCGGAGTGCAGGACCTGATTGATGTCTACCGTTCGCTGGCTGCGCGCTGCAGTTATCCGCTGCACCTCGGACTAACCGAAGCCGGCATGGGCGCCAAAGGCATCGTCGCATCGAGCGCCGCACTTGGCGTACTGCTGCAGGAAGGCATTGGCGACACCATCCGCGTGTCGCTTACGCCGGCTCCGGGCGGAGATCGCACCGAAGAAGTCCGCGTGGGACAGCAGATTCTGCAATCGCTCGGCATCCGCAGCTTTACTCCCCAGGTAACCGCCTGCCCCGGATGCGGCCGCACCACCAGCACTTTCTTCCAGGAAATGGCGCAGCAAATTCAAACCTATCTGCGGGACCAGATGCCGGTATGGAAGGGACACTACACGGGCGTGGAAGAGATGAAGGTCGCAGTGATGGGCTGCATTGTGAACGGCCCCGGCGAATCGAAGCATGCCAGCCTCGGCATTTCGCTGCCGGGGACATTTGAAGAACCAAAAGCGCCGGTCTACGTGGACGGCCGCCTGTTTACTACGCTGAAGGGCGATAAGATCGTCGCCGAGTTCATGCAGATCCTGGACGACTACGTAGAATCGCATTACGCCGCGAAGGAAGAGTTAGCGGCAAAATAAATGTAGCCGCGAGCGTCCCCGCTCGTGCGGCAGCGAGGCAGACTCAGATTCTCTTGCTGTCTTTCCCATTTCGAATAATTTCAAGGCTAGCCAAAGGGCTGTCGTATCGTGCTCGCGTTGTGATATTCGTGTCGGATGAATCGAGTCGAATACCGTCGTCACCTTCCTCATTATCTTCAATCTATGCACCACCGCTGGATCCTGTCTCCGCATGCTCGCACAATTGTCCTTGAGTGTTGCACCTGGAGAAACGGAACCCGCCTCAATCTGCACGGAGCCGTAGTCATGCCCGACCATGTTCATCTGATTTTCACCCCGCTGTACGATGGCGATAGCGTCCGCAGCGTGGCCGAGATCATGCAAGCCATCAAGGGCGCCTCCGCGCACAAGATCAACCACTTGCTGGAGCGCACTGGGCAGGTTTGGCAGCGCGAATCGTTTGATCGAGTGATCCGGCGCGAGGAGAGCATTCACGCGAAGGTGGAGCACATGATTCAGAATCCAGTGCGGGCAGGACTGGTTCGAACCGCTGCGGAATATCGCTGGTTGTGGGTTCCGGGGCTGGCAAGGAGCGCGTAAGGCACAGGCGAACGCTCCTGCGCTTGCCTCGCTGCCGCACGAGCGAGGGCGCTCGCGCCTACATTACGCCAACAGCGGTAAGTCTGAATTCGCCGTGTCGTCGTAGATCGGATCTGCGACCTTGCCCAGCTCGGGATAGTGCTTCAGCAGCGGCTCCGGCGCTTTCACGCGTTGTCCTGTGATCATGTTTTTGAGTTGCAGCGCGTTCACTCCGGCCTTGCCTTCGAAGTGATTGTTGGTCACTACGTACGTGACCTCGGCTTTGCCGGCGATGCGAACGATTTTGTCTTTCCATCCTGCCAGCTCGGCTTCACTGTACAGATAGTTGTAGCGATCAGCGCCAGTATCAGCGTCAAACCATTGGTTGTAATTTCGTCCGTGGAGACGCACGTAGCCCACTGGAGAAGTTACATGCTCCGTCGGTTCGAGCGAGCGGCCGATCAACGGCTGGTCAATGTTGCAGAAGGCGACATTCTTCTCAACGAAGTAGCGGATGGTGTCGGGATTGTCCCAGCTGTCGTGGCGCACTTCGATTACTCGCGGATACTCGATGAACTGGCGTATGAGGCGCTCGACGTATTCGCGGTTGAGTGATGTGTTCTTGAATGAAACCGGAAATTGAATGAGCAGCGCGCCCAACTTCCCTTCTCCCGCCAGGGTCTCCAGTCCTTCGCGCGCGAGGGCTTCGTCTTCGTCGTTAGGCTTGATGGACGCGGCCGAGGTGGGTTCCATGACGGCCATGGGATTGTGCGTGAATGATCGATGCAGCTTGGCGGTGAACATGAAGTTGGGATTCACCGCCTCCGCTTTCTTTACCCAGAGTTTGGCCAGATGGGGCTTGATGTGTCCGTAGAACGAGGTGTTGATCTCCACCATGTCAAAGCAGCGCGCCAGAATCTCGAGTGGATGCTGCTTCCGGTGTTGCATTCCTGGCGGGTAGAAGACTCCTTCCCAGTCCTTGTAGGACCAGCCGGCAGTGCCTATCCGGATTTGGGAGGATGCGCCCAAGACGATGCGTTCGCAGAATTAGATGCCTGCAGACTAGCACAGGCATCGGGTGGGGTTTTGAGGGCTGACGTCCGAGTCGATGTCATCCTGAGAGACTTCAGTCCTGAGGGATCTGGCGCGCACCGGACAGTTGCCAGCCCAGCGTACGATGCGGTCCACGTTGGATCACTCGCGCGCTCGAAGCATTGCTGCTCAGCCTAGTAGAACAGAAGCGCGACCCAGTAAACACCAGTCGGATAACTGGCAGTGCGGGCGTAGCACGACCCGACGGCAAAAGCACGGACGGAGTGGCTTGCAACGGCTTGGGACACGTTCTCGGGAAGTATCTGTGGCTGGGACGTCATATAGCGAAGAACTACACGAGCCGGGGGCGCGGGCGCGCGCAGCGAATCGGCCTTGGCCATGGTGCAGGCTACGTCAGTGGCTTCGCTGCTGTCCGTGCGGTGCAACCCGGGCAGGCGATTCTTGGCCCGGATACGGTCGACACTCCGGCCTACGAGAACTTCCACTTCATCGTCAGAATGGGTGGGCAAGCTGTGTCCGAAGTCCTGGGTCACGTAGAGCAATGAGCCGCTGCGGACCACACTGAATCCGGCGACGTTGTAACCGGAATTGAGCAGGTTCGCGCGGTGCGGCGGAGAATGCATCAGGCTGTCCTGCGCCTGGTCCACGCTGCCGGCGAACGCCACGTTCTCTCCGGCCTGGTCGAGGCGGGTTTTGGTATTGGCTGCCAGACGGTGAATAAGATTGGGTTCTCCAGAAAACTGGTGAGAGAGTTTTTTTTGCGCTGCCATGGCAGCCCCGTGCTCTCGCGCCGCCTGGGTAAGTCCTTCATCTTTTTGCAATGGAGGAAGGCCGGCCCGGGCACGTTCGCGGTTGGCCATTTCGAGAAGCCGGCGTTCCGCCGCGGCGTCGTAAGTTGGGGAGGGCTGGGAATCATCTGCGGCAATGGCCGCTTGCTGCGCCGCCCGTAATGATGGAACCGAGAGCACTACGACGCCAGTCGCTACAAAAAACGACAGAGCGGCTATGAGGGTACGGGCCATGTGAGTCGTCCTGGCGCAGCCAAATGGATGCGAAATCAAACTTCCGCTTTGCTTCCCTCACGCTAGACCCTAAAATCATGGTGAGCACCTTACGATGGGGACATTCCTGCTAGGCATACTTGTCGTCGTGAACGTAGTACTTCTGATACTGCTCACGGCCATTTTTCGACGGACTACGGGCTCTTCGCAAACCACTGAAATTACGGGCCTTGCTGAACAGACTGCTCTCCTGCAGCAATCCCTTAGCCAGAAGTTTGCCGACGCCACTCTCGACATGGCTACGCGGCTGGAGGGCACAAAGAGAGACCTGCGGGAGGGCGTGACCGATCGCCTGACCCAGGGCTTCAACGAAATCCGCAGTTCTGTAGAAGCCCAGCTTAGCGGCGGACGGCGAGAGCAGACCCAAGACTTGCGGGAGGCACGCACTGAACTGACCACCTCGCTGGCGCTGACGACCTCCCAACTCAAAGTCGAATTTGAGAACCTGAATCAGAAAACGGCGCAGAGCCTCGATTCGATTCGCGATCGCGTGGATGCCAAGCTGCTCGCCATCACCGACCAGGTGCAGCTAAAACTTGACCAGAACATCAAGGAAGGATTTGCCCAGTTCGAAAAAGTGCAGCAGCACTTGAAAGCGGCGGAAGAGCAGTTGCGCGAAGTGGGCGCACTGGGGCATTCCATTAACGATCTCAACAACATGCTCAAACTGCCGCATCTGCGCGGGCAGTTTGGCGAGGCCAGCTTGGAACGCTTGCTCTCCGATTTTTTGCCGGCCCATATGTTCGAAATACAGTCCTCTGCCGGCGATGGCAACGGACGCGCCGATGCCGTCATTCAGTTTCCCGATCGTCGCCTGCCCATCGACGCCAAGTTTCCCCGCGAACAGGTGTTGGCACTCTTTGAAAGCAACGTCGAGTCAGAAATTGAAGAAGCGCGCCACGAATTTGTGCGCGTGATGAAGGTCGAAGCCAGGCGGATCAAGGCGTACATCCAACCCGAGCACGGCACGACCGACATTGCCTTGATGTACCTGCCCAGCGAGACACTCTACATGGAAGCCATCCGTAACCGTGAACTGGCGGACTGGCTCAACGCGCAGCACGTGTTTCCGGTTTCACCCAACACGTTGCTGATGACCTTGCAGACGATTGCGCTGGTACACAAGTGGTACGAAGTTGCCAGCCGTTTCGAAAAGAGTCGCCTGGAGCTGGCCAAGGCCCAGAAGTCGTTTGATCACTTCCAGAACCAATTTGAAACTGTCGGCAAGAACCTGAATAAAGCGCAGGAAGCTTTCGATACAGCGCAGCGGCACCTGAAAACCTACCGCGGCCGCGTTACGGCGCTCAGCGGGCAGGAACAGCTGGAGCTGGATGCGGCGACCGCCAAAGCTGACGAAGAGCCTACCCTGCCTCTGATCGATAAAGCCAGCGCCTGAGGTTGGGCCTCGCCACCTGATTGACGACGCTCATGCGCGGGTGCATAATCGCTCTCACTTCTCCCCGGCCCTGTGCTGATCCAAAGGGACGATCTAAAAACAACGTTCCATAACTTTTGGAAGGAGAGGTGTGTGATGACTACCAGACCGACATTAGGTGCCTTCAACCAAGGTGAACTTCCTACTATCACGTGTTTTAACAAAGCCACGGTCCCGCTCGGCGTCGACCTTGATGCTTTAATCGCGGCCATGCAGGTATACATCGACGAACATGTGGCGCCGGTGTGGGGGACGCCTGCAAAGCTGATAAAAACTACGGGCTTTCAAAAAGGGGCTTGGGCGATGGTGTTTCTCGACGACGCTGATCAGCCCGACGCCCTGGCCTACCACGATCTGACTCCCGACGGACTGCCCGAAGCGAAGGTGTTCGTCAAAACAACACTCGCCGACCATGAGTTAGTGAGTGTGTCAGCATCCCACGAACTGGTCGAGATGCTGGTGGATCCTGCGATTAATCTGATGACCACGGGTCCCGATCCGAAGGTCATCTATGCCTACGAGAGCGCTGATCCGGTCGAGGCGCTGAGCTTCGATGTAGAGGGGATCCCGATGAGCGACTTTGTCTACCCGGCGTACTTCGAGGACTTCCACAAGCCCGGGTCAGTAAAGTTCGACCATCAGGACAAAGTCAACAAGCCATTTGAAATTCTTTCAGGCGGTTATCAGATCATCTTTAAGAATGGCAAGTGGAGTCAGGTTTTCGGTTCTGAGGCGAAGAAGAAGAGCTTTGCACGCGAGGACCGCCGGGGTCACCGCAGCGAGCAACGGGCCGCGAAGAGGCTTCTGCGGGCCGAACTCGGACGACGTAAGGTTGCTTAAGCAAGGGACTACTGTTCTTGCTCGATGGTGGGCTCCCACCCTTGCAGAACGCCGGGGTGGGCGCCCGCTCCTCTTGAGCCGTACTGTAACGGCCGAGAATGACGAAGGACCCGGCCTGCGCCCGAGGGACACGCTAACTCCTAAACATCATTTGTCACCCTGAGGAAGAGTAGTCGAAGCACCCCCAGGAGCAGATAAATGGATATACCTTGATATAGTCCATCGCGTAAGCTATCATGGTATATACCATTAAGGACAGCGTATGCCTCGTACTGCAAAACTCTTCCACAACGGGCGCAGCCAGGCCGTGCGCCTACCTTCGGAATACCGGTTCGAGGGTTCAGAAGTCTTTATCCGCCGCGACCCTGCAACCGGTGACGTTGTCCTGTCTCGAAGGCCGGAGTCCTGGAAGGATTTTTTCGAACTTGCAGACACAATCAAGGTGCCTGAAGACTTCATGGCTGACCGGGACGATCAACCCCCACAGAAGCGAAAGTTGTTCTGATGGTTCGCTACTTGCTGGACACGAACACCGCCAGCTACGCCATCAAAGGCAATGTCGCCAGAGTACGTGAACAACTACTGACGGTCCCCATGGCTGAGGTAGGTATTTCAGTCATCACCGAGGCGGAATTACGCTTCGGAGTCCCCCGGCTACCGGCCGCGATCCGTCTAAGGGGGCTGGTCGACGAGTTCTTTTTGCGGGTTGAGGTGCTGCCTTGGAACTCGGTAGCCGCCCAACAATACGCAGAGATCCGCGCTGCTTTGGAGCGATCTGGAAAGCCAATGGGCAATATGGACATGCTGATCGCCGCCCATGCGCTGGCGCTGGAGGCGGTGTTGGTAACCCATGACCGGGTGTTCCGTCGGGTAAAGCGGTTGAAGATTGAGGACTGGAGCAAAGCATAGCGGTCACCCAGAAGGACGGGTCCGCGGAATCCCACGCTTGGCAAAATGCGCGAAGCATGGGGCACCCATCGTTTGTTGCTCACACACCCTACGCCCCCCGTTTGGTCTTCAGCTCCGCCAGCAACTGCTCGATTCGGTCTTCTTTTTCAAGCGCCGCTAAGCGCTCTTCCACATCATCGGCGGCGATTTCGGACTTGGCCTGGCTGTGCGCTTCGGCATGGGCTACTTTGCGCTTCATACGGTCGAAGGCATTGGAGCTGGACCCATTACCGGCGGCTATCTTGGCGTCGCTGGCTTTGCCTACGGCTCGTGCCCGGCGATGCTGGGCAATCAGCAGGTCGGCTTTGGCCTGGGCCTCGGCGAGTTTCTGCTCCAGTTGACGCAGGGCTGTTTTAAGATTTTCCACCTGTGCCTTCTGATCTATCACCTGCTGGGCGAAACCTTCGCTTAAGTCGCGATAGCTTTCCACCCTTTGCAGAGCGGCACGCGCCAGGTCATCTTTTTTCTTGTCCACGGAGAGTTCTGCCTTGCGCATCCACTCCGCGACTTTGTCTTCGTTTTCTTTTTGTTTCTTCGTCAACAGGTGCTGGTCGGCGATGGCAATCGCCACTTGGGTCTTGACTTGCAAAAGCTGGTTCTGCATGTCGAGGATCACCTGCTTGATCATTTTTTCCGGATGCTCGGCCTTGTCGACCAGGTGCCTTTCGTGGACTTCCGCGCACTCCGCGCAGTTCGTGCTGCGAAGGTTGCTTCCGATTACGACTCCAATGGCGATGCCGATACCGAGCCAGGCCGCAACGTGGCCGGCGACGACGCCCAACGCAGTGCCAACGCCGGCACCCAAAACGATGCCCAGCGCGATTTGCATCGATGGTCTCTTCATTTCTTTCCTCGCGTCTCTTTCCTCGCGCCCCAGGGATGGGCGGACGGGCCTGACGCCCGTCCTCCATCGACTGGCTTGCGCTATTTCCCCTTGCCGTCGGGCTTTTCCGTCTTGTCCCCGATCTGGCGAACTTTGCCCAGCAGCTCTGACATCGGCATCCCCGACAACGTTTCGAACAAGGCCGGTACCTGCGCCGCCATTTTTGCGATGTCGCCGGTGATCTTGTTCATCCCCGACGCGTCGCCGTTGCCAGTGGAGACGATGGTGATCTTGTCCACGTTGGCCAGCGGACTGGCCAGCGCGCGCACAATCTCGGGCATTCCGGTGAACAGTTTGTCGATGACGGCGGCCTGGTTGTACTCCTGGTAGGCCTCGGCTTTCACGTTCATGGCTTTGGCCTCGGCTTCGCCTTTCTTGAAGATGATCTCGGCTTCGGCTTCGCCCTGGGCGCGAATCGCCGAGGCGTGACCATCCGCTTCCGACATGAGCCGCTGCTTTTCGGCGAGGGCCAGAGTTTCAATTCGTTGACGCTCAATTTCCGCGCCCTTCAATACTGTCGCGATCAGTTCTTTCTCGCGGCGGTTGATTTCGGCTTCCTGCACTTTGACCTGTTGCTCTTTCTCGATCTGCTGCACCTTCACCTGCTCGGCGATAACCTGCTGCTGCATGATGTTGGTCTGGATGTCGTAGGCTTTGTCCGCCTGCGCCTGCTGCCGTTTGGTGACTTCGACGTACTGCGCTTTCTTGACTTCGAGGTCGCGCTGCGCTTCCGCCTGTTTGGCCAGGGAAAGCGTTTCCGCCAGGACCCGCTCCTGATCGGCTTGAGCTCTGGCGACCGCAGATTCGCGTTGGGCCAACGCTCGCTTGATGGCGGTGTCACGGTCCGCTTCCGCCGTGGCTACATCGGCATCGCGCTTGATGCGGGCAACGTCGGGTTTGCCCATGTTGGTGATGTATTCGTTCTTGTCGCGGACTTCTTTGATGGTGAACGAGATCACCTCGAGGCCCATCTTGTTCATATCTTCCGCGCACGTGGAGCGCATGCGGTCGGAGACCATCTCCGGTTGCTTGACGATTTCTTCTACCGTGAGCTGTCCGATGATGCCGCGCAGGTGTCCTTCCATCACCAGGCGGATCAAGCCTTCGCGCTCCTGATCGGTCTTGGTGAGAAATTGTTCCGATGCGGTCAGGATGGATTCCATGTCCGACTTGACCTTGATCTGGGCCACCGCTTCGACCGTGACTGCCACGCCCTGCTTGGTGTAGAGGTCTTGCTGCGGGGCCACATCGAACGACATCAATTCGAGCGAAAGCTCGCGACAAATCTGGACCATAGGGAACACCAGCGTGCCGTGGCCTTTGACCACGCGGGTTCCGCCGAGTCCATAGACGATGAGCGCTTCATGCGGACCGGCTTTGCGATAGAGCCTGGCCATGCCACTCATCAGGAACAGGATGACCATCACTCCCAGGCCAACAAAAATCCAAATCTCGAAAATGTGTGAGATGCCGAACATATTGCCTCCTCTTTCGACGGCCCCCAACAAGAGCTCCAACCACAAAGGGCACGAAGGTACACGAAGGAAATCAAGAGCACTGCCTTCATGTACTTTCGCGAGCTTTCTGGATCTGCCTGATTGCGTTCAGGTCGTTCATGATCTTTTCCGGTTCGGCGTGGCCGAGAAATACTTCTCCGTCAGCCAGCATGATGCGAACACCGGTGTTGCCCCAAACGTAGGCGCGGCGCTCACCAATGCCGCGAACCCCGTAGCCGTACAGTGGATTCCATGGCGCCACGGCATACGCCTTGATGCTTTGCAGCGGAATCGACCGCAGACGGAAACCCAGGGTGCTGATCTCAACCCCGTGAGAAGTGAAGCGATAGTGAAAACCGCTCCAGGCCAAAGCCGTGACGCCGAGCAGAAGCAGGGCGGGCAGCGCCATTACCAGTCGCAATCCGGGCAGAGGAATGACGGCGATCACGGCTAGTTCGATCGCGGTCAAAACCGCAAACAACAACGCCCACAGCGGAGAAGCGTGGACTTCTTCGACATCCGCCGCGGCGGCTTGACGGGATAATACCCTGCCGCGCTTGGCTCCTAAGGCCACTCCGACGACCACAAATGCCGCGATGAAAACGATCACCAGTTCGGGCAAGATGTTCAGCGGATGGCCGTACAGGTTGTACTTCAACATTGCTGAGTTGACGCTCAGAAGCACGCCGACCACGACATAGAACATCGCGAGCAGGGCCCACGCGAGAGTATCTGGATTGCGAACCCGGGTGAGCACCCAGGTGAAAGTGGCAAGCAGGAAAGTCAGCAACACCAGGAAAAAGATGGCCAGGGCTTCCCGCGACATCCAGCCATTGGGCTGGCCTGCCGCTCCGAAGTGACTCGCCATTCGGGCGGGCAGCTGATTCCAGACCGTCCAAAACTGCAAGACGGTCAGAGGCAGCGCCATCCAGAGCAGCGCGGTCATTGTCCGATAGGATTTGCTGTCCATAAGACTGTCCTCTTCAAACCTGTGCACTTATTCGCGGCCAGCGCTCTTGGCGCGGGAGCACGAGCGTGGACGCTAGCGCCTACATCGAATCTTCTTCGCCTGAGATTTCCGTCCATGGGCGCACGAAGGCAATGCCTTTCTCGTAACGCGTGACCACCACTTCCGTTCCTTTGGCGATGGCGTTTCCGTCTTCGCCGCGGGCGCCACAGGTGCGCCGTGTTCCAGCTTGCGAGTAGATGATTTCTCCGGTGCCCTTGTCGCGAATCGAAACCGAGACTCTGCCCAGCACGCCCGTCATTTCATAGTCAGCGGGATCCATGCTTTCTTCCTGCGAGATCAGGACCCGGCTGAGGAAAAGAAACACAATCGCGCCGCCGACCAGGCCGCTGAATACGGCCAGCGATAGCCCGGTGACGAACCAAAAGCCGGAGAAGCGCGTCAGCAGATAACCGGTGCCGCCGAACCAGGCCAGGAACGCGGTCAGGGTAACGAAGTTAAACGGCGAAAGGTGCGCAGCCGGGTGATGAACCACAGCTTTCCCGCCATCCGCTGGACCCGCTGACAGGCTGTTTGCGGGCGCGCCATGTGCCGCAGCGGATTGAGGCGGCGCTACGTGCACGTGGGAAAAATGAGGCAGGTGCAAGTGCCAGCGCAGACCTCCGGCAAGGAACGAAAGCAGGCTGAATAAGAATCCCACCGCGAAACAGATCAAATAGAAATCGGCCCAGGTCATAGCCGTCGCCTCCCTTCTTTGCCGTGCATCCGGCTTCCGCCGCGCTCGGGCTGCAGCGCCTCCAGCAATCGATCAGCCAGCCCCGGAGTCTCAAGAATCGCCCCCAAGAGCAAGAAGCAGCGTCGCGTGTCTTTTTCGCGGGCCGCTTTGATCAGAACCTCGCTCAGCTGCGGATCGCTGGCGAAGCGTTCCGAACCCTGCAGCAGCCAGACGTCCAGCTTGCCTTCCGTGGTCCGCAAGTCGGACACCAGTTCGGTGTGGTAGCCCTCGGGGTCATCCACCAGGAATCCGGGATGAACCTTGAAGAACCTGGCTAGCAGAGTCCGCGTCGATTGCGTCATGTGACGGCGCGCACCGCCCTCGATTTGCGAAATGTAGGACTGGCTGATGCTCTTGCGCTGCTCCCTGCGAATAGAGCTGACCAGTTCCTGCTGCGTCATGGGGCGTCCCAGGCCACGCAGCGAACCTTCCACTTCGCGCAAGTAACGTAATTTCTCGGCTACCGTCATATTCCTTAATATTGCAAATCGCGATATTTATATCGCTATCTGCTATGTTCGTCAAGAACTGGATATACCGTCTTTTCGTGGGGTTACGGTCGAGCTTTTCAGGGTGGTGAAACTAGAGACCGGCGGTCCGCTCCCAGCCGCCGGGATAAAACAGTGACTAGGCCGAGGTCGTCCACCAGCAGTTCGGCGGAAAAGCTGGTCCCGCTCTGGTAGCGGTAGCGCTGCGGACCGAGGCGGGTGTAGAGCTGGAAAAGAATTTCCAATGTCAGCTCAGGAAATTTGAGCCAGGCTGCCGTGACCTGCTGGCTCTGCCCTACTTCGAGATTGAGGCGGCGAATCGGCAGTGTATTGGTGGCCGGCGTCACCGCGAGATCAATATCACTACATTGGCCGAGTGTGGGTAGCTCTTCTCCCGAACTGCGCCACACGCCCGAAGCCTCCACCACAAGATCAATCGAACGCGTCGTAGAACCTGTGAGGCAGGTCGCCGCGACGCGCCGCGTGTGCCAGAGCTGGTCACATTCGATCTCGTAATCAGCCAGCATGGGACGGCCATCGTTCAGCACGGCAATCGCGGTCCCTAGCAGCCGCCAACTGCTCCCAATCTGCCATAGAGAACAATAGTCGCTGCCATGAGTGGCGAGATTGCGCCAAACCAGCAAGGTTCCGGGCGGGCCTGGAGGTCGGAACATAGGGCACTTAGGCTGATCTTTCAGCGAGAGGGCGATGAAAGTATTTCATAATGCTCTACCTTCGGAAGCATCTCCAGCAGGAACTTCTCGTCTTGGGGATAGTAGACGGCCTTTTCGTAGTCAGCACCAGCAAAGGCCTTGATCGCATCCCAGGATTCCCAGTGCGAGATCAAAGTGAACTCGGCGCGGCCCTCGAAGAGTCGGCGCAAGACCCAGACACCGCGATTGCCCGGGATGGAGTCATACTCCTTCAAACCGGTTTCCTGCAGGTATTCGAAATAAGTGTCTTTATCGGTTTCACGAGTTACGCCTCGCCAGATACGCGCAATCATCTTCTGGGCCCTCGCTTGGAAATATGCAGAAAGATTCTGCCAGGAAACAGTGACTATGACCAGTTCGGTCGCAATCCTCTGGCTGCCGCACGAGCGAGGCGCTCGCGCCTACATGAAAACGCCTCCGTTTCCGGAGGCGTTCTCACATCCTGCTGAAGAATCGGTTGGCTACGCGATCGTTGTGGACGTCGTTGTGGATTGCAGCTTCGCGGCCCTCAAGGTGGGCGGTTTCACCAGCGGTCAACTGGCCGCTCTTGACGCCCTGGGCAATCCGTTCCTGCTGGTTGCGCTGCCGCTGTCCCACTTCGCTCTTGGGGTTTACGTTCTGCGTTTGGGCATCGTGTTTCTGCTTGTAGATGTCCTTGGACACCACATTCTGCTGCTGGTTCAGGGTGGCGCGATCGGCAGCGGTCAGGTGACCGTTGTCCAGCTTGCGCATATCGTGCTCTTCGTGGTTGATCTCGGATTCCTTCTTTTCCAGGTTCCTGGTTTCGCCCGCGGTGAGTTGGCCGCTCTGGATGCCGTTGGCGATGCGATCCTGCTGGTTTTCCTTGCGCTGGTTGATGGTCGCCGGCGCGGCTGCCGGAGCGGTTTGCGCAACCGCAGGCAGCATAAGTCCTGCCATCGCCGCGGTCAGAATAAGACCCTTTGTTTGTAGCGTCATAGTGATCTCCCTAAGCTCCCTTTTGTGCGACTGCGTTACCCGTTTTTCGGGTCACATCTTCTAACACCGGGCCCGGAGGAATGTTGCGGCGGATCAAGCGCAATCACAAAGTCGCAAGGCTTTGCCCATGATTACTAAAGTTGCTGAACCACGCTCAAACTGGCTCTTTTATGACGGAAGGTGCGGGCGGTTAAGTAGATCCACGGCTAGATTCCGACTTCAATGCGCGAGCGCGGATCCAGAAAGTCGCGCAGTGCATCGCCAATGAAATTGAATGAAAGCACGGCCAGCATCACGGCAAACGCTGGAAAAAGCACGAGGTGCGGCGCATCGAAAAGATGGGCCCGGCCATCGTTGAGCATCGCGCCCCAACTGGCGGTCGGCGGAGCCACACCCAGACCCAGGAAGCTCATGGTGGCTTCGGCGAGAATGGCTCCCGCCATGCCGATCGCGGCCTGCACTATCACGGGCTGAATAATATTGGGAAGAATGTGACGAACAATCACACGCAAGTCGCTGGCTCCCAACGCCCGGGCAGCTTCGACAAATTCGCGTTCGCGCGCCGCCAGTACCTGTCCGCGAACCAGGCGGGCGTAGCCCACCCAGCCGCCCAGAGAAAGCGCCAGCACAAGATTGAAAATTCCCGGACCACGAAAAGCCACAAAGGCGATGGCCAGCAGAATTCCGGGGAACGAAAGAAACGCGTTCATCACCCCCACGTTAAAAAAGCGGTCGATGTTTCCGCCGTAGTAGCCGGCAGTCGATCCTACGACCAAGCCGAGGGCTAATGAGAGCGCCACCACGGAACTTCCCACCAGCATGGAAATGCGTGAGCCATAGATAAGACGGGAAAGAATGTCGCGACCGAGTTCATCCGTGCCACACCAGTGCGCGGAAGACGGCGGCGACAGACGCGTGGGCAGATCGATGTAAGCGGGATCCTGGGGCGCGATCCATGGAGCGAACACCGCGAAGATCACGAAGATGATGACCAACACGGCGCCGGTGGCCGCCAGCGGGCTGTGGCGTGCGGCGCGAGGCAGCGACATGGAGAGGGTCGACACTTTTGGAAATCGAAGTTGCAGCAATCTTCGCCTTAAGTTTTACGGCGTCTTAGGGCTTGTCGTTCACCTTTGAGTAATGCATGTGCGTCACCCGCCACGTATTTCCCTGCCGCACCCAGAGGATGGTTGTCTGAAAGTCGGCTTTCCCCTCGGCATCAGCTGCATGATCAACTTCCGTCAGCAGGGCCACATCGCCGTAGAAGCGGAATTGGTTGTCGATGGTGCGCGAGACAACCTGCGGCTTCTCTCGCCGGCGAACCTGATCTAGATGCTGCTGCTTCGTCATTTGCCCAAAGTCTCCGGCCAGAGTGAAGGTATCATCCTCGATCTCGGACAGAGTTTTCACGTCGCCCGTGTCGTATGCCTTCAACAATGCATCGCGCTGTTGGATGATGGCGCGCTCATCCTGGGCGCGCGTGCTGGCAGGAGAAGCGCTTTGTCCGCCGGCGAACATCGAAGTTGTCAGCAGGAGTGTAATCAGCGTCCATCTCATAGTGAACATCCTTTCTTTGCTACGCTTGTTGGCCACCATAGCCCTTCAACTCATTGTCTTATCCTCGGGTTCGCCACGGAGTAAAGCAGATCGGTCAGAAAATTCACCGCCACATAGGTCAATCCAATCGCCAGGATGCAACCTTGCACCAGATAGTAGTCGCGGTTGGAGATGGCCTGGATGGTTAGCCGTCCGATTCCGGGCCAAGAGAAAATTGTTTCGGTCACGATGGCGCCAGCCAGGAGCGCGCCAAATTGCAGACCCAGCACGGTAATCACCGGAATCATGGCATTGCGCAGGGCGTGGCCGTAGACCACTTTGGGCTCGGATAGACCCTTGGCGCGGGCGGTGCGGACATAGTCCTGGCCCAACTCTTCCAGCATGGAAGTTCGCACCATGCGGGTGAGGATCGCAGCCAGCGCACCGCCCATGGTGATTGCGGGCAGCACCAGGTGCGCGAAACTGCCCGAACCCGAAACGGGCAGCCAGCCCGCCTTGATGGCAAAAAGCAAAATCAGGATTGGCCCCAGAGCGAAGTTGGGAAAGGATAGGCCGAACAGGCTGACCACACTGAGCAAGCGATCATCCCAGCGGTTGCGCCGTTGCGCCGAACGCACGCCTGCCGGAACCGAGAGCAGGATCGCCACCAGCAGCGCTGCCAGGGTCAACTTCAAGGTGTAGGGATAGCGCTGCGCAATCAGGCGCGTGACACTCTGGTTAAACCGTACAGACGGGCCAAGATCGCCGTGCAGCACGCCTTTCCAGTAGTTCAGATATTGCCGGTTCAGGGGAAGATCGAGGCCGTAGGCATGGCGGGCAGCCTGCACATCGGTTACCGGCGCGCCTTCCCCCAGCATTTGAAGAATGGGGTCGCCGGGCACGAGGTGGATCAGAAGAAAGACAAGCGACACTACCAGCCAGATTACCGGCAAGGTATACAACACGCGGAGGGCAAGGTATCGCGGCATTCTCAAATCAGTTCTTCGTGGCTTTGCGGTGTCGATTTTTTGGCTGGGCCATTCTCGGCTTCCGGTGTCTGGTTTTCAACCCCGGTTCTCAGTTCTTAGTTCCCGGTTCTCAGTCTCCTATTTGGGGGACGGGTTTGGGCTCCAGCTTTTCGATCTTGACCTTGGCGATGCGGTGGCCTTCGATCTCAAGAACAGTGTAGCGGTGGCCTTCATATTCGAAGGTCTCACCTTGACGCGGGATTCTTTGCAGGCGGGCGAGGATGAAGCCGGCGAGTGTTTCGAATCCAGAATCGCGCGGCAGGGAGAGCTGATATTGCGATTCCAGGTCGCGAATGCTGACCGAGCCTTCGAGGACGACCGCGATCTCCCCTTCGACCAGGACTTGCTGGGGTGGGGCGATATCAAATTCATCTTCGATTTCGCCGACGATCTGCTCTAGAACATCCTCGACCGTGATGACCCCTGCGGTCGATCCGAACTCGTCTACCACCACGGCCAGGTGCCGCTTGCGTTCCTTGAATTCCTCCAGCAGCTCGGTGAGGACTTTGGTTTCAGGGACGACCAGCACGTCGTGCATGATCTGGCTGATTTTCATGGACGAGACCCGGGCCGCAACCGGCTGATCGGGAGCGGCGGTCAGCCGCAGACGGGTCCAGCGCATGAGGTCCTTGGCATAAAGCACACCGACGATGTGCTCCGGACCGCGCTGCGGATCATAGACTGGCACCCTTGAATGTTGTTCCTCAACCACCCGGGAGAGGGCGTCGGAAATCGTCAGATCGCCGGGAAGCGAGAAAATGGCTGGCCGAGGCACCATGACCTCGCGCACGGTGATGTTGTCCAGCTCGAGAGCATGATGGATCATTTCTTCCTGGAAAGGCGGGATCTCACCGAATTGCCGGCTGGCGGTCACGGTGAGCTTGAGTTCATCGGGCGAGTGTACCGGACCTTCTCTGATCCGGCGGGAGCCCAACGCCCGCAGCACCCAGCCGGCGGCCCGACTCATGACGAATAGCAAAGGGCGAGTCAGGGTCAGGAAGACGTCCATCGGCGCTGCAACCGCCAACGCCACCTGTTCCGACCGTTGCAGCGCCAGAGACTTAGGAACCAGTTCGCCCAGGATGACGTGCAGGCAGGTGATCAGGACGAAGGAGATGAAAATTGCGATGCCGTGAGCATAAACCGAGGCATGCGGAACGTCCCGTACGGGACCCAGCATCATCTGGGCCAACAGCGGCTCACCGACCCAGCCCAGGGTCAGGCTGACGATGGTGACGCCCAACTGGACGCCGTTGACCACTTCGTCCAGGTTACGGTGCAGCTTCTGCACAATGCGGGCGCCGATGCGCCGACTCGCGATCAGTTGCTGGATACGGGTATCACGCACGCTGACCAGGGAGAACTCCGCGGCAGCGAAGAACGCGTTGGCCGCCACCAGGAGCAGGATGAGAAACACCCGCAGCAGCAGGTAGGCAATCATGGAACGCTAATTCTAACATTCCAAAGAGAGATGGCAGGGCTTCCTTGTCGAATCGGGGCCCTCGCGGCCGCGCGGCGTAAATCGTGGAGGTTCTGTGCTTCCATTTCGAGGTTTGGGGGGTCTAATCTGTGAGTCGGTGTTTTTTGTCTACCCGAAGTCTCAGAATGTTCCAGGCGCCACAATCCCTGGAACAAAGTCCTCATCCGGTTCGTAACTCATACCGACGCGGGCACTATCCATTCAGGAGGCAGATGTGAACGGGAACGGCAGCAGCAAAAAGCGAAAGAAACGGCTGATCTACGGTGGCATCGGACTCGTGCTTGTCCTCCTGATCGCCGGAGGACTGATCGCGGCCACCCGCGGCGGCACCAAGGTTGACCCTTCGAAGCTGCAGAAGGTGGAAAAGGGCGATCTGGCCAAGAGCGTGGTCGCTACCGGCAAAG